>Ga0209333_1000041_pt1 | contig 72412 bp, 69 predicted proteins | sample BlaSpr_A8_OM2_O3_FD_187982 | JGI IMG/M metagenome (GOLD analysis project Ga0209333, IMG submission 187982) | Forest soil microbial communities from Thunder Bay, Ontario, Canada - Black Spruce, Ontario site 2_A8_OM2_O3 (SPAdes) (version 2) | ecosystem: Environmental > Terrestrial > Soil > Boreal... | reverse complement strand
GGTGTCGGGCACCAACGGGGCCACGGTCAACTACCTCGCCGCCGGGACCTGCATCATCGACGCCAACCAGGCCGCGGGCAACGGCTACGCGGCCGCGCCCGAGGTGCAGCAGAGCATCACGGTCAGCGCGGCGCCAGCGACCCAGCTCGCCTTCACCACCCAGCCGGGCGGCGGGGCCAGCGGCGCGGCCTGGTCCGTCCAGCCCACGGTGTCCGTGGAGAATGCCAGCGGGAACGTGGTGGCCGGGAACTCCAGCGCGGTGACGCTGGCGATCGCGTCGCAGCCGGGCAGCGGGGCGTCGCTCAGCTGCACGGCTAACCCGGTTACGGCCGTGAACGGGGTGGCGTCCTTCGCCGGGTGCAAGATCACCGGCAAGGCGGGCAGCTACACGCTGAAGGCCACCGACGGCAGCCTCACGTCGGCGACCAGCGCGTCGTTCTCGGTGACCGCAGGCGCGGCTGCGCAGCTCGCGTTTACCACCCAGCCGGGTGGCGGAACCAACGCCGCCGCCTGGTCCACTCAGCCCAAGGTGTCGGTCGAGGACGCCAGCGGCAACGTGGTGACGACGAACGCGAGCGCGGTGACACTGGCGATCGCGTCGCAGCCGGGCAGCGGGGCCACGCTCAGCTGCACCACCAACCCCGTCACCGCGTCGGCCGGGGTTGCGGCGTTCGCTGGATGCAAGATCACCGGCAAGGCCGGCAGCTACACGCTGAAGGCCACCGACGGGAGTCTCACGTCGGCGACCAGCGCTTCGTTCTCGGTCACGGCGGGTGCGGCTGCGCAGCTCGTTTTCACCACCCAGCCGGGTGGCGGGGCGAACGGTGCGGCCTGGTCCGCCCAGCCCAAGGTGTCGGTCGAGGACGCCAGCGGGAACGTGGTGACGACGAATACCAGCGCAGTGACACTGGCGATCGCGTCGCAGCCGGGCAGCGGGGCCACCCTCAGTTGCACCGCCAACCCGGTGGCCGCGTCCGCCGGGGTGGCGTCCTTCGCCGGGTGCAAGATCACTGGCAAGGCGGGCAGCTACACGCTGAAGGCCACCGACGGCAGCCTCACGTCGGCGACCAGCAGTACCTTCTCGGTCACGGTGGGCGCGGCCACGCAGCTCATCTTCACCACCCAGCCCGGCGGCGGTTACAGCGGTCTGGCGTGGTCTACTCAGCCCAAGGTGTCGGTCGAGGACGCCAGCGGCAACGTGGTGACGACGAACGCGAGCGCGGTGACCCTGGGGATCGCGTCGCAGCCGGGCAGCGGGGCCACCCTCAGCTGCACCGCCAACCCGGTGGCCGCGTCCGCCGGGGTGGCGTCCTTCGCCGGGTGCAAGATCACTGGCAAGGCCGGCAGCTACACGCTCAAGGCAACCGACGGCAGCCTCACGTCGGCGACCAGCAAGAGCTTCAGTCTGATGAACTTCGCCGCCAAGGCCGCCGGCCTGGTGGGGATGTCCGACGCAGCTCCGGAGGTGCCCAGCCCGTAGCCGGAGGCGGCCGCCTGGGCCTCAGATGACCATAATGACTATTATGGTCATCTGAGGAGGTGGTCGCGATGGGCGGCACGGGACACGTCCGCGCATGGAGCGTGGTGGACGCTAAGGCGAGGCTGAGCGAACTGCTGGACCAGGCGATCAGCGACGGCCCGCAGGCGATCACCAGGCGCGGCCGGGAAATCGCCGTCGTTGTGTCTGCCGAGGAGTGGCACAAGAAGACCGCTCGGGTCGGCAGCCTGGCCGAATTCCTTGCCGCATCTCCGCTGCGCGACTCGGGGCTCGACGTCGCGCGGGTGGATGACCGCGCGCGCGACGTCTCACTATGAGTTACCTGCTACACACCAACGCGATTTCAGAGTGGGTCAAGCCGCGGCCCGACCCCGGCATTATCCGATGGTTCGACGAGGTCGACGAGGACCGCACCTACCTCAGCGTGATCACTCTCGGTGAGCTGCGGAAGGGGGTAGACCGTCTCGCCAGGGGCCGACGGCGTGAGCGGCTGGAGCAATGGCTGACCAGCGAGCTCCCCGACCGGTTCGGCGAACGGATGCTCCCGGTCGACGTTGCCATCGCGGACGAGTGGGGACGAGTGCTCGCACACACCGAGCAAGCCGGAACGGCCGTCGGCGGTATCGACGCTCTGATCGCCGCTACCGGGAGGGTGCACGGTCTGCAGGTCGTGACCCGCAACGTTGCCCACTTCCGGTACCTGGGCGTCGCCGTGGTTTCGCCCTGGCGCGGCTAGACGATCGAGCGCTTTGTGATGCTATAAATGCGACTGGTCACCCAAAGGAATGCTGGTCACCAGCTGCGCTGCGCCGGGCCGACCCGATTGGGCCCGTTAAGGGAGGACGTCGTGAACACCTATCCGCGGCTCAGGATCAGCGGCGACGCCCGGCAGCGTGGCCGGGCGTACGGCGAACAGGCGCGCGAACGCATCCAGCTCAGCCGGGACAGCTATGCGGAAATCTTCGCGAAAACGGTCGGCTGGAGCTGGGAACAGGCCGTCGCGTCCGCGGCCCGTTACGAGAAGCCAGTCCGGGATCTGGCTCCCGACGTGATGCAGGAAATCGAGGGCATCGCCGAGGGCTCCGGGCTGCCGGTCGGCGACGTGCTGGCGATCAACGCGCGCACCGAGATCATCTTCGCGGCCAGCGCCAGGGAAGCGGCCGCGCAGCGCGCCGTCCGGGCCAGGGAGTGCACGGCCCTTGCCCTGCTGTCCCGCAGGACGCGAGCCGGGCGCCCGCTGCTGGCCCAGAACTGGGACTGGATGCCGCACGCGTTCGAGACCGTCGTCGTGCTCGAAGTCGAGCAGCCCGATGACCGGCCTAACTTCGTGACCCTCGTCGAGGCGGGCCTGCTCGCCAAGGCCAGCATGAACTCGGCCGGGCTCGGCGTGGTCACGAACGCCCTGGTGAGCTCGGAGGACCGGGGGGAGCCGGGAATCCCGTACCACGTCATGCTCCGCCTGATGGCCGGCTGCGAGACCTTGACCGATGCCGCGGCGGTGGCCCAGGCCGCGCCGCGATCGTCGTCGGCCAACTACCTCATCGCGCACGCCGACGACGTCGCGGTCAACGTGGAGGCCGCGCCGGGCGACTTCCGGGCGCTGAGCTGGCAGATCCCGCAGGACGGCAGCCTCGTCCACACCAACCACTTCCTCAGCCTGCCGCCCGGAGTGGATGAGGTGTCGCTGTATGCGATGCCCGACAGCCTGATTCGGCTGCAGCGTGTGGCAGGCGAGCTCAGCGGCAGCGGCACCTGGGACGTCAAGGCGATCGGCGAGCTTCTCTCCGATCACGCCGGCTGGCCCACCAGCATCTGCGGTCACCCCGACCCGCGCCTGCAGCCGATTGACCAGGACGCCACCGTGCTGTCGGTTGTCATGGACCTGGCCGAACGGCAGATGTGGCTGGCGAGCGGCAGCCCGTGCACGCATCCGTTCGAGCAGCTCAGCTTCGGCGGGCTCCTCGACAAGCCCAGCTCGCTGTCGGGCGCGCGGGACGCTGCGCTGTCACAGACTGTGAGCAATGCCTGACGGGAAACCGTCCGTGCCGGAACTGTCGATCGCCGTCATACCCGGTGACGGAATCGGCGGCGAGGTCATTGCGGTGGGCAAGGCGGTGGTGGAGGCGGCGGCCGCCCGTTCCGGCGTGTTCGGTGTCCGGTGGGCCGAGTTCGGATGGGGCTGCGACTACTACGCGCGGCACGGCCGGATGATGGCCGCCGACGCTCTGGACCAGCTTCGCGGGTTCGACGCGATCTACTTCGGCGCGGTCGGCTGGCCCACCGTCCCCGATCACGTCAGCCTCTGGGGTCTCCGGCTGGCGATCTGCCAGGGTCTCGATCTGTGGGCCAACGTCCGGCCCGTCACGTTCCTGCCCGGCGTTCGCGGGCCGCTCCGCAACACCGGGCTGGCCGGGACGAGCTGGGTGGTCGTGCGGGAAAACAGCGAGGGTGAGTACTCGGGCATCGGCGGCCGGAACCTCGGCGCGCGCGGCCAGGGCGGCGAGGTCGCCCTTGAGACCGCCGTGTTCACGGACGTCGGCTGCGAGCGGATCATGCGTTACGCGTTCGACCTGGCGCTGGCCCGGCCCGTGCGGCACGTCACCAGCGTCACGAAGAGCAATGCTCAGCGTTTCGGCATGGTGCTCTGGGATGAGGTCCTGGAACGGGTAGCTCGTGACTACCCTGGCGTGTCCACCGACCGATGCCTGGTCGACGCCATGGCGGCACGCATGGTGCTCGAGCCGGAAGGCCTGTCCGTGGTCGTCGCCTCGAACCTGCACGCCGACATCCTGTCCGACCTGGGCAGCGCGCTGTCGGGCAGCCTCGGCCTCGGGTGCAGCGCGAACCTGAACCCGCAGCGCCGCGCGCCCAGCATGTTCGAGCCGGTTCACGGCTCGGCGCCGAACATCGCCGGGAAGGGCATCGCCAACCCCATCGGCGCGGTGGCGAGTGCCGCGATGCTGCTCGATCATCTCGGGTACGCCGCCGAGGCCGAATGGATCTCCGCCGCCATCCGCAGCACCGTAGCCGACGGCGTCATAACGCCCGACCTGGGCGGATCCAGCACGAGCGCAGAGTTCCGCGATCAGCTCGTCGGCCGGATCGGGCACGCCCAGAAACTCTAGGGTCATCCCCATGGCCGCAGCGTGCTCTGCACTGCGCGGCAAGGCGTCTGGCAGGGTGCAAGCCGCAAACATCCCAGGATGGTCTAGACGCATCCCGGGCGCGGAAAGTAGTCAGAGCATTGGGGGGACGAGTTCATGGCAATGCCACCCGGCGAGCCGCCAGGAAGATCCGGGCTGTCACAGCGGCTACCACATCAATCCGGCCAGCGTGCCTGGCCGATGCGCCATCCGGCCTGGTCGGGCTCGGTAGCAATAGTCGCGCTGTTAGCCGCTCAGGTTCTTTGGTCGTGATCACTGTGAGCGTGTCCAGCAGCGGAAGCATCGGCAGCTGCCGGGCACGGCTGCGGCCCCGGGCGGGGGCGGTCACCGTCGCGGCGCCGGCCCAGCCGACCACGCCGCCGCCGACTACGCCGCCAGCCGCTCCTCAGCCCGCGGCTTCGTGCTACCCGATCAGCGATGAAGGCACCTGCTACGAGCCTGGCGAGTTCTGCCGGGACGATGATCACGGCATGACCGGCCTGGCCGGTGATGGCGAAACGATCATCTGCGAGGACAACGACGGATGGCGCTGGGAACCCGCCTAGCACTACTGATCAGACGGGTCCTGCGGTGGCTCCGGCCGGCGACGTCGCCGGCCGGAGCCACCGCAGGAGTCCGCTAGCGTCCGCTGATGTTCGCGCACAGGAGCGGGCGGAAGTAAATGGTGGGGTTGCCGTTGCTGAGGATCTGGTTGCTGTTCCCCTGGTGAATGTTGAGATACCAGCCGCTCGCCGGGATCGGCGTCGTGACGTTGGTGAAGACCCGCACGGCGTTCACGATCTTGCCACGGCTGTTGGCCAGCAGGTCCTTCAGCATGTACTTGACCGGTCCCTGGCTCATGCAGCTGCCCAGGTGAATGTGAGCGGCGTGCAGCCCAGGTGTCACACCGCTGGCGTTGACCGTGACGGTCAGCGTCTTGTGGCGCGAGCTGTACGAGACCGTGGCCACGCCGCTGGGCGTGCCGTAACTGACGTCAGTGTAGCTGTACTCGACGGAGGTGAGCCGGTGCCACCGGGTGGTGAAACGGCCCAGCACCCCGGTCTGGGCGATCCGCTGTCTGGCGACGCTGCCGTGCCCCACGCCCATGTGGATCACCAGCCGCATCCCGGGCACCCATGGGCCGGTGTAGTTGCTGGTCAGTGTGGCGCGCACCTGGCCGACGCTGTTGGCCGTCATCGTGCCGAACCGGATGACGTAATACCGGGTCGACGACAGCAGGTTCACGCGGTGGGACGAGCCGGGCGTCAGCCCGTACATCACGACGCTGACGGTAAGGCGGTTGCGGCTGCCCCGGCCGAACGCGACCGAGCCGACCGGCATCGCGTTCAGCGGCAGCAGGTGAACGGCCCAGCTGGGAGGAGTTGCGTGGCTGCCAGCGGCCACGCCGCTCGCGCTCGCGGTGGCGGGTGCCGCGAGCGCGACCGCGCCCGCGATCAGTGCCGACGCGGCGACCGCGCCGAGGCGGACCCGGGCGCGCCCCGGCATCGCACGCTTGGCGAGCCCAATGGCACTGCTTCGAAAACTCATTATTCAGGTCCTCCGCTATTCGCTATCCGCAGCTAATCTGTATAACCAGATGATGCTATCCCCGGAATTACCGCAGGCCTGGATAACTCACAGCCATTTCTTATTGGCGCGCCATAGCATAGATGCGGGCACAGCGACTTTTCTTTTACGTGTCCGCCACGGTGGCGAGATATTGCGAAAGGCCCGGTACGGCTAAAGATCTCTCATGGTGGGTTACAGAGCGGGCCCGGGATTGGGAATGAAGCCGCAGCGGCCGCATGTTGATCACCGCCGACCGACGCTCCTACCCCGGGAAGAAGGCAGGCCCATGACGTCCTCGCCGACCACCATGCGCGCCGTCCGGCTCTCCGGCCCCGGCCCGGTGGACAACCTGCGGCTGACCACGCTCCCGCTCCCGCCCGAGCGGGACGGCTGGGTGCGCATCCGCGTCGAGGCGTTCGGCCTGAACCGCTCCGAGCTGAAGCTTCGGCTGGGCCTGGGTGTGGGCGTCAGCTTTCCCCGGGTGCCGGGTATCGAGGCCGCCGGCACCGTTGACGCGGCCCCGGCCGGCAGCGGGCTGGCTCCCGGGCAGAAGGCCGTCGCCATGATGGGGGACATGGGCCGCACCTACGACGGCGGCTATGCCGAATACACCTCGGTGCCGCTGTCGCAGGTCATCCCCGTCGACACCGACCTGCCGTGGGAGGTGCTGGGCGCCCTGCCGGAGATGGTGCAGACCGCCTACGGCTCGCTCACCGTCGGCCTGGACCTGAAGCCCGGTCAGTCCGTGCTGATCCGCGGCGGCACCTCCTCGGTGGGCCTGGCTGCCGCCGCGCTAGCGAAATGGCGTGGCGCCACGGTGCTGTCCACAACCCGGCGGGCCGACCGCCTCGCTCTGCTGACCGAGCACGGCGTCGACCACCCCCTGCTCGACACCGGCGAGGTCGCGCCCGCGGTTCGCGAGCTGTACCCGGACGGCGTCGACGCCGCGCTGGATCTCGTCGGAACGCCGACCCTGCCTGACACTCTGCGCGCGGTGCGCGTGCACGGAACGGCCTGCTTCAGCGGCAGCCTCTCCAACCAGTGGACGGTGCGGGACTTCGCCCCGAACGAGTACCTGCCGAGGGGCGTGCGTCTGGCCGGGTACTCCGGCGACGCCGCTGACCTGCCTCGGGAGGCCCTCCAGGAGATACTCGACGCGGTCGCGGCCGGCCGGCTGACCTTCCCCGTGGACCGCGTCTACGACGGCCTGGAGCAGGTCCCGCAGGCCCATGACGACATGGAGCACGACCGCGCTACCGGCAAGCTCGTCGTCCGCGTCCGGCATTAACACGCCAGCGCCGTGCCGTCACAGATCGTTAGACGATCGGCGTCTGGTGGCCCTTCCAGTACTCATCCCTGAGCAGGCGCTTGTACAGCTTGCCGGTCGCCGACCGGGGCAGCTCGCTGACGAAGTCAACGGTCCGCGGGCATTTGAAGTGGGTCAGCCGGTCCCGGCAGTAGGCGATCAGCTCCTGCTCGAGATCCGGCCCGGCAGCACCGGGATCCACGAGCTGCACCACCGCCTTGACCTCTTCGCCCAGATCGTCGTTGGGGACGCCGATGACGGCCACGTCCAGCACGGCTGGATGGCCGGACAGGAGGTTCTCGGTTTCCTGGGGATAGATGTTGACCCCACCGGAGATGATCATGTAGCTCTTGCGGTCGGTGAGGTACAGGTACCCCTCGGCGTCGACATGGCCAACATCGCCGACGGTGCTGGCGGTCCCGTCGATGGTCCGGCTCTGCTCCGTCTTGGCCGGGTCCTGGAAATACTCAAAGGCGGTCGCCCCGCGGAACCAGATGGTCCCGTCCACGCCCGCCGGGCGCTGCCTGCCCTCATCGTCCAGGATCAGCAGCTCGCCGAGGATCGCCCGGCCGACGGTGCCGGGATGCGCGAGCCACTGCGCGGAGTCGCAGAACGTGAAGCCGTTGGCCTCCGTGGCGCCGTAGTACTCGGTGATGACCGGGCCGAGCCAGTCGATCATCGCCTTCTTGACGTGGACGGGGCAGGGTGCGGCGGCGTGCACGATGCACTCCAGCGACGAGGTGTCGTAGCGCGCCCGGGTCTCTTCGGGCAACCGGAGCAGCCTGCTGAACATCACCGGCACCATCTGGCAGTTGGTGACCTGGTGCTGCTCGACCAGGGCCAGCCACTGCTCGGCGTCGAAGTGCTCCATCACCACCGTGGTGCAGCCCATCCGCAGCGACGCGGCCACGCTCGCCTGGGGAGCCGAGTGGTACAGCGGCGCCGGGTTCAGGTAGGTCATGCCGTCGCGGAACCCGAACATGGCCCGGACGAACAGCATCACCGGAAGCGGCTCGCTCGGCGCGACCGTCGGCAGGTCCCGCAGGACGCCCTTGGGCTGGCCGGTCGTGCCCGACGAGTAGAGCATGGCCGCCCCGAGCGACTCGTCGGGAACCGGGTCGCCCGGGAAGGCCGCGACGGCCGCGTCGAAGGACTCCCAGCCGTCCGGCGGTACGTCCGGCCCGGTCATCAGCAGGCGCTCGAGCTGCGGGCACTTCGCCGCGGCCTGCTCGGCCACCTCGCGCTTGGCGGCCGAGCTGAACAGCAGCCGCGAACACGAGTTCGTGATGATGTACGCGACCTCGTCGGGCGCCAGGTAGCTGTTGATCAGCGTGTAGTACAGCCCGGTCCGCTCGGCGGCCCCCTCGATCTCCAGCATCGGGATGCTGTTCTCCATGAAGACAGCGATGTGGTCGCCCCGCTGCAGCCCCGCCGACCGCAGCAGGTGCGCGATCTGATTGCAGTGGGCCTCGTACTCGGCAAAGGTGACGGTCTCGCCGGACGTCCCCATGATGATGGCGGGCTGGCCGGGGTGCTCCAGGGCATGCTGTCGTGCGTACATGCGCTCCCCCTCGAGACTCGTTACGGTAAAAGATATGTCTTCTGGCGTTTCTGACCAGCCCTGTCGCTTCGTGGTGCCGCGTTGATCGACTTGATCGATGCCGGCGCGCTGGCGGGCTGGCTCGATGCGCAGGGCTTCCCGCCGGGGCCGGTGGAGGACCTGGTCGAGCTCGAGGGAGGCACGCAGAACCTGCTGGTCCGGTTCTGCCGGGCCGGCACGAGCTACGTGCTGCGCCGTCCGTCGCGGCACCCCCGGCCGCGGGCGGGGGAGATCATCCTGCGCGAAGCACGGGTGCTCGAGGCGCTGGCCTGCACCGACGTGCCGCACCCGGGCTGGGCCGCGACCTGCGCGGACGAGTCCGTGCTCGGCATCCCGTTCGTGATCATGCGCGCGGTGGATGGGGTCAACCCGATGGTGCGGCTGCCGTCCTACGCGGCGGCCGCCGCCGGAAGGCGGCAGCTCGGCCGGGAAGCCGCCACCGAGCTGGCGCGGATCGGGTGCGTCGACTACGTGGCCGCGGGGCTGGCCGACTTCGGGCACCCGGACGGGTTCCTGAGCCGGCAGGTGCCCCGCTGGCAGGCGGAATGGGAGGGCTACCGGCGCCTGCCCGGGTACCCGGGCGAGCCCTTGCCCGGCATGGATGAACTGGCGGCGTTCCTGACCGGCAATCAGCCGCCGGACCAGCCTCCCGGCCTGATGCACGGCGACTTTCACTTCGGCAACCTGCTGGTGGACGCGGGCCAGCCCCGGGTCGCTGCGGTGCTCGACTGGGAGATGGCCACGATCGGTGACCCGCTGGTCGACCTCGGCCGGTTCGTGGCCAGCCTCCCCGACGGGAACGAGACCACGGAGTCGGGCGGCGCGCTGTGGGAGGCGGGCGACGTTGGCCCGGTCAGCGAGATCGTCGCCGCGTACTCCGCCGTCAGCAACCGCAGCCTCGACGCGCTCGACTGGTACGTCGTGCTGGCATGCTTCAAGCTCGGGATCATTCTGGAGAGCTCCAACGCGCGGGCCTGCGCCGGGCTCACGGACGCTGCGATCGGCGACCGGCTGCACGCCATGGCCGCGGCGCTGTTCGCCCGCGGCCGCCGTCTCGCGCGGGCGAGCGGCTGAACCGGGGTTACCAGCGGCCGCGGTGCTCGGGTACCAGCAGGATGAGCGGCAGCGAGCAGGCCGTGATCGCCGCGAAGACCACGAAGACGTGCGCCTGGGTGATGCCCGGATTGGTGCTGCGCGCGACGATGGCCGCCGTGATCGAGACCGCGGTGATGGCTCCGGCCTGCCGGAACATGCCGCGCAGCCCCGCCACCGCGGCGGCGTGCTCCGGTGCGAGCTGCAGCGTTGCGTTGTTGGACGCCGGGGTCGAGATGCCCATGCCGATGCCGCAGATGCCGGTGGCCAGCACCAGCCATGCGTAGGGCGAGAGCCCGTGCGGGCTGAGCGCCGTGCCCAGCACGCCGATGGCCATGAGCGTGAAGCCCACGGCCATCGGCCACCGGTACCCCGTCCGGCGCAGCAGGTAGACGGCCAGCCCGGCGGTCGCGATCATCCCGACCGCCCGGGCGGTCAGCAGCGTGCCAGCGGCAAGCGGCCGGAAGCCGTAGCGGTTCTGCGCATACAGCGGCACGAGCGGCGCAAAGCCCAGCACGGCGCTGCCGTACAGGAAGTTCAGCAGGTTCATGATGCCGAAGCCCCGGCCGGTGATGAACCGCAGCGAGATGAAGGGCGACGGCGCCCTGGCGGTGTGCCGCAAGAAGAGGACGCACGCGGCGACCGCCGCGCACTCCGGGACGAGGAACTCCGGGCTGGTGACGTGGCCGTCGCTGCCGCCGAGATACGCGATGCCGAGCATGGCGGGCAGCAGCGTGCCGCCCAGCAGCGCCACCCCCCGGATGTCGAGGTGACGGTCGGGCCGCCGGGGGATGGCCGGGATAATCAGCGTGCCCAAGACCAGCAGCACGATCCCGATCGGCACGTTCACCAGGAAGATTCCGCGCCAGGACCAGTACGTGACGAACACGCCGCCCAGCACCGGCCCGATGATGCCGCCGATCGGGAAGATGCTCGAGAAGAGGCCGACCGCGCGGTCGCGCTCGGTGCCGAAGATCTCCGAGATGATCCCGGTAGCCGACGGCATGAGGCCTCCGCCGCCGATCGCCTGGACCGCACGCAGCACAATGAGCAGGTAGATGTCGTTCGCGAAGCCGCAGCACAGGGAGGCGGTGGTGAACAGGACGACGGCGCCAAGGAAGATTTGCTTGCGGCCATACTGGTCGCCCAGCTTGCCCGCCAGCGGCATCACCAGGACCTGACCGAGGGAGTAGATGGTGATCGTCCAGCTGCTCCAGTTCACCTGGGCATGCAGGTCGTGCTGAATCGCGCTCAGCGCGGTGGCCACAATGGTCTGGTCGACGGAAGACATCATGAGCGCGAGCGACACCACGGCGAAGACCAGGTACCGACGGCGCGCGGGCTCGGCCGCGTCGCCGGTGATGCCATGGTCAGCGTGTGTAACCTGCTCAGCCACTATCCTATGACCTTACACTGCTTGCCGAAAGGCAACTATCTGTTCCGGGAAGACGGAAGGCCAGGCCATGGACGATGACGGGGCGATCCGCCTCCGGCGGGTCGTCGGCAAACTCGCCCGGCAGCTCAACACGTCCTCGACCGGGGCCGGCCTCACCCCGTCGCAGGCCTCGGTGCTCGGGCTGATCGTCGCGCGCGGGCCGCTGAGCCTGTCCGAGCTCAGTGACCTCGAGCGGCTGAATCCGACGATGCTGTCCCGCGTGGTCAGCAAGCTGCACGGGATGGACCTCATCGACCGGATTCCCGATCCCACCGACCTGCGCAGCGCCTCGGTGGTCAGCACGGCCGAGGGGAAGCGGATCGACCAGCAGATCAAGGCCCGCCGCGCGGCCGCGGTATCGGAGTGCCTCACCCAGCTCACCGCGGATCAGGTGGCCTCGCTGACCGAAGCGCTTCCGGCCCTTGAGGCACTCGCAGAGGTCATGCAGGGGCTCGCTGCCCCGCAGCAGGACCGGGCATCTCGAGATCCAGCTTGAGCCAGCGGGCAAGGGCGTCCCGTTCGACACGAGCCGGGCTCATATGGCGGGCATACGACTTCTGGCTGGGCGGCAAGGACAATTTCGCGGCTGACCGGGAAGTCGCTGAGCGGGTCGCCGCCGCGTACCCCGATGTGCTGGTCGCGGTCCGGGCGCAGCGGGCGTTCCTGGCCTGGGCGGTGCACTTCCTGGTCGCGCAGGCAGGTATTCGCCAGTTCCTCGACATCGGGACCGGGCTGCCCTCGGCGAACAACACCCACCAGGTCACCCAGGCGGCGGCGCCGCAGTCGCGGGTGGTGTATGTGGACAATGACCGTTGCAAGTCTGGTTGTGCACACGCGCTAGCGTCCCGAAAGCGCGTGGCAGTCGTCGTGGCTGGCGCGGACCGATGAGCCGGCAAGCCTGAGGCTTGACAAGATGTTAGGTACCTAACAAACTAGTATGGTGCCTAACAAACATGATGAGCTGGACCTGGAAGCGGCCGGTTCGTGGGCTAAGAAGTATTATCTCGCGAGCCGGGCTTTGATGGATTCTGTCCTACGTCCGTACGATCTCGGGAACACCCAGTGGTACGTCCTTTATCTGCTCGCAAATGACGGGCCGATAAATCAGCGAGATCTGACACGCATGCTCGATATTGAACGAGCGACACTCAGTGCCGTGATCAGTGCACTCGTACGCAAAGGGCTCATCGATCAAATGCCCGACCCGGGCGATCAGCGTCAGAAGGTGCTGCAAATTACGACCGCCGGCAGGAGCCTGTGGGCGACGCTTCCCGATCCTATCGCACTTATCGCCGCAGTCGCTTTTGACGGAGTCGATGACGCGGAGATCGAGACAACAAATCGAGTCCTCCGGGATGCTACCCAACGGTTGAATAATTATAAAAAGGGGAGAAAATAAAAATGACGATTCTAGTAACTGGCGGCACGGGTCTCGTTGGCTCGCGACTTCTGAAACGATTCGCGGAAGCAGGTATTGATTGCCGTGCACTTGTGCGGCCCGGCAAAGAACTTCCAGATGGAGTTACGGCGATTGAAGGAGACATCCTCAGTCCCAACTCACTGACGCCGGCCGTTGAAGGCGTGTCGGCAGTCGTTCATCTCGCCGCACTGTTTCGCACACGCGATGAGACTGAAATATGGAGAGTTAATCTCGAAGGCACTCGCAACCTTATCGCCGCCGTTAAGGATCACGCTCCCGAGGCTCGCTTCATGATGGCAAGCACCTCGAATGTATATAATCCGGACAGCTCGCATCCTGGGCGAGAAGGCGACGTGACAACCCCGACGCTTGCATACCCTGCAAGTAAAATCGAGGCAGAGAACGAACTTCGCAAAAGCGGACTAAACTGGAGCATCCTGCGGCTCCCGTTTGTCTATGGTGACAAAGACGGGCACTTGGAATCAGCTCCAGCGCAACTCGCTGAAATGAAGTGGCACCCTGCGCAGAAGCTAAGCGTGGTTCACCATGCAGATATAGCAACGGCTTTCGAGCTTGCGTTGACTGGAGCCATGGACGGTCGCATTGTCAATATTGCCGATGAGGCGCCACTCACCATCTACGAAATCGCACAGATCGTCGGCTCTACTTACGAGTCATCTGCGGAACCGCTTACTAATCCATGGAAGGGCCACATGGACGTGACGCTTGCGCGTAGCCTCGGCTTCCAGCCAAAGGTGCCGACTGTCTACCAGGCAATCCGCGAGGGCAAGCTCTAACCCTGATCTTTCATGGGGCTGATGGTTGTCGCTGTCGCGCGGGCTGGCGGGACGTGGACAATGACCCGATCGTGCTCAGCCATGCCAAGGCCCTGCTGGCCAGCAGCCCGGAGGGCGCGACTGCCTACATCGACGCCGATCTGCGTGATACCGCCACGATTGTGGAGCAGGCGGGTGGGATCCTGGACTTCGGGCAGCCGGTCGCGGTCATGCTGCTGGGGATCTTGCAGGGAATTCCCGACCAGGATGAGCCGGGCGCGATCATTGCCCGGCTGATGGATGCCGTGACGCCGGGTAGTTACCTGGCCATCTCGCAAATCGCGGGCGACGTCGCCCGCCGATGAGGTGGCCGACGGCGTGCAGCGGTACAACGAGCAGGCCGCTGTCTCGGTTGCGGCGCGAACGCACGCCGAGGTCTGCCGGTTCTTCGCGGGCCTGGACCTCATCGAACCCGGGGTGGTGCAGGTGCACCGGTGGCGGCCCGGAACAGGAGACCCGGGCAGCGGCCGCGACCTGGCCATTTACGCCGGGCTCGGGCGGAAACCGTAACAGCACGCGGCACAGCCGCCGCCGCCCAGGCAACAGCACAATGGGCTTCCCGCCGTCCAGGCGCAGCGGCACAACCCGGCGATGACCTTGTCCGCTGAGCGCTGGGGAGAGATGGTGATTGCTGAGGCGGCCTGTCGCCGCCGGGCGAACTTCGCGCGGGAGGGAGTGGCCGCCGTGGCCGTCGGCATCAACTCGCTGGCATGCAACAGCCTGTGGCAGGTCAGGTCCGATGCCTGGTCCAGCCTGGAAGAGTCGAGCTGCCAGCTGTCCCTGGCCTGCGCTCAGCAGCGCCGGGCCGAGCCGCTGACCGAGACGGTGAGCGGACTGCTGGACACGCTCGGCCCGGTCGAGCGCTTCTGGGCTTTCCCGGGCCGCAGGCGTTCCAGCAGCTCCGGCGGGCGTTCGCGGCCGCCAAGTACGAGCGGTTCGCCGCTGGCGCTGCGCGAGGACCTGCGGCGCTGGCGCCGCCCGGACGACCCGTACAGCTACGACATCGTCGTGGTGCCCAGCTTCGACGACGCGGTCATGGCGGCGCGGCTGAACTTCCGGCTGCAGGCGTGCGTGATCCGCCGCAGGTTCGTCCACCACTCCCGCTATGACCTGTCCTCACTGGGCCAATTCGAGGACGTCGCCGCGTTGGACGACCTGATGGAGCACTCGCCGGATGACCGCGCCCAGGCGCTGGCCAGGTCGCTCGCCAAGGTCCGCCCCGAGCGCGGCGCACGAGCGGGCGGTGCTCCGGCTGACCGCGCCGTCCGCGCCGCTGCCCGACTTCAGCGGGTTCCACCCGGCCTTCGCCGACGACGGCCAGTCCACGCCCGAGGGCGACGTACGGCGGGCGTTCTACCTGTCGTACGACGACAGCTTCTGCGAGTATCTGTCGCCCGACGAGGTGCAGCAGCGGGTCGACAACGGTGAGCCGGTGGTGTCGACGACGTTCGTGACGCCCTATCCGCCCGGCTTCCCGGTGCTGGTGCCTGGCCAGCTGTTCAGCGATCAGATCCTGTCCTTCATGCGCAGCCTGGACACACCCGAGGTGCACGGCTTCCGCGCCGACCTCGGCTACCGGGTCTACACCGGCAAGGCGCTGGAAATCGCCGCCGAGGCCCGCCGCCCAAGCCCGTCCGAAGCCGGATAGCAGCCGAAAGGCCGCCTGCTGCAGTCAGCAGGCGGCCTATGGAGCGGGATTTACTATCGCCGCAGGGCCAGAACGATCAGCACGATGATGACGATGACTACGATGGTTCCAATTCCGATAAAAATGGCTCTTCCCTCCTTTGCACCGAACGACGCCGTCCTAGCTGTCCGGTATGGCCGGCTCTAAACATCCGCGGCGGCCCACTGCGACCGCCGGGAGGGCGAAGCCGGCCGCTGCGACGCGCGCAGGCGTGCCTTTGCCTCCCGCTGCCGCAGCAGGCGGCGCTCGTCCTCCGTCAGGCCGCCCCAGACTCCCTGCAGGGGCCCGGCGGCCAGGGCGTAACGAAGGCAGTCGCAGCGCACCGGGCAGGCGGTGCAGACCGCCTTCGCGCGAGCTGCCTGCCCGAGGGCGGGGCCCGATCCGGAGATCGGGAAGAACAGGTCGGGGTCGGCGGACCGGCAGGCGGCGAGCGACCACCACTCCGCCAGGGTGTCGGCGGTAGTTGTCATAGCGGCCTCGTGTTGGTTGGCGTCAACAGGTGTGTGGCCGATCTGACTTCCCATTTCGCGCCGGGATAATCCTCCCGCCGCGGGCGGCGAATGGGGCGCTATGGCTGGGTTCAGGGCCGGGCGCGGCGCCACTCGGGCTTGCGCTTCTCCAGGAACGCATGCATTCCCTCGCGCGCGTCCGGGAGCTGGCTGGTCGCTGCCATCACCTCGATGGCGTACGCGTACGCCTTCGGCTGGTCCAGGTCGATCTGCGCGTACAGGGCCTGCTTGCCGATGCCCTTGCTCTCTGCTGAGCCGAGCGTCACCCGCTCGAGCAGGTCGGCGGTGGCGGAGTCGAGCTGGTCCGCGGGCACGACCCGGTTGACAAGGCCCCAGTCCAGCGCGGTCCTGGCGTCGATCACGTCGCCGGACATGGCCATCTCCACGGCCCGCTTCCTGCCGACATTCCTGGCTATCGCCACCATCGGCGTGTGGCAGAACCAGCCGCCCTTTCCGCCCGGGGTGGCGAAGCCCGCGTTCTCGCTGGCCACGGCCAGGTCGCAGGTGGCGACGAGCTGGCAGCCGGCCGCCGTGGCAAGCCCGTGCACCCGCGCCACGACCGGCTGCGGCACGTGCTGAATGAGGTCCATCAGCTCGGTGCAGGTCTGCAGCAGGGAGCGGACCGCGGGCAGGTCACCGTCGACGACGTCCGAGAAGTCGTGCCCGGCGCTGAACACTGGGCCGTTTCCGGCCAGCACGACGCCAATCGCGTCGCTGTCCCCGATCTCGCCGAACGCCGCGATCAGTTCGCGCATGTGCTGCAGCGACAGCGCGTTGCGCCGCTGCGGCCGGTTCATCGTCACGGTGGCGAACTCGCCGGACCGCTCGACCAGGATGTGCTCGTACTCCACGGCCGCCTCCTACCTGCTCCTTTTACCGCAGCCTACGCGCCGGCGCTAACGCGGAGCCTCGCCGGACGGCCCCGTCCCGCCGGACGAGCCAGCCGCCGGGGCCGGTTCCTGCGGCCCGGGGTGGCGGCGCATCCACCGGTCGACGAGATTCGGTACCACGGCGAGCAAGAGCCAGACAAATTTCGCGTTACCCGCGTTCACCCATGCCAGGCCCATGGACGCGGCGAGGATCGTTATAGTTCCCACCGAACGCAGCACTCCGCCCCGCCGGGCAGCGCCATGCGACCCAGGAGTCAACAGGCCGCGGCGCCGCCCGAGTTCGGACGTCGCCTGCGTGGCCAGGGTGGCCAGCAGCAGATTCAGGGCGAAGATGTCGACCGCGAGCGGGTTGCTGCCGTACTCACCCAGCAAGTCGCTGGTGAACGGCATGATCGTGATCGTGAACAGGAACGCGAAGTTCCACCAGGCCAGGCCCTCCTCCTGCCCGACCAGATGCTGGAACACCCGGTGGTGGACCAGCCAGAACTGCGCGACGACGTAAAACGAGATCACATAGGCGGTCAGCTGGTCGGTGCCCTTGGCCAGCGCCGCGGCCAAAGCGGACGCCGAGTCCGCCGACGCGCTCGGCAGGGACGGAACCCGCAGCTGCAGCACGAGCAGGGTGAGCGCGATCGCCACCACGCCGTCGGACAGCGCGAGCAGGCGATCGATGCTCGGCATGTCGTCGTTGTGCCGTCTGGCGCGGCCTGTTTCCGTGGACATGGCCACCAAGCTTCCCACGACCTGCGGTTCCCGACGGCGGCCCGCTGCGGGCTACACGCGGGTCAGCTTGATGTAATTGTCGGTGTCGGGCAGCACCTGCCCCAGGGCGGCCGCCGATGCCCCCCGGGCCCACACAGGAACTCGACGAGGCTGCTGTGTCAGAGCGCGGGAATGGCTGCGATCTCGGTGCCGGCCGGGATGGCGGTGAGCAGCGCGCGGGCCCAGTCGCGGTAGCCGTCCTGGCTCGGGTGGAAGTTGTCGGGGCCGAACTTCCCGGCCCAGGGCGGCAGGAAGTGGGCGGACACCTCGGCGACCGGCAGGCCACGGACGGCGGCGGCTTGACGGATGGTCTGGTTGATCCGGGCCACGTAGGGGACGCTGGCCCGGCCGAGGATGCCCCAGATCCCGGTGGGCAGCGGCAGGTCGAGGACGACCGTGCCGCCGGGAACGGCGCCGATCAGCCCGCGCAGGTCGGCGAGGACCTTCGCGGGGCTGGAGTACAGGATGTCGTTGGCGCCGATCCCGCAGGTCACCAGGTCGGCACCGGCAGGAATCCGGGGCAGCTGGTCGCGCTGCACGTCGCGGATGAGGGCGCCGGACAGGGACAGGTTGAGCACCCGCCACCGCTCCCCGGTCCGCTGCCGCAGCCCGGCGAGGACCTGGCCCACGTAGCCGCCCATCGGGCTTGGCGCGCCGAGCCCCTGGGCGGTGGAGTCGCCGAGCACCACCCACAGCGGCCCGCTCTCGGCGAGCGCCCGGTCGTTGTGCGCATCCCAGTGGCTGGCGAACGTGGCGCAGTCCTCGCGCAGTTCGATGACACCGTCGGCCCAGCGGCCGAACCGGCCAGACCGCAGCCCGGACACATTGGCAGCCGGGTTATGGGTCACGTACGTGGCCGCGGTCGCGAGGATCTCGACGGGGGAGCGGCGTCGGCCGGCGTTGCCGCCGGACAGCGCTACCATCCAGGAAGGACGCGACACCGTTGGCGCCTGAACCATGCTCGTCCCTCTTCACGCTGAGTGCCAGATTCCTTCGCGAGAGCTGAACGAACGTAAACGAACACGCCACCGGGTGTCAACGCGCCGGTGTACGCGGGATGTCGGGGAGTGCGCGCCGCTACGTGCCCACGCGGACCACGGGCGCTCCCTCGCCGCCGCGCGGCAGCGGGTTCAGCCCGTGCGCGCCGAGGAACCCGTTCACAGCTGCTGGCCAGCCGAACTGTTCGGCCTGCTGGCGGGCCAGCCGCCGCCGCTCGTCGGGGTCGCGCCGCAGCAGCCGCTGCACGGCATCGGCGCACGCCACGTCGTTGTCGTCGGCGGCCAGGCCGGCCTGGCCGACCACCTCGGGCAGCGCGCTCCGGCTGCTCACTACCACCGGGGTGCCGCTGGCCAGCGCCTCGAGAGCGGAAAGGCCGAACGTCTCCGCCGGGCCGGGGGCGATGACCACATCCGCGGTCGCGAGCAGCTTCGCCAGCGACTCGCGGTTGGCCACGTGGCCGAGGAACCTGACCGGCAGCCGGGCCGCGCTAGCCTGCAGCGACCACCGCAGTGGGCCGTCGCCCGCGACGACGAGGACGGCGCCCACGCCCCGTCGGCGCAGTTCGGCCACCGCGCCGATCGCGCGCTCGGGGCGCTTCTCCGGCGAGAGCCTGCTGCAGTGCACCAGCAGCCGCCGGTCGCCGGGGGCGAACTGGGAGCGCAGGCTCTCATCGAAGCGCGACGGGTGGAAACCGGCCAGGTCGACGCCCAGCGGCACCTGGACTACGTTCGGCACCGCGAGCCGCCGGAACTCTGCGGCGGCCCACGCCGTGGTGCACACAACGACGTCGAACGAGGCAGCGGTGTTCCGGTTCAGCCGGTCGACCAGCTGCCGCACGGACAGGCCCGGCGGCCGGAACATCTGCGCCAGCGCGGCCAGGCTGTCGTGGGAGACCATCATCGACCGGATGCCGCATCGCCGCGCCCAGGCGCCGGTCCAGCGCAGCGTGGTTCGGTCGGACACCTCGAGCCGGTCCGGCTGCAGGTCCTCGAGCAGCCGCCGCAGCGAGCGCCGCGCGGTGATCGCCCGGTACCCGCCGGTGCCGGGCACTGGCACGCCCGGAACCGTGATCACCAGGCCCTGCCTGCTCTGGCGGCGATCCGGCCGGGCCCCGGGGACGACCAGCACCGGCTCGTGCCCGGCCGCCAGGTAGCCCGCGCCGAGCTCCGCGAGCGCGGTCCGCAGCCCGCCCGAGGCAGGCGCGACATAATTGGCGAGCCGCACGATCTTCACGAACCGATCATCGCGTCGGAAGGTGCTGGAACGCGGAACGCGACGTGACAGGCTCGCGAACAAGGAGAGCCTCGGTGGCCAGGGCACTCCGGGGCGTCCCGTTCCGGATAGTCTTCGCTACCAACCGGTAACTTATCAAGATCGCCGTTGCGTGAGGAGGGCCTGGTGACCGACCTGCGATCGGCGCTCGGCGAGGCCGTGGGCATTGATCATGTGCTATCAGACAGCCCGCCGGAATACGGGCACGACGAGAGCCTGACCGTCGCGGCCGTTCCGCCGGCGTTCGTGGTCAGGCCGGGCAGCACCGCCGAGGTGACGGCCGTGCTGCGGGTCGCTGCCGCCCATGGCCTGAAGGTGACCGCTCGCGGCTCGGGGACCGGGCTTTCCGGCGCCGCGGTGCCTGACGGCGGGGGCCTCGTGGTGTCGTTCGAGCGGATGAACCGGGTGCTCGAGATCGACACCGCGAACCATGCGGCCGTCGTGCAGGCCGGCGTCACCCTGGCCGAGCTGGACGAGGCCGCGGCGGCGCACGGCCTGGTGTACCCGGTGTATCCCGGCGAGATGAGCGCCAGCCTGGGCGGGACCATCGCCACCAACGCCGGCGGAATGCGGGCGGTGAAGTACGGCGTCACCCGCCGCCACGTGCTCGGCCTCGAGGCCGTGCTCGCGTCCGGCGAGGCGCTGCGCACCGGCGGGAAGATCGTCAAGGAGAGCAGCGGGTACGACCTCACCCAGCTGATCATCGGTTCGGAGGGCACCCTCGCGCTGGTCACCCAGGCCACGGTCCGGCTCTACCCGCGGCTGCCGGCCCAGGCCACCGTGCTGGCGCCGTTCCCGTCACTCGACAAGGTGACCGCCGCCGTGCCGGCCATCGTGAACAGCGGCATCGGGCCGCTCATCCTCGAGTACATCGACATGGTGACGATGTCCGTGATCACCGCGAACGAGGGCATCGACCTCGGGATCCCGGCGGCCATCCGGGACAAGGCACTGGCCTACCTCGTCGTGGTGCTCGAGGAGCGCAACGACGAGCGCCTGGCCGAGGCCACCGAGGAGGCGGCCGGCCTGCTGACGCATCTGGGCGCCCCGGACGTCTATGTGCTGCCCGCCGCGGCCGCGCGGCGGCTGATCGAGGCCCGGGAAAAGGCGTTCTGGGCGGCCAAGGGAGCGGGGGCCGACGACATCCTGGACACCGTGGTGCCGCGCGCCGCCATGGCGGGCTTCCTGGCCGAGGTGGCCGAGATCGCCAAGGATCACGGCGGTCTCGCCGTCGGCACCGGGCACGCGGGCGACGGCAACGTGCACCTCGCGGTGTTCCAGCCCGATGCCGAGGCGCGCGCCAGCCTGCTGCGCGACATCTTCGCCGCAGCGGTATCCCGGGGCGGCGCGATCAGCGGCGAGCACGGCATCGGCCACGCCAAGAAGAGCTACTGGCTGGACCTGGCCGACCCGGTGGCCGTCGCGCTCATGCGCCGGGTGAAGCACGCCTTCGACCCGCAGGGCATGCTTGGCCCGGGGTCAGCGTTCGACTGACCGGCCAGCATTGACGGTGGGCTCCGGGAGGTCGTCCCCCGGGGCTAGCACTGACGCGGGAGGTATCGCATGAACGGCGCACAGGCCCTGATCCGCACGCTCACCGGGTCCGGCGTGGACGTGTGCTTCAGCAACCCGGGGACCTCGGAGATGCACTTCGTCGCGGCGCTGGACGCGGTGCCGGAGATGCGCGGCGTGCTGTGCCTGTTCGAGGGCGTGGCGACCGGCGCGGCGGACGGCTACGGGCGGATGGCCGGCCGGCCCGCGGCGGCGCTGCTGCACCTCGGCCCCGGCCTGGGCAACGGGCTGGCCAACCTGCACAACGCGCGGCGCGCCCGCACCCCGCTGCTCCTCGTGGTCGGCGACCACGCCACGTACCACAAGCGGTTCGACGCGCCGCTCGAGTCCGATATCGAGGCGCTGGCCGGCACGGTGTCCCGCTGGGTACGCCGCTCGGCGCGCAGCGCGGACGTGGCCGCCGACGCCGCCGAAGCGGTCGCGGCCGCGATGCGCCCGCCGGGCGGGATCTCGACCCTGATCCTGCCCGCCGACGTCTCCTGGTCCGAGGGCGCCGAGCCCGCGGCCCCGCTGCCGGTGCGCCCGCCCGCATCCGTGCCGCAGGAGACGATCGAGTCAGTGGCCGGAACGCTGCGCTCCGGGGAGCCCTGCGTGCTCCTGCTCGGCGGGCCGGGCACGCGGCGGCACGGCCTCGAGGCCGCCAGCCGGGTCGCCCAGGCGACCGGGGCGCGGCTGCTCTGCGAGACGTTCCCGGCACGGCTCGAGCGCGGGGCCGGCATCCCGGGGATCGACCGCCTCGCCTACCTCGCCGAGTTCGCCGCCGAGCAGCTGGCCGGGGCGCGGCACCTGATCCTGGCCGGAGCGGCGGCCCCGGTCTCGTTCTTCGCCTACCCGGGGAAGGCGAGCTCGCTGATTCCGGCCGGCGCCGAGGTGCACGTGCTGGCCGAGCCCGCGGACGACGTGTGCAGCGCGCTCGGGCGCCTGGCGGACCTGGCGGCGCCCGGCACCAAGCCGCTGGCGCACGAGGTGGAGCGCCCGGAGCTGCCTTCTGGCGACGGGAACCTCACCGGGGCGGACGTGGCGGCGGCCGTCGGCGCGCTGCTGCCCGAGGGCGCGATCGTGTCCGACGAGGCCAACACGTCCGGGCTCTGGCTGCCCGGGGCCACGGCCGGCGCGCCGCCGCACGACTGGCTGACCCTGACCGGCGGGTCCATCGGCCAGGGCCTGCCGGTGGCCACCGGGGCGGCCGTGGCCTGCCCCGGGCGGCCGGTGCTGGCGCTGGAGGCGGACGGCAGCGCCATGTACACGCTGTCTGCGCTGTGGACGCACGCCAGGGAAGGGCTGGACATCACCACGGTCATCTTCAACAACCGCTCGTACGCGATCCTCAACATGGAGCTCAACCGGGTCGGCGCGGAGCCGGCCGGGGACGCCGCCCGCAACCTGCTCGAGCTGTCCCGGCCCAGTCTCGACTTCGTGGCGCTGGCCAACGGGATGGGCGTCCCGGCCAGCCGCGCCAGCACGCCGGGGGAGTTCGGCGCGCAACTGCAGCAGGCGCTGGCCGAGCCGGGCCCGCACCTGATCGAGGCCCTGATCGAGCGGATCGGCTAGTGAACGGCAGCCTCGCCGCCGGGCCCGGGCCGCCCGCGCGGGCCCGCGCCCGGCACACGCTAGGCACGCGCCGGGTGGCCCGGTGGGGGGGTGGCCACCCGGCGCGGCCGCTTCAGCAGGGACCGTCGTTGTTCCAGGCACCCGACGGGCCGCCCGGGACCTCGTCGTAGTTCCACTGGCTGGCGGTCCACTGGTCGCCGTTGTACGACACCACGTCGCCGCTGACGTACGCCGTGTCATTCACCCAGGCCGCGGCCGAGCAGCCGCTGCTCGTGGAGGTGGGTGACGGAGTTGGCGTGGGGGTCGGGGTGGGCGTCGCGGTCGGGGTGGGGATTGGCGTCGGGGTCGGGCTGGGCGAGGTGCTGTTCGCGAACGCGACCGTGTACGCGGTGAAGTCCCAGGGATTCTGCGCCACGCCGCTGCAGTCGGAGGACGTCACGTCGTTGTTGTCGACCGGGTCGCACTCGCGGTCGCGGTTCACCGACCAGAACGTGTACCGGCTCATGCCGACGCTCTCGGCGAAGCTCAGCACGGTCTGGAAGTCGCTCTGGTAGAAGTACTCGCCGGTGTCGGTCCGGCCGTTCATCCCGGAGAACCCCTCGTGCGCATACGCCTGCGAGCTGGACCAGCCGAACGTGCTCATCAGCTGGGCGTTGAAGTCCTGCAGCGCGGTGACCTGCGACGATCCTCCGCTGAAGCCGCCGTCGAACGGCATGATCGTGTAGTCGTTCGGGGTGAAGCCCAGGCTCTTCGCCTCATCGAGCAGCAGCCCGCCGAAGTAGTTCGCGCCAGTCGTTGTGGACGGCATCGTGATCGAGATGAACAGGCCGGGGTCTTCCTGCTGCAGGATCTGCGCGGCGCCGAGCTCGTTGGCGATGGCGCTCGAGTTCTCGATCTCCGGCTCCTCCAGGTCGAAGTCGAACGCGTGCAGCCCGTAGGTGGTGATCACCTGCTGGTAGGCGGCGGCCGTGGCCGAGGCGGAGCCGCAGACCTGGCCAAGCTTGGTGCCGTTGTAGCCGCCGGCCGAGACGATCACGTCGCCGCCGTCGGAACGCACCTCGCTGATCACGGAGGCCACCTGGGTGTCCGAGGAAACCGCGTCGGTCCCGTCCCAGGCCGGAGTGCAGGAGCTCCCGTCGGCCAGGATGAACGCCATGTCGAACGCCTTCTGCCCGGTCGCTGCCATCACCTGGCCGAGATCTGGTGCGTCCGAGTCCAGCGTGCTGTAATACGGCGCCGACTCGTACCAGTTCGCGCTCAGCGCGGCCACCGACGAGACTTGGCCGACCTGGGCCGAGGCCGCGACCGCGGCAGTCGCGCCACCGGCCAGCAGGACGGCCGCCAGGGCCGCGGCGGCCAGGCGCCAGCGGCGGCGGGTCCACCGGTACAGGCGGTAGCGCGGTGGGCCAAGCGGGGGTTGATCCACGTTTCCTCCCAGGGGCAGAGGGCGGCCGGTGTCCTCCCAGACGCAGCAGGAGTTTGGTCGGGTGTTCCTAACTAATAGGAAACTTTCCTATTAGTTCTGAGTAGGACGTTATGCCGAGGTTTGGCCCGGGTCAACCGCCCGGCAGGTTAAAGCGGCCGTCCATAAGGACCCCATAACCCGCCGATAAGCCGCCCTTAAAGCCGCCCGCCCAACCGCCCCGCCCAGGCCCGTGCCTATCTGCCACGCTGCGTCCCGCTCTAGCGCCGCGCCGCGCACGCTCCGGCCCGGTGCGCGGCTGTGAATGTACCGTCCGACGGGCCATAGGCCGTCTTTCGGTACATTCATGATGCAGTGCGCTGTTTTGTCAGACGGAACTGTCACGCTGCGGGTATGCCACGTGACTCATGCGATTGGGCCGCACTGGCAGCGACCCTGCGAGCGCAGAAACATGTCATTTCCCGGCAGCAGGCGTTCGCCTGCGGCCTGACCCGCGATGCACTGCTGCACCGGGCCAGGACGAGCGGCCCGTGGCAGCGACTTCTTCCCGGCATATACCTCGCTCAGACCGGCGGCCCGACCGTGCCCCAGCAGGAAATGGCTGCCTTGCTGCACGCCGGGACAGGCAGCGTGCTCACCGGGTTGGCCGCGCTGCATGGCATGGGCATGATTGCCGCGCAACCCAGCACCTTCGATGTTCTGGTCCCGGCGACGCGGCGGCCCGGCAGCAGGTCCTTCGTCCGGGTCCACCGGACCACGCAGATGCCGCGCGGTGTCATTCGCCAGGGCAGGCGGTCGTACGCCTTGCCACCCCGTGCCTTCGCCGACGCGGCCCGGGCCCTGTCTGACATCGGCGAGGTACGGGCCCTGATCGCTGGCGCAGTTCAGCGACGCTACTGCCCGCTCCCAGCGCTAGGCCGTGAACTGAGCCAGGGCCAGATGCGGCATTCGGCGAGGTTGCGGCGGGTGCTAGAGGAGGTGGCCGACGGCATACGGTCCGTCACCGAGGGGGAGTTCCGGGACCTGATCGAGCGAGCCAGGCTGCCGTGGCCGATGTTCAACGCACGGCTGCTCACCGCCGACGGTGACTTCATCGCCTCTCCCGATGCGTGGTGGTCAAGGGAAGGGGTGGCGGTGGAGATCGACTCGCGGGAATGGCACCTGAATCCGGCCGACTGGGAGCGCACGATGCGGAGGCACGCCCGCATAAGCGCCCACGGCATCCTCGTGCTGCACTTCAGCCCTCGCCAGATCCGCACGAGTCCAGCGAGGGTGATCGCCACTATCAGAGAAACGCTTGCCGCCGGTGCCGCACGCCCCGTGCTGCGCATTATCGCGCGGCCGGCAGCGGCCTGAGCTTGACCATGGAGCGGCCAGGTGGCCTGGCGCGTCGTGCGTGAATAACCACGTAACCTGCGCAAACGGCTTGATCTGAGACCGCCGTGAACGACACTGGGTTAACGGGCCGTTATGAGGGCAGCGGTTCCCCGGCAAGACAGCGGAGGTCCAAGGTGACGGATTCCACGGCAGGGGCGCCAGCCGCGTCTGCCGTGGGGGCGCTGTATGACGCCCGCCGTGGTGTCTACTACACGAAACCACTGCTGCGGGGCTGGCTGCACCTGCTGTGGTTCGAGCTGTCGCTGGTGCTTGGCACGCTGCTGCTGGTGCACGCGCAGGGAGACGCGCAGATCGCGGCCGTCGCGATCTACGCGGCCAGCGTGAGCGCCCTGTTCGGGAGCAGCGCGCTTTATCACCGGGGCACCTGGTCGGATAGCTGGAGACAGCGGCTGCAGCGGCTCGACCAGACGATGATCTTCTTCCTGATCGCGGGCACGGCGACTCCGGCCTTCGTGATCGCCATGCGCGGCGCCCTGGGTCTGGCCTGCCTGATCGTGATGTGGTCGCTCACGCTGGCGGCGGTGGGCATCCGCATGCGGTGGAGGATGAGCGGGCCGGAGCGCCTGGTCGGCGCGACGTTCCTGGCTCTTGGCTGGATGGGCGCGCTCGCGCTGCCAGAGGTCTGGATCCACGGCGGTGCCGTGGCCGGGATGCTGATGTCGGGCGGCGGCCTCCTTTACACGGCCGGAGCCCTTTCCTACCATCGCCGCTGGCCGGATCCGGCGCCGTCCATCTTCGGCTATCACGAGGTGTTCCACGTCTTCGTTTGTGCCGCAGCGACCTGCCAGTTCATCGCAATAGCGCTGCTCATCAGCTGAGCGGAGATACCGGGCAGTCACCGGAATAGCGGCCCAACCGGGCTGGCCCGATCGGCGTCCTATGGATCACACGGCTCGCAGAGCCGACCGGGCTGAAGGACACCGCTCACATGACGTCAACTCCAGGTATGGCCAGCAAGGCACTCGCCGGGGCACTGCTGGCCTGCTGCGCTGTGTTTGCATCCGCGTGCTCCGCCTCGACCCCCACTTCTTCGTCCCCGCCATCCAGCACGCCCGCCGCCACCCCGGTCTCCTCTCCGAGCGCCACGCCAGCCACCTCCGCACCGGCCACGACGCCGACCGTGGCGGGCCCCGCCCCCTGCCCGACCCGCTACCTCGGGGTGAAGGCCGGGCTCAGCCAGGGCACCGCCGGAAGCATCTACCAGGTGATCGACTTCACGAACATCTCCAACGTCAGCTGCACCCTGTACGGCTACCCGGGGATCTCGTTCGCGTCGACCGGGTCGTCCGGCGGCCAGATCGGCCTCGCGGCGAAGGAGAACCCGACGCCCCCGCGCGAGCTCGTCACGCTGGCACCGGGCGCGAACGCGAACGCGCTGCTGCGGATCGTGGCCGCCGGGAACTTCCCGCCGGCCACGTGCGGCATGGTCACCGCGCACTGGCTGGTGATCTACCCGCCGAACCAGACCACGCCGGTGTACCTGAAATACTCGTCCCCGACCTGCTCCAAGCAGGTTCAGATCCTGACCGTGAATGTCGTCCAGCCAGGCTCGGGCGGCTCGACGTGACCCGGGATCAAGCCTTCAGCGCGCGGTAGCGCCGGATCAGGGCGTTGGTCGACGAGTCGTGCTCGAGCTCGGGCTCGGTGTCACTGGTGAGCTCGGGGATGATCTGCACCGCGAGCACCTTGCCCAGCTCGACGCCCCACTGGTCGAAGGAGTCGATGTCCCACACCGTGCCCTGGGTGAACACGTTGTGCTCATACAGCGCCACCAGCGTTCCCAGCAGGCGCGGGGTCAGGATCTCGGCCAGGATGACGTTGGTCGGGCGGTTGCCCTCCATCACCCGGTGCGGCGCCACCTCGGGCGAGGTGCCCTCGGCGAGCACCTGTTCCTCGGTCTTGCCGAACGCCAGGGCCTGGGCCTGGGCGAATACGTTGGACGACAGGATGTCGTGGTGCTCGCCCAGCGGGTTGATGGTCTTGCCGAAGCCGATCAGGTCGACCGGGATCAGCCGGGTGCCCTGATGAATGAGCTGGTAGAAGCTGTGCTGGCCGTTGGTGCCCGGCTCGCCCCAGTAGATGGCGCCGGTGTCGTAGTCGACGTGCGCGCCCTCGAGCGTGACGTGCTTGCCGTTGGACTCCATCGTGAGCTGCTGCAGATAGGCGGGGAACCGCTTCAGGTACTGGTCGTAGGGCATCACGCCGGCGGTCTGCGCCCCGAAGAAGTCGCCGTACCACACCGCGAGCAGGCCCATCAGGACCGGCAGGTTCTCGGCCAGCGGCGCGGTGCGGAAGTGCTCGTCCATGTCATGGAAGCCCGCGAGCATCTCGCCGAAGTGATCGGGCCCGATCGCGATCATCGTGGACAGGCCGATGGCCGAGTCCATCGAATACCGGCCGCCGACCCAGTCCCAGAAGCCAAACATGTTCGCGGTGTCGATGCCGAACGCCTCGACCTTCTCGGCGTTGGTGGAGACCGCGACGAAGTGCTTGGCCACCGCCTCGTCGTCGCCGAGCTGGCCGATCACCCAGTCGCGAGCCGAGTGGGCGTTGGTGAGCGTCTCCAGCGTGCCGAACGTCTTCGAGGAGATGATGAACAGCGTCTCATCCGCGTACAGGTCCCTGGTCGCCTCCACGAAGTCGGTCGAGTCCACGTTCGAGACGAACCGGAACGTCATGTCGCGCCGCGAGTAGTGGCGCAGCGCCTCGTAGGCCATGACCGGGCCGAGGTCCGAGCCGCCGATGCCGACGTTGATCACGTTCCGGATCGGCTTGCCGGTGTAGCCCTTCCACTCCCCGGAACGGATCCGCTGGGCGAAAGCGGTCATCCGGTCGAGCACCTCGTGCACCTGCGCGACCACATCCACGCCGTCGACCACGAGCGAGGTGCCCTTGGGCATCCGCAACGCGACGTGCAGCACAGACCGGTTCTCGGACACGTTGATCCGGTCGCCGCGGAACATCGCGTCCCTGCGCTCGGCCACCCCGGACTCCTCGGCCAGCTGGACCAGCAGCCGCAGCGTTTCGTCGGTGACGCGGTTCTTGGAGTAGTCGAGGTACAGTCCGGCCGCTTCGGCCGTGAGGCGCTCGCCGCGCCCCGGGTCATCGGCGAACAGCTGGCTCAGGTGAACCCCGGCGATCTCGGCGTAGTGCTGCTCGAGCGCCTTCCAGGCGGGACGCTCGCGGAGCGGTGCGGTCGGCATCGGTCGTTCCTCCAGGTGATCCCAGGTGAATCAGGGCGACGCCTGCCTTGCACCGTCCTGGTGATCTGGCTGATCTTGCTGGCTCTCGTACTCAGGGCCGAGGACCTCGGCGCCGCCGCGTGACGGCACCATCCCGCTCTTGTCGTGGCTGCCGATCTCGGCTGGCATGCTCATCCGCTTGTCGGTGACATGGTCCCAAAGCTCGAGCCGCGCATTCAGCGGCTGCTCGATCTTATCGAGGTAGTACCCGGGAATCTCGTAGGCCAGGTGCCCGCTGACCGTGCCTCCCGGCGGCAGGGCAAAGGGCATGCTGAGCGGCGTCAGGCCGAGCGACGGCGGCAGCGGCCAGTCCGGCGGCGGGCAGACGGCCTCGCCGACACGTCCCCAGGATCCGGGTATCAGCTTGACGTAAAGCAGCACCGTGAGGCTCGCATCCTGGCTGGTGGCCGTGCTCGTGAAGCGCGCGTGGAACGACCGCAGGGTCGCCGGCACGGACAGGCCGGACTCCGACTCGCGCTGGGTATCCAGCGAGCCGGTGCCGTATATCTCGACCTCGACGCCCGGGAACTCGGCCTTCGCGACCGGCGGGAAAGGCCAGCGCGCGATGGCGCCGAAGAAGCAGGTCCAGGCCGCCAGGAAGCAGATGAGTGCGCCCAGCATCCAGCCATTAATGAAAAGGGAGTAATGCGCCTGCTTGAGAAAATATGCGATAGCGACGGCGGCCAGAAATGCGAACAGCGTGAGGAACAGGCCGCCGAGCCACAGCCAGACGTCGCGGTAGGATCGCACGGCCCGGAGTCTACGCTGATCGGGGCAAACAGCGTCCCCCGGTACCGGAGCTGGAATGCCTGAACCTATCGACTGGCAGGACGTCGCAGACCTTCCGTTCGCCGCGGTGCTGACGCCGCACGCCGGCGGGCTGACGGCCGGCGCGGATTACGACTGCGTGCGCTTCGACCAGCTCAGCTTCGACGAGCCGCAGGCGGCGAGCTGCCAGTTCATCGAGTGCGCCTTGACCGGCGTGACCTTCCAGGGCGGGCGGCTGCCAAAGGCCCGGCTGCGCGACGTGCTGATGCGCGACGTGCGGCTGATCGCGACCGGCCTGGGGGAGTCGCACTGGACGGACGTGACGGTAGTCGAGAGCGTCGCCGCCGGCGCCGAGGTTTTCGCCGCTGAGCTGCGCCGCGTCACGTTCCGCGGCTGCAAGCTGGACTCGGTGAACTTCCGCGGCGCCGCGCTCACCGAGGTGACCTTCGCCGGTTGCGAGCTGCTCGACGTCGACTTCGCCGGGGCGACGCTGACCCGGGCCGCGTTCCCCGGCTCGCGGCTGACCAGAACCGACTTCACGAACGTGACAATGGACGGGACCGACCTGCGCGGCGCCGAGCTCGGCATCATCATCGGCCCGAACTCGCTGCGCGGGGCCACGGTCAGCACGGGGCAGCTCGTCTACCTGGCTCCGGTGCTCGCCGAAACCATGGGCATCACCGTTTCGGACGACTAGCTGCATCTACGTCCTAAGTGAGGATTTAAGGCCTGCTTCGCGTCATCTGGAACACGGTATTGAGCGTCTAGTAGGTAGCTAACTGCCCCCTTCACAAGAGCGGGGCCGCTTGTTCGTGGTTGCCACCGGGGGAAGCGCGTGAAGGTTATGTCTTTCGGCGGAGCAACGGGCATAGAGCCCCGGGAGATACGAGAACCCAATGACCCAGCCTTTTGAGCCAACCCCGCAAGGCCGGCCGGCAGATCCGCCTCCGGCAGCGAGTTATCCCCCGCCGGCGCAAGCAGCCGCCCCCGCATATGGCTCAGGGCAACCGGCCACCAGCGCCGTGGCGACTGGCACGTACTTCGATCAGGCCAGCGGCCTGAATCTCCCTCAAGGCGTGGAACTAGCCAGCGTCGGCAGGCGCATCGGCGCCTTTTTCCTGGCGATTCCGCTGTCGATAGTCACCCTCGGGATCGGGTACGTCATATGGGGGCTGATCGTGTGGGGCAGCGGCACGACTCCTGCGCTGCAGGTGCTGGGTATGCGCTGCTGGCGACCTGAGACTGGCCAAGTCCCAGGCTGGTGGTGGATGGCGCTGCGCGAGGTCGTCGGGCGCATCGTCGACGGCATCCTGAGCATCATCACCTTGCTCGTGTCGTTCATTCTCATGTGCAGCAGGCCCGACCGCAGGTGCCTGCATGACCTGATCGCAGGCACGGTTGTGCTCCACGATCCAAACAAGGTTCTCACAAACAGGTGAGATAGCATTCCTGCCCGCACTGGCTGACCTTTTCGGAACTTATTACCTGGTCAACCCCGGCGGCGTCGACTGCTCGTCAATTCGGGTGCACCACGTCGGCGCCGACCGGGCGTGCAGACGGCGAGCTGCCCTGATAGCCCTGCGGCACTGAGCGACCTGCCACACGTTGCGCGGGCCAGGCCTGGCCCGGGCACTGGCGCTCCGCTGCAAGTGTCCGACAATTGACGCATGCGCTATCTAGCCAGTGACACCGCGAAGCGGATTTCCAAAATCGGCCTGGGCACGTGGCAGTTCGGCTCCAGGGAGTGGGGTTACGGGGATGCCTACGCCCAGCGGGAGGCGCACGCGATCACCCGCCGTGCGCTCGAGCTCGGCGTCACGTTGTTCGACACCGCCGAGATCTACGGGTTCGGGCGCAGCGAGCGGATCCTCGGCGCCGCGCTCGGCGAGGACGCCGCGTCGGTCTTCGTCGCCACGAAGATCCTCCCGGTGCTGCCGATCGCACCGGTGGTAGAACAGCGCGGCGTGGCCAGCGCGAACCGGCTCGGCGTCCGCCGGCTCGATCTGTACCAGGTGCACCAGCCCAACCCGGTGATCCGCGACGGCACGATCATGCGGGGCATGCGCGCACTGCAGCGAGTGGGCCTGGTCGGCGACGCCGGGGTCAGTAACTACTCGCTCGACCGGTGGCGCGCGGCCGAAGCGGCGCTGGGCAGCCGGGTGCTCAGCAACCAGGTCCGTTACAGCCTCGTCGCCCGCTCACCGGAGCGCGACCTGATCCCGTTCGCCGAGTCGCAAGACCACATGGTGATCGCCTACAGTCCGCTGGCGCAGGGCCTGCTGTCGGGCAGGTACACCCCGAACAGCCGCCCGGCGAACCGGCTCCGGGCGGCCAGCTCGCTGTTCCTTCCCGAAAACCTCGAGCGCGCCGGCGAGCTCATCTCCGCGCTGCGGGACGTCGCGGACGCGCACGCGATCACCCCGGCTCAGGCCGCGCTGGCCTGGGCCATCCGCAGCCCCGCGGTGGTCGCTATCCCGGGCGCTTCCAGCGTCGAACAGCTGGAACGGAACGCCGCCGCCGCCGACGTCGACCTGACCGACGACGAGTACCGGGCGCTGAGCGCCGCGTCGGACCGGTTCCGTCCCGTCGGCGGACCGGCCGCGCTTCGCGGAATGGTCCGGGCCAGGCTGCGACGCTGACCGGGCCGAGGTGGCGCATAGCATGCCGGGCGTGGGAGAGCTGGCGGGGCATCCGGACCGGGAGCGGTGGAATACCCGGTACGAAGGCCGCGACCTGGAGTCGTTCGAGCCGCATCCGGTGGCGGTGCGTGCGTTGTCGCTGGGGCTGCCGGACGGGCCCGTTGCCGATCTTGCCTGCGGGCTCGGCGGCAGTGCCCTGCTGGCCGCCGCGGCCGGGCGCCGGGTCACCGCCGTGGACATCTCCGATGTGGCGCTGGGGTTGCTGGCCGAAGAGGCCAGCCGCCGCGGGCTCGGCGACCTGATCACCGTGGTGCAGGCCGATCTGGCGGCGTGGCGCCCGGAACCGGGCGGCTACGCGCTCGTGCTGTGCACCGGCTTCTGGGACCGGGCGGTGTTCGCCACCGCGGCGGGCGCGGTGGCCGCGGGCGGTGTTCTCGGCTGGGAGGCGTTCACCGCCGAGGCCCGGCGGGCCCGGCCCGGCTTGTGTGCGGGCTGGTGCCTGGAGCGCGGTGAGCCCGCGTCATTGCTGCCCGCCGGATTCGAGATTCTCGACGAGCGTGACCTGCCCGGGAGCGCGAAAAGGACCCTGCTCGTCCGGCGCGGCGGCTGAGGGCGCGAGATACTGGCCTGCATGGCTGACAAAAACGGACAAGAGCTGGGTCTATACCAGGCGCTGAAGGCGGTCGACGAGGTCGCCGCGGCCCTTCAGGCGCACCTTCTCGAGGAGCACGGGGCCGACCTGGAGCGCTCAGCCGCGCAGAGTTCCGCGACGGACTCGCTCGCGCTGCTTCGGCAGGCGCGCGAGCGCCTCGGCGAGGGGTTGCGGGCCGTGGATGCCGCCGGCAGCATCAGCCAATCAGACGACATATCCCTGCGCAACAACTGACGCCCGGGGTCAGCGGCTGGCGAAGCGGTCGGTGGCGGCGATCAGGATCTCGTCCATGCCTGGCCCACCGGTGTGACCGCCCGCGACAAGGTGGAGTTCCGCGTCCGGCCAGGCTTGGGCCAGGTCCCACGCGGTGACCGGCGGCCCGCCGAGGTCGAGGCGGCCGTGCGCGAGCACCCCGGGGATGCCGGAGAGGCGGTCGGCGTGGCGTAGCAGCCCGTTGTCCTCGATCCACGCGTGGTGATGGAAGTAGTGCGTCACGATCCGCGCGAAGACCATGCGGAACCGCGGGTCGGCATACCGCGGACTCGGCTGCCAGCCGTCCTCCAGGGAGACGACCGCGTCCTCCCAGGCGCACCAGTCCCGGGCGGCCTGCTCGGCGACCGCCGGGTCGGGATCGCTGAGCAGGCGGTAGTACGCGGCGACCAGGTCGTCATCCGCGGCGGCACCCGCGCCGGTGCGGAACCGGGCCCACTCCTCGGGGAAGAACCGGCCGACGCCATGGTAGAGCCAGTCGATGTCGGCCGGGCGGGTCATCGTGACCGAGTGCAGCACGATCTCGCTGACCCGCTGCGGGTACTGCTCGGCGTAGGCGAGCCCGAGCGTGGATCCCCACGAGATGCCCCAGACCAGCCAGCGGGCGATGCCGAGGAACTCGCGCAGCGCCTCCATATCGGCGATCAGGTGCTGGGTCGTGTTCGCGGCCAGGCTGACCGCGCGGTCGCTGGCGTGCGGCAGGCTGCGGCCGGCGCCGCGCTGGTCGAACAGCACGATCCGGTATGCCGCCGGGTCGAAGTAGCGGCGGCGGCCCGGGGTGCAGCCGGAGCCTGGACCGCCGTGCAGTACGACCGCGGGCTTGCCCGCTGGGTTCCCGCAGGTTTCCCAGTACAGCGACTGGCCGTCGCCGACGTCGAGCATCCCGTGGTCATACGGCTCGATCGGGGGATATCGGCCGGTCATCGCGGTGCCTGCGGCGTCGCATAGACGCGGATGTAGTCGACCAGCAGCCGCTGCGGGAACCGGACCGAGGGCCCGGGGATTACCGAGGGGTTCCCGCCTACGGCGAGGTTGACCAGCAGGAAGAAGTCGTGATCGAAGACCCACGGCTGGCCGCCGAGGTTGTCGGGCGTGACCGTCGCGTAGTGCCGGTCATCGAGGTACCAGCGGATCCGCTCCGGCTCCCACACGACCGAGTACACGTGGAAGCCGCGGGCGAGGCTCGTCAGGGTGCGGTGTGATGCGGTGAAGTCTCTGCCGGTGTACCCGGGTCCGTGCGCCGCGCCGTGCACCATCCGGGGGTCCCGGCCGAAGTTCTCCATGACGTCGATCTCGCCGCATCGCGGCCACCCGACCTCGTCGAAGTCCTGGCCCATCATCCAGAAGGCCGGCCACATGCCCTGGCCGTCCGGGATCTGCATCCGTGCCTGCACCACGCCGTAGCGCACCGCCATCCGGTCCTTGCTGGTCAGCCGCGCCGACGTGTACTCGCAGCCGTCCTGGCGAGCGCGGTCCTGCGGCAGCACACGGTCGGCGGTGATAACCAGGTGCCCAGCCCCGTCGAGCGATGCGTTTTCGTTTCCCTCGGTGTAGTACTGCAGCTCCCGGTTGCCCCAGCCGTGCCCGCCGGTCTGCGGCCACCACGTGGCGGGGGACGGCGGGGAGCCGGCCGGCCCATCGAACTCGTCCGACCAGGCAAGTACGCACCCCGGCAACTCGGCCAGGACGCGATCGGCTCGGTCACGCACGCGGCCGACGTTATACCTCCCGGGCAGCTAGCCGCGGGCGACTGTGAGCGGTCAAGGGGTGCGGGAGCGGGAACGCCGGCCACGGCGGCGGAGGCCAAGGGGTGTGAGAGCGGGAACGCCGGCCACGGCGGCGGAGGCCACGGGGTGCGGAAGCGGGAACGCCGGCGGCGGCCGCGAGGCGGTTTGCGGTGTGCGTCAATGGTTCGGTTACCATTGGTTTCGTCATGCGGCGCTGCGTACTCATCCTTAGCAGCCGTAGCGGGACCTGATCAACGGCAGGCCGGCAACCCGCTACGGGATGAGGTGCTGGCCATGAGCCGTAGCCGTACCCGCCAGCCCGCCCGCTGACCTCCTGGATCGCCGATCGCTCTGCCGCGCCAGCGGCACGCTTCCGCGACCTTGGCCCGGTGCCGGGATCTGGCTGACCGCAGCGGCTCTGCCCGCTCAGGGCTGCCGGCCGGCAAGCCAACCTCACGATCTTGATTCAGGAGATGTGTCATGTCAGACAGCAATCCACGCAACGAGCCAGCGGACACCGCCGACGACGCACAGCGCGCGCTACAGGCCGTCCAGGTCGCCCTGGACCGGCGGGACAACGGCGGCAGCGCCGGAGTCCAGCGGGACTAGGTGAGAACGCGGAGCCTGGCGGGACTAGGCGGGAACGGGAGTGCCGCCGGCTCCGGCCAGCGCGGCCAGCTCGTGCGCGGCGGCGACCACCAGTGGCGCCAGCCGGCGGCCGGGGGAGCTGCCCAGCCTGCTGACCGGCCCGGACACGCACAGGGCGCCGAGCAGGGCGCCGTCGCGCAGCACCGGGGCGCTGACGCTGGCCACACCGGGCTCGCGTTCGGCGACGCTCGACGCCCAGCCGCGCCGGCGCACCGCTTCCAGTTCGGCGGGGTCCGCCGCGGGAAACCGGTTGGCGTCGTCCGACCACGCCAGCAGCACCTTCCCGCCGGAGCCGACGTCGAGCGGCAGCAGCGCGCCGACCGGCACGCTGTCGCGCAGACCCGCGCCGGCGTCGCGGGCGGCGGCGCATAGCCGCCGGTCCCCGGAGCGCAGGTACAGCTGGACGCTCTCGCCGGTCTGGTCGTGCAGCCTGGCCAGCACTCCGGCTGCCAGCGTGCCGAGGTCGAGGCCGTGGCCGGCCCGCAGGGCCAGCTCGGTCAGCCGCGGCCCCAGCCGGAAGGCGCCGTCGGCCTCGCGGCCGACCAGGCCGTGCACCTCGAGCGCGACCAGCAGCCGGTGCGCGGTTGGCCGAGGCAGCCCGCTGGCCTCCGCCAGCGAGCGGAGCGCGCGCGGGCCGTCGCCTAGCAGGCCGAGCAGCAGCATCGAGCGGTCGAGGACGCCTACCCCACTTACCGGGCCAACCCCGTCGACCAGGTTGCGGCCCGCGGCCTCCGGCTCTAGAGTGTCCATAGATTGAACACTCTATCTCATTATTCGAGACAGTTTGAGATGGTGCGGCAGGTCGAGGTAACGAGACCGGCCGAAGCAGTGCGGCAGGTCGAGGTAGCGAGACCAGCCAAAGCAGTGCGGCAGGTCGACGTAGTGAGACCAGTCGGGACAGTGCAGAGAGACACGTCGAGATAGCGCAGAGGAAGCCATGGCTGAACGCCTCTTCGACAAGATCTGGGACCGGCACGTTGTGGCCACGCCGGAAGGCGAGCCGCCGCTGCTGTACATCGACATGCACCTGGTGCACGAGGTCACCTCGCCACAGGCGTTCGAGGGCATCGAGCTGGCAGGCCGCAAGGTGCGCAGGCCGGACCTGACCGTGGCGACGATGGACCACGACGTGCCGACCACCGGCCTGGACAAGCCCATCGCCGACGAGCTCGCCGCCAAGCAGATCGAGCGGCTCAAGCGCAACTGCGAGGTCCACGGCGTCACGCTGTTCCCGCTCGGCAGCCCCGAGCAGGGCATCGTGCACGTCATCGGGCCGCAGCTCGGGCTCACCCAGCCCGGCATGACGATCGTGTGCGGGGACAGCCACACCTCGACCCACGGCGCGTTCGGCACGCTGGCGTTCGGCATCGGCACCAGCGAGGTCGAGCACGTGCTGGCCACCCAGACGCTGCGGCAGGTCAAGCCCGCGGCGATGGCGGTCACCGTGGACGGTGAGCTCGGCCCCGAGCTCACCGCGAAGGACCTGGTGCTCGGCATCATCCGGGCGCTGGGCACCGGCGGCGGCGTCGGGTCGGTGATCGAGTACCGCGGCGCGGCCGTGCGGGCGCTGTCCATGCAGGGCCGGATGACCGTGTGCAACATGTCCATCGAGGGCGGCGCCCGGGCCGGCATGATCGCCCCGGACGACACCACGTTCGCGTTCCTCGAGGGCCGCCAGCACAGCCCGAAGGGCAGGCTCTGGGAGCAGGCGCTGGACGACTGGCGCAGCCTGGCCACGGACGACGGCGCCGAGTTCGACCGCGAGATCCGGGTCGACGCCACCGCGCTGCGGCCCGCCGTCACCTGGGGAACGAACCCGGCGCAGTCGGTCACGATCGACGACCTGGTGCCGGACCCCAGCTCGATGAGCACACCCGAGCTGCGCGAGGGAGCCGAGCGGGCGCTGGCCTACATGGGCCTGACCCCGGGCACCGCGATCCGTGACATACCGGTGGACACCGTGTTCATCGGGTCGTGCACCAACGGCAGGCTCGAGGACCTGCGCGCGGCCGCCGACGTGGCCCGGGGCCGCAAGATCAGCTCCGGCGTGCGGGCGCTGATCGTCCCCGGCTCGGCGCGGGTCAAGGCCGAGGCCGAGGCCGAGGGGCTGGACCGGGTCTTCACCGACGCCGGGTTCGAGTGGCGGTCGGCCGGGTGCTCGATGTGCCTGGGCATGAACGGCGACATCCTGGCCCCGGGCCAGCGCTCGGCGTCCACCAGCAACCGCAACTTCGAGGGGCGCCAGGGCCCCGGCGGGCGCACCCACCTGGTGTCGCCCGCCGTGGCGGCGGCAACCGCCGTCGCCGGACACTTCTCGCTGCCAGGAGACCTGTGATGCCCGGAGTCAAGCGCATAGCCGGCCGCGCGGTCGCACTCGACCGCCGCGACGTCGACACCGACCAGATCATCCCGGCTTCCTGGCTCAAGCGGGTCGAGCGGACCGGGTTCGCGGCCGGGCTGTTCGGCGCCTGGCGCGAGGACCCCGGCTTCGTGCTGAACCGTCCCGGCGCCGCCGAGGCCAAGGTGCTCGTCGCCGGGGCCAACTTCGGCTGCGGCTCGTCCCGCGAGCACGCGGTCTGGGCGCTGCAGGACTTCGGCTTCCAGGCCGTCGTGGCGCCCAGCTTCGGCGACATCTTCCGCAACAACAGCGTTGCCGCCGGCCTGGTCCCGGCCAGGGTGACCGAGGAGGCGGTGGCGCGGCTGTTCGCGGCGCTCGCCACCGACCCGGACGCCGAACTCATCGTCGACGTCGCGGCCCGCGAGGTGGCCATACCGTCGGCTGGCCTGGGGGAGCCGTTCGAGCTCGCTGACTACGCACAGTGGCGGCTGCTCGAGGGCCTCGACGACATCGGGCTGACCCTGCGGCATGAGGAGGCAGTTACCGCGTTCGAGCCCTCTCGCCCGGCATGGCTGCCCAGCCTCGCTGGCCAGTGAGCGTGGCCGGTGACCGGGGGCGGCGCGGTGAGTTGAGCCGAACCGCACCCCGGTCACGCTCGGCGACGGTAGTGTTATGCTGTTGCCCGAGCATTTTCGGACGGAGAAATGATGCCCACCGGTCTATCCCTCGTACTTATCACCTAGCGCGAGCCCGTACCCAGGGCTCGCGCTGACCTCCTACGCCACGACGGCGAGGAGGTTTTTTGTTGGACCTGGCCCCTCAAAAGAAGGAGCAACCCGTGCAACTCACCGGAGCCCAGGCGCTGGTGCGAAGTCTGGAGCAGCAGGGCGTCGAGGTGGTCTTCGGGCTTCCCGGCGGCGCGATACTTCCGGCATATGACCCGCTGCGGTCCTCGTCGCTCCGGCACGTGCTGGTCCGGCACGAGCAGGGCGCCGGCCACGCAGCCGAGGGCTACGCGTGGGCGACCGGCCGGACCGGCGTCTGCCTGGTCACCAGCGGCCCGGGCGCGACGAACCTGGTCACCGCGCTGGCCGACGCTTATATGGACTCGGTCCCGATGGTCGCGATCACCGGCCAGGTTTCCACTGCGATGATCGGCACCGACGCGTTCCAGGAAGCGGACATCACCGGGATCACGCTGCCGGTGACCAAGCACAACGAGCTGGTCACCAGCGCCGAGCGGCTTCCCGCGGCGATCGCCGAGGCGTTCCACATCGCCTCGACCGGCCGGCCGGGCCCGGTGCTGGTTGACGTGCCCAAGGACATCCTGCAGGCCACGATGACGTGGGGGCCGGGTACCTGGCCACCAGCCATGAACCTGCCGGGCTACCGGCTGCCCGCCGCGCCGGACCAGGCCGCGGTGCGCGCGGCAGCCACGCTGCTGCGGCAGGCCCGGCGCCCGGTGCTGTACGTCGGCGGCGGGGTGATCAAGGCCGGCGCGCACGCCGAGCTGCTCGCGCTGGCGGAACTCGCCCAGGCCCCGGTGACCACCACGCTGATGGCGCGCGGCGCGTTCCCGGACCCGCACCCGCTGGCGCTCGGCATGCCCGGCATGCACGGCTGCTACACCGCGGTCGCCGCGCTGCAGGAAGCCGACCTCGTGGTCGCGCTCGGGGCGCGCTTCGACGACCGGGTGACGGGCAACCTTGCCACCTTCGCGCCGCATGCGAAGATTGTGCACGCCGACATCGACCCGGCCGAGATCGGCAAGAACCGGGTGCCCGACGTGCCGATCCCCGGCGACGTCCGGGCCACGCTGGCCGGGCTCACCGAGAGCATGGCCGCGCTGATCGCCGAGAACGGCCCGCCGGACACCGGGTACTGGCTGCGCTGCATCGGCGACTGGAAGCGCCGGTTCCCGCTGCGGTACACCCAGGACGCCGACGGCCCGCTGAAGCCGCAGCACGTGGTGGAACGGCTGTCCGCGCTCACCGGCGGCGAGGCGGTCGTGGTGGCCGGCGTCGGCCAGCACCAGATGCACGCGGCGCAGCACTACTCGTTCACGACGCCGCGATCCTGGATCAACTCCGGCGGCCTCGGCACCATGGGCTTTGCTGTGCCGGCCGCGATGGGTGCCCAGGTGGGCAGGCCCGGCGAGCTGGTGGTCGCGATCGACGGCGACGGCTGCTTCCAGATGACCGCGCAGGAGCTGGCCACCTGCGCGATCGAGCACCTGCCGATCAAGGTGCTGATCTTCAACAACGGCTTCCTCGGCATGGTCCGGCAGTGGCAGGAGCTGTTCTACGAGGAGCGGTACTCCGAGGTCGAGCTCGGCACCGCGATCCCGGACTACGTGAAGCTGGCCGAGGCGTACGGCTGCCATGGCCTGCGCTGCGATCGTGCCGACGACGTCGACGCGGTGCTGGACAAGGCGCTCGCCACCACGGACGTGCCAACGGTCGTGGACTTCCGGGTGCACGACCGTGAGGGCGTGTTCCCCATGGTGCCCGCCGGCCGGCCCAACGACGAGATCGTGCTCGGCCCGGAGTTCACCGGGGACGAGCAGCGCGCAGCGACCCGCCGGGAGCTGCGCGGCGAGCCGACCAAGAACACGGAGGTGCTGGCCCGGTGAGTACCCACACGCTCTCGGTCCTGGTCGAGAACAAGCCCGGCGTGCTCGCGCACGTCGCCGGGCTGTTCTCCAGGCGCGCGTTCAACATCTCCTCGCTGGCCGTCGGCCCGACCGAGGACCCCAAGGTCAGCCGGATGACGATCGTCGTCGACGGCGCATCCACGCCGGTGGAGCAGGTGGCCAAGCAGCTGGACAAGCTGGTCCGGGTGCTGAAGGTGGTCGAGCTCGACGACCACGCCGCCGTCGAGCGCGAGCTCGCGCTGATCAAGGTGCGGATCGACCCGGCGCTGCGCGGCGAGCTGCTCGAGGTCGCGACCGTGTTCCACACCAAGGTCGTGGACATGAGCCCGGAGACCGTGATCCTCGAGGCGACGAGCAGCCCGGGCAAGCTCGACTCCCTGCTCGAGAACCTGGAACGCTACGGCACGTGCGAGCTCGTGCGTACCGGGCGGATCGCGATGTCGCGCGGCAGCGGCACGATCACCGACAACGACCTGGCCCCGCTCGCCGAGGCCGTCTGACAACCCGACTGAAACCGCTGAGAGGACACATACACCCATGGCCACCGTCTACTACGACTCCGACGCGGATCTGAGCCTGATCCAGGGTCGCAAGATCGCCGTGCTGGGCTACGGCTCGCAGGGTCACGCCCACGCGCTGAGCCTTCGCGACTCCGGATGTGAGGTCCGCGTGGGCCTGCCGGAAGGCTCGAAGTCCCGGCCCAAGGCAGAGGCCGAGGGCCTCACCGTCACCGATCCCGCCGACGCCTGCGCCTGGGCGGACGTGATCATGGTGCTCACGCCGGACACCGGGCAGCGCAAGCTCTACGCCGAGGCGATCGCGCCGAACCTGCGGCCGGGCGACGCGCTGTTCTTCGCGCATGGCTTCAACATCCACTTCGGCTACATCACCCCGCCACCCGAGGTCGACGTCGCGATGGTCGCGCCGAAGGCACCCGGGCACCTGGTGCGGCGCCAGTTCGAGGCCGGCCAGGGCACTCCGGTGCTAATCGCCGTGGCGCAGGACGCGACCGGCAAGGCCTGGGACCTGGCCCGCTCCTACGCGGCCGGGATCGGTGGCACCAAGGCCGGGGCGCTGGTCACCACGTTCAAGGAGGAGACCGAGAGCGACCTGTTCGGCGAGCAGGCGGTGCTCTGCGGCGGCGTGACCGCCCTGGTCAACGCCGGATTCGAGACCCTCGTCGAGGCCGGGTACCAGCCCGAGGTCGCCTACTTCGAGTGCCTGCACGAGCTGAAGCTGATCGTCGACCTGATGTACGAGGGCGGCATGCGGTGGATGCGGTACTCGGTCAGCGACACCGCCGAGTACGGCGACCTGACGCGTGGCGACCGGGTGATCGCCGACCCCACCCGCCAGGCGATGGCCAAGATCCTGGCCGACATCCAGTCCGGCGACTTCGCGCGGGAGTGGATCGCCGAGGATGACGCGGGCCGGCCCAATTTCGAGCGGCTGCGCGCCGCCGCGGCCAGCAGCCGGGTCGAGACCGTCGGCCGCCCGCTGCGCCAGATGATGAGCTGGCTCGACGCGCCAACGGACCGGGAGGAGGTGTGACGGCGCCCGATCACGTAGCCGGGCCGGGCCGGGCGCGGGCCTACGCCATCGCGCACGTGCCCGGCGACGGGGTGGGCCCCGAGGTCACGGACGTGGCCAGGGACTGCGTGGACGCGGTCGCCGTCACTCACGGGTTCGTCGTTGAGTGGCGCGGTTACCCGCTCGGCGCGAAGCACTTCCTCGCCACCGGCGAGGTGCTGCCGGACACCGTGCTCGACGAGCTGCGCAAGGCCGACGCGATCCTGCTCGGCGCCGTCGGCAGCCCGGAGGTTCCGCCCGGCGTGCTGGAGCGCGGGCTGCTGCTGCGGCTGCGGGCCGAGCTTGACCTGTACGTGAACCTGCGGCCGTCCAAGCTGCGCCCCGGCGTGCTGGGGGCCGTGGGCCGGCACCAGCCCGCCGACCTGGACTTCGTGATCGTGCGGGAGAACACCGAGGGCCTGTACGCGGGCGCCGGGGGCACCGTGCACCGCGGCACCCCGTTCGAGAGCGCGACCGAGGAGTCGCTGAACACCAGGGCCGGGGTGGAACGGTGCGTGCGGTACGCCGCCGACCTCGCTGCCCGCCGGCGCGGGCGGCTCACCCTGGTGCACAAGACCAACGTGCTCACGCACGCCGGTGACCTGTGGCGCCGGGTGGCCGGTGAGGTGGCGGCCGAGGCCGGGCTCCCGCTGGAGTACGCCCACGTGGACGCGGCCTGCCTGTACCTGGTCGACGACCCCAAGCGGTTCGACGTGATCGTCACCGACAACCTGTTCGGCGACATCCTGTCCGACCTGGGTGCCGCGCTGACCGGCGGTCTCGGCGTGGCGCCGAGCGGCAACCTCAACCCCGACCGGACCGGCCCGTCCGTCTTCGAGCCGGTGCACGGCTCGGCCCCGGACATCGCGGGCACCGGGCGCGCCAACCCGGCGGGCGCGGTGCTGTCGGCGGCGCTGATGCTGGACCACCTCGGCGAGACCGAGGCCGCCGCCGACCTGGACGCCGCTGTGTCCACCGTGCTCGGCGCCGGTGCTCCGGCGACGACGTCCGGCTGGGAGGACGCGCTGCGTGACGCCCTCGACGCGAAGGCGGGTGCGCGGTGAACAAGGTAGAGATCTACGACACCACGCTGCGCGACGGCTCGCAGCAGGTCGGCCTCGACCTCACCGTGGCCGACAAGCTGCGGGTCGCGGTGGCGCTCGATGCGCTCGGCGTTGACGTCGTCGAGGGCGGGTGGCCGGGGTCCAACCCGAAGGACGCCGAGTTCTTCGCCCGGGTGGGCGAGCTGAACCTGAAGCACGCCCAGCTCGCCGCGTTCGGCGCCACCCGCATGCCGCGCCGCGGCGTGGACGACGACGCGAACCTGGCCGCGCTGCTGGCCGCGCAGACGCCGATCGTGACCCTGGTCGGCAAGGCGTGGACGCTGCACGTCGACGAGGCGCTGCGCACGACCAGGGAAGAGAACCTGGCCATGGTGGCCGACTCGGTGGCGTACATGGCGGCCGCCGGGCGCCGGGTCGTGTTCGACGCCGAGCACTTCTTCGACGGCTACCGCGCCGACCCCGGCTACGCCCATGCCGTGCTCGACGCCGCGATCTCGGCGGGCGCGGACACGCTCGCGCTGTGCGATACCAACGGCGGCACGCTGCCCGACGACGCGGCCCGCGTGGTCGCCGAGGTGGCGGCCAGGGTCGCGTCCAGCGTGCGGGTCGGCGTGCACTTCCACAACGACTCGGCGTGCGCGGTGGCCAACTCCGTGGTGGCCGTGTCCGGCGGCGCGCTGCACGTGCAGGGCGCCGCGAACGGCTACGGCGAGCGCTGCGGCAACGCCGACCTGTTCGCGATCATCGCCGGCCTGGAGCTGAAGCGGGGCCACGAGCTGCTCCCGCCCGGCCGCCTGGCCGAGCTGGCGTCAACCGCCAGGACCATCGCCGAGTTCGCCAACCTGCCGCTGGCCTCGCGGCAGCCGTACGTCGGCTCGTCGGCGTTCACGACCAAGGCGGGCCTGCACGCTTCGGCGATCGCCCGGCGTCCGGACGCGTACGCGCACGTCGACCCCGGCGCGGTCGGCAACCAGCAGCGGGTCCTGGTCAGCGAGCTGGCCGGGCGCAGCAACGTGCTGGCCAAGGCCGAGGAGCTCGGCCTCGAGCTGTCGCCGGAGCAGGCAACTGAGGTGCTGGACCAGGTCAAGGAGGCCGAGTACCGCGGGTACGCGTACGAGGCCGCCGACGCCTCGTTCGAGCTGCTGGTGCGCAAGATCGTCGGCGCTCTGCCGGCCTGGTTCACCCTGGACAGCTACCGGGTGATGATCGAGCGCTCGGCAGCCGAGGACCGCAGCGAGGCGATCGTGCGGCTGCGGCTCGGCGATGAGCGGGTGGTCGCCGTCGGCGACGGCGTCGGCCCGGTGCACGCGCTCGACCAGGCGCTGCGCCGCGCGCTCAGCGGTTTCTACCCGGCGCTGTCCGGCATCCGCCTGATCGACTACAAGGTGCGGATCCTGGACGGCCGGGCCGCGACCAGCGCGGTCACCAGGGTGATGCTCACCTCGGGCGACAGCGTGGGGGAGTGGACGACGGTCGGGGTTTCCGACGACATCGTCACCGCCTCGTGGGAGGCCCTTGCCGAGGGCCTCGCCTACGGCCTGCTGCGCGCGGGTGCGGAGCCTCCCGGCGCCCCCTTTCACCTCGAGACAGTCGGGGGAAAGGCGTGACGGGTCAGCGGTCCGGGTGGGGTCTGCACGGTGTCAGCCACGTCAGCCACCCCGTGACCGGTTATGGACGCGGCGGGTGATGATCAGCCGGGGCGGCCGGGTATCGGCCGCCCCGGCCGTCCCCCGCGCCGCGGGATCTGGGGCGTCACCAGGTCGATCCTCCTGCTCGAGCACGCCCAGGACGTCGTCACGGTCGCCGTCGGCATCGTGCTGATCCTGGTTTCCGCGGTGCTGCTGATCTCGGGCATCGCCGACTTCGTGCACGCGCTGACGTCGACGAGGGTGCTGACGGCCGAGTCCATCATCAGCGCCGTGACCAGCCTGCTCGACGAGGTGCTGCTGGTACTGATCCTGATCGAGATCGTGCACACGGTTGTGCTCTCGCTGCACTCGCACCGGCTGGTAGCCCAGCCGTTCATCGTCGTCGGCCTGGTTGCCGTGATCAGGAAGATCCTGTTCGTGCTCAGCAGCGAGAAGCTGGTCTCCACGTCCGTGCTGGCGCTGCTGATCGCGATGGTGGCGGTGTTCGTGCTGAGCCTGATCCTGGTCAACCGGTTCGAGAAGAGCCCCGAGCCCGACGACGCCTAGAGCACCGGGCAGCCATCCGTCATAGCTCGATGACGACCTTGCCGACGTGCCGGGCCTCCCGCAGGTGGTCGAACGCGGCGGGCGTGTCGCCGAACTTGAATGAGCGGTCAATGACCGGCCGCACGCCATGGCCGGCGAAGGCCTGCATGACGTCGTTCAGCATCGTCAGCGGGCCGACGTACACGCTGCGCAGCGTGAGTTCGTTGCGCTGGATGAGCTCGGCGTCTGCGGTGGCCGCAGGGCCCGACAGCACCCCGACCAGGGTCACGCAGCCGCCTCGGGCGCACGCCTTGAGGCTCTGCTCCAGCGTGGCTCCGCCGCCGGTCTCGACGACGAAGTCGGCCCCGTGGCCGCCGGTCGCCCGCAGGGCCTCCAGCGACCACTCCGGCGTGGCCGCGTAGTCGAGGACCGCATCGGCGCCCATCCCGCGCAGCCGCTCCCGCTTCGCCTCGCTCGACGAGGTGCCGATGAACCCGGCGCCGCGGATCCGTGCTATCTGCAGCGCGAACACCGCCACCCCGCCGGAGCCCAGGGCCAGCACGGTGTCGCCCGTTCCGGCCGGCGAGTCGCAGCCCACCAGCGCATGCCAGGCGGTGACCGCCGCACAGGGAAACGTGGCGGCCTCCGCGAACGTCAAGGGGCCGGGGATCTTGGCCACCGCGCTGGCCGGGAACACGGCGGTCTCGGACAGCACCCCGTCCAGGTCGCCGCCGAGCGCGCTGGCCAGGTTGGCGTGCCGCCCCGGGCCGCTGGCCCAGTCCGCGAAGAACCCGCCTGCCACGCGGTCCCCTGGCTGCAGATCCCGGACGTCCGGGGCGACCTCCGTCACCTCGCCCGCCCCGTCCGACAGCGGCACCAGTCCCGGCCGCTGCGGCTCGTCGGCTTCCAGCAGGTCGCGATAGTTCAGCGACGCGGCGCGCATCCGGACACGGATCTGCCCCGGGCCAAGCCCCGGCTCCGGCCGGTCCTCCAGCCGCAGCGGACCGTCCGGTTTACCGGTCAGCACCCAGCTACGCATGATCCTCCTCATCTGGACAATGATCACCATACGGCAGGCATCTGCTGGCCAGCGGGGGTATGCGGCGCTCCGCTAACGGGCTGTCACAGCTCGGCCAGCTCGAGGTGCTCCGGGGCGCACAGCGCGGGGGGCTCGGGGTAGCTGATCTCAGCGCCGGTCCAGCGGCAGCGCGCCAGCAGCGGCGCGGCGGTGCCCTCGGCCAGTGCGATCGCTTGCACGGGGCCGGGGCAGCCGTGCCCCCCGTACCCGAACGCCAGGTGCCCGGCCGGGTCGTCCCCCGCGGTGGTCAGGTCGAGCGCGATCGTCTCCCCGGACGGGGTGACCCGCTGGGTGAACCGGACCGGCGGCTCGGTGCGCAGCACCTGGGCCACGAGCTCGGCCGCTGGCACGGGGTGGTTTTCCCGGATCCCTGCCGCGACCGCGTTGCCGATCAGCCCAGCCGTGGCGGCGTAGGCCTGGATCAGCAGCCCGATCCGGGCGGCCACCTGCTCGCCGGGCCCGTTCGGCAGCAGTTCGGTCAGCCGGGCGACGCAGCCGTCAGCCTGCGCGTTGCCGGGGCTGCCCGGCAGGTACGCGGCGGCCACCGCGGGGAGCTGCGCGGCGACCAGGTCCGGGTCGGCGGCACCCAGCGCCCGGGCCAGGACCAGACCCGGCACCCGCCTGGCGACCAGTGCCATCGCGTCGAACGGGCGGCGGTCGGCCGCGGCGATGATCATGGATGTCGCCTTGCGGGCGCCCGCGCGGAGCAGGTCTGGGTCCAGAGGCAGCAGCAGGCCGACGGCCAGGTCCCGGCGGCGCGCGTGGCTGCGGCCGCTGCTCAGCCGGGCGACGTGCTGCCGCAGCCACGCCATCGTGCCCGGCGGGGCACCCGCGCCCGGGTCCGGCACGCTATACCTCGAATCGGCCAGGACCGAGCGGATCTGGGCTGGGTCGGTCACGGCTCGCGGCTGCGCGGGGCTCGGACCGGTGCTGACGTTCACGCCATGGAGCCTAAGAGGCTAACGTTTCGACCCGCGCCGAAGCGTGACCGCGCCGGCAGCCGCTGGGTGCAATGCTGCCGGAGCGAGTGGGCGGCAGCGCGGGGGACTGGGCGCCGCTAAGGGTGCGTCAAGGCTCGTGGTGGCGGCGTTAAGAACGCGTCAAGATCACCGGCGATCCGCCGTAACCGGGGTGAACTGGATCTGAAATGACCAGTACTCCCAGGCGACGAGGGCTCGCAGCGCCGCTGGCGCTGCCGGCCGGCTTTGCCGCGCTGCTCGCGGTCGGCGCGCTGGCGGCCGCGACCGGCGGCTGGGTCGACGCCACCGGGGTGCTGGTGCTCGCCGCGGTCATCGTGACCGCCGGGTCGTTCGTGGCCGAGCCCGCCGTTGCGCCGCTGCTCGGGGCGATCGGCTGGCTCACCGTCGTTGGCTTTTCCCGTGCCCCATACGCCCAGCTGCACCCGACCGGGGCGCTGGCCGCGCGCGCGGTGATCGTGATCGGCGCCGGTACCCTGATCGGCGTTGGTACGGGTGCACTGATGCGAAGAATCGCATCGTCGTTCACACTATGGATTGTGGACGTGCCCGAAGGCCGCTGGCCACCGGCCGACCCGGCAAACGAGCCGCCCGAGAGGCAGCTGGACGCTGAAGCCGGGCAGCCGGAGCTGACTGCGGCAGTCCCGCCCCAACCCCCCAGGGCGGGGCTGCCGCGGCGAAGGCTGCTTCCGGCAGGTCTGCCGCGGCGCTGGGCCCGCGGGGTGTCGGGCCTGTCCAGCGGGATCGGCGGCAGGCGGCTGCTGGCCGGGGTCATCCTCGTCGCCGGCCTGCCGCTGCTCACCGCGGCGCTCGTCGCCGGGCAGAGCAAGCTGAGCCTCGCCGACGACCTGCTGATGTACCTGGTGGCCGTCGTGGCGGTCGCGGTGGTGGGCGGCTTCTGGCCCGCCGTACTCGCCGCCGTCACCTCCAGCCTGCTGCTGAACTGGTACTTCACCCGGCCGGTGCACACGCTCACCATCGCGGACCCGCAGAACCTGCTGGCGCTGATGCTGTTCGTCACCGTGGCGGTCACAGTCAGCAGCGTCGTGCACCTGGCCGCGCACCGGGCGCAGCAGGCGGCGCGCAGTTCGGACGAGGCGGCCGAGCTGCTCGCGCTGGCGCAGACGGTGCTGGGCGGCGCGGACACCCCGGCGGCCGTCCTCGAGCATCTGGCCGCCACCTGTGGTGGCCGCGCGGAGCTGCTCGAGCTGGCCGGCGGGCAGTGGGTCAGGGTCGCGGTCAGCGGCACCGCGCCGCCGGGCGCCACCGCGGTCCGGGTCGAGGCGCGGCCCGGCCTGGCCCTGGTCGTCAGCGGTCTCGCCGGGCAGCTGACCGCGCGGCTGCTGGACGGCTTCGCCGCGCAGGCCGCGGCGGCCCTGGACCGGGACCGGCTGCGGACCCAGGCGGCGCAGGCCGAGGCGCTCGCGGAGGGCAACCGGATGCGCACCGCGCTGCTCGCCGCGGTCAGCCATGACCTGCGCACCCCGCTCGCGTCGATCAAGGCGAGCGTCTCCTCGCTGCGCCAGACCGACGTCCAGTGGACGCCGGCCGACGAGGCCGCCCTGCTGGCGACCATCGAGCAGGGCGCGGACCGGCTGGACGCGCTGATCGGCAACCTGCTGGACATGAGCCGCCTGTCCACCGGGTCGCTGCAGCCGTTCCTGCGTCCCACCTCCATCGACGAGGTGGCACCGGTCGCGCTGCGCGGTCTTGACGCGGGCGGGACCGTGCGGATGCGCGTGCCGGACCGGCTGCCTCTCGTCCGCACCGACCCCGGGCTGCTCGAGCGGGTGCTGGCCAACCTGTTCTCGAACGCGCTGGCCTACTCGCCGCCCGGCCGCCCGCCGGCCATGCGGGCCAGGCATGCGGGCGACAGCGTGATCCTGGAGATCACCGATCACGGGCCCGGCGTGCCGGACGCCCTCAAGGAGCGGATGTTCGAGCCGTTCGAGCGGCTGGACGCGAGCAGGCGGGAGGCACGCACCACCGGCAACGGGGTCGGGCTCGGGCTTGCCGTGGTCAAGGGTTTCCTGGACACGATGGGCGGCTCGGTCGCGGCGGCCGACACCCCCGGCGGCGGCCTGACGATCAGGGTGACCCTGCCGGCCGCCACCAGGGCACCTGGCATGGTTGTGGCAGCCGACTCGTGACCCGGGTGCTGGTCATCGATGACGAGGCACCGATCCTCAGGGCACTGCGGATCAACCTGACGGCGCGCAAGTACGAGGTCGCCGTCGCCACGGACGGAGCGTCGGGCCTGGCGGCGATGGCCCGGGAGCGGCCCGACGTGCTGATCCTCGACCTCGGCCTGCCGGACATGGACGGCACCGAGGTGATCAAGGGAGTCCGCGGCTGGACGTCCACGCCGATCATCGTGCTGTCCGCCTGGGGCCAGGAAAGCGCCAAGGTCGCGGCGCTCGACGCGGGCGCCGACGACTACGTGACCAAACCGTTCGGCATGGACGAACTGCTGGCCCGGCTGCGCGCCGCGGTGCGCCGGGCGTCCCCGGCACCGGACGAACCGGTGGTCGCCACCGCTGACTTCACCGTCGACCTGGCGGACAAACGAGTGACCAGGGACGGCGGCGACGTGCGGCTCACGCCGACCGAGTGGCAGCTTCTCGAGGTCCTGGTACGCAACGCCGACCGGCTGGTCACGCAGCGCCAGCTGCTGCAGGAGGTGTGGGGTCCCGAGTACCAGACCGAGGGCAACTACCTGCGGGTCTACGTCGCGCAGCTGCGCCGCAAGCTGGAGCCCGACCCGTCCCGGCCGCGGCACCTGCTGACCGAGCCCGGCATGGGCTACCGGTTCCGGCCGTAGTGCAGCCGTTTGTCAGGACGGGCTTTCCGGCTCGGTCCCGCTGCCGGCGGCCGCGGGCTGCAGTTCGTAGATCGGGTTGAAGAGGGTGCGTTCACCCTTGATCCTGGCGACCCGGCCGTGGACCACGATCCGGCGCCCCGGGATGATGCCGGGGATGTTGCGCCGTCCCAGCCAGATCAGCGTGATGTTGCCGGTCCCGTCCCACAGGTCGGCCTCCATGGTGAGGCTCGGGCCGCGCGGCCGGTGCGTGACGCTGCGCAGGACGCCCGCGATGTCGGCAACCTCACGGTCGCCGCAGTCGCCGATCGGCTTGGCCGAACGGACCTCCATCTCGGCCCGCAGTTCCTCGGCCTGCAGCACCTCGCGCCCGGCGGTCAGCCTGCGCAGCGGCGGCAACGCCGCCTTCCAGGGCAGGCCTGCCGACGCAGCCGCCTGGGTCGCCGACCGAAGCTGGTAGGGCACGCTCGCGACGACCACGCCGCGCTGCTGCAGCAGCCGCGCCTTGAGCCGGAGTGCGGACTGGTTGTGCAGCACCTGCTCCCACCAGTGTCCGAGCACGTACTCCGGGATGAACACGGTCACGATGTCGCGCGGGCTCTCCCGGCGCATCTGCTTTACGTACTGCACCACCGGCCGGGTGATCTCGCGGTACGGCGAGGCCACCACGGTCAGCGGGACCGGGATGTCGCTGCGCTCCCACTCTTCCTGCAGCCGTGCGGTCTCGGCCTCGTCCACGTTCACCGTGATCGCCTCGAGGTGGCTCGGCCGGGTGGCCCGGGCGTAGGCGAGCGCGCGCAAGGTGGGCAGGTGGAGCTTGGAGACCAGCACGATCGCCCGGTTGCTCGCGGGCAGCGTGACCGGCGCTTCCGCCGGCGGTACGAGCTCGGCGGCCACGCTGTCGTAGTGCCGGTGGATGCCGCGCATGGTGAGCCAGATCACCGGCATCGCCACGACCACGATCCAGGCTCCGCTGGCGAACTTGCTGATCAGCACGATGACCAGGACCACGCCGGTGAAGCAGGCGCCGATCGTGTTGATCGTCCGGGACCGGTACATCTTGCGCCTGGTTGCCCGGTCGGTGACGGTGCGCAGCAGGCGGTTCCAGTGCCGGATCATGCCGGTCTGGCTGCAGGTGAACGACACGAACACGCCGATGATGTACAGCTGGATCAGTCGCGTCGGTGACGCCTGGAACACCACGATCAGCAGAATCGCGAACCCGGACAGCAGCAGGATGCCGTTGCTGTAGGCCAGCCGGTCGCCCCGGTTACGCAGCTGGCGGGGCAGGAACCCGTCCCGGGACAGGATCGAGGCCAGCACCGGGAAGCCGTTGAACGCGGTGTTGGCCGCCAGCACCAGGATCAGCGCGGTGACCAGCTGCAGGAAGTAGAACAGCAGTGAGCCGTGGCCGAACACCGCCTGCCCGACCTGGGCGATCACGGTGGTCTGGTACTTGACGTGCGGCAGGCAGTTGGCCGTGCTCGGGCAGATGTGCACGTGGCTGATCAGCGCCAGCGCGGTGACCCCGGCGAACATCGAGACCGCGATGATGCCGAGCAGGGCCAGCGTGGTCGCCGCGTTCTTGCTCTTCGGCTTGCGGAACGCGGGCACCCCGTTGCTGATCGCCTCGACCCCGGTGAGCGCGGTGCAGCCGGAGGAGAACGCGCGCAGCAGCAGGAACACCAGCAGCAGGCCGGTGTAGGTGTGCGCGCTGGGGATCTGGTAGCCGGCGCTCGCCGCGCGCAGGTGGTGGCCGAGGCCGACCCGGGTCAGCCCCCAGACGATCATCAGCACCACGACGCCGATGAAGCAGTAGGTGGGGATCGCGAACACCGTGCCGGATTCCCGCACGCCGCGCAGGTTCATCAGCGCGATCACCGCCACGACGACCACCGCGATGATCGTGACGTGCGAGTTCAGCGAGGGGAACGCCGAGGCCAGGTTCGCCACGCCCGCGGACACCGACACCGCGACGGTCAGCGTGTAGTCGACCATCAGCGCGCTGGCGACCGCCAGGCCCACCCGTTGCCCGAGGTTCGTGCTGGACACCTCGTAGTCCCCGCCGCCGGACGGGTAGGCGTGCACGTTCTGCCGGTAGGAGGCCACCACGACCAGCATCAGCACCCCGACGGCCAGCGCAATCCACGGCGTGTAGCCGGTGAACAGCGCGATGCCGCCGACCGAGAGCACGATCAGGATCTCCTCGGTGGCGTAGGCAACGGAGGAGAGCGCGTCGCTGGCGAACACCGGGAGTGCTATCCGCTTCGGCAGCAGGGTGTGGCCGAGTTTGTCGCTCTGCATGGGGCGCCCGACGAGCACCCGCTTGACAACCCCGAAATCCATGGCCACGAGCGCATGCTAGGCCCGGATGCGTGGTTTCGCATAGCGCCGGTAATGAACTGTCAAAGCGTGCGGCGGCTGAACGGGGTCCGCGGACCGGGCCCGCGCCGGGCCGGCGGATCCCCCGGTGGGCCCCGGCGTACGGCCCGCCAGCCCCCGGCAGCTCACCGGTGCGTCCGGCACGCGATCGTGCCTGGCCAGTTTGGCGTGGATCCAAACATTCAGCGTTAGCCGGTATTCGGCTAGGCCGACCCGGGCCGATTAGGTCCCGGGGTTCGCGAATCCGGCAGTTGCCATTGACACAGATGCCGTTATGCCCCAATATTCGCGGCGCGCATCGCCCGATGGCGGCAGTTCGTCAGCATCGCAGGCAGCGCAACCTGCAGCGCAATCTGCAGCACGCCACATTGGACGGTCAGGGCCGTTGCAGGGTGCCGTTCGGATGCACGGTGTGGTTCGAAAAAAGTTCCACGATCCCGTCTCATTCATGCCAACCGGTTGTGCGGATGGCCGTATGTGCGCAATGCTGGCACCGCGGTCACAGGTTAACAATACAGTCAGCTGGAGCACGGCTTATGTCTCAGGACATCGCCGCGCGGCTTCCGCTACTCGGCGCGTTCGGGCTGCGTCGGCGCGTGGTGGGCCGCTGCGGTAGGCCCGCGTGCCTTGCCTTAATAACAGCCCTGCTGCCGGGCGCAGGCCTGGCGATAGCCGTCGCCGGCTGCGGCGGCCAGGCGCCCGTCTCGCTGCCGCATAAGTCGTCGGGGGCGGCCGTGCCGGTCGCGCTGACCGGACCGCCGCAGACCGCTCAGCAGCAGGTCGTCGCCGCTTACAACGGGTACTGGCAGGCCCTCGGTCAGGCGCTGGACACGCAGAACGCCGCCAAGGCGGGCGTGATCCTGGCGTCCCACGCGACCGCCGCCAGCATCCAGTCGCTGATCACGGGGTTCAAGACCGACTGGGCGCGGGGCGAGGTCCAGTACGGGGCGCCGGTGCCGCACATCCTCAGCGTGCGGATCACCGGTAACCACGCGGCAGTGCACGACTGCGCGGACTTCAGCCACGCCGGCGTGCAGAACGCCAGGTCCGGCCAGGTGGTCGGCAGCCTGGGCAGCTCCCGAGTCAACATGATCAGCACGCTGGTTCGCACGCACGGCCGGTGGCTGGTCAGCAACCAGGTTCCGGTGGTGTCGTCATGCGTTCACTGAACCGTGAAAGATCCAGCCGCGCTCGCAGCCGTGCCATCCGGCGCCCGCTCCTGGCTGCCGCGCTGCTGGCCACGGCGCTGGCCGGGTACCCGGCCGGGGCCGCGCTGGCCGCCCCCGCTACGACGGCGGCCACCGCCGCTCCGGTCGCGGGCGGCTGCTCTTACCAGCCCGTCGACGGCACCTTCGAGTGGGTATGCCAGAACACCACTACGATCCCGGGGCAGCCCGGCGCGGGGGGCGGCGGCGGCGGCAAGTCCGACTGCACACTGACCCCGCTGTCGCAGCAGCAGGCGACCTTCCTCGGACTCCAGTGGCCGCCGCCCAAGGGCGACACCTGGGAGGCAATCACCTGCCCGGGAAATCAGGCGTTCGGCGGGGTAGTGCTGGCGGGCAACGGGGCCGCCGCTGCCCCTGCGGTGACGCCGCAGCAGCTGCTCCAGATAGCCATCGGCGAGCTGCACGTCCCCCTGCCCCAGCTGCAGACGGCCCCGCCCAGGGGCAAGGAGGGCCTGGTGGGCCTGCCGGAGTGGTACTGGGTCGCTAACTGGCGCCCGGTGCACGTGACGGTGGCGGTCGGCCCGGTGTGGGCCAGGGCGACCGCAGTGCCGCAGCAGCTCACCTTCAACCCCGGCGGCGGGCTGTCCGACCTGACGTGCCACGGTCCCGGCACCGCCTACCAGCCGAAGCTGCCGCTGAGCGCGCAGCACACCAACTGCTCCTACACCTACGACCAGCCGTCGGCCGGGCAGCCGGGCAACGCCTACCAGGGGTCGGTGACCGTCTCCTGGAACATCAGCTGGGTCGGCTCTGGCGGGGCCGGCGGCCAGGTCGCCGCCGGGGTGACGTCGAACGCGCCGTTCACGCTCCGCGTGGCGGCCGGAGAGGCACTGGTGACCAACGGGTGAGCACTAACGAGCCTGGGATTGGCTTCGGGACCGTCTTCCACCCCGAGCCCGATCCGCCGAGAAACGGCCCGGTCTCCCCGCCGTCGCACGGCCAGCTGCGCGGGCTGCCGCGCAAGCGGCGCCCCGGCATGATCGCGCTGGCCGCCGCGCTCATCGGCGCCGGGATCCTGGCCAGCGTGGCGCTCTACAACCGGGAAGACCACCAGGTCCCGGTGCTGATGGTGACGACGGCGGTGCCGGTCGGCTCGGTGATCACGTCGGCCGACGTGGGCACGACGACCGTGGCGGCCGGGCCGGGCGTGCAGACCATCCCGGCTAAGCAGCTGTCCCAGGTGCTCGGCCTGGTCGCGGCCACGACGCTGCGGCCGGGCACGCTGCTCGCCTCGTCCGAGCTGACCAGCAAGCTGCCGCCGGGCCCGGGGCAGGACCTCGTCCCGGTGGCGGTCAAGCCGTCCGGGCTGCCCGCCAGCGGCCTAGCACCTGGTGACCAGGTGCTGGTCGTGGCCACGCCGTCGGGGAGCTCCGGGTCTGGCGCGGCGCCGGTGCTCACCAGCCCCGTCACGGCCGTGGTGCAGGCCGTGAACGCCGTGCCCGACCAGGACGGAGACGACGTCGTGGACCTGCTCGTCACGTCGAGCAACGGGCCGTCGGTGGCTGAGCAGGCCGCGACCGGGCAGATCGCGCTGATCATCACCAGCCGGGCGTCGTCGTGAGCCTGTACGCGCTGGTATCGGCCGGAGGGTCGCCCGGCGTCACCACCACGGCGCTGACGCTGTCCCTCGGCTGGCCCGGGCAGGTGATCCTCGCCGAGTGCGACCCCAGCGGCGGCGACATCCTGGCCGGGCTGTTCGCCGGGCACCTGCCCGCGCGGAACGGGCTGCTGGCGCTGGCCATCGAGGCCGGCCAGAACCCGGACGGGCTCGCAGCAGCGCTATGGCCGCAGCTGATCGAGCTGGATGACGAACGCGGCAGGCTGCTGCTCGCCGGGCTCTCCGACCCGCGCCAGAGCGCCGGTCTCGCGCCGGCCTGGCCCGTGCTCGCCACCATGCTGGCGGCCCAGCCCGCGGATGTCATCGCCGACTGCGGGCGCCTCGACGCTGGCGGTGCCCCCGAGCCGGTGCTGACGGTGGCGAGCCTCGTGGTGCTGGTGCTCCGGCCGTCACTGCGCCAGGTCAGCAAAGCCAGGGCGCGGGTGGAGATGCTGAAGCAGCTGCTCGGCGAGGACGGCCGCCTGGCGCTGCTGCTGGTCGGCGACGGCACGCACTCACCGCGCGAGGTCGGCAGGGTGCTCGGCGCGCCGGTGACCGCCACGCTGCCGTACGACGCCAGGGCCGCCGCCGTGCTGTCGGACGGCGCCGGCAGCCGCCGTGGGCTGCAGGCCAGGCCGCTGATCCGGGCGGCGGCACCGGCTGTCCGCGCGCTGCGCGAGGCGGCGGGCGGCCCGGCGGCCAGGTATCCGCAGTGGCCGGGGCCGAGCGCGCGGGAAGCGAGCGCCAGCCGATGACGCATAGCTATCCCAGCCCCTTCCCGCCCTCCACTTCCCCCGTCCCGCCCATGCCGCCCTGGTCGGCCATGCCCGGCCCGCCGCAGCAGCCGGGAGACCGGTCATCTGGGCCTCAGCCCCGGCTGCCCCGGACGCCGTCGGGGCTCAGCGATGCCAGGCTGCGCCGCGGCGTTGCGGAGATCCTCGCCATGGTCGCGGACCGGCTGCAGGACGGGGCCAGCCAGGACGAGGCGCTGCCGCTGATCGGTGATGCGGTCCGGACCTGGGCGGAGCGGCAGGTCAGGGCCGGCGCCCCGGTGCTCTCGCCGGCCGACAGAGAGGCACTGGCCCAGGCGGTCTACGACCAGCGCTACGGGCTCGGGCCGCTGGCCGGGTACCTGCGCGATCCGCAGGTCGAGAACGTCGACGTCAACGGCTGCGACGAGGTATGGGTCACGTACGCGACCGGGGAGCGGGTGTTCGGCCCGCCGGTCGCGGCGAGCGACGACGAGCTGATCGCGATGATCCGCAACTGGGCCGCCCGCGGCGGGCAGACCGCCCGCGACTTCTCAGCCGCCTCGCCGCTGGTCAGTGTCGCGCTCACCGGCGGCGCGCGGATGACGGCCACGATGGCGGTCACCCCGAGGCCCTGCGTGTCGCTGCGCAGGCACGGGCAGCTCGACGTCACCCTGGGCAGGCTGATCCAGCTCGGCACCATGGACGTGACGCTGGCGAGCTTCCTCGCCGCAGCGGTGCGGGCGCGCTGCAACATCATCGTCACCGGCGGGGTGAACGCCGGCAAAACCACGCTGCTGCGCGGGCTCGCCTCGGAGATCCCGCCCGGCGAGCGGGTGGCCACCCTCGAATCGGAGTACGAGCTGTTCCTGCACGGCACCCAGCAGCACCCGGACACGATCGCGTTCGAGGCACGGGAGCAGAACTCCGAGGGTGCCGGCGGCATCTCACTGCACGACCTGATCGCGCATGCGCTGCGGCACAACCCGCAGCGGATCCTGGTCGGCGAGGTCCGGCGCGGCGAGATCATGCCGATGCTGGAGGCGATGAACTCGGGCCAGGAGGGCTCGATGTGCACGCTGCACGCCAACTCGCCGGCAGAGGCGTTCGACCGGATCCTGATCCTCGGCCTGCGCGGCGGGCTGACCCTGGCCGAGCGCGCGATCCACATCCTGGTCGGCATGGCGGTCGACCTGGTCGTGCACGTGCGCAAGCGGCACGATGGCACCCGGACGGTGCGGTACGTGTCGGAGGTCCTCGAGGTGATGCCGCCGGGCGACACCGAGCGCCCGGCGGTCAACCGGCTGTTCCTGCCCGAGGGGGCGGACGGGCGGGCGATGGCCGCGCACACTCCTTCGCCGAAGATGCTCGCCAGGCTGGCGGCTGCGGGCTTCGACCCTGCGCTGCTGGACCGCCAGCGGGCCATGGCACAGCCGGGGGGGTGGCGATGATGCTGCTGGCCGCGCTCGCCGGAGGGCTGATCATGGCCGGGCTCGTACTCGTCGTCCGGGAGCTGATCGGCCGCCCGCGGCCGCCCGGCCCGCCGCGGCAGACCAAGCCGCGGATGCGCCTGGCCCCGCAGCGCTGGCGGATGCTGCTCGCGGTGCCGGTCGGGCTGGTCATGCTGCTGATCACCGGGTGGCCGGTGGCCGCGCTCGCCGCGGCGGCGGCGGTCATCTTCCTGCCCCGGCTGAGCTTCGTCCGCGGCCAGCGGCGGCGCACCGAGATGCTGGAGGGCCTGGAGCAGTGGATCCGCCGGCTCAGCGACATGCTGACCGCCAGCCGCGGGCTCGAGGAGGCTCTCGAGGCCAGCGCGCGCACCGCGCCCGCCGCGATCGCCCAGCAGGTGACCACGCTCGCACGCAGGCTGTCGGCCCGCACCGGCACCGAGGCCGCGCTCCGGGCGTTCGCCGCCGACATCGGCGACCCGGCGGCGGACCGGATCGCGGCCGCGCTGATCATCGCGACCGGCCGCCGCGGCGGCGGGGTGCGTGAGGTGCTCAACGCGCTCGCGGTGATGCTGGCCAGGGACGTCGCGGCCCGTCGCGACATCGAGGCGGAACGGGCCGTGCACCGGACGACGGTCCGGTGGATCGCGGTCTTCGTCCTCGCGTTCACCGCCTTCGCGGTGCTGAATCGGTCCTACTCGGCTCCGTTCGGCACGGTCGCCGGGGAGTTCGTGCTCGCATTCGTCGCCGGGCTGTACGCCCTCGGCCTCGGCTGGCTGCACCGCCTCGGGACCATGCCGGCCCCGGGCAGGTTCCTCGACCCGGAGGAGCCGGCCAGAGCACCGTCCGATCTCGTCTCGGCAGGGAGGCACCGATGAGTGTGTGGGTGGTCGTCGCCGGAGTGCTCGGCGGCCTCGGCATCTTCCTGGTGGTCCGCGAGCTCATCCCGGCGCCCGCCCGGCTGGACGCGGCGCTCGCCCGGCTGGACTCGGCCCCGGCGCCGGGCCGCCGGACCTCGGTGTCGCTGCGGCTTGCGCGGCACGTCTCGGCCGAGCTGCCCTGGCTGCCGACTCCGACGGCCGACCTGGCGCTGCTTGGGCAGGACCGCGACACCTGGATCGCGAGCAAGATAACCTGCGGCCTGCTCGGGCTCGCTGTGCCGCCGGTGCTGGTGGAGCTGCTCGCACTCGGCGGGTTCGGGGTTAACTGGCAGGTGCCCGCGCTCGCGTCGCTGGCCTGCGGCGTTGCCCTGTTCTTCGCGCCCGACCTGGTCACCAGGGCCAACGCGGCCGAGCGGCGCACCGACTTCCGGCACGCGCTCACCAGCTACCTCGACCTGGTGGCGCTCGAGCGGGGAGCCGGCGCCGGGCCGACCGAGGCGCTCGAGGCCGCTGCCGACATCGGCGGCGGCTGGGCGTTCGGGCGTATCGCGGCCGCCCTGGACGCCGCCCGCCGGGCCGGGGACGCACCGTGGACCGCCCTGGCCCGCCTGGCCCGCGAGACCGGGGTCAGCGAACTCGCCGACCTGGCCGACATCGCCGAGGTCGCCGGGCATGAAGGCGCCAAGATTCTGGACACCCTCTCGGCCCGGGCCGCCTCCATGCGGGGCCAGGCGCAGGCCGCGGAGCGCGCCAAGGCCGGCGCCCGGAGCACCACGATGGTGATCCCGATCGCGCTGCTCGGTGTCGGCTTCCTAGTGCTACTGATCTTCCCCGTCCTCGACCGTACCTTCGGCGCCGGCTAGACCGCGTCCCAGAAACGGAGGCCCCATGATGAACCCGCTCTGGTTCGCAATCAGTTATCTGATTGACCAGGCCCGGTGGCGCGCCCGCGCGGCCCGGGCCGGCGATCCCCAATCCGGCGCGATCACGCTGGAGTGGATCGTGATCGCCGGAATCCTGGTCGCGGCGGCCGTGGCCGCGGGCGTGTTCTTCGTCGGCAAGATCAAGCAGTACGAGAGCAAGATCCCGTAGACGATGCGGCCCGCTGGCTGCCGCGGCAGACGCGGCTCCGATGCCGGGGCGCTGACCCTCAGCTACGTGATCATCGTGCCGGTGTTCCTGCTGGCCGTGATGGTCATCGCCCAGGCCTCGCTGTGGTTCCTGGCCAGGCAGGCGGCTCTGGCTGCGGCGCGTCAGGGCGCCAACGCGGCGCGGGTAACCGGCGCCCCGCCGGGCGCCGGCCCCGGTGCCGCGCTGGCCTTCGCCCGGTCGGCCGCGTCCGGCTACCTGCTCAGCCCCTCGGCGAACGGATCGGGCAGCACCGCGTCGACGGTCCAGATCATCGTCTCCGGCCACGTGCCGACGATCGTGCCCGGCCTGGTGGTCACCGTCACCGAGGCGGCCCAGGCACCGGTCGAGAAGTTCACGGCGCCCTGAGATGACCCACGCCGTGCGAATCCATCCAAGCCTCCGCGATGACGCGGGCAACGCCGCGCTCGAACTGGTCATCCTGGCGCCGGTGATTCTCTTCCTGCTCGGCCTGGTCATCGCCGCCGGGCGGACCTCGGTGGCACAGGGTTCGGTCGCGGCGGCCGCCCGGGACGCGGCCCGGCAAGCCTCGATCTCGCTCACCCCGGCGGCAGCCCAAGCGGCGGCCATGTCCAGCGCGCAGGCCGCCCTTGGCCAGGACGGCCTCAACTGCGACCCGGTCGTGCGGGTCAACGTGTCCGGATTCGGGGTGCCGGTCGGCGAGCCGGCCAGCGTCCGGGCCACGGTCATCTGCCGGGTTTCCCTGTCCAACCTGCTGGTCCCCGGCATGCCGGGCAGCAGGACGCTCACGGCGACGTTCACGTCGCCGCTCGACCCATTCCGGGGACGGTGAGGTCACAGTGACTATCACACCGCGGGTGCAGGCTCTGCTACGAGACCGGAAAGGCAAGGAGCGCCGGATGACACTACCGCGCTGGCGGAGCGCGAGCGATACCGGATCGATCACGCTGATGCTGGTGGTGCTGTTCGTGGCGCTGATCGCCATGGCCGGGATCGTGATCGACGGCGGCGCCAAGCTGAACCAGGCGGAAAACGCCACCGCGATCGCGCAGGAAGCTGCCAGGGCAGGCGCGGGCATGGTGAACCAGGGGCAGGCGCTGTCCACCGGGTCGTTCACGGTGGACCAGGCCCAGGCCATCGCCGCCGCCGAAGAGTACCTGTCCAGCGCCGGGTATCACGGCAGCGTCACACCGGTCGGGACCGAGTCGATCCAGGTGACCGTCACCGTGACCGGGCCGACCCGGGTGCTGTCGATCATCGGCATCGACTCGATGACCTCGACCGGCTCGGCAACCGCCTCGCTGGTCACCGGCGTGACGGGACCCCAGCAATGACCCGGCACGCCGCCCGGATGCGCGGGCCGCGCAGCCTGGCCACGGTCCTGCGCGGCGGCACCGCGCTGGTGACACTGGCCGTTCTCATCGTCGGCCTGCCGGTGGCCCTGTACAAGCTCGGCGGGGACCCGCTGCCGCAGCACGTCCCGGCCTGGAGCCATTTCACCACGCTGCTGCTGCACCGGGACAACGGCGCGGTCTTTCTCGGTGCGGTCCGGGACATCAGCTGGATAGCGTGGGCCGCGTTCACCGTCGCGGTGGTTACCGAGGCGCAGGCTGCGCTGCGCGGGCGGCGCGCCCCGCGGCTGCGGCTCGGCGGCCTGCAGAACTCGGCAGGCTGGCTCGTCGCGCTCATCGTGCTCGCGTTCGGCAGCCAGCCGGCTGCGGTGCTGGCCAGCGCCGCGCCCTCCGTCGTCACGGTCTCGGCGGTGCGGCCCGCTCCGCCCGCGGCTCACCCGGCAGGGCTGCTGGCGGACTATCGCACCGAGGCAAGCACAGCGGATCCGGCGGCTCCCCAGGTGATGAGCATGGGCTTCTCCCAGATGGTCACTATCCGCAGCGGCGATTGCCTCTGGTCGATCGCCCAGCGCTACCTCGGCAACGGGGATCTCTTTCCGGAGATCGTCAAGCTCAACCTCGGGCACGACATGGGCGGCGGCCAGAAGTTCACCGATCCTTCGGTGATCTGGCCCGGATGGGTGCTGCAGCTGCCCGCAAGCCCCACCGGGCTGTCGTCGGCCGACTCGCCCGCAACGGGCGCGCCCACGGCGGCCGGCCACGCCGGGCACCACTCGCGCGACCCGCACTTCAGTCATCCCCATCCGGCAGCCACCGCGCCCGCCTCCGATCGGGCCGGCGCCGCTGCCACGCCAGCGGCCGACCCGCCCGCTGCCACGCCTGCGGCCGACCCGCCCGCCGCAGCGCCTGCGCCCGCGCACACGGCAGCGCCCTCGCGCCAGGAATCGAGCTTCGCGCGCCCGGCCGAACTGACCGAGATCTCGCCGTTCGCCGTGTTCGGTGCGGGAGTGCTGGTCGGCGGCGTGAGCGTTGCGCTCGCCCGGATGCGCCGCCGCCAGCGCCAGGGCCGCCGCTTCGGCAGGCGGATCCCGGTGCCGGTCAGTGCCCCGGTAATCGCGGCAGAGCAGCGGCTGCGCGCCGCCGAACAGTCGTACGCCGGACGGCCCGGGCCGGATCCGCGATACGCCGGGCCGGAACCGGAGCCGCTGTTCAACCCGGCCAGCGGGCTGCTGTACCCGGACGAGGGCACGCTGTTCGACACTGGCGACGGCACGCTGTTCGACACCGGCGGGGGCACGCTGTTCGACACCGGCGACGAGACCGGCTCCGGATCGTTCCTGTATGACGGCGTGAGCGCGGAGCCGCATCCCGGCGCGGCAGACCGGCCCGGGCGGCTGCCACAGCCGCCCACCGCGCTGCGTGCGGTGCTGAGCGGGCTGGGCTCCGGCCTGGTTGCCGCTGGGCAGCCGATTCCGGACATCACCGGGGTCTGCGCGTACCGGTCGGGTCTCGAGCTGCTGCTGGCCAGCCCGTCGAGCGAGCCGCCGCCGGCGCCGTTCGGCGTGCCCGGCGGACGGCAGGGCATGGCGTGGCGGCTGGAGCTGCCGCGGCACGTGCCGTCCGAGCCGTACGGGCCCGCGCAGACCGGCGACCTGCTGCCCGGCCTGCTGACCGCCGGCATCGCCGCCGACGGCGGGTATGCGCTGATCGACCTGGAGCACTTGCGGGTGACCACGGTCGACGGCCCGGCCGACTTGGCGGACCTGGTGTTGTCGACCGCGGCAGCGGAGCTGACCACCAGCCAGCTGGCGGGCTGGTACGACCTGATCCTCGCCGGGTTCCCGGAACTGGCGGCGGTCGACGGCCGGGCAACCAGCTGCGCCAGCCTGGCCGAGGCCCTCGACCTGCTCGCCTCGAAGGCCGTGGGCATGCGGCGCAGGCTGGACAGCCTGGGCGACGCCGACCGGGCCGATGTCCGCCGGCGCCGGCTCATCGACCCTGGCGACGAAGACTGGGCGCTGACGCTGCTGGTCAGCCGGACCGCGCCGACGCCGGAGCAGATGGCGATGCTGGCGGACCTGGCCAGCGATCCCGGCGGGATCGCGGCGCTGGTGCCCGGCGGCGCCGAGCCCCCCGATGGTCATCCCGCGCCGGCCAGCTTCCGGCTCGAGCCGGATCCGGCACGGCCGGGCGGCATCGCCGGGCACGTCGCGCCACTGCACCTGGACGTCTGGCCGCAGCCGCTCACCAAGGACGACTACGAGGCTTTGACGAGCCTGTTCCAGGTCGCCGCGGACCTGAACGACGTGGCAGCGTACGAGCCGCCCTACGACGGCTCGTCGTGGCCGCCGGCACCGGAGCTGATCGGCCTCGAGGAACCGCCGCCGGACGACGAGCCACCGGCGGACGAGAAACCGCCGCCAGCCGGGGAGCCGCAGCAAGCGGACGAACCTAACGGCATCCTGGCCGACGAATCCGGACGGCCCGGCGGCAGTGACACGGCCGAAGAGCCGGGGCTGCGGATCGGCGTCCTCGGGACGTTCACGGTCAACGGCGCGCCCGCCGCGCTGCAGCCCGCGCAGAGCCAGCTGATCCTCGCTCTCGCCCTGAACGGGCGGGACGGGCTCTCCAACGCCCAGCTGTGCTTCCTGCTCGGCGCCGACCCGGATCACCCGAAGCCGAGCGACTCGCTGCGCCAGCTGATCGTGCGCACCCGCCGCCAGCTCGGCCGGGCCGCCGACGGGCGGGTGTGGATCGAGCACCTCGGAGCCGGGCAGTACGCGCTGCACGCCGATGCCCGGTTCGACTGGGCCGACTTCGAGGATCTCAGCGAGCGCGGGATCGCGGGGCGGGAGATCGGGTGCCTGCGGGAAGCCATGACGCTGATCCGCGGCAAGCCGTTCACCGGCTGCTATCACTGGTGGCTGGACGTGGCCTTCACCGAGACCGTGCGGGCTCAGATCGTCGACGCCGCGGAGCTGCTCGCCGAGCTCGAGCTGCGGGGCGGCGACCCGTCGGCGTCGGCCCGCGCCGCGCGGACCGGGCTGGCCGGCGACGTGTCCGCCGAGCAGCTGTGGCGGGCGCTGATGCGCGCCGAGCACGCGGCGGGCAACCTCGCCGGGGTCCGGGAGGCGTGGAGCCGCTGCCTGGACGCCATGACGGACATTTCCGCCGACGGCGAGCCACATCCCGACACGGTCGCGCTCTACCAGCAGCTCACCAACGGCGGCCGGGCGCAGCCCGCGTGGGCGCGAGCCCACCCCTGACCGGCGGGAGGTGGGCAAACCCGGGCGATGTGCGCGGGTCTGGGCGGGTCTGAGCGGGAGGCCCCCTGTGCGTAATGAGAACCAGGTGAAACCATCATTACGTGACCTTGCCCAGGGAGGACCCGCCGGCCGGCGCCGCTGACCCGGTTCCGGTGGCGCCGGTGCGTGCCGCGCCCGCCTCCCCGGCTGCCCAAAACTCCCCGACGGCGATCCACATTGAGGACCAGCTGCAGTCGCGCGTCCGGATCCCGGCCGATCTGCTGCGCTGCGTCATCGCGGTGATGGAGATCGCCCTGCTGGCCGCGCTGGCCCTGCTCGCCCGCGCGACCGCGAATGGCGCCGAGACCGACATCGTGCTGGCCAGCCGGTACCTGAAGGCACTGCTGCCGATCCTCGGATTCGTCGCGCACCTGGCGCTGCTGCTGCTGCCCGTCGCCCTCGCGATCCGGATGCTGGTCCGCCGCCAGCCGCGCCGCCTCGCCGAGGCGGTGGCAGCGGGCGGCATCACCGTTGGCCTGGTGCTGGCCGCGAACCAGCTGCTCAGGATCCATGCCGCCGCTGGCCTCTACGACGTGCTCACCTCGTATCACACGGCCGGCAGCCGGGTCCCCGCTCTTGACTGGTACCTGTCCGGGCTCACCGCCTACGTCTCGGTCATCGGCCTGGCCGGGCGCCCGCGGTGGCGGGCCGTGTTCTGGCTGGCCATCGCCTTCTACGGGCTGGCCAGTCTGGTGAACAAGCAGACAACCGTGTTCTCGCTGCTGATTACCGTGCTGGTGGGCATCGCGTCCGGCGCCGGGCTGCGTTACCTCCTCGGGTCGATGACCGAGCGCCCTTCCGCCCTGGACATCGCCGAGGCGCTCGGCGATGTCGGCACGCCGGTCGTCAGCATGCGCCGGATCACCGACGCCAGCACGGAGACCCGCAAGTACGCCGCGATGATGCGGGACGGCGACCGGCTCGACGTCACGGTCTTCGACCGCGACCAGCAGGCGGCCGACGTGTTCTACCGGCTGTACCGCAGGCTGCGGCTGCGGACGCAGGTGTCGCGCAGCGCCCCGCTGACCGTGGAGCGGGCCGTGGAGCGCCGCGCCCTGCTCACTTACGCGGCCGAGGACGCGGGCGTGCTCACGCCTCGGCTGCGCGCGCTGATCCGGGTCGGCCCGGAGGCCGCGGTGCTCGTGAACGAGGGCCACGACGGAACCAGCCTGGCCAACTTGCCGGCCCCGCCCACGGACGCGCAGCTCGCGCGCGTCTGGGATGCCGTGCTGCTGCTGCACAGCCGCCGGGTCACGCACCGCGCGCTCACCGCCGACCGCATCGTGCTGACCGGCGCGGTGCCCGGCACCGACGGCCACCGCGGCCTCGGGCTGCACCACATCGACGTGGGCCGGGCGCGCGAGGGCGGCGAGGTCATGCTGCTCGAGCCGGGCAACGGTGACGTGGCAGCGAGCGACCTGCAACTGCGCCTCGACCTGGCCCAGCTCCTGGCCGAGCTGGCGCTCGTGGTCGGGCCCGAGCGGGCGGTGAGCAGCGCGCGCGGCAAGGTCAGCAGCGCAGAGCTGGACGCCGTGGCGCCGCTGATACAGCCGGTCGTGCTGCACCGCTCGACCAGGAACGCGCTGCGCCGCCGCGCGGACGTGCTGCCCGCGCTGCGCAGGCAGCTCCGGCCCACCGCGGCCGGCTCCGAGGAGTCGCCGGTCCAGGTGGAACGGTTCCGGCTGCGGACCCTGGTCACGCTGGTTGCCGCGGTGTTCGCCGCCTACATCCTGACCGGCGAACTCGCCAGGACCAGCTTCGGCGACCTGTTCCGGCACGCGAACTGGCACTGGACCATCGTCGCGCTCGGGCTGTCCGCGGTCACCTACGTCGGGGCGGCCATGGAGCTTTCCGGCTTCGTGCTCGAGCGGCTGAAGTTCGCCCGCACCCTGCTGACCCAGGTCGCCTGCTCGTTCGTGACCCTGGTCACGCCCGCCGCCGTGGGCGGGGCGGCGCTCAACGTCCGCTACCTGCGCCGGTCCAAGGTCGCGGCCGCCGACGCGGTGGCCAGCGTCGGCGTCTCACAGGTCATCGCGCTCGCGCTGCACCTCATCCTGCTGGTGATCTTCGCCGCGCTGGCGGGCACGGCGAAGAACACCGAGCTCAAGCCCCCGGGATGGACCTATATCGCGCTCGCCGTCCTGGTCGCGGTGATCCTGGCCGTGCTCGCGGTGCCGGCCGGCCGCAAGTTGCTGCTGTCCCGCCTGATCACCACCCTTGGACAGGTGATCCCGCGGCTGCTCGACATCGCGCAGCAGCCCGCCAAGCTGGCCGAGGGCATCGGCGGGGCGCTGCTGGTGACCGCCGCATACATCTGCTGCCTGGACGTGTCCGTCCGCGCGTTCGGCGGCTCGCTGTCGCTCGTGGCCGTCGCCGTGGTCTACCTGACCGGCAGCGCGATCGGCTCGGCCGTCCCCACCCCGGGCGGGATCGGTGCGGTGGAAGCGGCTCTCGCGGCCGGCCTGACCGCCGCCGGAATGCACGGGGCCACCGCGTTCAGTGCGGTCCTGCTTTTCCGCGCCGTTACCTTCTGGCTCCCGGTGCCCGTGGGCTGGGCCGCCCTCGGTTTCCTGCAGCGCCGCGACGTCCTCTGAGCCATCCGGTCGCCCGTGTCACATCACGAGCTCCGGCGGTGCTTAGCGGGCAGGCGGACTGACTCAGGAAAGGGAACGCCCACATGACTGAGGCACGGGGCGGCCGGGCGGGGTTCCGGGGCGCGCTGCGATCGGAGTTCACCAAGATCCGCTCCACACCCTCGACATACTGGACGCTGCTTGCCCTGGTGGTCATCACCATCGCCATCGGCGCGCTGGCCAGCTTCGCCGCGGCCCGCAACGTCGACGCGAGCGGCCGGTACTTCGACCCGACAAACCGCAGCCTCGACGGCCTGTATCTCGGCCAGCTCATCATCGCGGCGCTCGGCGCGCTGACGATCACGTCGGAGTACTCGACGGGGATGATCCGCACCTCGCTGACCGTGATGCCGCGCCGCGGCGCGGTCTTCGCGGCCAAGGCCGTGGCGTTCGGCGTGGTGGCGTTCGTGACCGGGCTGGTGACCAGCTTCGGTGCGTTCTTCCTCGGCCAGGCGCTGATGTCGGGCAAGCACATCAGCGCGAGCCTGGGCCAGCCGAACGTGCTGCGCGCGGTCATCGGGGCGGCGTTGTACCTGACCGTGTGCGGGCTGCTCGCGCTCGGCATCGGGACGGTCCTGCGGCACACGGCGGGCGCGATCACCGCGTCGGTCGCACTGCTGCTCGTCATGCCGCTCGTGGTGACCACGCTGCCGCAGATCTGGCAGAACGACGTCAACAAATGGGTGCCTGCTTACGCCGGGGGCGGGATCTTCGCAACCAAGCCAGACCCCACGGACCCGCCCATCGCCCACGACTTCTCCGCGTGGACCGGCTTTGCAGTGTTTGCCATGTACGCGGCGATCGCGCTGCTCGGCGCGATGGCGGCGTTCCGCAGCCGCGACGCGTGACGCCGCCCCGGGCGGGATCCCGCGCCGGCCTTAGGTGAGCCTGGCCAGGGCCAGCCCGGCGGCGAACAGCACGAGCCCCCAGGACATGGCGCGCAGGGCGCCTTCCAGCGGGGCGAGCAGGGCGACCTGATCGACGGCGACCACCTGGCCGTCCGCGAGCGTCACGGTGCCCTCCACCCGGACCGAGCGGCGCCGCAACGTCCGCGCCGGGGTGCTCAGCCTGCGCTGCGCGGCCGACATCGCCAGCGCGGCGAGCGCGGCGAGGACCGGCGCCACGGCGATCCGCCCGGTTTCCGCCGTGTAGGCGGTGAGCACCGGGAACGCGCCCCAGGCGGCCGCGAAGCCGAGGTCGGTGTGGATGATCCCGCCGAACAGTTCGGCGTTGTAGGCGATAACGAGCGCCGGGCCCACGATCATGTACGGCAGCAGCACCCAGCCGACCCTGGCCACCCCGGCCACGCCGAACGCGACGGCGCCGGCCAGCCCGGCTACCGTGACGGCCACCAGCGTGGGCGCCGGGATGCGGGTCTGCAGCGGCCGGCCGTTCAGCTCGTCAAGCGCGTGCGCCGCCAGCCCGACCGCGAGGAAGAACGCGATCAGCGTCGCCAGCAGCGGCGCCAGGCTGACCCGGGGCGCCAGGCTGGCCCCGATGACGACATAGGAGAGGTGCCACGCCGTGTACGGGGGGTGCAGCAGGGTCCACCAGTCACGCCATCCGCCCGGGCTCGCGGCGTAGTAGGCGGGCCGCGCTCCGGCCTGGGCTCCATCAGCCACCTGTGCGGGTTCCCCACATCACGAGCCCGCCGCCCAGGCTCATGACCCGGGCGCCGACGTCGGTGAACCCGGCCCTGCGCCACGCCTCGACCGTCCACGGCAGCGGGTAGCGGCGGTAGTGCCCGGAGATGCTCGGGCCGAGGAACCGGCCGACCTCGTACCACTCCCGCCCGCCGGTGAGCAGCCCGCCGGCCGGCAGCAGCAGCCTCGTGTACAGCCACCACCAGAACCGCCAGAACCGCGACGGCGGCAGCATGAACTCCAGGCTCGCGACCCGGCCGCCGGGCTTGACCACGCGGGCCAGCTCGCGCAGCGTGGCTTCCGGGTCGTTCACGTACCGCAGCAGGTACGTGAACGTCAGCGCGTCGAAGGCGGCGTCGTCGAACGGCAGCTGCTCGGCGCGGCCGGCCACCAGCCGGATGTGGTCGCCCATCCGTGCGTCGGCGACGTTGCGCTGGCCCTGCCTGAGCATCTGCTCGGTCAGGTCGACCCCGACCACGGTGGCGCCCGCCCGGGCCAGCCCCAGCGCGACGCCGGCGGTGCCCGACGCCACGTCGAGCACCGACAGGCCGGGGGCAGGCTCGATCCGGCTGATCATGGCCCGGCGCCAGCGGCCGTTCTGCCCGAACGAGAGCAGCTCGGCGAGGCGGTCGTAGCGCTGGGGGAGCGGAGTGAACAGGTTCTGTGCGAAGCGGTTGCGCTCCGCGGAGGCTGGGGTGCTTTGGGCGGCGGGAAGCGGCACGGCGTCTCCTCAGTGCTCGCCCGGGGGGACGACCCGGAATTTCACCGTACCCACTGCGCGGACGGACGGGAAGCACAGGCCGTGCGCCGGCCGGCGACGCCGCGCGCCGTTCCGGATGACATTAACCTCCGCCAGTCGCGCGATGTGATCTAATTCGGGCTGCCCCGCCGCATGCCCTCGTTTCCGCGTGTCGGCGCCGGGGCCAGACATAGGATCATCTTCCGGCATGCTGCGTTCAAGGATGTAAGGAGCGGAATGGTCCGCCAGTGGTGCGTCGTCGGCATGGCGCTGGCCGTCATGATCGGCACGGCAACGGCCGCTGCGGACGTCGCCTCCGCCTCGCCGTTCTTATTGATGGCCGGCACGGCGCCCGCGGTGAGCCCGGGGCACCCGATGGTCAGGCCCGGCGGCCTCGCCGTCCCGGGCGCGCGGCGCACCGCCGCCAGCAAGGAGATCGGCAGCACGAACTGGTCCGGCTACGCGGTGTCCGGCAGCCACGGCGCGTACCGCAGCGTGTCGGCGACCTGGACCGTGCCAGCCGTCACGTGTTCGTCCGGGCACCGGTACTCGTCGTTCTGGGTGGGCCTGGACGGCTACGGCAGCAAATCCCGTTCGGTGGAGCAAGCCGGAACCGACGCGGACTGCTCCGGCCGGACCGCCGAATTCAACGGCTGGTACGAGATGTACCCGGCGCAGCCGGTCTACTTCCGGACCAAGGTCAGGCCGGGTGATCACCTCACCGCGTCGGTCACGTTCCACGGCGCAGGCACGTACACGCTGGTGCTCAAGGACAGCACCCGCGGCTGGAGCCACACGGTCACCAAGCATGAGACCGGCCTGGCCCGGGCCTCGGCAGAAGTGATCACTGAGGCGCCGTCGTCCGTCGGCGGCGTGCTGCCGCTCGCCGACTTCGGCACCGTCCGCTTCACGGCCGCCAGGGTCAACGGGAGAGTGCTGAGGAAGCTGCGCCCGATTAAGATCGTCATGATCGATGGCGGCGGGCTTGCGAAGGATTCCACCAGCGCGCTCGGCGCTGCCGGAGGAACCTTCCACAACACCTGGATCAGGAGCAGCTGACCGATGGCGAACGAGCAGCGGATCACAGTCCCGGCGGACGAGGGCCGGGTGCTCGAGGCCCTGGTGGGAGGCCCCGACGATGCCCTGCCGCTGGTGTTCCACACCGGCACCCCGAGCGGGCTGGTGTGGAACGCGCCGCTGGCCGAAGCGGCCGCTGCGCGCGGGCTGCGCACCGTCCTGTACGCACGGCCCGGTTACGGCGGTTCCACCCCGCAGCCCGGCCGGCTGGTCGCGGACGCTGCCGCCGATGTGGACAAGATCCTGGAACGCATCGGTGCCGACGAATTCGTCACCGCAGGCTGGTCCGGCGGCGGGCCGCACGCGCTGGCCTGCGCGGCCCTGCTGCCGGTCCGCTGCCTGGCGGCGGCGACGATCGCCGGCGTCGCGCCGTCCGACAGCCCGGGCCTTGACTGGATGGGCGGCATGGCCGAGGAGAACCACGAGGAGTTCGGCGCCGCGCTGGCCGGGGAGGCAGAGCTGACCACCTTCCTGAACGGCGCGGCCGGCTTGCTGCGCGAGATCAGCGCCGCCGAGGTCGCCGACGGCCTCGGCGGGCTGCTTTCGGAAACCGACAAGGCCGCGCTCACCGCTGAGTTCGCCGACTACCTGGCCGCTGCGTTCCGTGCGGCCGTGACCCCGGGCATCGACGGCTGGCGCGACGACGACCTGGCCTTCACGCGTGACTGGGGGCTGAGCCTGGACGCGCTCGGCCACGCGACGCCGGTCGCGATCTGGCAGGGCGACCAGGACCGGATGGTGCCGCAGACCCACGGTGCCTGGCTGGCAGCGAACATACCGCTGGCCCGGGCCCGGTTCCGGCCCGGCGAGGGCCACCTCTCGCTGATCAGCAGGCTCGGCGAGATCCTCGACGACCTGATGACCCTGGCGCGGCCGCCAGATCCCGGTTCCGGATGATCTAGAGGTGGCGTCATGGCGTCAGACGGATTCGACCCCGAGGTTCTGCGCGATGCCTACGACGCCATCGCACCGGAGTACGCCGCGAAGTTCGGCGGCGACTTAGACCAGCTTGACGTGGACCGCGCGCTGCTCGACTTCGTCGCCGCCACCGCCGCCGACGGTCTGGTGCTCGACGTCGGCTGTGGCCCGGCCCAGGCCGGCGGCTACCTGGCCGCCGGCGGGACGCGGGTGCTTGGCTTAGATCTGTCCGCGGGGATGGCCGCTGCGGCCCTGGACGGCTACGGCAGCCTGGGCCTGCTTGCAGCCCGCGCCGACATGCGCCAGCTGCCGTTATCCGACGGGAGCTGCGCGGGCGCCGCGTCGTTCTGCGCGTTGCACCACCTGCCGCGCGGCGATTTGCCGGCCATGCTGGCCGAGTTCGGCCGGGTCCTCGCGCCGGGCGCAGTGCTGCTGCTGGCCACGCACGAGGGCACCGGGGAGTTCGTCGCGGAAGGTCACCCGGACATCAAGGGCACCCTGTACACCGGTGAGGAACTCGAGTCCGCGCTGACCCGCACCGGCTTCCGCTGCGTGCAGGTCCACCGCCGCGACCCCCTGCCGCACGAGCGCCAGTCGCCTCGCGTCTACGTCACCGCCGTCGCCGGCACCCGCCGTTAGCCCGGCACAACCTCGGTCTGCACCCGCTCCATCGCCGGCAAATGAGTCATCGTGCCCCGGGGTGACGCCGCTATGGCGTGAAAATCTGCGCAGCTGACCCGCCGCGCCCAGAGGGCCCGGCTGCGCCGGGCGCT
>Ga0209333_1000040_pt1 | contig 74126 bp, 69 predicted proteins | sample BlaSpr_A8_OM2_O3_FD_187982 | JGI IMG/M metagenome (GOLD analysis project Ga0209333, IMG submission 187982) | Forest soil microbial communities from Thunder Bay, Ontario, Canada - Black Spruce, Ontario site 2_A8_OM2_O3 (SPAdes) (version 2) | ecosystem: Environmental > Terrestrial > Soil > Boreal... | reverse complement strand
GACCTAGGCCGCCCCTTGCGCAGTAAGCAGTCCATCGTGGCAAGCAACGTCCTCCTGCGTGACTACCTCAGCTCAGTACTTCCCGTATGGAACGGCATGGGCGATGACGAAAGGCGGGACATCAAGATCGGGATTGCAGTCCTGTATGCGCTCGGTGCCGACCTTGAAGCGGCCGTTGTAGTCGGGGCCATGGGCCTCGAACATCTCGCCTCAGCGCTGCTCCCGCCCGCTGAGGACGGATATGACGTAACGCCTAGCAACAGGCGTAAGATCCTTTCCAAGCTTCGGGATGCTGCCGAAGAGACCGTTCCTGACAGCGACTGGGCTGCGGACCTGCCACGCGTGGAAGGCAGGATTTTTCAGCGCCCGGCATCTGACAGGATAGGTGAACTCTGCGAGACTTTCGGCGTAGAAATCGAAGAAGGCGAGATAAAAGCGTATGCGAGCGTCCGGAATCCCGTTACTCACGGTCGAATCCCCGCGGTTCCTCTCGATGAGAAGGTCCGGGCCATGCTATTCGAGCGGCACGCGATTGGGGTCGTCCTCCTGCGCAAGCTCGGTTACCAGGGGCCTGTCTACGATAATCGTGAAGCTGTAATCCGAGATTAGGGCCCTGTCCCTCGATATCACTCGAAGGTCGACAGGATTCCTTCTACGATTGCGGCGACCCCGCTCCAGTCCTGTGTTGCCTGGATCACAGCGACGCTGTGCCCGGTCACTCGGCGACCTGGGCGGGCGGTACACTGCCGTTGAGCCACGTGGAGACGCAGGCATGCCGCAGGTCGCAGGCACGCTTGGCCAGCGGCGAGACATATTCGGCAGGGGTTAGCGCTGCGCATCGCGCTTTATCCCACACGCGGCGGTAGGTGATAGACGTCAGTTCCCCGCGATGGACGCCGGAGAAAATACGCCCCATCGCGCATGTCGATGTCCTTTCTTAGCCAGCGGGCCGCTTCGGGCAATGTGGTCCGGGTCCGGGCTCACGGATCAGCAACGGTGACCATCACCCAGACCACTTTGCCCTCTGCCTTGCAGTACGCCCCCCAGTCCTTGCCGAGAGCCGCAACCAGCAATAACCCCCGGCCGTTCTCGTCATTTGCGGCGAAATCCTTGAGGACCGGCATCTCGTCGCTGGCGTCCCAGACGTGAATGATCAGAGAAATGCCATCGGAGGTAACCCAGAGCCGTATCACCGGCAGGGTGGCCAGGTCTGCCCTGATCGTCAGCCGCTCGGATGCTTGAACGGCATTCGTCACCAATTCGCTGGTCAGAAGCTCGGCCGTGTCAGCAAGGCCTGCCAGGCCCCACTCACGGGCAACCGCCCGCACATGCCCTCGCGCGACGCCGGGCGCTGTCGGCTGTGCCCCTAGCTCCAGCCGAGTCTGTAACGGTCCCGGCGCCGAAGGTGCCCTCGCGCTTGGCATAGCGGTTCCTTTGTGGCTGCGGTGGCCGTAGCCTGACGGCTTAATGGATTCACATACGCGACGCTTCATATCGCTGTCGTGCTACTTACAACGTCGCATGTTACGCCGTTCAGAAATGTTCGGCCAGAGGCTTGGAGCAACAGATGGCAGACACTCACCGAAGCCCAACGGTGCGACGCAGACGCCTGGCCGCTGAACTGCGCAGACTCCGCGAAGCCAGCTCCAAGACGCACGAAGGAGTAGCCTCCGAACTCGGCTGGCACCGCTCCAAGCTCAGCAGAATCGAAGGCGCACAGTTCGTGCGGATGAGCCTCACCGACCTGCGAGCACTTCTGGACCTGTACGGCGTGACCGACCACGACCAGCGCCAGGCGCTGGTCACCCTTGCCAAGGAAGGCCGCGAGCGCGGCTGGTGGCACAGCTACAGCGACGTCCTGCCCAACCCGCACTCGGTGCTGATAGGACTCGAAGCCGAAACCCTGTCCATCTCCGCCTACCAGGCCCAGCTTGTGCCAGGACTGCTCCAGACCGAGGACTACACCCGTGCAGTCCTGAAAGCCACCCGGATGACCAGCCACGACGCTGACGAGGCCGAGCGCTTCGTCGAAATCCGCAGAACCCGCCAAGCCCTGCTGGACCAAGATCCACCCGTAGCGTTCTGGGTCGTGATCGATGAAGCCGTGCTCAGGCGCCGCATCGGCAGCACCCCAGTCATGCACGCCCAGATCCAGCGGCTCATCGACGTCTCAGACCTGCCCAACGTCACCATCCAGATACTCCCCGACGCCGCAGGCGAACACGCCGGGCTGGAAGGATCATTCATGATCCTCGGCTTCGGCGGAAACGACCCCGACGCGGTCTACCTCGACGCCGCCACCGGAGGCCTCTACATCGAAAAACCCGAGGACATCGCCCGCTACGCATGGGTCTTTGATCACGTCCGCGCCGCCGCCCTGAGCCCACGCGACACGGTACTCTTCATGCAGCAAGCGCTGAATGATCCGCCGCCGAGAGGAGGTCAGGCATGACCGCAGATCACCCCGACGCGTCAGGCGCCCAGTGGCGCAAGAGCAGCTACTCCGCCAACGGCGGCAACTGCGTAGAAGTAGCCAGCCTGCCCGGTGTGGTAGCTGTACGGGACTCAAAGAACCCCGACGGGCCACAGCTGGCCTTCACCGGCAACGCATGGTCGGCGTTCGTTGCAGGAATCCGGCGCGGAGAGTTGGATCTCTGATCCACCAGCCCGCCCAGAAGTCGCTAAGAAGCCCTCTGCCCACGATGTGGCGAGGGCTTCTTCCGCCTCACGTCGCCTGTCCGCCCGTGCTAGAGGGCGGCGACGGCCTGGGGGCGCGATCATGAAATGCCGGGTCGGGAGGTGCCGGATGCGGGCGGTGGAGGTGCCGGATGATTGAGGATTCTGGGATGGTCGTGCGCGACGTGACGGTGCGAGCGGTTGTGGTTCCGCTGCGGCGTCCGCTGGCTACGCGGGTCGGGGACTTCCCGCGCTGGCCGCTGCTGCTCATCGACGTCACCACCGAGCAGGGCATCACCGGCCGCGGCTACATCGGCCCGTACCTGGACCGGGCGGCCGCGGCGCTGGTCCCGGCGATCCGGGACCTCGGTGCGGCTATGCGGGGCGGGCCCGCCGCCCCAGCCGCCGCGTACCACGCGGCGCGCGGCTGGTTCGGTCTGGCCGGCTACCAGGGCCTGGCCCTGGGCGCAGTGGCCGGGCTCGACATCGCGCTGTGGGACGCGCTGGCCAAGGCGGCCGGGCTGCCGCTGGCGCGGCTGCTCGGCGGGACCACGGAGCCGGTGCCCGCCTACAACAGCAACGGGCTTGGGCTGATCCCGCCCGACGCCGCTGGTGACGAGGCCCTCGAACTGCTCGCCGAAGGCGGGTTCACCGCGCTGAAGGTGCGGGTGGGCCGGGCGCATGCCGCCGATGACCTTGCCGCGGTGCGCAAGGTCAGGGATGCGGTCGGGGACCGGGTGACCCTGGTCGCCGACTACAACCAGGGACTGACCCTGAACGAGGCGCTGGAGCGCTGCCGCGCTCTGGACGGCGAGGGCCTGGCCTGGATCGAGGAGCCGCTGCGTTACGACGACCTGGACGGCCACGCCCGGGTCGCCCGGGACATCGCCACGCCGGTCATGCTGGGGGAGAACTTCTACGGCCCGCGTGCCATGCACGACGCGATCCGGGCGCAGGCGTGCGACCTGGTCATGCCGGACCTGATGCGGATCGGCGGGGTGACCGGCTGGCTGCAGGCGGCGGCGGTCGCCGACGTGGCCTGCCTGCCGATGTCCTCTCACCTGTACCCGGAGGTGTCCGGGCACCTGCTGCGGGTCACCCCGACCCGGCACTGGCTGGAGTGGCAGGACTGGGCCAACCCGGTGCTGAAGCAGCCGTTCGAGGTCCGCTCCGGCCAGCTGCAGGTGCCCGACGTGCCCGGCAACGGACTGGACTGGGACGAGGATGCGGTCGCGCACTACCGAGCCGAGCCCTGACAGAATGACCGGCCCGGTACGCTGGAGCGCCCGGTGAGCGCCCGGCCGGCCACACGGCGTAGCGTTCAAGGTAAGTATCTTGATTTGTCAGTTCCTCCAGACCACAGGAGGCATGGTGACCGAGGAGTTTCACCGCGACCGCCGGCAGCACGGCGGGGCTGCGGACCGCCTGGATGACGACCGGCTGGCCCGGCTGACCGAGGAAGAGCGTGTCGAGGCCGGTCTCGACCCCTATGACCCGGACGAGGTGCCGCCCGCCACGGACACACCGCCGCAGCCGTTCGACGTCACCGAGACCGACGTCTACGAGGAGGAGCGGGCCGAGATCCGCCGCGAGTACGACAAGGACGAGCTCGAGATGGAGCACGAGCGCAGCCCATTCCCGCCATCCCACTACGACAGGTGACGCCGCAGATGCCCGAGCCTGAGCACCTCAACGACCACCACCGGGACACACTCCGCCAGATCTTCCAGCACCCCACGAGCCACAACATCGAGTGGCGGGCCGTGCGGTCGCTGCTCGACAACGTCGGCTCGGTGACCGAGCAGCACGACGGCAAGCTCGCCATCACCGTGGGGTCGCAGACCGAGTTCTTCCACCCGGCGGGGAAGAAGGACGTGGACGTCCAGACCGTCGTCGACCTGCGTCATCTGCTGGGCACCGCCGGATTCGGCCCGGGCTAGCGCGGATCGCCGGCCGGGCCCGCGTTACGGCGTCCGGCGAAATGAGCCGGCGTTATGGCGGCACGCCTCGTCCGGTGACTTATCATCGCTATCGCCCGGCAGTCGGAGGTGGCGATGCACATCGGATCGATCCTTCTTGTCATCTGGCTGATCATCGGCGCTATCGCCGCTGGTCAGCGCCATGATTACACGTCGCCGCCGTCGAACTGCAACCAGTCGGCCACGATCGTGGTGACGATCCTGGCGGGCCCGCTGAACTACCTCGGGGTCGACCCGAAGATCTCCTGCCACGTGCCGCAGCCCAGCAAGTGAGCCGCTGACCAAACCTGCGCCCTCCCGGCGACGAATTAACGGTGGGGACGGGACCCGTCCGGGCTCCCGGGACAGACGGACGATCGCGGAAGACGGAGCGGCAGCGGCATGATCGAGCTCGTCATCGTGGGCATCGCGGCCGGGTTTCTGGCGGCCATCTCTCCGTGCGTGCTGCCGGTCCTGCCGGTCGTCCTCGTTGCGGGGGCAGGCCAGCCAGACACTCCGGCTGACGCCCCGGCTGGCGCGGCGGCCAGCGCCAGGACCGCCCAGCCGGTGGGCTCCCGGGCAGCCGAAACTGCCGGGGCGCCGCCCGGGCCGGCCGCTGACGCCGCCGGAGCCACCGGGGCCACCGGGCCTGCGGCTGCCGGGCCAGCCCTGGGTGCTGGGCCGGGGCCGGGTGCTGGGCAGGCTTCGGGTGCTGGGCGGGCTTCGGCTGCACCGGCAGGCCGCGGCGGGCTGCGCCGCCCGCTGGCGGTCATCGGCGGCCTGGTGCTGAGCTTCAGCCTGATCATCCTCGTCGGGTCGGAGATTCTCTCGCTGCTGCATCTGCCGCAGGACACGCTGCGCGACGCGGGCATCGCGCTGCTGATCCTGGTCGGGCTCGGCTACCTCATCCCGCCGCTCGGGGCGCTGCTCGAGCGGCCGTTCGCGCGCGTGCGCACCCGCAAGCCCAGCGGCGCGACCAGCGGGTTCGTGCTCGGCCTGGCCCTCGGCGTGCTGTACGTGCCGTGCGCGGGCCCGGTCCTCGCCGCCCTCACCGTGGTCGGCGCCACCCATCGCGTGGGGCTGACCGCAGTCGTCCTCGCCGCCGCGTTCGCCGTCGGGACGGCCGTGCCGCTGCTGGCCATCGCCGTCGCCGGGGGCCAGCTCACAGGCCGGGTCGCGGCAATCCGCCGGCACGCGGCGCAGGCCCGCATGGTGGGCGGTGTCGTGCTCGTGGCGATCGCGGTGGCCATCGCCGCCAACGCGTTCGCGGGGCTGCAGCGCGACCTGCCCGGTTACTCCACCGCCCTGCAGGGCTCGGCGAAGGTCCGCAAGCAGCTGAACGGGGTCACCGGCGTGAAGCAGACCTCGCTGACCCACTGCAACTCCAACGCCACCGGGCTGGTGAACTGTGGCCTGGCGCCGAACTTCAAGGGCATCACCGCCTGGCTCAACACCCCTGGCGGCAAGCCGCTGTCGATCAGGGAGCTCCGCGGCAAGGTTGTGCTCGTCGACTTCTGGACCTACTCGTGCATCAACTGCCAGCGGACCCTGCCGCACGTCGAGGCGTGGTACTCCAAGTACGCCAAGGACGGCTTTGTCGTGGTTGGCGTGCACACCCCGGAGTTCGCGTTCGAGCACGTGGTCTCCAACGTGCGGACCGAGGCAGCGGCGTTTGGCGTGCGCTACCCGGTCGCGGTCGACGACAACTACGCCACCTGGGACGCTTACGACAACGAGTACTGGCCGGCCGACTACCTGATCGACGCCAGCGGCCACGTGCGGCACGTGCACTTCGGCGAGGGCGACTACGCGACGACCGAGCAGCTCATCCGGCAGCTGCTGGTCGCGGCCCATCCCGGACGCTCGCTGCCGCCCGCGACGGACGTCCCGGACAAGACGCCGACCACCGAGCTGAGCCCGGAGACCTACGTCGGCTACGAGCGGCTGCAGTACCTGGTCCCGAGCAACACGGTGGTCCAGAACAAGCCGGCCGCCTATCACTTCCCGGCCTCGCTCCCGCTCGGCGGCATGGGCCTGTCGGGGACCTGGACCGAGCGCGCGCAGGAAGCCACCGCGGGCAGCGATGCCCGGCTCGAGCTCGGCTTCCTTGCCCAGGACGTCTATCTGGTCCTGGGCGGCAGCGGGACCATCAACGTCTCGATCAACGGGCACCACACGCGGACCATCGACGTCAGCGGGGTCCCCCGGCTGTACACCCTGTACCAGGCCGCCTCCGCCAACACGGCGACGCTCCAGCTGCAGGTTTCGCCGGGGGTCCAGGCCTACGACTTCACGTTCGGCTGACCCGCTACGCCAGCCTTGTCACGGTCACCGTGACCTGCATGCGGCTGTTCGGGGCGCCCCGGTAGATGCCCTTCAGCGGCGGCACGTCGCCATAGTCACGTCCGGCGGCGACCACAACGTGCCGCTCGCCGACTTGAGCCAGGTTCGTCGGATCACAGCCGACCCACTGGCCAACCCAGTACTCGACCCAGGCGTGACTCTCGCCCTCCATCTCGTCGCCCGGCCCCGCGGCCGCCATCGGGTGCACGTAGCCGGACACGTAGCGGGCGGGCAGGCCGACCTCGCGCAGCAGCGACACCGTGAGATGCGCCATGTCCTGGCAGACGCCCTCGCCCATGTCCCACGCCTCCTGCGCACTGGTCTGAACCTCGGTCGCGCCCGGAACGTAGGCGACCCGCTGGTTCACCCAGGAGACGATCTCCCCGGCGGCCTCGAGCGGATCGGCGTCGGCGGTGCGCTGCCGCGCCGTCTCGGCAAGCTCCGCGGTGACGGCCGTGCGTGAGGTCGGCCTGAGGAACTCGAGCAGCTCCCCGTCCGCCGTTACCCGCTCGCGCAGCGCGGCCCAGGACAGCGGCCGGCCCGGCTTCGGCGCTGGCCTGGTCTCGACCGTAGCCTGGGCGAGAATCTCCAGTTCCTCGTGCGGCGCCTGGATGTCGAAGGAGCAGACCTCGGTGCCCCAGTAGTCGCGGTACGCCCAGATCGGCACCGGGATATCGGCTCTGACGTCGGCGTTCAGCACGGACTGGCGGGGCAGGGCCCGTGGCGTCATCCGGGCCTCGTTGTACGACGCTCGCACCGGCCCGTGGTAGCGCACGTGCGTCCGGTGCACGATCCGCAGCCGCCAGCCGGCGCTCAAATGCGCTTCTTCCACGGGGCAGGCAGCGCGTAATTGAAGTAACGCTGGGTGATGGCCTCGCTGACCTCGAGGCAGGTCTGCTGGAGCGCGCCGAGCACGTCGCCAAGCTGGCCTGGCAGCGCCTCAGGGTCCGCGTCCTCGAGCCCGGTCCGCACCCGCCGGATCTGGGCCACCGAGCTCATGTCGTCGCCCGCGGTTTCCGGCCCCAGGGCAACCAGGCACTCCTCAGCCTTGGCCAGCGAGTGCAGGACCGACCGGGGGAACAAGCGGTCAAGGACCAGGAACTCCGCGACGTGCAGCGAACCTCCGCCGCCCCAGCCGCGGGTGCGGGCGAACGACTCGTACGCGCCGCACGCTTGCAGCAGCATCTGCCAGCCAAGCTCGACGGGCGCGGCGGGCATCCGGGCCAGCAGCATCCGCGCCGTCATGTCCACCCGCTCCACGTTCTGGCCGAGCACCAGGAACCGCCAGGCATCGTCGTGGCTCATCGTCGAGTCCGCCAGCCCGAAGAACAGCGCGGCTCGCTCTCTGATGAACTGCAGGTAGACATGGGGGCCGAGGCGCTCGGCGGCCTTGCGCTGGCGCGGCAGCGCGAGCGCCGTCACGTTCAGGCACTCCCACATCTCGCCGGAGATCACGTCGCGCACGGTGCGCGCGCCGGATCGCGCCGCCCGGATCGCGCCCGCGATCGCGCTCGGGCTGGCCGGGTCATAGGCGAGCCGGTCCAGCGTGGTCCCGATGTCCAGCCGGGAGTCCTCTGGCGGCAGGATCCCGAGCACGGCCAGCAGCGCGCCGCAGGCGGCGTCCTCGTCCGCCTGGGGTTCCTCCAGCATGCGGTGCAGGTACACGTCGACCATCCGGGCCGTGTCGTCCGCGCGCTCGATGTAGCGGCCGGTCCAGAACAGGGTCTCGGCGATGCGGCTGAGCAGCCCGGGACTCGTGACGGCGAGGCTGCTCATTGCTGATCACTCGACGCCGGGCCGCTCTCCCTGCCCACGACGGCGGCCTCCGGGGCCTGGGCGGCGGGCACCATCTGCTGCTGGGCGCCGGCCGCGCCACGTCGGCCGCTGCGGGCCAGCACCCAGGTGTCCTTGGAACCGCCGCCCTGGCTGGAGTTCACCACGAGGTCACCCTCGCCGAGCGCGACCCGGGTCAGGCCGCCCGGCAGTACCCACACCCGGTTCCCGTTGTTGACGGCGAACGGCCGCAGGTCGATGTGGCGCGGCGCCAGGCACTCGCCGATCAGCACCGGGGAGGTGGACAGCGCGACCGGCCGCTGCGCCATCCAGTTCCTCGGCTGCGCCGCCACCTCGGCGCGCAGCACCGCGAGAGCACGCTCGTCGGCGCGCGGGCCGATCACAATGCCCTGGCCCCCGGCGCCATCCACGGGTTTCAGCACCAGCTGGTCGAGCCGGTCGAGCACCCAGTCCAGCACCTCGGGATCGTCCAGCCGGTAGGACTCGACGTTGGGCAGGATCGGTGCCTCGCCCAGGTAGTAGCGGATCAGGTCCGGCACGTAGGTATAGAGCAGCTTGTCGTCCGCCACGCCGTTGCCGACCGCGTTGGCGATCGTGACGTTGCCCGCGCGGGCCGCGTTCAGCAGGCCGGGGCAGCCGATGACCGAGTCGGGCCGGAAATGCAGCGGGTCGAGGTATTCGTCGTCGACCCGGCGGTAGATCACGTCTACCGGCAGGCTGCCCTGCGTGGTGTGCACGAACACCTTGTTGTCCGTGCAGACCAGGTCACGGCCTTCGACCAGCTCCACGCCCATCAGCCGGGCCAGGAGGGTGTGCTCGAAGTAGGCGGCGTTATGCACCCCCGGCGTGAGCAGGACCACCACGGGATCGGCGGCGTGCGCCGGCGCCGCGGCCCGCAGCGCGGCCAGCAGCCGGGCCGGGTACTCGTCCACGGGGTTGACGTGCTGCTCGGCGAACAGCGCGGGGAACGTCCTGGTCATCGCCAGCCGGTTCTCCACCACGTAGCTGACGCCCGACGGGGTGCGCAGATTGTCCTCCAGCACCCGGAACCTGCCCTGCTCGTCCCTGACCAGGTCGATGCCTGCGACGTGCACCCGGACGCCGTCCGGCGGGATCAGGCCCGCGGCCTCCCGGCGGAAGTGCTGGGACGTCAGCACCACCTGCCTCGGCAGCACGCCGTCGGCGAAGAGCTGGCCTGACCCGTACACGTCGGCGAGAAAGGCCTCGTGCGCCAGTACCCGCTGGCGCACGCCACGCGAGATGTGGTCCCATTCGACCGCGTCGATGATCCGGGGGATCAGGTCCAGCGGGAACGGCCGCTCCTCGCCGGCATGGGCGAAGGTGACCCCGCGGTCGGTGAAGGCTCGCGCCATCTGATCCGCCCGGTATCGCAGCTCGCCGGGGTCCAGTGGCTGCAGGGCGCCGAGCAGGGCCTGGTACGCATGCCGTGGCTGCCCGGGCCGCTCGAACATCTCATCCCACGCGGCGGCAAGCTGATAGCTATCGAAAATGTCCGCCACGACGAAAGCGTAGACGCGGCATGTTGCGTTGTCGTTACCAGATAGGTCCGAATCGCCCGGCGGGGTGTCGTTAACCGTCCGGATTGCCGCAATTCGGCTCTGCCAACGTCAGGCGCTGGCCGGATGGGAGTTACGCCGAGGCCGCCAGGATGCCCACCCGCCGGTCGGCGGTGAGGCGCCCGCACGCCATCCCGACATAGGAGCCGGACGTCGGCGCTACATCCGAGTAGTCGCGTCCGGTCGCCACCGTGACGTAACCGCTGCCCGCGCGCCGACCGTTGCACGGGTCGAATGCGACCGCCACGGCACCGCGCGCCTCCGGCGCTGAACCATCGCGCGCCTGCGGCACGACGACCTCAACCCAGGCGTGGGTGCCGCCCTGGCCAAGGAGATGGCCCGAGACGTACCGGGCAGGCAGCCCGAGGAGGTGGCAGACGGCCAGCATTACGTGCGCGAAGTCCTGGCAGACCCCGCGGCCCATGGCCAGGGCCTCGGCGGCCGTGGTCTTGACCGAGGTCACGCCGTATTCGTAGGTGATTGCGGAGTGGACCGCCTCGCTGATCCGCCCGGCCTGCTCCGCCGGTGTATCGCCATGCCTAGCCAGGTCGTCGGCCATGGCCCGGAGCCGGTCATCGGCGGCGGTGAGCCGGGTAGGCCGCAGCAGGCGGGGGCTGCTCAGCAGCGCGGCGGGCAGGGTGGGCTCGTCGTCGCGGACCCGCTCCACCACAGCAGCCAGCCGGAACTCGACAGTCTGCGCCACGCTCTCGGACCGCACCCAGGCGACCACGTTGCCGTGGGCGTCCCGGCGCAGCGAGCGCCGGGCCTGGGCTCCAATGACCTCCAGCAAGTGCCCGTGGCAATACTGACTGCCGTGCCGGGTCGGCGGGATCACGACGAGCCGCTGACGCAGGGACTTCACCGGCGCGTCGTAGTCGTAGCGGAACCTTTGCTCGATGATGTAGGTCACCCGCCGGGCAGCATCGAGATCCAGCTCGCGGTGGTCGAGCAGCGGGGCTTGCAGGACCTGCGAGTCGAGCATCATCGGGTCGCCTCCTCCGCCTGCACCACCATCGACTCGAGCAGCGGGCCGCCGTAGGTCGTCGCCATCGCCACATCCAGCGCGTCACGTCCGCGGCCGATCACGATACGTCCCTTGCGACGGATGTTATTGCGGGGATCGAAGGTCCACCAACGATCCCCGAGCCAAACTTCCATCCAGGCCGCGAAGTCCATGGGGTTGGGGTCGAGCGGAACGTCAAGGTCTGGCAGGTACCCGAAGACGTAGCGGGCCGGGATGTTCAGCGCCCGGCAGAACGAAATGGCCAGATGGGTGAAGTCACGGCATACGCCGCAGCCGGCCAGGTTGACGTCCGCGGCAGTGGACAGCGGCGTCGAGCTGCCGTACTGGAACGTCAGGTGATTGTGAACGTAGTCACAAATGGCCTGGACCCGGCCGTAACCAGGCGTCAGCCCGCCGAATCGGGTCCACGCCTCGTCGGCCAGCACATCGGACAGGCAGTATCGGCTCGGCATGGTGTAGATCAGCGTGTCGTCAGGGACATCGTCGGGCCGTCGCTCCGGCGCGTCCTTATCCGCGTCCTCGGTGGAATCCGGGACCATGGCCGCCGCCTGGTAGCCGAAGCTGGACCGGCCCGCCGGAAGTATCGCCCGGACGCCGGGATTGCCGTAGAGGTCGGTGTAGTCCCGGACCGCTATCTGCGGCTTGGACAGCCACCGCTCGTCCTCAAGCGTGATCTCGGCAGATCCGATCGGCCGGACGTGGAAGACAGCCGGCGTATCGACCTCGGCCTGATAGGCAAACTCGCAGCCGATCTGGATCCGGCGTGTCCCCATTGGACCATCATTCTCGCCGGATGTTTCGGTGCGGTTAACCACCCGCCCGGGAGCGGCCACTATGTATCGCCGAGGGCGTCCGAGGTTACCGTGGACAGGTGACCGAGCCAGCGGCGGGTGGGGGCCTGCTTCTCACGGACCTCCCCATGGCCGAGAGCCGGACCGCTGCCTACGCGATGCTCCGCGACGCCGGTCCGGTCATCCGCAGCCCGCGCGGGTGGTACATGCTCGTCTCGAGCGAGGCGGCGGAGTTCGCGCTCAAGCATCCCGGGCTGTTCTCGTCCAAGCGGGCGTTCGACATGGCCGGTAGCCCGCTGGCCATGGTGCCGATCGCCTTCGACCCGCCCGAGCACACCCGCTACCGACGGGTCCTGCAGCCGTTCTTCAGCCCGCGCGGCATCGCGTCCTGGCTGCCGATGGTGCACTCCCTGGCGGGCGAGCTGATCGACGGCTTCGCTGCCAGCGGCGAGTGCGACCTGGTCGCGGACCTGGCGGTGCCACTGCCTGCGCAGGTGTTCCTCACCCTGTTCGGCCTGCCGCTCGAGGACCGGGACCGCCTGAACGCCTGGAAGGACGCGCTGGTCAACAACTTCGGCGTGCCGGGCGGGGAGCCGCCGCGGGAGCGGGCCACGAGGATGGGCGCGGAACTCTACGGCTACCTCGTCGGCCACATCGCGAAGCGGCGGCAGGGCGGCGGCACCGGTGACCTGCTCGGCCAGCTGCTCGCCGACACCAGCGGCGAACGGCTCAGCGACGACGAGCTGCTCGGCCTGTCGTTCCTGTTCGTGCTCGCCGGCCTGGAAACCGTGACCTCCGCGCTGAGCACCGCCTTCGCGGCGCTCGCCGCTCACCCCGCGCTGCGGCGGCAGCTTGTCGCCGACCCGGCCGTTATACCAGCCGCGGTCGAGGAACTGGTGCGCTACGACGGCCCCGTGGTGTTCGTGCCGCGGATCGCCACCCAGGACGTCGACGTGGCGGGTCAGACCATCCCGGCAGGGTCGTACGTCATGATCATGATTGGCGCCGCGGGCCGGGACCCGGCCGAGCACCCGGATCCGGACACGATCGACTTCCAGCGCCAGGAATTCAGTCTCGCGTTCGGCGGCGGGCCGCATCGCTGTCTCGGCTCGCACCTGGCCCGGATGGAGATGCGGGTCGCGCTCGAGGAATGGCACCGCCGGATCCCCGACTATGCGCTCGCCCCCGGTGCGGCGCCGCGGGTCACCTGGCCGGCGGGCGTGGTCGGCTTCGACAGCCTCCCACTGGTCTTCCAGGCCGCCGGCGGTGGCGCCCGGTGAGGTATCCGTGCCCGGAGCGCGCGGTGAGGCTGAGCTAATAACCAGGCTCGACATCGCTTGCTCTCAGCCGATTACTCATGTATGACTAATCATGTGTCATCGATTCGGCTCTTCATCCTCGGCACGCTCGCCGCGAGCGGGCCGCTGCACGGGCATCAGATCCGGCATCAGGCCCAGACGGACCGCACAGAAACCTGGACCGACATCCAGGTCGGCTCGGTCTACGGCGCGCTCAAGCGCCTGGCGAACGAGGACCTGATCCGCGAGGTGCGGACCGAAAGGGTCGGCAACCGCCCCGAGCGGACCGTCTACGAGATCACCCCGGAGGGGCGGCGCTCCCTGGCCGCGCTCCACGACTCGGCGCTGCGTGAGTTCGACCGCCACTATGACCCGTTCGACCTGGCGCTGGCCCAGGCACGCGATATCCCCGTGGAGCATCTGGAGCAGATCGTCGAGAACCGCCTGGGTGCCTACCGGGTGCAGCTGGCCACGCAGCGTCAGGCCGCCGAGCACGCGGATCCGTACCTGAACGAGGCCGAGCGGATGGTGATCCAGCACCTGATCGAGCGGACCGAGGCGGAGATCCGCTGGCACACCGAACTCGCCGCCCGCGTGGAGAAGATCGCTGCCGACTTTGCCAAGGGCATCGGCAGCCCGCAGCAGCTGACCAGCCCCCACTCCGAGGAAGCCCCGCGATGAGTACCCCCGCCCCGGCCTCGCCACCAGGAAAGGCCTCCCCGGAGCCGTCCCCGGATCACACCACGGCAGCGGCCCCGGCCACAGCCCCGGACGGGAACGGCTGGCGTGCCGTCTCGATCGTGCTCGTCGGCGCGTTCATGGCGCTGCTCGACACCACCATTGTCAACGTCGCGCTGCCGAGTATCCGGACGGGCCTGCACGCGTCATCGGCGAGCCTGGAATGGATCGTCTCCGGTTATGCGCTTGCCTACGGCCTCGCTCTGGTGCCTGGCGGCCGGGCGGGCGACCGGTTCGGGCACAAGAGGCTGTTCCTCATCGGGCTCACCATCTTCACCCTCGCCAGCGTCGCCTGCGGCCTCTCGCACAGCCAGGCTCAGATCGTCGTGGCCCGGATCGTGCAAGGCCTGGGCGCCGGCCTCTTCTTCCCCTCGATCAGCGCGACGATCCAGCACTCGTTCACCGGCCCGGCCCGGTCCAAGGCGTTCGGCGTGCTCGGGGCCGTCATCGGCGTCTCCACCGCGATCGGCCCGCTGCTCGGCGGCCTGATCATCGCCGGGGTCGGTGCCCACGATGGCTGGCGCTGGGTGTTCCTGGTCAACCTGTTCATCGGTGCGGTAGCCATCCCGATGGCTGCCTGGCGGCTGCCGAAGGCGGTCAGTCGTGTCAGGCGCGGCTTTGACCCCGTCGGGCTCGGTCTGCTCACCGGTGGCCTGCTCCTGCTCCTGATCCCGCTCGTCGAGGGCGAGCAGGACGGGTGGCCGGCCTGGACCTGGATCTGCTTCGGTGGCTGCGTCGTGGTGTTCGCGCTGCTGGCCGCGTGGGAACTGCGCGCCGATAAGCGCGGCGGCGACCCGCTGCTCAAGCCGGGACTGTTGCGGCAGACCTCGTTCTCGGCCGGCGCGGTGTTCGCGGTCGCGTTCTTCGGCGGCTTCAGCAGCATCTTCTTCACGCTGTCGATCCTGTGGCAGGAAGGCCTCGCCCACTCCGCGCTCATCACCGGCGTGGTTATCGCGCCGTACTCGGTTGGCACTCTGGTGTCCGCGGCGAACAGCGACAAGCTGTCGGCCCGGCTGGGCCGGCTCGTCCTGGTGCTCGGCTGCTCGCTAGTGATCATCGGCCTTGGGCTCGTGGTGCTCGTCATCCACCTGACCGCTCCCGCCGTGAACGGCTGGGACCTCGTCGGTCCGCTGTTGCTGGCCGGCCTCGGCACCGGCATGACGATCGCGCCGAACCAGGACTTCGTGCTGGCCACGGTGCCCCGCGCGGAGGCGGGCACGGCAGCCGGGATCCTCAGCACCTCGCAGCGCGTCGGCACGGCGATCGGCATCGGGGTCATCGGCACCGTGCTGTTCGGCAGCCTGAAATTCGCGGCCGGGCCGCACATGATTGCCAGCGCGTTCGCGCACAGCGCTCAGCTCGCCCTGCTCGCCAACCTCGGGTTCATGGTCGTCGCGCTGATCCTGGTGCTGGCGCTGCCGCGGCAGATACCCCAGCACGCCGCGCGCTAGCGCGCATCTGAGGGTTGCTGCTTTGGGCGGCGGCCCCGGCCCGTAGCCTCAGACGCGTGAACGGGGCGAACGGCGAGGTGCTCGTGGTCATCGGCATCGGCGACGACGGCTGGCCGGGCTTGACCGGCGAGGCACAGGCCGCGCTGCAGGATGCCAAGGTGATCGTCGGGGGCGCACGCCAGCTGGCGCTGCTGCCCGATCTGGACGGACGCCGGGTCCCGCTCCCGTCGCCGTTGCTCCCGCAGCTCGATGAGCTCGTCGCCGCCCATCCCGGGCTGTGCCTGCTGGCCAGCGGGGACCCGATGCTGCACGGCATCGGAGCGACCCTCGCCCGCCGCCTCGGGCCCGGCCGGATCCGGGTGCTGCCCGCGGTGTCCAGCGTGGCGCTGGCCTGCGCGCGGCTCGGCTGGGCCGAGCACGAGACCGACGTGGTCTCGGTGGTGTCACGGCCCCCGGAAGCGGTCCTGCCCGCGGTGCAGCCCGGCGCCCGGGTGCTCGTGCTGTGCCGGGACGGCGCAACCCCCACGGTGCTGGCCGCGCTGCTCGCCGACCGCGGCTGGTCCGCCACCGGGATCACCGTGCTCGAGCATCTCGGCGGCCCGCAGGAACGCGTCCGCGGCCCCTTCCCGGCGGGCGTCCCCGATCCTGGCCCGTTCGCCGACCTGTGCGTTGCCGCCCTGGCCTGCGAGCCCGACGCTCCAGGGAGTGTGCTGCCCCGCGTGCCGGGGCTGCCGGACGCCGCGTACGAGACCGACGGGCAGCTCACCCGCCGCGAGGTCAGGGCGCTCGCGCTGGCTGCGCTGGCACCGGGCCCCGGTCAGCTGCTCTGGGACGTCGGCGCGGGCAGCGGCAGCATCGGCATCGAGTGGATGCGCACCGATCACCGCTGCCGGGCCGTGGCCGTCGAGTCTCGCCCGGACCGTGCCGATCGCCTGGAACGTAACGCGACCCGGCTCGGTGTGGCGGACCTGGAGGTGATCAGGGGAGTGGCTCCCGGCGCGCTGGCTGGCCTGGCCGAGCCGGACGCGGTGTTCATCGGCGGCGGCGTCACGGCGCAGGGCGTGGTCGACGCGTGCTGGGCGGCGCTGCGGCGGGGCGGCCGGCTCGTCGCGCACGCGGTCACGGTGGAGTCCGAGGCGGTGCTGCAGCAGTGGCAGCGCACGGCCGGAGGAGAGATGGTGAAGCTGGCCGTCAGCTACCAGGCGCCGCTGGGCGGGTTCACCGCCTGGCGGCCCGCGCTGCCGATCACCCAGTGGCAGGTGGTCAAGCCGTGACGCGTCCCCACTCCCTCACCCGTCCCCGCCCCCGCCTCCACCTTCGGAGTTGCCGATGACCGTGTGGTTCGTCGGCGCCGGGCCCGGTGCGCCGGACCTGCTCACCGTCCGCGCCCAGCGGCTGCTGGCCGAGGCGCCCGTCGTGCTGTACGCGGGCAGCCTGGTCCCGCCGGAAGTCCTGGCCGGGACCAGCCCGGGCGCCCGGCTGGTGAATACCGCCGACCTGGACCTCGACGCGATCACCGCCGAGCTGGTCTCGGCGCACGAGGCTGGGCACGACGTGGTGCGGCTGCACAGCGGCGATCCATCGATCTTCAGCGCGGTCGCCGAGCAGGCCCGGCGGCTCGACGCGGCGGGCGTGCCGTGGCAGGTGGTCCCCGGCGTGCCCGCGTTCGCCGCCGCGGCAGCCGCGCTGCGGCAGGAGCTCACGCTGCCTGGAGTCGGCCAGACCGTGGTGCTGACCAGGACCGCGGCGCGGGCGACCCCGATGCCCGACGGCGAGGACCTGGCCAGCCTCGCCGCCACCGGCTGCACCCTGGTGCTGCACCTCGCCGTGCAGCACGCAGGCAAGGTCGCCGCCGAACTCCTGCCGCACTACGGCCCGGACTGCCCGGCCGCGGTGGTGGCGCGGGCCACCTGGCCGGACGAGGTCGTGCTGCGCTGCCCGCTCGGTGAGCTCGCGGAGCGGGTGGCGGCGGCGGGCATTCGCCGCACGGCGATCATTGTGGTCGGCCGGGTGCTCGCGCACGGCGGCTTCACCGACAGCCACCTCTACTCGGCCGCGCGCGACCGCACGGCGGCCGGCACTCGTCCGGGCCCGCCCGCCCCGCCCTTCCCGGCCGCGCGCGACCGCACGGCCGTCGGCGCTCGTCCGGGCCCGCCCGCCCGCGACCAGACGGCCGGCAACACCAGGGAGGCGTGACAGCCATGAGGCGGCTGCTGATCATCGGCATCGGCGCGGGCGATCCCGAGCAGGTCACCGTGCAGGCGATCAAGGCACTCAACCGGGCCGACGTCTTCTTCGTGGTCGACAAGGGCGACGTCAAGAAGGACCTCATGATGGCGCGGCAGGAGATCTGCGAGCGCTACATCGAGAACCGCTCGTACCGGATCGTCGGCATCCCGGAGCCGGAACGCGACCGGACCGCGCCCGCCTACCGGCAGGCGGTCGAGCAGTGGCGCGGGGAACGCGCCGGAATCTGGACCCGGGTGATCGAGGACGAACTGCCCGACGGCGGCTGCGGCGCGCTGCTGGTCTGGGGCGACCCGGCGCTGTACGACAGCACCCTCGCGATCGTCGAGCAGGTCATCGCCGCCTCGGCGATGGAGATCGAGTACGAGGTCATCCCGGGCATCAGCAGCGTCCAGGCACTGGCCGCAAGCCACCGGGTGAGCCTGACCCAGGTTGGCAAGCCGCTGCACATCACCACCGGCCGCAAGCTGGCCGACGACGGCATGCCGGCCGGCTGCGACGACGTGGTCGTGATGCTCGACGCATCCTGCTCGTTCACCCACGTCGATCCGGCCACCGAGATCTACTGGGGCGCCTACCTCGGCACCCGAGACGAGATCCTGATGTCCGGGACCGTGGGCGACGTCGGCGACCACATCCAGGCCGCTCGGAGCGAAGCGCGGGCGCGTAAGGGCTGGATCATGGACACCTACCTGCTCCGCCGCCCCGGCACCTGATCATCGACGGAGTACGCCTGCGCGTCGCGGCTGCCATCGGCGAATGTCAGCGGGGCAGCAGGTCCTCCGGGCGGGTGACCGGGAAGCCGTAGGCGTCGGTGACCACGCCGCCGGCCCGGCCGGCGAGGGCAAGGGCCGCACCGCCTACGGTCTGGCAGTCCTCCAGCCCCGCGTCCTGGACCGGCACCGAGGTGTGCAGCTCCCACTGGCACGGTTTCTGGCGGCGCAGTTCCCCTACGGCCGGCGGGGGTGGCTGCACCCTCATGTCGGCGACCCAGGGCGGGAAATACATGGTGAGAAACAGCACGCTCCCTTCGACGGGCCTGAGCGCGTAGGCGCCGCGCAGCTCCATCGGCCCGGCTTCCAGCTCGTGGCCCGCGAATGGGCTCAGCACCTCGATAACGTCCTCCACCGGCAGCGGCTGCCCGCTGTACACCGATGCATCCAGCGTCAGGTCCATCGCCGGCCGCGGGTCATGGATGGCTCCTCCCAGCCGGATGGCCAGGCCCCGGATCAGCCGGCCGGCGTCCTCCCACTTCTCATCATCCGGGCGCCGCTCGGCCTTGCCCTGCACGGCGATGCTCGTGTAGTAGGCCACCGTCATGCCAACGGGCAGGCCGGCCTTCGTTGCTATCTCCGGGGTGATCTCCACCGGTCCATACAGCAGCACGCCGTTGCCGAACACGAACCGGTCGCTGCGCACCTTCATGCCGGGGTCATAGCTGGTGACCGCGTCAGCCATCCCGGCCGGATCTACCTCGAACAGCACGGTCGGCCTGCTGGCCAGCCGCTTGGCCGTGTTGTCGAACAGTCCCATCGGGCGTACTCCACAGACGCCGCAGCGCGCCGCCGGGCCGACGCGGTCCAAAAGATACCCGAGATGCTGTGCCACAGGCTCTTGCATGGAAGATGGACGCATGATCGGTGACCGCTGGGGAGTGAGCGAGATCGAGACCGCGCGCTCCTACCCGTGCGACGATTTCGTCGCCGCGCCCACGATGCGGGCCTGGCGGGGGGTGCGTGTCGAGGCGCCTGCCGAAGCGGTATGGCCATGGGTCGCGCAGGTCAGGCTCGCGCCGTACTCCTACGACTGGATCGACAACTGCGGCCGCCGCTCACCACAGCATCTCGTAGGCCTTGCCGAGCCCCGGGTCGGGGACCGATTCACCACCGCTGGCGGGCGGGAAGTGGGCCGGATCGTCTCCGTCGATCCCGGCAGGCAGATAACCGGCACCATCATGGGTGCCTTCATGTCCTACGTCTTGGTCCCGTACGAGCACGGCGTGACGCGGCTGCTGCTCAAAATTGTCACGCGGACCAGCCGCTGGACCGCCCCCGGCCTGTGCCTTGGCGACCTGATCATGGCTCGGCGGCAGCTGCTCAATCTCAAGCAACTCGCCGAGCGCCATCAGTACCAGCTCACGGCCTCGGCCTAGCGCGCACCATCAGGGCATTGGCCGGCCGAGTGAGCCCTGGCGGTCGCGCTCCTGGGCATGACCGTCACTGGGCAACGGAGACGGGACGCTAAAGCTCACCGTGAGGAGGATCATGACCGTACCTGGTTCTGGCGAGGCGGCGTCTGCCGCTTCGTCGTTGCTGCCTGGCTTTGCGTACGCACGGATTGAAGTACAGGGCGTCACGGTCAACCACGCGATCGCGGGGTCGGGGCCGCCGCTGCTGCTCCTGCACGGCTATCCGGAGAACCACCTCATGTGGCGCCACGTCGCGCCGGCGCTGGCTGAAGACCACACCGTTGTGGTGGCCGACCTGCGTGGTTACGGAGATTCCGGCAAGCCCGCCCCGGACGCCGCAGGCCTCGTCTATTCCAAGCGCTCCATGGCCCGCGACCAGGCCGGGCTCATGCGTCAGCTCGGCTTCGCCCAGTTCGGGCTCGTCGGCCACGACCGCGGCGCCCGGGTGGCGCACCGCCTGGTGCTGGACCATCCCGACATGGTGAGCAGGCTGGCCGTCCTGGATATCGTGCCGACCCGGCACGTCCTGGGCAACGTGACGCGAGCCATGGCCACCGCCTACTATCACTGGTTCTTCCTGGCCACGCCGAACGGCGTTCCCGAGCACATGATCGCCGCTGACCCGGGCTTCTGGGTTCGTTCCTTGATCGGCCCGCTGCTGGGCCCCGGCGCGAGCATCGAGCAGCGTGTCATGGACGACTACATCCGCTGCTTCGCGGACCCCCGTACGATCGCGGGCTCGTGCGCGGATTACCGTGCGGCGGCCGGCACCGACCTGGTCCACGATGAGGAGTCCGCCGCTGCCGGGCAGAAGATCGAATGCCCCGTCCTGGCGCTGTGGGGAACCCAGGCGTTCGTCGGCCGCAATTATGAGCCGGTCAGCGTCTGGGAGCAGTACGCAAGCGACGTTCGCGGCACTGCGCTGCCCACCGGCCACTTCCTGCCCGAAGAAGCACCGGAAGTGGTGAGCGCCGCCCTGCGCGGCTTTTTCAGCTAGCCCGCGGCCGTCGTTCCGCCCGATCGGTGGCGGGTGTCACACTGGCGGGCCCGGCGGTGCTTAGCAGGTGAGGGGATGACAACGGCCCCTCTCGTCCACCGGCCGGTGGGGCTGGCATCACCCTGCAGTGGGACTTGCGAATCAATCCTCAGGATGACGCGATGTATCGCGTTTATCCGAGAGAATGGGTTCGCTAGCCGGCCCGGCTGGCTGCGCGACTACTGATGAGGGGACGTCATCAACATGATCGAGGCAGAAGGCCTCAGCAAGCGGTACGGGGACACGCTGGCAGTCGACAATCTGACGTTCAGCGTGGCACCGGGCAAGATCACCGGTTTTCTCGGCCCGAACGGCGCTGGGAAGACCACGACCATGCGCATGATCCTGGGCCTGGACCGGCCGACGGCTGGCCGGGTCACCGTCGACGGGAAGCCATTTGACCACGCCGACCAGCCTATGCGGCGGGTCGGCGCGCTGCTGGACGCGAAGGCTGTGCACGGCGGACGGAGTGCCTACAACCACCTGCTCTGCCTGGCCGAGTCCAATAACCTGCCCCGGCGACGGGTCGATGAGGTGCTCGCCCTTGTCGGGCTGGCCGAGGTGGCCCGCAAGCGGTCCAAGGGTTTCTCGCTCGGCATGGGACAGCGCCTGGGGATCGCTGCCGCGCTCCTCGGCGACCCGCAGATCCTCATGTTCGACGAGCCGGTCAACGGGCTGGACCCCGAGGGCATCCTGTGGATCCGGAACCTCATGAAGGCGCTGGCCGCCGAGGGCCGGACCATCTTCGTATCCAGCCACCTGATGTCGGAGATGGAGAACACCGCCGATCACCTGCTGGTGATCGGCCGGGGGAGGCTCATCGCGGACTGCACGATCGAGGAGTTCATCGCCGCCAACTCCCAGCGGACGGTCCGGGTCCGCACGCCGCAGCCGGATCTGCTGGCGAAGCTGGTCACGGCGGCCGGAGCCGGGGTTCGCGAGGGTGGCGACGGGTCGATCGTTATCAGCGGGCTAGATCCGGACCAGGTCGGGGACCTCGCTTACGACAACCAGGTCCGGCTGCACGAGCTGTCGCCGGTGCACGCGTCTCTGGAGCAGGCGTTCATGGAGCTGACCGCCGGCAGCGTGCAATTCCACGCTGGCGTGCCCGAGCAGCCGGTGCTGGCTGGAGAGGTGGCCTGAGATGGCATCAACAATCGTGGGGCCCGCGGCTGGCGTGGCGCTCGATCTGCCCCGCTCGGCAGGCCGGGTAACGTTCGCCGGCGCGCTGCGCTCGGAGTTCACCAAGATCCGGTCGGTCCGGTCGACGTACTGGGCGCTGCTCGCGATGTTCGTCGTGGTCGTCGGATTCGGGGCGCTGGCGAGCGCAGGTGCCGCGCACGGGCCGCATGGGCCAGACTTCGACCCGACCCGGCAGAGCCTGGCCGGGCTGTACATCGGGCAGCTGATCATCGGCGTGCTCGGTGTCCTGGTGATCAGCTCCGAATACTCCACCGGCATGATCCGCACGACGCTGACGACCAACCCGCATCGCGGCGTGATGATCGTCGCCAAGGGCGTCGTGTTCGCCGTGGTGGCGCTCGTCACCAGCCTGGTCACCGCTTTCGCGGCGTTCTTCGTCGGCCAGGCGCTGATGTCCTCCGACCACATCAGCACCACGATCGGGAGCCCGAACGTGCTGCGCGCCGTCATCGGCGGGGCGCTGTTCCTGACCGCGTGCGGTGTGCTGGCGTTCGGCCTGGGCCTGCTCCTCCGGCACAGCGCGGGCGGCATCGGTGCGATGGTCGGACTGCTCTTCGTGGTGACGATTCTGGTCAACTTCCTGCCGCAGTCATGGCAGAACCACGTCGACAAGTGGATCCCGGCCCTGGCCGGCGGGCAGGTGTGGATGGCCAGGGCGCTGCCTCCGGGAAACACGCCGATGTACGGGCCGTGGCCCAGCTTCGCCATCTTGTGCGGGTACGCCGCGCTAGCGGTGGCCGCCGGGGTGATCTTCTTCCGGAAGCGAGACGCGTAAACCGCGGCAATGAGCTGGCCCCGGCCGGAATGCGGTTCCCCCGACCGGCCGGGGCCTCGGTGCCGACCGTTCATCGCTGTCCTCTCGCTGACGCTGGCTGCATCGGAGGCGCCAGTCAAGCCTTGTCGTCGAGCGCAAGGTAAGCATCGCCTTCGGTCTCTTCGAGACGGAGGATCTGGTTCTCCGTCTCGCCCTCGGCGGCCCTCTGTCCGCGTGCAGGCAGCACGTAGGTGAGGACGGCGCCGATTGCGCAGATCACGACCGAAATCCAGAGCGTCATGGTGTAGCCACCGACGCTCGGATGTCCCGTCGACGTGGTGTGCGCGGCCAAGACGGAGGCGACGAGGGCGCTGCCGACCGAGGCGCCGACCCATCGGACAACCTGGTAGAAGCCCAGCGCGCTGCCCGTCTCGCCAGCTGGCACGGCGTGCACGATCAAGCCCGGGATCGCAGCGAACGTGATCCCCAGCCCGAGGCCGAGAATGCCCATCATCACGAAGGCCTCCCACAGCGCGCCGTGGAAGAGGGCGAAGAAAACGGAGCCGGCTGCGGCTATAAGGCATCCGGCGGCCAAGACGGCGGGTGCGCCGGCCCATCGCACGAACGTGGGCAGCATGCGCGACGCGGCAAGCAGCAGTACCGCGAGGGGGATCAGTACAAGGCCGGCCACGCCCACGGAGGCCGAGAATCCGAAGCCGTCCGCACGCGGGATCTGCACGAATTCAGTCACGACCGACAGGTCCATGTACATCGCCATGATCAGCAAGAACGCGCAGGCATCGGCAGCCAGGACAGCCGGATGGCGCAACAGCCGCAGCTCGACGAGTGGTGCGGAGTTGCTGCCGTGCAACTGCTGGACGCTCCATACCGCCAGCAGACCACGCCGCAGGCGAGCAGGGCAATGACGCGCGGCGAGCCCCAGCCCCAGCCGGATCCCTCGGCCAGGCCGATCATGACGGCAACGAGCGCCACTGCAAACAGCACGGAGCCGATCCAGTCCAACTTTCTCGCCCTGCTCGCCTGTGCGGCGGATGGCATAACGGCAGCGACGCCGAGCAGGGCGAACGCGCAGACGATCGTCCCGAACCAGTACGCACCTCTGAGGCCCCAGGCCTGAGCGAGGAGGCCGCTGATCGCGTAGCCCGCGCCAGCCGCCGCCCCGGTCGTCACAGAAAGAATGGCGATCATCGGAGCAACCTTTTCCCGAGGGAGCTCGCTCCTGGCGGCGGCCATCGTCAACGGAACAAGGCCTAGTCCGACTCCTTGGAACGCCCGGCCGATGAGCAGGACGGCGAAACTGGGGGCGACGGCGGTCAGGACACCTCCCACGGTCACCAGTGACAGGCTGACGATGATCGTCTCGCGGCGATGCCGCCCGTCCCCCAGGCGTCCGAGGATTGGCGAGGCTACCGCGCCGGTTATCAGGGTCACCGTCAAGGACCACTGCGCCGTGCTGATCGACGTGTGGAAGTCCTGAGCGACCGTGACGAGCAGGGGAGCACCGAGCGAGCTGATGATGCTCACGACTGCGGTGGTCAAGATCAATACCGGGCCGAACAACGTCTGCCGGCCACTCGCCGTGGCCCTCATTGCCTCGTCACCTTGCTCTGCAGGCGCTCGATAAAACGTTCAAACACGTCACCAGTCGCAAGCAGGGTCGCGATCTCACTCTCGGGGAACTCGCTCAGCGTCTCGCGCAGCACACCGCGAACGTGCTCGGTCTTCACCTCGAGAGCGGCCGATCCCGCCGCGGTGATCGAGACGAGCACGACGCGGGCGTCACGGTCAGCGCGATGGCGCGCAACTAGCTCTCGTCGTTCGAGGCGGTCCACGAGCTTGCTGACCGCGGGCTGCGTCAACGCCTCGGTTTCGGCGAGCTCATTGATCGTGCGCTGGCCGCCGCTGAGGGTATCGAGCAGGCCGGACTCGGTGCGGGTCAGGTTATTAGGGCCCGCCCGGTTCATCAAGCGGGCCAGCCGCGACGTGCGCACCAGCAGCGTCATCCCGACCTCATCAAGGTCGCTTGGGCGAGTCGGGGTGGAGGCAGATGGAGAAGGCATGACCTCATTATATAGCAATGACATATATCTGTGTCATGTAAATTTGCTCCTCGATGGCCTATGGCCAGACCGTTAGCCGCGGGCGATCGCTGAGCGGGGCGCCTGCCGAGATTGCGATGGGGATGCGTCCAGTGCCACGAAACAGTCGACGGCGCCAACGAAGCAGAGTCTCGGGCCGCACATCGGATGCGGACCAGCGCCCCTCGGCAGAAGCCCGCTCAGAGCGGCGAGTCAGGCCCCGATCGGCGGGTTCAAGGCGACGCCGCGGTTGCTGGCGTCGCAGGATCTCGAGCTCGTGACGCAGCACAATGATCTCGATCTCCTTGGACTTGTCTTCGCCGGAGGACGAGGACCACGAGCGAGAGCACTCGCGGGACGGTGAGCCAAGCGAATGACCACAGTTGGGAGCGGAGACGATCTGGCAGGCGCACGGCGAGGGCGCACCGGCATCGGATCCAGACTCAGGAGATCGCGCGCTCGCCGGGTGAGCGGAGCTGCGCGTGGGCGCGGTTGGCTAACTTCTGGGATTCGGGCTTGTTCTTCCCTTGTACGGGACTTTCGCGTGCGCGGCGCCCTGGTAGCAGCCGACAGTGCCGGCGGCGATCTGTGCCGTGATTCCCCAGACCGAGACGGCCGCGCCACCTGGCTACGAACAGAACTTTTGGAATGCCGCTTAGCGGAACTGCAGACGTACCTCGAGGGCATCGCGAAGGCCATCGCCGATCAAGTTGAAGGCGATAACAGTTATGACGATGATGAGACCGGCCGGGTAAATCTGCCACCAGTACCCATCGTAGAGATAGTTCATGCCATTCGTCAGCATCCCGCCCCAGGTTGCGGCGGGAGGCGGAAGCCCGAAACCGAGGAAGCTCAAGGTCGCGAGGATCAAAATTGCGTCCGCCACCTGGAACGTTGCGTTCACCACGATAGTCGAGATCGTGTTAGGCACAATGTGCCGGATGATTACCCGGCCCGAGGAACCGCCCATAACCCGGACGGCGTCAACATACTCCCTGACCCGCAGGGACAAGGTCTCGCCACGGATCAGCCGGGCTGGCCCGACCCATGACAGCGCAGACACGACGATGATGAGCAAAATGACGGTCGGCCGGAACACGCTGGCGAGATAAATGAATATGAACAACGCCGGGATCGCCAGCACGATGTCCACGATGCGCATCAGGATGGCGTCGGTGACGCCACCCCAAAAGCCGCTGATGGCACCCCATATGACGCCGAAGGATGTGCTGATGACCGCGACAGCGAGGCCGATTTCTATGGAGCTCTGGCCCGCGACCATGAGCCGGCCCAGCACGTCAAATCCCACGTAGTCCGTCCCGAGAAGATGCCGCGCTGAAGGCGCCTCGTTCAGGATCGCGGGGTTGGGCGATGTCTGATTGGTGTGATAGAGCAGCGGGCCGATGAAACAAAACGCGGTGACCAGCAGCACGACGGCCACGCCAGCCAGCGCTATCTTGTTCTCGTAGAGGGTGCGTACCAGGACGACCGTCGGCCGTGCGGCGGGACCCCGGCTGTCTCCGATGTCTGCTGCTGAGCCCGCATTATCGAGAGCACCTGGAATCACATTAGTCATATCGCACCCGAGGGTCGAGGACAGCGTACATGACATCGGCAAAGAGATTGCCCAGTACGGTAACAAGGCCAACGAGAATGGTGATACCGAGCTCCACTGGGTAGTCCGATGTGGTGGCGGCGGTATAAAAACTGAGCCCAACGCCCTGGATGTTGAAGACGAACTCAATGACAACACCGGCGGTAAGGACCCCCGGCAAAGACAGGCCGACCATGGTTGTCACCGGCACCAGCGAGTTCCGGAGGAGATGCTTTCTGAGTATGCGGAAGCGCGGTGCTCCCTTGGCCCGCGCCGTCCGGATGTAGTCCTGGGCGAGCGTCTCGATAGCCGCCGAGCGCATATAGCGGCTGAACAAGGCGCAGTTCACGAGCGTCAGGGCCAGTATGGGCAGCACTAGGCCGGCCGGGTTGGTGAGCATGGCGCCCAGCGTGGTCCCCTGCGACCCTTCGGCCGGCAGCAGCCGCCATGTTACTGCGAAAGCCGAGATCAGCAGCAGGGCGAGCCAGTAACTAGGCATGGAATAGAAAACGAAGGCCACCACGGTGCCAACGTGATCGACCAGTTTATTCCGGCGGACCGCTTGCCAGACTCCCAGTGGCACCGAGATTAGTATGGACAGCACCAGTGCAACCCCGACGATGAAAGCGTCCTTGGGGAGCTCGGCGCCGATAATCTGGCGTACCGGCTCGTTCAGCTTGTACGAGTAGCCCAGGTTGCCACGCAGGAGCTGGCCGAGATAATGAAGGTACTGCACAAATATCGGATGGTTAAGCCCGTACTGCGCGATGAAGGTGCTGACCTGCTGGCTCGTAGCCTTGGGCCCAATAATTGCCCTCGCCAGCTCGGGACCGGACGCAATCAGGTTCTGCAGGATGAACGCAATCAGCGTGACGCCCAGGACCACGATCAGTGCCTGCAGCAAGCGCCGGACCATGAAGCTAACCACAAGACCTACCTCCCGGCGGGAGCCGAAGCCGCTCTGGTCCGCGCCTTGGCTGATGCGCCGCGGCGCATCGCTGGCGTCCCCGAGGTAGTCGACTCGCGTACGACCAGGCTGGTCTCGAGCAGCAGCGTCTGGGGAGGAGAGTTGTCGCCCGCCAGCCTCGCCAGCAATCGCCTGGCCGCGGTCGCGCCGATGTCGTAAGCGGGCTGGGCAACAACAGTGACCCGCGGCCGGACGATGCGTGTCCAGTCGAGATCATCAAAGCCGAGCACCGTGCACTCGTCCGGGAAGCGGAGCCCGGAGTCCTGCACCGCTTCGAAGGCGCACAGAGTCAGGGCGCCGTCGACCGCGAGGATCGCGGTCGGAGGAACGGGCTGGGCGAGCAGTCCCGCAACTGCCGCTTCTGCCCGGTCTGCATATCGCGCCGCCGACGACGCGCTCGCGATCAGCCGCGTCTCAACCGGCAACCCCGCCGACCGCAGCGCGCTTAGATAGCCCACCGCCCGAGAAAGCGGAGTCTGTGCATGCACCGGGTCAGTAGCGACGGCATCAAGTTGCGCGATCGGGTCGCCCTCGGCCAGTCCCGCGGTCAGGAGCCCAATTCGCTCGTGGCCCCGTTCGATGAGGTGGTTGACTGCATCCCGCGCCGCGCCCACATTGTCGATGAGCACCGCGTCGGCCGCCAGGCCCCGAACCGAACGGTCAATCTGCACGATCGGGAGCCCGCTCGCCAGGACGGCTTCGAGATGCCGGACCTTGTCCAGCTCGGTCGGGGCGAGGAGGAGGCCGTCGACCCGCCGCTGCAGCATCGTCTCCACAGCGCGGCGCTCGAGCCGCGGATCCTCTTCGCTGTTGGTGATGATCACGTCGTAGCCCTGTGCCCGGGCGATGTCGGTGAACCCCCGCATGGTCTGGCCAAAGAACGCGTCCGCCATATCCGCGCTGACGAAGCCGAGCGTCAGCGTGCGGCCGGTGACCATGCCCTGAGCCAGACGGTTCGCCTGGTAGCCGAGAGCCTGGGCGTGCTTCCGGACGACCGACCGTGTTTCATCGCTCACCCGGCCGTAGCCCCCCAGCGCCCTGGCAGCGGTAGCCCGCGAGACGCCGGCCGCCGCCGCGACGTTTTCGATGGTCGGCCGCCCCGGGGTCGGCTGAGAGTGCGCTCTCACGGTTGCACGCTACACCCGTCCGATCAGATGGCGCTAGATGTGGTTTGTTGCAGATTGGACTCCGCCGTGGGCGCGGCCCTGGCCGCTCATCAGCCAACGGGCAGCGCTGCTGACCTGCGTAAACATCTGCCATGTACCCTCGGCGGCTGTTGACCGGCTAGGTAACGATTAGTGATGTTCACCCGGCAACTCTTGACTTTATGTGCGCTCATGGGTATCTAATCTGGTTTCAACATGCGAAAGCGCTCTCACACGAGGGTCTGGCAGACTGGAGGGCACGATGCCGCGACGGTTTGGTGTCAGGGCGAAGCTCGGGGTGCTTGTTGTAGTGGTGGCTTCGCTGATCGCAGCGTGCTCGAACTCCTCATCGCCGAGCTCAACCAGCAGCTCAGGGGCCGCGCAGAGCGGGGGCAACGTGACGGTTGCCTATCTGCCCGGCACCCAGCCGGTGGACATCTTCCCGATGTTTCCGCCCGCCGACGACACCACGCAGGAGATCTTCTGGTTCGTCGAGCAGATGTGGCGCCCGCTGTACTGGTTTGGCAACACCAGTGGCGGCTTGACGTTCAACGAGTCGCTGAGCCTGGCCTATCCGCCGGTGTTCTCGAACGGCAACAAGACCGTCACCATCAAGATGAAGAACTGGAAGTGGTCCGACGGTCAGCCCATCACGACCAGGGACGTCGAGTTCTGGCTGAACATGCTCAAAGCAAACAAGCAGAGCTACGCGAACTACGTCCCCGGCTACCTGCCGGACAACATCGCCAGCGTGTCGTACACCTCGTCCACGACGTTCAGCATCACCTTCAAGCAGGCGTATAGCAGCAACTGGCTGCTCTACAACCAGCTCTGCCTGCTCTTCCCCATGCCGCAGCACGCCTGGGACAAGACCTCTGCCACCGGCAAGATCGGTAACTACGACCAGACCACGGCTGGCGCCAAGGCGGTCTTCGCGTACCTCAACGGCCAGGCAGGCAAGCTGTCCACCTACAACTCGGATCCGCTGTGGCAGGTCGTCGACGGCCCGTTCCACCTGAAGAGCTACGCTCCAAACAGCCAGGTCGTCCTGGCCGCGAACAAGCACTACTCGGGACCAGACAAGCCGAAGCTCTCGACGGTGACGTTCCTCAACTTCACCAGCGACACGTCCGAGTACAACGAGCTGCTGAGCGGCAACATCGACTACGGCTACATACCGTTCAACGACCTGTCCTCAAAGTCCCGGGTGGCGGGCAATGGGTATTCGATCGTGCCGTGGTCGCAGGCAGGAATGAACTACGCCACCTTCAACTACACGAATCCAACGACTGGCCCGCTGTTCTCGCAGCTTTACATCCGGCAGGCCGTCCAGGAGGTAACCGACCAGAATACGATGATCAAGGCTGCGCTTGGCGGTGCCGGAGTTCCGACCTATGGCGCCGTCCCGGATTACACGCCGCAGCCGGAGATCAACGGCACTCCGCTCGCCGACAAGAGCGCAAACCAGGCTGCCTATCCGTTCAGCATCAGCTCCGCCATCAGCTTGCTGAAGTCTCATGGGTGGAGCGTGACGCCGGGTGGTACGGACAAATGCATAAAGCCAGGTGCGGGGTCGACCGAGTGTGGCGCCGGGATCAAGCTTGACCAGCCGTTCTCGTTCAACTTCGAGTACCCGACGGGTGTTGTTCAGGAGTCGGTTGAGGCTCAGCTCCTGCAGGGCGACGCGAAGAAGGCCGGTATCACCATCTCGCTGAGCCCGGTTCCTGACTCGGTCGCCTTCTCCAGGACGGTCTGCACGAAGGGCCAGTCATGCCCGTGGCAGTCCGTCTATGCCTACCTCGGTGGATGGCAGTATGGCGTTCCGATCAACTACCCGATCGGCAATGTCATCTTCGAGTGCGGCGGGCCGTATATCGGCGGCTACTGCTCCTCGACCCTGGACAACCTCATGGTCAGCGCGGAGAAGTCGGAGAGCATCTCGGCCCTGTACTCCTACGAGAAGTTCCTGAACACCAACAACCCGGTCTGGTGGCTGCCGCTGCAGCCGTATCAGTTCTCGGCCATCAAAAACAACCTGAAGGGAACGACGGGGCAGAACGTCGGCTTCTGGGTTACGCCTGAGTACTGGTACCTGACCAAATAGACGCATGGACCGGAGGACCTATCCGCTGGTCCTCCGGTCCTCCCGCTGCACGTGACAGCTTCGCATAAGAATGCCCGCCCGACCGATGACAGGAGTAAAAGCGTGGCCCTTGCAAGTCTCCCCGAGGATCTGGCCGTAACCATCGAGGTGGCGCTGGCGGAACGCAATCGCGTCGCAGCGGTAGTCAGCGAGGCCGTCGGCGACGGCCTGAGCGACCTCTGGTTCGTCGGGGCAGGTGGGTCGCATTTTACGAGTTCGCCCGTCGGCGCCCTCATGGACGCCAAGGGCAAGTCGGTGCCCACCTTCCGGGTGAACTCTAACGAGTTCGTCTATGACACGCCCGCCCGGCTGGGACCCGGGTCGCTGGTCGTCGTCACCTCGCACAATGGCACGACTCCCGAAACGATCCAGGCAATTGAGACCGCCCGCTCGCACGGCGTCCGGGCGGTGCTGGCGATATCCAGGGATCCGGAGAGCCCGCTCGCGACAAAGGCCGACGAGGCCTTCATCTATGGCAGCAAGCACGTCGTAAGCGAGCCCACGCAGATATTCCTGGCCCAGATCGGGCACTCGGTCCTGGCAGCCACCGGCGACCAGGCACCGGCCGAACGTGACGAAGCGCTCGATGCTTATGCTGGCCTGCACGAAGCTATCGTCAGCGCTGTCGCCGAGTCGGACGACAACTTCGCCGCCCTGGCTGCCGCGCTCGCCGCTCAGCCGATCATTTACGTCCTTGGCGCCGGGCCGAGTGAGGATATCGCGCGCACTCTGTCCATGTGCTATCTGCAGGAAATGCAGTGGATTCACTCAGCCGCTTATAACGCCGGGGATTTCTTCCACGGCGCCTTTGAGATAGTCACCGAGCAGACCCCGGTCATCTTGTACCTCGGCGAAGACGGGTCACGCCCCATAGCCGAGCGGACGCGGGCGTTCATTCAGAAGTACACGCGTCAGGCTTGGCTGGTCGATCTGCAGGATCTGACCTTGCCCGGTATCCCGAAGGGTTACCGGGCCGAGGTAGGAGCGCTCGTGCTGGGAGCGCTTACCTCGCGCATCGCCCAGCACTTCGAGGCCACCACAGGACACAGCTTGACCGAGAGGCGATACATGTTCAAAGTTCAATACTGATGTCTCTTGTCTGCGCTGGCGACAATGTGGTGGATGTCTACCAAGGGACCGGCAAGGCGTACCCGGGTGGGAACGCTCTCAACGTGTCCGTCGCGGCCCGCCGCTCGGGCCTGACGTCGGCTTACCTTGGCGCCGTCGGCGACGACGAAGCGGGCCGCCGGCTGATCGCCGCCCTCGCCGCCGAGGCGGTAGACACCGGCAGGCTGCGGGTGCTGCCAGGGAGCACCGCCTGGTGCGGGGTTCAGGTGATTGACGGAGACCGGCAGTTTCTTGACGCGGATCTTGGTGTCTCGATGTTCGACCTGTCAGCCGGCGACCTTGCCTACGTCGCCGGCTTCGACGCCCTCCACACCGGCGATAATTCCGGCCTCGAGGCACAGCTTGCCGATATCGCAGCAGCGACGAAGGTGTCGTTCGACTTCGGCAGCCGGCCATGGAGCTACGTGGACGAGTTGATCGGCCACGTCTGGTGTGCATGCTTTTCCGGGGGTCACCTGACGCCGGAGGCAGCGATCGCGCTCGCCGACCAGGCAGCGGCCCGGGGGCCGAATGCGGTGCTCGTATCGGAAGGTTCCCGCGGCGCGCGACTGGTGATCGACGGCGTTCACGTCGCCGTCGCGTCGCAGGCCACCTCTCTGACCGACAGCCTCGGCGCAGGCGACGCCCTGATCGGGGGCGTGCTGAGCGGCCTGCTACGCAATTACACCCCCCTGGACGCACTGAAGGCGGGAACTGCTCTGGCGGCTCGTGCCGTCAGCCACTACGGCGCATTTGGCTATGGCTTCGATCCGGCGTCGGCCGGCCTGGGGGAACGGACTCATTGATGCTCAACTTTGACGAGGCCCGCTTCCTGCGCATCCAGTCTGGCGCGGTCGGTCTTGCTGACGGATTGTCCGAGGCCGTGAAGGCGCGCCTGGCGGCCGGCGCGCGCAACGTCTTCTTCCTCGGCTCCGGCGGGGCCGGCATCCTCATGTACCCGGCGGCATCGCTGCTGCAGGCTCGGTCACGGTTTGGCGCGTTCACTGACTGGGCAGCGCAGATCGTCCAGACGGGCTCGGCGCACCTGGGGCCGCACTCCATGGTGGTGATCCCCTCGCTGTCCGGCAGCACCGCCGAGAGCCTTGCGGTGCTGGAGTACGCCAAACAGGCCGGGGCGACGGTAATAGCGCTTACCGGCAGGCAGGACTCCCCGCTGGCCCGCAAGGCCGATTACAACTTCAGCAACGAGGCGGCCGACGACACCTCGAGCGAATCCTTCTATCTCCAGTCGCTCATCATCGCCCTGGCGATCATGCGGCAGCTCGATGAGTTCGACGGCTACGACGCGACGATCGGTCAGCTCCGGAAGCTGCCGCAGCTGCTGGTCGGGGTCAAGCGGGCCGCGGAGGAGCGGGCTGTGCTGCTCGCGGAAGCGATCGCGGCCCGGCCGTACCACATCGTCACGGGCGCCGGATCGGCGTGGCCGGAAGCCTTCTATTACGGCATGTGCATCCTGGAAGAGATGCAGTGGATCCGCACCCGCCCGGTGCACGCGGCCGACTTCTTCCACGGCACGCTGGAACTCATCGATGACGGCGTCAGCGTCTTGCTGCTCAAGGGAGAGGACGCCGCCAGGCCGCTGGCCGAGCGAGTCGAAGCGTTCGTGCCGCGCTACGGCGGTGTGCTGACCGTGCTCGACTCCTCCGACTACGAGCTGCCCGGCATCAGCGCGGAGGTGCGGGCGCTGATCTCCCCGGTCGTGCTGGCGACCGTGCTCGAGCGGGTGGACGCCCATCTGGAGGAGATCACCGGCCACCCGCTGACCACCCGGCGCTACTACAAGCGGGTCGAATACTGAGCCCGGTAACGGATGCCGAGCCGGCCGCCGCGATCGGCGGCTTAACATGTCACGGTGGCTGAGCAAGACGCCGACCGCCGGTTCCTGGACGCGGCGATCGAGGAAGCACGGACCGGGCTGGCCGAGGGCGGGGTTCCCATCGGGGCGGCGCTGGTCGTGGACGGCGAGATCGTAGCGACCGGGCGCAACCGGCGGGTCCAGATGGGCAGCGTGATCCGGCACGGCGAGACCGACTGCATGGAGAACGCCGGCCGCCTGCCAGCATCGACGTACGCCAGGGCGACGATGTACACCACGCTGTCGCCCTGCCCGATGTGCTCGGGCACGATCCTGCTTTACGGGATCCCGCGGGTCGTGCTCGGCGAGAACCGCACGTTCATGGGCTCGGAGGAGCATCTCCGGGTGCACGGTGTTGAAGTGGTCAACCTCGATTCCGGGGAGTGCGCCGCCCTGATGCGCGAGTTCATCGACGCTCACCCGGACATCTGGAACGAGGACATCGGCCGGTAATGGCGCTGACCGTGCTCGTGCTCGGCGGGACGTCCGAGGCCAGGGCCCTGGCTGCCGAGCTAGCCGACGTGCCGGGCCTGCGGGTAATCAGCTCGCTGGCCGGCCGGGTCAGCAATCCCGCCCTGCCCGCCGGCGAGGTCCGGGTGGGCGGCTTCGGGGGCGCGGATGGCCTGGCTGCTTACGCCCGGGCCGAGGGCATCGGTGCGGTCGTCGACGCCACGCACCCGTTCGCCGAGACGATCAGCGCGCACGCGGTCGACGCGTGTGCGCAGGCCGGCCTGCCGCTGCTGCGGCTGGCCCGTCCCGGCTGGTCCCCGCGGGACGGCGACGACTGGCATGCAGCCGCCTCGCTCGCCGAGGCCGCGGCGCTGCTGCCGAAACTGGGCAGCAGGGTCTTCCTGACCACCGGGCGCCAGGGCCTTGCCGCGTTCGCCGAGCTGGACCTGTGGTTCCTGATCCGCTGCGTCGACCCGCCAGATGGCGCGCTGCCCGCGCGATCCGAGGTGCTGCTGGCCCGCGGGCCCTACGAGCGAGAGGCCGAGCGTGCGCTGATGCGCGGCCACGGAATCGACGTCCTGGTCACCAAGAACAGCGGCGGACCGCTGACTCAGGGCAAACTCGACGCCGCCAGGGACCTGGGCATCCGCGTGGTCATGGTCAGCCGCCCGGCAGCCGCCACGGCCGAGTCCGTGACCGCCGTCAGCGACGCGGCCCGCTGGGTTCAGAGCCAAGTCCACCAGCCGTTGAGCCCGGGCCGCCCAGCGTGATTGCGCCGGGCGGAGATGCCTGACAGTGTGAATCGATGCTGAATCAGGTGGCCGACGGCGTTTGGGTCCGGCAGAGCGAGTGGGTCTTCAGCAATGCCATCGCGGTGCGCGGGGAGAGTGGGCTGATCCTGGTCGATCCCGGCATCGATGGTTCCGATCTGAACCAGCTCGCCGATGACCTGGACCGGCTCGGCATTCCGGTGGTCGCGGGGTTCTCCACCCATCCCCACTGGGACCACCTGCTCTGGCATCCCCGGTTCGGCGACGTGCCGCGCTACGCCACCTCCGCTGCCGCCCGCGCTGCCAGTGAAGCCCGCGAGCGGGGGCAGAGGATGGCGGCGGAGAGCGCGACGGGCATCCCTCTCGAGCTGCTCGGGCTCGTCACCCCGCTGCCCGCGGACGGCGGACCCGTGCCGGGCGAGATTGTCGAGCATCAGGCGCACGCCATCGGCCACGCCGCGGTCCTCCTCGCGGACCGTGGCGTCCTGCTCGCCGGCGACATGCTCTCCGACGTCCTGATCCCGCTCCTCGACCCTCGCCGCCCCGGTCAGGTGGGCGCATATGAGATGGCACTCGACCGGCTGGGTGAGGCCGCCAGGCACGTCGATGTCCTGGTCCCCGGCCACGGCGCCGTTGCCGAGGGTCCCGAGGTGGCGGCCCGCTTCGCCGCCGATCATGCCTACATCGACGCGCTGCGGCGAGGAGAGGAACCGGTCGACGCGCGCCTGGGGCCGGATGCGCCCTGGCTCCCCGCCCACCAGTCGAACCTGGAGCAGGCCCGAGGGCGGTAGGTGCGGGCACCGCGCACCATGGGTCTAGGCGAGCTGACCAGCCTGTGAACTGCCGGTACCGACGCCGTGGTGGACGAAGAACAGGCCGTCTGGGTCGTAGCGTTCCTTCACCTGCAGGAGGAGGGCGTAGTTGTCGCCCCAGAATGCTGTCTGCCAGTCGGCTTCGAAGTAATCGGTTTCGTTGAAGTAGGAGGCGGGTCGCTCGCGGAAGGCCCTGAGCGGTGCCATGGCCGCGGTGACGAGCTCCGCCTGCTGCCGTCCCTGCGTGAGATCCGGCTCGTGGCCGGGGATGCCGGGATAAACCGACTGCTGCTTGGATGTGGCGATCGCCAGCGCGAAGGAGTCTAGGACCGCCGGGTTCATCGAGGTGTCCGCCGTCCGGCGCATGGCGTCCTCGGCGCCCCCCGCGAGGCCCTTGTTGCAGGCCAGCTGCACCGACCAGAACTGGCTGGCACGCACGAGCGCATCGACCAGGGCCGGCTGGTTTTTCGGTTCGAGAAGCTGCTGCGACAGCCAGGTCGACTGGAAGGTGTTCAGGAACCAACCCACCTCGTCGGTATTGAGCGACCAGTGGTAATAGTCTTCCGGTGCGCCGGGGAGAGGGTCGGGCACGACCAGTGCGGGGATCAATTCAGGGAAGAATTGTTCGTACCACGCCACGTTCCAGAAATCCTGTCCCGGGACCGCTAGGAACCCCGGCTGGCTTCCCGCTTCCTCTCCGGTGAGCGTGTAGTCGGCAGGCCGGGCGGTGACCCAGTCGAAGAACGGGGCCCACGTCTGCTCGGCCTGGGCCTGGGTGAGTCCCTGGAACAGCATGAAGATGGTGATCTGGTTCCCGTTCCCGGTTCCGAAATTGATCTGCTCTCCCCAGTGCGGGTTGAACAGGCTCTCGCGGTAGAACGAAATCATCTGCCCGACCAGCGCCTCGTAGGCGGCGTCCGACGCGGCGGTGATCACAGCGGACACCAGGCCGAGATAGTCCGGCAGCGGATGGGTGCGCAGCGTGAACCGGGTGACGACACCGAAGGTCCCGCCCCCGCCGCCCTTGAGCGCCCAGAACAGGTCCGGATCCTGGAAGGCGTTGACGACCCGCACGGTCCCGTCCGCGGTGACGACCTCGGCCTCCAGCAGGTTCGCCGCGGCGGTGCCGAACGTCTTCGACCAGCTGCCGAAGCCGCCGCCCTGCGTCAGGCCGGAGACACCGACCGTCGTGCAGCCCCCGCCCTGCACATAGCGGCCCGCGACGGTGGTGACGGCGTTGTAGGCATCTATCCAGATCGCCCCGGCGCCCACGCTAACGGCCGGCTCGGGCTCGACCAGGCCCGCGGCGCCCTGGGGCACGAAACCGTCGCTGAGCTCGATGGCCTGCATGTTGGGCCTGGTCCAGATCAGCAGCGAATCCGGTGCGTTCGAAGTCCCCAGATAGCTGTGACCGCCCGACTTCACGACCAGGCGGACGTTGTGCTCGCGGGCGAAGTTCACCGCGGCCGAGACATCGGCGCTGCTCGCGGCCAGCACCGCGTACGCGCTGGGCTCGGAGGTGAACGCATCGATCCAGCCGAGGGTCTGGGTCAGGTTGACGCTTTGATCGATGTAGAAGGGATCCATCAGGTTCTGGAACAGGTCGCCGCACGCGGCACTGCCGGCGTCCGGCTCGCACACCGTGAAGGCCGACTGCACCTGCACCAGCCGCCCCCCCACGCTCTCGTTGAGCGCCGCCCACTCCGCCGGGCTGGGCCAGCCCGGCTCGCCGGGCCGGACAGTTCGGGCCGCCTGCGCAGCCACACGAGGCGCGAGGGCGGCGAAACGGGAAAACAGCGGCAGCACAGCCGCCGCCTTCAGTAGCGTGCGTCTCTGCATTCCGGCTCCTATCGGGAGGACTGCACGACCCGGCAGCTCCCGCTGAAACTAACGTCGTGCGTCGGAACCAGACCAGGCAAGTTCACCGGCAGGTTCACTGGCAATGTTCTGGTTTGGCCGCTGCGTCAGCAGGTGTCGGGGAACGTGAGTGACGGGAACGCCGAGGTCAGCGAAGATGCCCAGCGCCTGCTGCCAGTGGCGGCGTGCCTTGCCGGGCTTCCCGAGGGCATACCAGGCACGGCCGAGGCCGCCGTGAGCACGACCCTGCTGGTTTCGCAGACCGAGCCGGGACGCCAGGCCGAGGGCGGCGGCAAACTCGGCACGGGCATCGCCGGGCCGCCCCGTGGCGAGAAGGGCCTCGCCCAGGCCGTTGAGTGCGTGGGCCTCACCGGTCCAGTTGCCGGTCTTGCGGAACACGCTGCGAGCCCGCCGTTGCAGGCTAGCGGCCCTGCGCAGCTGGCCTTGGTGCAACGCCACCGCGCCGAGTTCGCTGAGCATGTCGGCCATCTGGTCGAGGTTGCCTGCCTGGCGGGCAAGGTCCACGGCCTGCCGCAGGTGACCGGCAGCCTGCGGGTAGCGGCCCTGCCGCATGGCCACGATGCCCAGGTTGCCCAGCGGGAGAACCGCGCCCGCGCTGTCACCCTGCGCACGGTACAGGTCCAGGGCCTGCTGAAGCTGGCTGACGGCCTGCGGGTAGCGGCCCTGCAGGCGATGGACGATGCCCAGACCACACCCTGCCCGGGCCACGCCACTGGTGTCCTCGGCCTGGCCGGACAGCGCTAGCGCCTCCTGGTAGTGCCCGGTTGCGTTCTGATAGCGGCCCTGCCTTATAGCGACGACACCGAGGCCGATCAACGCTCCTGCTTCCGCGGCGGGGTCAGCGATCTTGCGGGCTGCGCGGCGCGCGTGGCCGTGCAGGATGACTGCCTCGGGGTAATGGCCGCGTCCATCGAGGTACCACAACAAGACGTTGGCCATTCGGATGGCATGGCCTGGCCAGCCGTTTTCGGTCATGTACTCCATGGCAGAAAGCAGGCAGGCCCGTTCGGCATCCAGCCATGTCAATGCCTCAGCTGGGCTACCGATCGGCCCGGGAGTGATCGCGGCCTGTGCTTCGGCCGGGCGCACCGCGTCGAGCGGCGTGCGTTCGGCCGGGCGCAGCACCGCCATCGCCGTGGCGGCGGAATGCAGGTAGTAGTCGAACAGGCGGGTTAGCGCGCGATGCCGCTGCCGTTCGTCGTCGTGGCTGGCCGCAAGTTCGCGGGCATAGCAGCGCAGCAGGTCATGCATGGCGTACCGGCCCGCCCGGGTGGGCTGGATCAGGTACCCGCGGGCCAGCACGTCAAGCAGACGGCCGGCCCGGGCCGCCGTGGTGCCGAGGAGCGCGGCGGCGGCGTACCGATCAAGATCGGGGCCCCGGTGCAGGCCCGCCAGCCGGAACGCTCGCGCGGTCCCGGCATCGAGGTGCCGGTAGGACCATGCGAACACGGCCCGCACCGCGGTGTCCTCATCCTTGCCCGCGTCGAGCACGTCCAGCGGGTGCTGATCCTCCAGGTCGCTGGCCAGGTCGGCGAGTGAGCTGGCAGGGTACATGGTGGCGATCTCGGCGGCCACCCGCAACGCCAGCGGCAGCCGCGAGCACCGCGCGGCCAGGTGCGCCGCGGCGCCGGGGGTGGCGTCAACCCGGCTGCCGATCAGCGCGCGCAGCAATCCAACCGCATCCGCCATCGGCAGCAGGTCCAGGTCCACCCGCTGCGCGCCGTCTCTGGCCACCAGGCCGGCCAGCGCATTGCGGCTGGTCACCAGCGTCACGCAGCCCGGAGCAGCAGGCAGCAGCGGCCGTACCTGCCCGGCCTCGCAGGCATTGTCCAGGATGATCAGCACCCGCCGGCCGGACAGCAGGCCCCGGTACCGGGCCGCGCGCTGCTCGGTCTGGGCCGGGATATCCGGCCCCGGAACGCCGAGGGCACGCAGGAATCCCGTCAGCGCTTCGCCTGCCGTCATCGGCTCACCCGGACCATAGCCGCGCAGGTTCACATAGAGCTGCCCGTCCGGGAACCTCCCGGCCATCTGATGCGCCCACTGGAGCGCCAGCGCCGTCTTCCCCACCCCGGCCGTCCCGCCGATCGCCGAGATCACCACCGGCCCCGGCGCCCGGTCAGGGACCTGGTCCGCGAGCGCGCTGAGCGTGGCCAGTTCGTCTTCCCGGCCGACGAAGTGCCGTGGCTGCCCAGGCAATTCCCGCGGCACGACGAACCCAGCGGTGCCCGCTAGCTGCGCGGGTTGCAGGGAGGTGGCAACAGGCCCGTTGCGCGAACCGGCGCGGCAGGCCGCGATCAGCTCGTCGCATGCATTGGCAGGCAGGCCCAGGGTTTCCCCGAGCAGGCGGATCGTCCTGGGATGGGGCGTGCGGATACTCCCGCGTTCCACGTTGCTGACCGTCCGGACGCTCAGCCCCGACTGGTCGGCAACTTCCTCCTGCGACAGCCCCGCGTCTTCGCGCCGCTGCCGCAGCCACCGGCCCGGTGATGCACCATCCTCGCGGTTCATTGGCACCACACCTCGGCAGGTTTTCCAATCGCGGCTCGCCCCGAGGAAAGGCTAATCCCGCGGGCCATCCGCGCGGCAAGTCACGCAATCGGCAGGTGTGTGCTGGAAGCCCTCAGCTGCTGCGGCCGTAGTGCCGGGGGGTGAATACGGCGGTCCGGCCGCCCTGCTCGAACACCCGCGTCGCGGAAGACCCGATGATCAGCAGCGTGTTCATATCGACGGCCGCCGCGTCGAGACCCTCCAGCGTGATGACGCTCAGCTCCTCGCCGGGCCGGCCGACGTTGCGCCCGACGACGACCGGCGTGTCCGGCGCGCGGTGCCGCAGTACCAGGTCGCGGACGGCGCCGACCTGCCAGGTGCGGGTGCGGGACGCCGGGTTGTACAGGGCCAGCACCAGGTCGGCGGCTGCGGCCGCGGCCACCCGGTCGGCGATGACCTGCCATGGCTTGAGCCGGTCAGACAGGCTGATCACGCAGTAGTCATGGCCGAGCGGCGCGCCGGCGCGGCTGGCCACCGCCTGAGCCGCGGTGACGCCCGGCAGGATCTCGATGCCGACGTCCGCCCACCGTCCCCGGTCCGACGCGGCCTGCTCCAGCACCGCCGAGGCCATCGCGAACACGCCGGGGTCGCCGGAGGAGATCACCACGACCCGGCCGCCCTTCGCCGCCAGATCGAGGGCAAGCGCCGCCCGGTCGGCCTCGACGGTGTTTCCCGAGGCGTGGCGGTGCTGTCCCGGCCGGTTCGGCACCCGCGCCAGGTAGGCCCGGTAGCCCACCAGATCGGTAGCGGCGGCGATCGCCGCCGCCGACTCGGGCGTCAGCCAGGCCGGGTCGCCAGGGCCGAGCCCGACGACCGTCACGCCCGGCGGTGACTCGGGCCGCTGGCCGCGCCCGGGCACCAGCGCCAGCGACATGTACGGCACGGTTGCCGCATCGACGTCGGCGAGCGGCGCGACGCGCTGGGCGTCGGTGCCGGCCCGTTCCGCGTAGCGGGCCCGGTCCAGCAGGCCGGTGTCGGCCAGGGCGTCGCGCACCTTGTCGAAGGTGCGGCCCAGCTTGAGGATCGCCACCGCGTCGCCGTCCGCGGCGGCCATCCGGGCGCGCAGCAGTTCCGGTGGCAGCGTTCCGGGCAGCACGGTGAGCGACTCGTCGTGCTGCACCAGCGGCTCGCCGACGGCCGCGGCCGCCGCGGAAACCGACGAGACCCCGGGAACGATCTGTGCGCCGAACCGATCCGCCAGGCGGACGTGGAGATGCTGGTAGGAACCGTAAAGGCCCGGATCCCCTTCGCAGAGCACGACGACGGTCCGTCCCAGGTCAAGGTGTGCGGCGAGGCGCCCGGCGGCTTCGGTGTAGAAGTCGGCGAGCGCGCCCGCGTATCCGCCGGGGTGATCGGTGTCCTCCGTGGTCACCGGGTAGCGCAGCACCTCCTCGGCCTGTCCGGGGCGCAGGTAGGGTGCGGCTGCCGCGCGGGCGACACTGTGGCCGTGCCGGGCGCAGTGGTATGCGATGACGTCGGCCTCCGCGATCAGGCGGGCGGCCCGCACGGTCACCAGTTCGGGGTCGCCGGGGCCCACCCCGACGCCGTACAGCCTGCCCGGTGCCATCGCCGTCACTCCGCCCTGCTCGCCAGTGCGTTCACGGCCGCGGACGCGATCGCCGACCCGCCGCGTCGGCCGTGCAGCGTCAGGAACTCGAGCCGCAGGCTATTGCCGGCCAGCGCGGCCTTGGACTCGGCGGCGCCGACGAACCCTACCGGCACTCCGATCACGGCGGCGGGCCTTGGTGCCCCGGCCGCGATGATGTCCAGCAGGTGGAACAGAGCGGTTGGCGCGTTGCCGACGGCGACCAGCGCGCCGTCCAGGCGGTCGCGCCAGAGCTCGACCGAGGCCGCCGTTCTGGTTGTGCCTAGTTCCACCGCAAGCCCGGGAGTCCGCGGGTCGGGCAGCGTGCACAGCACGTCGTTGCCGGCGGCCAGCCGCGACCTGGTGATGCCCGCGGCCACCATGGACGAGTCGCAGAGCACCGGCGCCCCGGCCCGGAGCGCGGCCTCGGCCTGCTCGGCGAAGCCCGCCGACCAGGCCAGGTCGCCGACCAGGTCGGTCATGCCGCAGGCGTGGATCATGCGCACGGCCACGCGCTCCAGGTCGGCGGGGACGCGGGACAGGTTGGCCTCACGGCGGATGGTGGCAAAGGACTCCCGGTAGATGGCGGCGCCGTCCCGTTCGTATCCGGTCTTCATGCCGACCTCGCCCGGGCGTTCAGCTCCGCACCGTCGCCGAACACCAGCCGTCCGTCGGACGTGGCGACCACCGCGGTGGCGTCGGCGGGCAGGCCGCACCGGCGGCCGCACCCCGCCCAGTGCACCGCGCCCAGACCGGGGACGCGCCCGGCCAGCACGCGCACGTCAGCGAGCGACCTGCCGCAGGCCATGCCCGCGCACGCGGTGACCGGGGCGAGTTCGTGGCCGTCGCTGACGACGAGTCCCGCATCGTCCAGCCGCTGCAGCGCGGCACCGGCCGGATCGGCCAGCGGGAGCACGATCCGCCCGGCCGCGGCAAGCCGGGCCACCTCGCCGGGGCGCAGCATGCGCGCGACGAGCCGGACCTGCGCCGTGGTCAGCCGGGCCAGCGGCGCGGCGACCACGACGACCCGGTCGGCATCCGGCACCGTACCCAGCGCCAGCCGGCCCGTGGCGTCGCTCACCGCGGCGCCCAGCACCCCGCCGACCGCCCCGGCGACCCCGGCCCCGCCGTCCGCCGATCCGGCCACGCGCGCGCTGCCGGGGCCGGCGCCGGCAGCCGCACCGCTCTCCGCCCGGCCCGGCTCCGCCTGCCGCTGGTCAAGGAAGGCGCGTGCCACCGCGGCCGCCGGCCGGATCCCGGCCGCCGGCGGGCCGCGCAGGCCCGTGAGCCGGCCGGCCACGACAAGCTCGGCCGCGCCCGAGCCCAGGCGCAGGCCCACGTCGCAGCCGCCGATTCCGGCGTGCCCGGTTCCGTCGTCCAGGCTGAACAGGAACCGTCCCGGCAGCGCGGCCAGGCCGGGGTCGGCGAGGATCGCGCGGTCCAGGGCGCGCACCAGGCCGCGCAGGTCCGGATGGCCGGCCAGGCCGGCCAGCGGGCTCGCGGTGATGTTGCGCGCCCGGTCGTGGGCGGGCGACGGCATGAGGCCGACCGCGGTGGCGCGCTGCGCCATGCCGGTTGCCGCGTCCGGCTGGATGCCCCGGATCTGCACGTTTCCGCGCGCGGTGAGGTCGACGCGCCCGTCGCCGAACCGGCCGGCCAGGGCGGCCAGCGACAGCAGCCGGGCGCGGCTCGCGTAGCCGCCGGGCAGCCGGATCCGGGCGACGAGCCCGTCGCGCGCCTCATGCAGGTCGAGGATCCCGGGGCATGCGTCACCGGTCGTCATCGGCCGCTCGCCAACAAAGTCCTCACGGCAGGCCGACAGTAGCGGCCGGTAACGCCCTGGTCAACGCCGGGGGGTGCGGTGCTGCCGTGGAGGGCGACTTGTCCGGATGCTCCGTCACCGAACTCAGCTGACGCGATGGCGCGGCGCCTACCATGGATGGGAGGGCACCCCGGTATCCCTCGTTCGTTGCGATCGCGGGAGGCAACTTTGATGGCCTGGCCAGCACGCGAGATGGCAGCGGGGGAGGACCGTGGGCGCTTGCGCACATCCCACGCCGACCGTGACCGCGTCGTCGACACACTCAAAGCCGCATACGTGTATGGCTTGGTGACCAAGGATGAGTTCGACACGCGGGTCGGCCAGACGCTCGCTGCGCGCACTTATGCGGAACTGACGGCGATTACGGCCGACATCCCTGCCGGGCTGGCGCCAGCACCTCCTCCGCTCAGCTCCGCACTGGCAAAGGCCAATCCCGCGGCACACGTCAGCCCAGCGCCGGGTGATCGCGCGTTCGGAGCGATGGCCGCGCTTGCGGTACTGCTGTTCGCTGTCGCCTGCTTTGCCAGTGACGCGATGACCCCGGTGCTCTTGCTCGGAGCGCTCGTCAGCGCCTTCGTGTCCTTGTGCGCACGGCACTACAACCGACCTGGCGGTCAGCTGCCTCCGCAGCAGAAAGAGCGAGGCGGTCCGGGAGCGGGTCGCCAGGTGGGATCTGCTGCACCGGCAGAATGGCCCTTGCGCTCAAGCAAGCCCTGGCGGCCGGGCAGCGCTCAGATGGCACCGCGCCATTCTCTGCACCCCCAGACGTCCAGCTAGGCCGGCCAGCGGGGCCAATAACGGGAGCCTTTGCCCGCCTTTCCGTCGAGCTCCGACGTGAGGAAGCCGGTAATGTCGGCGGGCGGGTGTTCAATGGTTCACATGGCACGGGTTCTTACATTTACGAAGGATGACCTCAAAGACGCTGCGGGAGCCAGGTCGTTCGAGCGTGGCCTGGACTATCTCCGCGATGTGGAGGACCTGGACGTTGCCAGCACGCAGATCACTGCGTGCGTATACGGCAGCAGCAAGTACCGGGTCTGTCTGGCATTCGGTGACGAAGTGCTCAGCGGGTCCTGCACATGCCCGTACGGCCAGGAAGGCTTCTTCTGCAAGCACTGCGTTGCAGTCGGGCTCGCGGTGCTGGAGATGGGTGAGGACCTTCCGGTGCTGATCGAGGCCACCCGAGCCGAACGGCAGGCGCTCGAGTCCTGGCTGGAGTCGCTTTCCAAGAAGGAGCTGCTGGCCGAGCTACTCGGGTTGCTTGACGAGGAGCCGGATCTGCGGCGCCGCTTCGAGCTCCGGGCAGCGTCGGTGAACTTGGATGCCGTGGCGGTCCGGCGCGCCGTCCAGGATCTGATCCTGCTGCCCCGCCGCGGGTACGTCGAGTACAGCGAGGCTTACGCATACGCCAACGACGTGCACAGGGCAGCAGCGGCGATTGACGATCTGACCGAGGCTGGGGGTGCAGCGGACGCGATCGGGATCGCGCGTGAGGCGGTCGCCTTGCTGACCGAGGCGTCAGAGCATGTCGACGACTCCTCGGGGGTGGTCGGCGACGCCACACACGAGCTGCTCGCGGTTCATCTGCGTGCGTGCGAGGCCGCGCCCCCCGATCCGGTCTCGCTCGGTGACTACCTGGCCGGGCTGCTGCTGCACAGCGACTATGGGTTCGGGCCCGATCTCGCCGACTACACCGGTCTGCTCGGTGACAAAGGCTTCGCCGCAGTACGTGAGCGCATAGAGGCCGCGTATTCCCGGAATCCGCAGGATTGGCAGGCGCGGAGCCTCATGGAGTCGCTGGCCAGGGCCGAAGGCGATGTTGATGCGCTCATCGCGATATACGCCGCCCATCTTGATGATCGTGGCTGGAACCATCTTCGTATCGCCGAGGAACTCGATGAGAATGGCCGTGGCGGCGAGGCCCTCATCTGGGCCGAGCGTGGCCTGGCTGAGGCAGCAAATCCGGACCGGCGACTGGTCGACTATCTGGCTAGCCGGTATGCGGCCGCGGGCCGGGATGACGACGTGCTCAGCCTGCGGCGCGACCGCTTCCGTGACGAACGGACGCTGGCCAGCTATCAGGCGCTCCGGGGCGCCGCCAAGGATTCCGGCGTGTGGCCCGCAGAGCGTGCCGAAGCACTCGCCCTGCTAGGCAAGGACGTGCATCGTCCTCCTGCCCGTGTCTCGTGGGGCTGGGACGGTCCCGTTCTGGTCGACGCGCTGCTCGACGATGGTGATCTGGACGCCGCCTGGGACGCGGCAAAGGACGCCGCTTCGGACGCTCAGTGGCTTCGGCTGGCTGACGCCTCGACCGCTACCCGTCCGGCTGACGCACTAGCGGTCTACATGAGGGCGATCGCCCCGCTGAAGAGCCTGACGGGCGACCGCGTCTACCACCGGATGGCGACCCTGCTGCTCTCCGCGCGCGCCTGCCACGAGACCCTGGGAACGACAGACAAGTTCGCCCGGTACATGACCGCCTTGCGCTTGGACCAGAAGCGAAAGCGCAACCTGATCAAGATCCTCGACCAGAAACGACTCTAGCTTCCAGCAGGGAGTCCCTCGTTAATATGAGTGTATGTGATACCGTCGTAGGTATGGCTCAGGTGGACCGGTTCTCGGTGACGATGCCTCCGGAGATTGGTGAAGGCGTTCGAGAGGCAGCGGCGCGGCAAGGGACCAGCGTGTCGGCATGGCTCACTGAGGCGGCGGCTGACCGCCTGAGGAACGAACTGCTGGGTGCCGCATTGGATGAATGGGAGTCCGAAGACGGTTCCTTCACCGAGGCTGAGCTCGACAAAGCGGCATCCCAGCTTGGCCTCACGCCTCGTTCGGATGTTGCGTGAGGGTAGTACTCGACGCCGGGGCGTTAGTGGCGACTGACCGTCGTGACCGCGTAATAGGTGCCCAACTGCGCGTGCTCCAGCAGCAGGCGACGCCGCTGCGAACGAGTGCGGCGGTTGTGGGCCAGGTCTGGCGCGATGGCCGCAAGCAGGCCAATCTCGCACGCGTTCTAGCCGGCGTTGGCGTCGAACCCCTAGGCGAGGGCAAGCAGATAGGCGAGCTGCTCGGGCAGACTGGCTCGGCCGATGTCGTCGATGCGCATGTTGCGCTCCTGGTGACTCCTGGCGACCTGGTGCTTACTAGCGATCCGGGCGACATCCGCACGCTGCTGCAAGCGACCGGAGTTGCAGCACGCGTGCAGCGGGTATGAGCCATCATTTCGCGCGCACCTGGCTGTACGGCCAACGGGCAGTGGCGTCCCATTTGCAGACGTAGGGACCCTGTCCGGGCGGACGACATGGGGAGTTCGGTTGACGTGCGCGCTTGGCGTGCGCCAGAGTCGGCACGTACACGCGACGGTTAGCGAGGAAGCCGGTGCGAATCCGGCGCGGTCCCGCCACTGTCACCGGGGAGCAGACCCCAGCACGGCCACGGCCCATTCGGGCGGGAAGGCCGGGGCGCGCACCGATCCGGGAGCCAGGACACTCCGGCCGCCGCGACCTTCGACCCGGGGCGAGGATCCCGAGAAGGGCCCGTCGTGTCTTCAGGACCCAGCGACAGCACTGTTCTGCTGCTGTCCACGTCCGATACCGACCTGCTGGCCGCCAAGGCCAGCGGCGCCGATTACCGGCTGGCGAACCCCGCACGCATGGACCCGGCGGATCTCACGCCGCTCCTCGACGGCAGCGACGTGGTCGTCGTGCGCCTGCTGGGCGGCGAGCAGGTGTGGCGCGAGGGACTCGCGGCGCTGCGCCGCCAGCCGCTCCCGCTGATCGTGCTCGGCGGCGAGATCGTCCCGGACGCCGCGCTGATGGCCCTGTCCAGCGTTCCGGCGGGCATCGCCGCTCAGGCGCACGAGTACCTGGCCCACGGCGGCCCGGGCAACCTCCGCGAGCTGGCCAAGTTCCTGGCCGACACCACGGCGATGACCGGCCACGGCTTCGCCCCGCCCGAGCCGATGCCGGCGTGGGGCCTGCGCCCGTGGCCGCCCGGCGAGCCAGAGCGGCCGGTGGTCGCCGTGCTCTACTACCGGGCGCACGAACTGGCCGGCAACACGGGCTTCGTCGACGCCCTCGCCGCGGCGATCGAGTCCTGCGGCGCACGCGCAATGCCGGTCTGGTGCGCCAGCCTGCGGACCGCGCCGCCGGAACTCCTGCAGGCGCTCGGCCGGGCCGACGTGCTGGTCGTCACCGTGCTCGCGGCCGGGGGCACGGTTCCCGCGAGGTCCCAGGCGGGCGGGGACGACGAGGCGTGGGACACCGGCGCGATCGCCGCCCTGGACATCCCGGTGCTGCAGGCCCTGTGCCTCACCTCGCCGCGGGCGCAGTGGACCGATGCGAACGCCGGGCTCAGCCCGCTCGACGCGGCCACCCAGGTGGCGATACCAGAGTTCGACGGCCGGATCATCAGCGTGCCGTTCTCGTTCAAGGAGACTGGCGAAGATGGCCTGTCGCGCTACGTTCCGGATCCGGAACGCGCCGCGCGGGTGGCCGGGACCGCGGTCGCGCTGGCCCGGCTGCGGCACATCCCGGCGGCCGGGCGGCGGATCGCGGTCGTGCTGTCCGCCTACCCCACCAAGCACTCCCGGATCGGCAACGCGGTCGGCCTGGACACCCCGGTGAGCACTGTCCGCCTGCTCAGGGCGATGCGCGAGCGCGGCTACGACGTCGGGCCCGTCGACGGCCCCGATGCGCTGCCCGGCATCGAGCCACCGGACGGGGACGCGCTGATCCACGCGGTGATCGCGGCAGGCGGCCAGGACCCGGAATGGCTCACCGACCAGCAGCTGGCCGCCGCGGCGGTGCGGATCCCGGCCGCGCAGTACCGCGCCTGGTTCGGCCGGCTGCCCGCCGAACTGCGCACGAGCGTGGAGAAGGCCTGGGGGCCGCCGCCCGGCGAGCTGTTCGTGGACCGGGCCGCCAGCGCCAGCGTCGGCGGCGACCCAGACGGCGACATCGTGCTCGCCGCGCTGCGCGCGGGCAACGTGGTGCTGCTCGTGCAGCCGCCGCGCGGCTTCGGCGAGAACCCGGTCGCGATCTACCACGACCCCGACCTGCCGCCGAGCCATCATTACCTGGCCGCGTACCGGTGGCTGGAGGAGAGCTTCGGCGCGCACGCGGTCGTGCACATCGGCAAGCACGGCAACCTGGAATGGCTGCCGGGCAAGAACCTCGGCATGTCCGCAGCGTGCGGGCCCGACGCCGCGCTCGGCAACCTGCCGCTGATCTACCCGTTCCTGGTCAACGACCCGGGCGAGGGCACCCAGGCCAAGCGCCGCGCGCACGCCACGATCGTCGATCACCTGGTGCCGCCGATGACCCGCGCGGAGACCTACGGCGACCTGGCTCGGCTCGAGCAGCTCATGGACGAGCACGCTGCGGTGGCTGCGCTGGACCCGGCCAAGCTGCCGGCGATCCGGGCCCAGATATGGACCCTCATCCAGGCCGCCAAGCTCGATCACGATCTCGGCCTCCAGGACCGGCCGCAGACGGAAGAATTCGACGACTTCCTGCTGCACGTCGACGGCTGGCTGTGCGAGGTCAAGGACGCGCAGATCCGCGACGGCCTGCACGTGCTCGGCGAGGCGCCCGAGGGCGCGGCGCGCGTCGGCCTGGTGCTCGCGATGCTGCAGGCCCGCCAGATCTGGTCCGGCGGGGGCGGGGCGGGCGGTGCCGTCGGCGCGGGCGGGACGGACAGCGCCGGCGGGCCGGGCGGCGCCGGCGGCGGCGGCCCGCTGCCGGGACTGCGCGAGGCGCTCGGCCTGGCCGAGGACGGCACCGCGCCGCGGGCCGCGGTCGACCGGACCGAGGGACAGGCCAGGGCGCTGGTCGAGGGGATGGAGCTCGCCGGCTGGCGGGCCAGCGCGGCCGCGCAGGTCACCAGCGAGGTCCTCGGCCGCGGCGACGGATGCGTCGAGCGGCTGCTGCGGTTCGCCGCCGACGACCTGATCCCGCGGCTGGCCGGGACGGCCGGCGAGATCGACGCGGTGCTGCACGCGCTCGACGGCGGCCACGTCCCGGCCGGCCCGAGCGGATCACCGCTGCGCGGGCTCATCAACACGCTGCCGACCGGCCGGAACTTCTACGCCGTGGACCCCAAGGCGGTCCCGTCAAGGCTGGCCTGGGAGACCGGGCAGCAACTCGCCGCCAGCCTGCTGGACCGGTACCGCGAGGACACCGGCGAATGGCCGGCCTCGGTCGGGCTCTCGGTCTGGGGAACCGCCGCCATGCGCACCTCCGGCGACGACATCGCCGAGGTGCTGGCGCTGCTCGGCGTGCGGCCGGTGTGGGACGACGCCAGCCGCCGGGTCACCGGCCTCGAGGTCATCCCGCTAACCGAGCTCAAGAGACCTCGCATCGACGTGGTCGTGCGGATCAGCGGGTTCTTCCGCGATGCGTTCCCGCACGTGATCACCCTGCTCGACGACGCGGTCCGGCTGGTCGCCGACCTGGACGAGGACCCGGCAGGCAACTTCGTCCGCGCGCACGCGCTGGCCGACGCCGAGCGCATGGGCGACCACCGCCGGGCCACCACGCGGATCTTCGGATCGCCCCCCGGCGCGTACGGCGCCGGCCTGCTGCCGCTGATGGAGAGCCGGTCCTGGCGCGACGACGCGGACCTGGCCGAGGTCTACGCGGCCTGGGGCGGGCATGCGTACGGGCGCGGCCTCGACGGCCGCCCCGCGCGCGAGGACATGGAGTCCGCGTACCGGCGGATAAGGCTCGCGGTGAAGAACACCGACAGCCGTGAGCACGACATCGCCGACTCCGACGACTACTACCAGTACCACGGCGGCATGATTGCGGCGGTCCGCTCCCTGACCGGCGCGGCGCCGCGCGCCTACGTCGGTGACAGCACCCGGCCGGAGCACGTCAGGACGCGAACCCTGGTGGAGGAGTCGGCCCGGGTGTTCCGGTCCCGGGTGGTGAACCCGCGCTGGATCCAGGCGATGCGGCGGCACGGCTACAAGGGCGCGTTCGAGCTCGCCGCCACCGTCGACTACCTGTTCGGCTGGGACGCCACTACCGGGGTGGTCGCGGACTGGATGTACGAGCAGCTCACCGCGTCCTACGTGCTCGACCAGGAGACGAGGCAGTTCCTGGAGAAGAGCAACCCGTGGGCGCTGCGCGGCATCACCGAGCGGCTGCTGGAAGCGGCTGACCGCGGCCTCTGGGAGGCGCCCGAGGAACAGACGCTCGAGGCCCTGCGCGAGGTCTTCCTGCAGGTCGAGGGCCAGCTAGAGGAGGCGCAGACGTGACTGGGCTGCCGTTCATGGCGGTCGTCGGCCAGGACGACGCCCGGCTCGCGCTGCTGCTCGGCGCCGTCGACCCTGGCATCGGCGGCGTGCTGCTCACCGGCGAGAAGGGCACCGCCAAGACCACGCTGGTCCGCGGCCTCGCCGGGATCCTGCCGGGCATCAGCGTGGTGGCCAAGTGCCGGTTTACCTGCGACCCGGCCAGCCCCGACCCGGCCTGCCCGGACGGCCCGCACCCACCGGGCAGCGCCGCCGCCCACCGGCCCGCCCGCCTGGTCGAGCTGCCGCTCGGCGCCACCGACGACAACGTCACCGGCAGCCTCGACGTCCCCCGGGTGCTGGCCGGGGCGGGCACCGCAGAGGCGTTCGCGCCGGGCCTGCTGGCGCTGGCCAACCGCGGCATCCTCTACGTCGACGAGATCAACCTGCTGCCCGACCACATCGTGGACGTGCTGCTCGACGCGGCGGCCACCGGCAGCACCAGCGTGGAGCGGGAAGGGGTCTCGCTGCGGCACGCGTCCAGCTTCCTGCTCGTCGGCACCATGAACCCCGAGGAGGGGGAACTGCGCCCGCAGCTGCTGGACCGGTTCGGGCTGTGCGTGCCGGTCGTCGCCAGCTCCGACCCGGAGCGCAGGGCCGCGGTTGTCCGGGCACGGCTCGAGCATGATCGGTCTCCGTCTGCCAGCATCCACGCATTTGAGAGCCTTGAACGCGACGCCACCAGCCAAATCGCCGCGGCACGGGCCCGTCTGGGCAGCGTGCAGATAACCGACGGCGAGCTGCTGCGGATCACCACCGCCTGCGCGATCCTCGGTGTCGACGGCATGCGGGGTGACCTGGTGACCTGCCGGACCGCGATAGCCCACGCCGCGTGGCAGCAGCGCGACGAGGTGATCGGCGAGGACGTGCGCGTGGCGGCCCGGCTGGCGCTGCCGCACCGGCAGCGGCGCGGGCCGTTCGACGACCCAGGTGCCGACGAGGCCAAGCTAGACGAGGCGCTCGGCCCCGACGCCCCCGAGGAGGAGGAAGGCGACCCGGGCCCGGACGAGGCCAAGCTTGACGAAGCGCTGGGCCCCGACGCGGCTGGGAGCGGGGAGGAGGACGGCGACGGCCCTGACGACGGCGGCGGCGGGGGAGGCGCAGGACGCCCCGACCCCGGCGAGCCGCCCCCGTCACGCGCCCAGGACACCGAACGCCGCGAGGACCCGGCGGCGCCAGCTCCGGCGGGCACGTCGGCAGCGCCCGGCGCCGCGTTCCAGGTAAGGCGCCTTACTGCCAGCGGGCTCGGCTCGGGGAACGACGGCCGCCGGTCCGGCTCACGCGGGCCGCACGGCCGTCCGATCGCCAGCATCCGCTCGTCGCGGCGGCCCGAGCTGCTGCCAACGCTGCGCGCCGCCGTGCTGGCCCGGCCTGGCGCCGCGGTCACGGTCACGCCCGGCGACCTGCGGGTCAGCCTGCGCCGCGGCCGCGAGTCCAACCTGATCGTGCTGCTGCTCGACACCTCGGGCTCGATGGCCGCGCGGCGCCGCAGCGCCGCGGTGAGCACCGCGGCGCTGTCCCTGCTGGATGACGCGTACCGGCGCCGGGACAAGGTCGCGCTGCTCACGTTCCGCGGCGACGGCGCCACGCTCGTGGTCCCGCCCACGTCGTCGGTGGAACTCGCCGCGCGCCGGCTGCGCGACCTCCCGGTCGGCGGCCGCACCCCGCTCGCCGCGGGCCTGGAAGCGGTCCGGCAGCTGGTCCGGCGCGAGCGCTGGCGGGACCCGGCCCGCCGGCCGATCGTGGTCGTGATCACCGACGCCCGGGCGACCGGCGGCCGGGCCGCGGTGGCGGAGGCGAACCGGTCGGCGGCCGCGCTGGCCAGGACCGGTGCAACGAGCATCGTGGTGGACGCCGAGGAGGGACCGGTGCGGCTCGGGCTGGCGGCCGAGATCGCCGGTCACCTGAACGCGGAGCTGGTGACGATCCCCGGCCTGGCGGCCGCGGCCGGGCCCGTGCGCGAGCAGGCGTCCAGCGCGCTGGCCAGCCTCATCCGCGCAAGGGAGGCGGCGGCCTGATGCCGCAGGGCAAGGTTGCGGAGATCCCCGACGACGGGCTCACCACCCGCGAGCGGCGCGAGCAGCCGGTGCTGGCCGTGCACACCGGGGACGGCAAGGGGAAGTCGACGGCGGCGTTCGGCCTGGCGCTGCGGGCCTGGTCGGCGGGCTGGCCGATCGGCGTGTTCCAGTTCACCAAGAGCCCGAAGTGGCGGGTCGGGGAGGAGGACGCGCTGCTGGCGCTCGGCCAGGTGCACGCCGCGACCGGCCAGGGAGGGCCGGTGACCTGGCACCGGATGGGCGCGGGCTGGTCCTGGCTGCGCACCGCGCCGGAAGACCACGCCAAGGCCGCGATCGAGGGGTGGCAGCAGGTCCGCCGCGACCTGGCCGCCGAGACCTACCGGCTGCTGATCCTGGACGAGTTCACCTACCCGCTCGCGAACGGCACCCTGGACACCGGCGAGGTGCTGGCCGTGCTGGCCGCCCGGCCCGGCAGCCAGCACGTCGTGATCACCGGCCGCCGGGCCGTCCCCGCGCTGGTCGACGCGGCCGACCTGGTGACCGGCATGACCAAGATCAAGCACCCGATGGACGCCGGGCGCAAGGGCCAGCGCGGCATCGAATGGTGAGCCTGCCGCGCGTGGTCATCGCCGCCACCCGGTCCGGGGACGGCAAGACCACCGTGGCGACCGGCGTGATGGCGGCGCTGCGCGCCAGCGGGCTGCGGGTGTCCCCGCACAAGGTCGGCCCCGACTACATCGACCCGAGCTATCACGCCGCGGCCTGCGGCGTCCCGGGCCGCAACCTCGACCCGTGGCTGGTCGGCGAGGACCTGGTCGCCCCGCTGCTGCGGCACGGCGCCGCAAAAGCTGGAGCCGCAAGAGTCGGCGGCGCAGGGGCCGGCGGCGCGGGGGCCGGCGGCGGCGCCGACGTGGCGGTCATCGAGGGCGTCATGGGCCTGTTCGACGGGGCGGCCGGGCGCGGCGACTTCGCCAGCACCGCGCACGTCGCGCGGCTGACCGGCTCGCCGGTGATCCTGGTCGTCGGCGCGGCCGGCACGTCGCGTTCGATCGCGGCGACCGTGCACGGGTTCGCCGGGTGGGATCCGCAGCTGCGGCTCGCCGGAGTCGTGCTCAACCAGGTGTCATCCGACCGGCACGAGGCCCTGCTGCGGGAGGCGCTCGCGCCGCTGAACATCCCGGTAGTCGGCGCTCTGCGCCGCGACGAGGCGCTGCACACGCCGTCGCGGCACCTCGGGCTGGTGCCGGCGGGGGAGCGGCCCGCGTCCGTGGACGCCTGGCTGCCGCAGCTCCGGGCGCTGGTCCAGCGCGGCCTGGACCTGGACCTGCTCATGCGCATCGCGCGCAGCGCCCCGGACCTGGCGGCCGAGCCGTGGTCTGCCGAACAAGCCGAGCTGCGGTCCGCCGAGCCTGGGTCTGCGGCGCCCCCGATGGCCGCGGCCCGGCCCGGCGACGGTCAGCCACCCACGCCGCGGGGCGCCCGCCCCGCCCGTGTCGCGGTCGCGGCCGGGCCTGCGTTCACGTTCCGCTACGCCGAGCACGACGAACTGCTGGCCGCGGCCGGCGCCGAGGTGGTGCCGTTCGACCCGCTGGCCGCCGGGAAGCTGCCCGACGGGACCGACGCGCTGGTGGCCGGGGGCGGCTTCCCGCAGGTGCACGCGGACGCCCTGGCCGCCAACACGGCCCTGCTCGACGACGTGCGTGGCCGGGCCGCGGCCGGGATGCCGGTGGTGGCCGAGTGCGCAGGCCTGCTGTGGCTCGGCGAGTCCCTGGACGGGCGCAAGCAGTGCGGCGTCCTGCCCGCCCGCGCCCGGATGACGGCGAAGCTGACCCTCGGCTACCGGGAAGCCACCGTGCTGCACGACACGCCGCTGCTGGCCGCCGGCACCCAGGTCCGCGCCCACGAGTTCCACCGCACGGTCAGCGAGCCCGCACACGGCGAGCATCCCGCATGCCAACTGGCCGACGGCACTGAGACCGGCTGGGCAGCCCCCGGCATGCTGGCCTCGTACCTGCACCTGCACTGGGCCGGACTGCCCGGCGCCGCCGACAGGCTGGTCCAGGCCGCGCTCGCTCGCCGCCCTGCCGCCCGCTGAGCCCGGGAACCCCGCAATTCCATGTCTGGGTACTGGGCACCTGAGTACCTCATAAGGGGTCCTGGCAAATCCGAAAAGTTCAGCACTGCCGACCTCGGCCGACGGCGCATACTGGCAGTGGAAGGCGAACGGCCGGTGAAAGACTCCCAGGCGCAAGGCAGGACAGCTCGAACGGGCCTGGACGCAGCTGCAGCGTCGATGGCGCGGGGCGCGTCCGGGGTCTGGCTGCGCACGGGGTCCCGCCTCGGCCTGGCCTGCCGCGGCACGGTGTATCTCCTGGTCGGCTACCTCGCCTTCCGCCTGGCTCTCGCCGCGCACGGGCGAGAGGGCGAGCCGGCGAGCAGCGCCGGAGCTGTGCAGGCAGCCGTCGATCCCGCGTGGGGACGCGTCCCGCTGGTGCTGCTCGTCGCGGGGCTCGCCGCCTATGCGTTTACCCAGCTGCTGGAGGCCGTGTTCCGGCCCGCCCGCGCCACCGGCACGATGGGCAGCTGGCGGCAGCTTGCGGTGTCGTCGTGGGGATTCGTGCTGTACTCATTCTTCTGCCTGAGCACCGCCCGGCTCCTGGTGGAAACCCCGCCGCAGCAGACGGCCCAGTCCGAGCAGCGCCAGGACACCGGCATGACCGCGGACTTGCTGCGAACGGGATGGGGCAAGGCGCTCCTCCTGCTGGTGGGGATCCTTGTCGTAGCGGGCGGCCTGGAGGCGGGCCGCCGGGCGGTTCGGCTCAACTTCCGGGAGCGGTTCACCGACGAGCACATGTCCCGGGCGCTGGCCATAGTCACCCGGGCCCTGGGCGCGTTCGGCTCCGTCGCACGCGCTGTTGTATTCGTCCTGGTCGGTGTCTTCCTGGTCAAGGCCGCGGTGCTATCCAGCGCGGACCAGACGAAGGGCCTGGACGCGATCTTCCGCTCGGTGGTCGGCTTCCCCTACGGTTCCTGGCTGCTCGCCCTGCTCGCGTGCGGCCTGTTCTGCTATGGCCTCTACTGCCTGATTGAGGTTCGCTACCGCGACCTGACACCAGGACAATGAAGCCCTTTACGGGGGACTGGCCTGTCGCTCTGCTGCGTGCAAGTGGGCTACGGGCGGATCAAGTCCGCCGACCGGGTCGATGACGTAGAAAAAATGGCAGTCGGGCCATGGCACCGGCGTACGGGCACCAATCCGGCGGCGGCTCTGCCGGCGGCGTATGCTGGAATTTGCTGTATCCGCTTTGGCAGCCTGAACGAGTTCCGGACCTGGTCCAGACCACGCGCCTGTTTTGAGTTCCGCCTTGCTGCATCTCCTAGATCGCGAGGCGTTCGATGAGCGCAAGGGTGGCTTCGGGTCGTCATGACGGCGATCGCTTCTTTCCGGTTTCCGGTGTGCCCGTGCAGGCTCCGGCGCGGCGGGCCACCCAGCTGACGGTAACGCCGCCTTCATCATGACCGTCGGTCCGCGTGTCAGCGCCGAGGAGACCTCGCCCGCTGTCGGCCCTGTCACGGGGGCACCATCCGGCGCCACTTCAGCCCGGCTGACCGGCCGCGGCATCGCGCAGCGGACGCTGCCAGCGGCGGGCGCAGGTCGGTACCGGCGCGGGCGAAGGATGGTCAGCACCGCGGCGTCCGCCGTCCTTGTCGCCGCCATCTTCGGTTTCGCACTCCCGCATTTCGCGTCCTACCGCAGCGTATGGGCCAGCGTCCAGATGATGACGTGGCCGCAGGTGCTGCTTGTCGTCATGGCGGCAGCGGCCAGCCTGGTCGCCGGCTGGCTGGTGATCTGTTCCATCCTGCCGTCGGTACGGTTCCGCGAAGCAGCAGTGGTGAATCTTGGCTCCACTGCGGCGGCAAACACGCTTCCGGCTGGCGGGGCCCTCGCCATGGGCATCAGCTGGACGATGCTCTCCAGCTGGGGCGTCAGCGGAGCCGACTACGTGCTCTACACCCTGGTTTCGGGTATCTGGAATGTCTTCGCCCGGCTGGGCCTGCCGGTCGCCGCCCTGATGATCATGGCGACGGTCAGCAGGCCGCAGGCTGGCCTGCTAGCCGGCGCCGTTGCGGGCCTGGTCTTGCTCGTTATCGTGGCTGTTGGCTTCGGCCTTCTGCTGCGGAGCGAGTCATTCGCGCTCCGTGCGGACGCGGCGGTCCAGCGCGCACTCACGGTGGCCTGCCGGCTCGCGCGCAGGGCGCCGCCGTCTTCCGCCGCCGGGTCCCTGCAGGGATTCCGTGAGCGGGCCTCCGGGCTCCTCGGCGCGCGGGGCTGGCGCATCACTGCGGCTACGGCCGTGAATTCCCTCGCACTGTGGCTGGTCCTGCTGGCGAGCGTGCGCGGCGTGGGCCTGTCCCAGTCCCAGGTGCCGTGGCAGACGTCGCTTGCGGCGTTCGCGTTCGTCCGTCTGCTGACGGTCCTGCCAGTTACGCCGGGCGGTGCCGGCATCACCGAGCTAGGCCTCGTCAGCATCCTGGCCGCGGCCGCCGGCCACAAACTCGCCGGGCAGGTAACAGCGGCTGTCCTGCTCTACCGGGCTGTGACTTACCTGGCGCCCATTCCCCTCGGCGCGCTAGCTTGCGTCGCCTGGCGGTACGCACCCGCGCTCAGGCACGGAGACAACAGGTCATGGACGACCGCCGGGCCGGGACGCGGTGCAGCCAGGCGTCCAGACCTGGGCTGAGGCGGATTGACCGCGCGCCGGGGTGTCAGAACCTGTCCCAGGATTTTGGGCGGTCATTCTCGCTCTCTTCCTGGCGAAATTCCGGTATCGGCTGGGCGCGCGCCCCTGTACGCACCAGTTTGCGCGGAGTAGAATCAAGATGTTGCTCCAGACCCTGGTGGCTGGTGCGCCTGCGGGATACCGCGGCTGCACTGCAAGGGCCCGGAGCCTTTTTCATGCACCGGCCCGCCGCTGATCGAAGACCGAGGAGCCGGCCATGGGCCTGGGCACGAAGGCTAAGGACAGGGCCAAAATAATGAAGGGCAAGGCCAGGAAGCACGTCGGCAAGGCCACCGGGAACAAGCGGCTACGAGCCAAAGGAAAAGCCGGCGAGGTAGCCGGCAAGCTCAAGCTCAAAGGACACAAAGCAAAGGACGCCCTCAAGCGCTGACCAGGCTTCCCCTGGCTATGCTCCCGGTTTTCCAGCCGCAGTAACGACCAAAGGCAGCCCTCGCCTGCGCAGCAGGCATCGCAGCCCGAACTGTTTGACCCTAGCGATATCTTCTGGTGCCGCCCCTGGGGCGGCGGCCCTTATCTAGGAGCCCTCTTGATTATCCTCGGAATCATTCTCCTCATTATCGGGTTCGTCGCCGGAATTGCCATCGTCTGGACGATTGGCATCATCGTCTTGATAGCGGGCGTGATACTCGCGCTGCTCGGGATGGCCGGTCACGCGGTCGGCGGCCGCAGGCACTATTTCTGAGCGCACCGGGCTGCGCGACGACAATGCCGGCTGCCCGGCTGGCGCTTGCCGCGAGTTGCACGATGGCTTTACGCCACGAGCGGCGCGAACGGTCCATGACGCCGTCCGCGCGTTCCCCGGCAGCCGATTCCCCAGACCACCGCCTCGCCCATCTCACACTCCCGGAGGCAGTCATGCGCATCGGAACCCTGCTGCTGGTCATCTGGCTCATCATCGGCGCCATCGCAGCCGGCCAGCGCCACTACTTCACCAGTTCGCGCCCAAGCTGCACCAAGACCAGCACGGTCATCGTGACGATCGCCGCGGGCCCCCTCAACTATGCCGGCGTGAACCCCAAGGTCGCGTGCACGGCATAGCCGACACCGCCAATACGGCGAAATCAGCGGACAAACAGGCGGCCCTGCACTATTGCAGGGCCAGGCAGACAGCCGCTCATGGGACTCGATGACCGGCTGTGGCCTTTGTGGCTTAGTCTGCGGTGGCTGACGCATCAGCCGGAGTAGAGGCACCTGCGGGGACATCGGCGGCGGGCGGTGCGTTGAGCGTTTCTGCGAGCGGGGTGGCGGCCCGCTGCGGGGTCGTGGTTCGGTGACCGAACAGCCGCGACCAGCCTCGCTCGCGGTCTGGAGGCGGATCTGGGCCGACGCCCGGCGAGTCGTTCCCCGGCGTGCTGGCGGTGCTGGCGCGGGCGGCTTCGCGCTGTTCCAGGAGGTCGTCGCGGTCCTGGCTGGCGGCGGCGGTCTCGCGGCGGGACCGCTTGAGGCCCTGGCGCGCCGCACGGCCGCGGCGGGAGGTGCGTCGCGCTCCGGCCAGCAGCAGGCTCAGCCCGAACAACGCGACTGCTCCGACGACGATGCCGTAGAGGAACAGCGTGCCGGTCGAGCCGGTCACGTGGTAGCCGAATACTGCGAATGGGTGGGTGAGCGCATGCCCGCTGCCGCCGTTGCTCAGAACGCCGACCACGCCCGCGATCACCGCGGCCACCAGGATGACGAGCCCGATTACTACGATCATGAAGCACTCCGAGTCTCAAGTCGCAGGCCAGCAGGGAAAGACGTCACATCCGCTGGCCGCAGATCAATGTCGGCGGCCGGGCAGACCGCCAGGGCTACGCGGCGAGCAGGCGCAGCCCTGGCAGTTCTTAGCGGTGCGCGAAGAACCCGCGGCGGCTGGACCGCCTGGACCGGCTGGAGCCGCCCGACCGGCTGGTGACCAGGTGGTAGACGAGCAGGAGAACAGCCGCTCCGACGATGGCGGTGAGCCAGGTCGAGAGGTTGAAGAAGCCCTGCAGGGAATGGATGTGGAAGAGCTTGGTGGCGACCCAGCCGCCGGCCAGTGCCCCGACGATCCCGATCACGCAGGTAAGGATGAGGCCCTGCTGCCTCCTGCCGGGGATCAGCATATTGGCGATCAGGCCTGCGACCAGACCGAGAACGATCCATGCGATAATGCCCATACCGACTCCAAGGCCAGTCATTAGTTGAATTACGCGGTAGTAAGTCGTGCTGAGCAGGCCGCGGTCGGAGGAAAAGCTCCCCAGGTTTCCGCTGTCCTTCAGCCTCGGTGTCGTGCCCGCCCCGGTCGGTGACGGGAAAAGAAAATCCGGGCCCTTGCTGCTGCAACCACGTAATTTTGTGGTGCAACTGCCTGGGTCCGGAGCGTGCCTTCACTATACCCCTTTTTGGCCCTCGCGCATAATTCGGTTCTGGAGACAGTAACGGATTCATGATCCATTCTGTCCGGAGTCTCGCTGGCGCGCCGCCGGGGCGACAGCACGGCGGGCCAGTCGCCCGCTGCCTTGCGGACGGGGCTGGCGGCACTCACGTACCACCGCGCCCGCTCACCGCTGTGCCTTCGTGTGCGGCGGGCAGCCGGTACCCGCTATCCATGTCTGGTGCCGTGCGGCCCCGGGCACCGGCAAGGCGGCTTCACCGCCGCAAAACCATGACCAAGGCCTGGCCCGGAGGATGTTACCGCTGCGTAGATGCTCTATTCGGAAGAGCCAGGAAATGGTATTATTTTGAGTGTTGCTCCGGACCCCGGCGGCTGCGTCTGCGATTTCAGCGGTTGCAGCTAGGGCCTGGGGTTTTTTTAATTCCCCGTGCGCTGGCCGTGTCGGCGACACGTTACGGCCAAAGCACGGCGGGACTACCGGGAGAATTCCTTCCCGCCACGATCTGCCTTCATGACCGGTCACTGCGCACGCCGCCTGGTCACCAACAAAGGAGCCGTTACGGGCGTCACCGCATGGATCGTTGCCGGCCCGGCCGAAGACTTGACCGCCAGATGCCCGGCAGGCGAGCACAGCACCCTCCCATCAACTGGCTCGGCCGCCGCCGAGCCGGCTGCTCGCCCGTCATTGGACAGCGGGGCCGGCGTGGTCACCACTGAGGCGGGCCAGGCACTCCCGCGCCTGGCCGGCCTAGTGGACGGTGAGCTGCTGGCAATCCTCCGGTCGCTGGCGCGCACTAGCGAGCGGCGAGGCGAGGCGTGCGAGCTGCTGGTCAGCCGTCACCGCCAGCTGGTGTTGTCGTGCGTCCGGCGGTACCGGGGCAGCCCTGAGCCAGCCGAGGACCTGATCCAGGTGGGGTACGTCGGCTTGCTGAAGGCGATCAACAACTTCGATCCTGCTTTCGGCGCCAGTCTGGCCGCCTATGCGGAGCCCTGCATCACCGGCGAGATCAAGCGGCACTTCCGGGACAAGCGCTCCCTGGTCCACGTCAAGCGCTCAGTGCAGGAACTGATACTCCACGCCCGGGACGCGACCGCGCTGCTCACCCAGGACCTGGGCCACGTGCCTACCGAATCCGACCTGGCCCGGTACCTGGGCGTCAGCGGCGCTGACCTGCGCGAGGCGCGGCGAGCGGAGCTGGCTTTGCGGCCATCCTCACTGGACGCGCCGGTGGCCGGCCAGCCCGGCACGGCCAGCCTGGCTGATTTCCTCGGCCAGGAAGATCCGGCGATGGAGCACACGCTCGGCATCCATTCCGTCGCCTCGCACTGGGGCGAGTTGCCCCGCCGCGAACAGCAGATTCTGATGTTGCGTTTTTACGGCGACATGACCCAGGCACAGATCGGCCACCGGCTCGGCATCTCCCAGATGCACGTCTCCCGGCTCCTCGCCCACGCACTCGGCCACCTCCGCCTGCGCCTGCTCGACCTGCCGGAGCACTCAGCCACACAGGTACGGCCACTGCCCCGCCAGGCGGCTGCGCCCGCATTACCCCTACCGGGCATACGGGCCTCGTCTTCGGATTTGGGCACAAGCCCCTATCCGCGCGTGATGCACGGAGATCATGAGGGCGTCGGAACCAGGCAGGGGAGTCGCCGCTCAGAGCGCGGGCTGGCGCTCCGGTGAGTCGAGCCATGGGAACTGCTGCTCGTGGGCGGCGGCGACCCGAAAAGCGGTGACGTCGTCGTAGGTCTTCGCGATGATGGACAGCCCAGTCGGGACGCCGTCGCGGGACCGGCCGGAGGGCACACTGAGCACCGGGCACCGGCTGGCGATGTTGAACGGCAGCGTCATCAGCACATCCAGCCAGTCGTCGTGCTCGCGGCTGTTGATGATGGCCGGCTGGTCGGTGTCGTACTCGGCGGGCAGCGCGGGAACGGCGAACGTCGGGCACACCAGCGCGTCGAAGTTGTCGAGCAGCTGGCCGAGCGGCGCGCAGATGTCGGCCTCCAGCGCCAGCCCGGCGACGAGGTCTTCCTTGGTGATCTCGTCGGACTCGGCCACGAACCGGCGCGCGTACGAGGTGAGTTCGTCCGCGTGCGCCGCGTAGATCTCCCGCATAGACGGCCCGAAGATCACGCCGAAGTGGATCCGCGCCGCTCGCTTGATCGCCGCGATTTCCCAGGGCAGCGCCACTTCTTGCACGTCGGCGCCCGCGTCGGCCAGCCGGGTTGATCGAGGAGGCAATGGCCGGGCTGGTCGCCAGCGACTGCTGGGTGGACGCGCTCATCGAGTGCACCAGGCGGCTCCGGCGCACCTACCATCAGCACCCCGCCGCGGCCTCGCTTTCGGCATGCCGGACGACGCAGCGGCCCGCGGAGATGAGGACCGTCGACGTACTCATCGGCGCGATACTCGCGGCCGGCTTCGCAGGACCGGAGGCCGCGGTGATGTACCGGGCGATCGGCGACTTCTCGCTCTCGTGGGCGGGCGGCGAGGCCACGTTCCTGGCCCTGGACAAGCGTCTGCAGGATCTCGACCGGTCCGCCTGGACCCGGGCTTACCTGGCCGTCGACCGTTCGGAGTACCCGAACACCTGGCAGATCCGCGCCGAGCTGCCCGACGTGGCCGACGACGACATCTTCGAGACGATCCTGTCCCTGGTGATGTCCGGGCTGGCCCAGCGGGCGCCGCGGCCGTGCGAATGCCCCGTGCACGGCCAGCGCACCGTCGCTTCCTGATTCTGGAGTCGGCGCCGGCGCCCGGCTGGGCGGCCCCCGCCCAGCCGGCCTCATACGTTCACCTGCACTGGGCCCGGTTCCCGGACGCCCCCGCGCGGCTGGTCCAGGCGGCCCTGGCCCGACGGCCTGCCCGCCCGCCTCGCGGAGCGTGGGCGAGGCGGGCGGGCAGGAGCAGCGGACGGGCAGGAGCATTCCCCGGAACTACTTGGTGAACTGCCAGTACTCAGGGAACATCGTGAACAGCGGGCTGAAGGTGACGTTCTTCAGCGTGCTGGAGACCGCCTGGACCGCATACGGCTCCGGCTCCGGCACCCACATGAACGGAAGCTGCTCCGTTCCGTACGTGGCGTACCTGTCGAACACCGACAGGCTGTTGCTGGTGTGCGTCTCCTGGATCAGCTTGTCCATCGTCGGGTCGGAGTAGTTACCCGAGTTCGACCCGGCGCCGGTCGCGAACAGCGACTCACCGGTCGGCTCGAAGCCCGGTCCGTCGAAGCCCCAGCCGCCGTAGGAGAACACCTGCACGTTGCACTTCGGGCCCATCGGCGTGCACGGCGCGCTCTCACCGATAATCGTGTTGAACGACTGCCCGACCAGCGTGACGTCGATGCCGACCTGCGACTCCTCGGACTTGATCGCCTCGTACGTCGCCGTGGCGGCCGCCACGCCCGTCGAGTAGACGAACGTCATCTTGAGCTGCTCGCCCTTGGTGATGCCCTTGCCGCACTTCGACGGGTCCTGGCATTGCATCACGCCGCCGACCTCCGACCAGCCGTGACTGGTCAGCAGTGACTTCGCCTTGGCCGGGTCAAACGGGTACGGCCCCTGCCCGCCGTTCTCCTTCTCGATGGCCGGCTCGAACTGGTTCGACGGCACGGTCGGCACCGGCCCGGCGTCCGGGGTCGCGTACCCGCGCCAGATCTCCTTGCTGATGCCGGGCTGGTCTTCTGCGTACTGCATCGCCTGGCGGATGTAGAGCTGGCGGACCAGGTAACCGACCTGCGGGTTGTTGAAGTTCGGCTGGGAGTACTGGATGCCATAGTCCAGGAAGGGCTCCAGGTTGTACGAGCTGCCCAGCGGGTTCACCGAGGGAAGGTAGGAGTTGGCCGGCTTTTGCGCCAGGTCTGCGGTCGGGATGTAGCCGATGTCGACCGACCCGGTCTTCAGCGCGGTGTACTCGGCCGCGTCGCTGGTGAACGGCACGAACTTGATCGCCGACAGCGTCGGCTTGGGGCTGCCGGAGTAGTCCTTGTTCGGCACGATCGTCACGTTGCCGTCGGTGTTGAAGCTGGACAGCTTCCACGGGCCGTCAACGACCGACCACAGCGGGCTGGTCGCGTACGTCGAGGCGATCTTCGACTGCGCGGTGAGGAAGGTGTAGACCGCCTTGCACTTGGCCCAGCCATCGGCCGCGCTGTCGGTGGCGCAGCCGCCGCTGCCGGCCTTTGCGCCCAGGCTGGTGACGTCCCACGCCAGCGGCATCGGGGTCAGCTCGGCGAGCTGGTTGTAGGTGTACCAGATGCTGGAGTACGCGCTGTTCAGCTGCATCGTCACCTGGTTGGGCCCGGTGGCCTTGTAGGAGACGATGTTGTCCGGCAGCAGGCCCGGAACGTAGGCGTCCCAGTTGGCCTTCTCCGCCTTCGCCATGTTCAGGAAGAAGATCAGGGACTGGGCGTTGACGGTCTCGCCGTCCGACCACTTCCAGCCCTTCATGTTGATCACCAGGGTCTTGCCGCCGTTGGTGAAATCGGGCGGGTTGGCGGGCGACAGCGGGTAGTTCACGGACACCGAGGTGTTGGTGTTGTTGCCGAACATGTACAGCTGCCGGTACATCAGGTACTGGAACTGGTTGTCGTTGTAAACGCCCGCGTTCGTGATCGAGTAGAACGGGAAGATCCAGCTATAGGTGACCGAGGGCGGCAGTGCGACCGTGGCCGTGCCGCCCTTGACCGGCGTGCCCGACGTACTGCCCGACGGGCTGCTCGACGACGAGCAGGCCGCGGCGGTCAGGGCAACTGCTGCGGTCACGGCAACCGCCGCGAGCCGCAGCTTGCGTCTCCAGAATTTCATCTGCGCTCCTTCCGTACATGGACCGGTCTCCAGCCGCCCAGACGGCCGGGGCGTGAAGTCGTGGTGCTGGAGACTTCGGCAGCCCCGGGAAGGCTGGCTGCAGCCGGAGATCGGGCGGCCCCGAAAGGCCTCCCCGCGCGGCAGTATGCGCGCAGGCGCTTGGCAGCGGCTTGGCGAGCGCTTGGCGCGCGGCGCCTCGGTGACTCTGGAATGGGGTGCCGGGCAGGTCTAAATTGGCTTACCTGAGCAGCAGCGATAACGACGTCGCAGATTGAGGAGAGCACCGGTGACGACACTTCGCGCAGCGGTCACGCAGGTCGCATGGACCGGCGACAAAGAGACGATGATCAAGCGTCACGAGGAACTGGCGCGCTCAGCCGCCGCCAGCGGCGCGTCCATCGTCGGGTTCCAGGAGCTGTTCTACGGACCGTATTTCGGCATCGTTACCGACCAGAAGTACTACTCCTACACCGAGCCGGTCCCCGGGCCGACAACCGAGCGGTTCCAGGCCCTGGCCAGGGAGCTGAACCTGGTCATCATCCTGCCGGTCTACGAGGTAGAAAACGAGGGGGAGTACTACAACACGGCCGCCGTCATCGACGCGGATGGCGCGCTGCTCGGCAAGTACCGCAAGCACCACCTGCCGAACCTGCCGCAGTTCTGGGAGAAGTTCTACTTCCGCCCCGGCAACCTTGGCTACCCGGTGTTCAACACCGCGGTCGGCCGCGTTGGCGTCTACATCTGCTACGACCGGCACTTCCCGGAGGGCTGGCGCGAACTCGGGCTGGGCGGCGCGCAGATCGTCTTCAACCCCTCGGCCACCAAGCCCGGCCTGTCCAACCGGCTGTGGGAGCTCGAGCAGCCAGCGGCGGCCGCGGCGAACCAGTACTTCATCGCCGCCAACAACCGGATCGGCCGCGAGTACGAGGAGTTCGGCGACGAGGCGGTCGAGTTCTACGGCTCGAGCTACTTCGTGGACCCCCGCGGGAACTTCGTCGGCGACGTAGCGTCGACCGACCAGGAAGAGATCGTCATCCGCGACCTCGACCTGGAGGAGATCACCCGAACCCGCAACGACTGGCAGTTCTACCGTGACCGCCGGCCAGAGACCTACACCCGGACGGTGCAGCCATGACGACCCTGATCACCGGCGGCACGGTCGTCTCGGCCACCGGGTCCGGCCCGGCCGACGTGCTCATCGACGGCGAGACCATCGCCGCGGTGTTCTCACCCGGCACTTCGGCGCTCGGCCCGGTCAGCGCCGACACCGTGATCGACGCCACCGGCAAGTACGTCATCCCGGGCGGCGTGGACGGGCACACCCACATGGAGATGCCGTTCGGCGGCACGCAGGCCTCCGACACGTTCGAGACCGGCACCCGCGCCGCGGCGTGGGGCGGTACCACGACGATCGTCGACTTCGTCGTGCAGGCCCACGGCCAGCACGTCCAGGACCAGGTCGCGCTGTGGCACGAGAAGGCCGCCCGGAACTGCGCCATCGACTACGCGTTCCACCAGATCATCGGCGACGTCAACGCCGACGCGCTCAAGGCGATGGACGAGCTGATCGGCGAGGGCATCACCAGCTTCAAGCTCTTCATGGCCTACCCGGGCGTGTTCCTGTCGAGTGACGGGCAGATCCTGCAGGCGATGCAGACGGCCGCGGGCAACGGCGGGCTGATCATGATGCACGCCGAGAACGGCTCGGCCATCGATGTCCTCGTGCAGCAAGCGCTCGAGCGGGGAGAGACCGCGCCGTACTACCACGGCACCACCCGGCCGTGGCAGACCGAGCAGGAAGCGACGCACCGCGCGATCATGCTCGCCGACCTGGCCGGCGCGCCGCTCTACGTGGTGCACGTGTCGGCCAAGCAGGCACTGGCCCGGATCGCCGAAGCCAGGGACGCCGGCCAGAACGTGTTCGGTGAGACCTGCCCCCAGTACCTCTATCTCTCGCTGGAGGAGAACCTCGGCGCGCCCGGGTTCGAGGGGGCGAAGTGGGTGTGCTCGACGCCGCTGCGCGCTCGCGCCGAGGGGCACCAGGACGAACTCTGGAAGTACATCCGTACCGGCGATGTCACCACGGTGTCCACGGACCACTGCCCGTTCTGCATGAAGGACCAGAAGGACATGGGCGTCGGCAACTTCGCCAAGATCCCCAACGGGATAGGCAGCGTCGAGCACCGGATGGACCTGCTGTACCAGGGCGTGGCCGACGGGCGCATCTCGCTGGAGCGGTGGGTGGACGTCTGCTGCACCACCCCGGCCCGGATGTTCGGCATGTACGGCCAGAAGGGCGTCATCAGCCCCGGTGCAGACGCGGACATCGTCGTCTACGACCCGAACGGCCATACGTCGATCGGCGTCGGCAAGACCCACCACATGAACATGGACTACTCGGCGTGGGAGGGATGGGAGATCGACGGGCACGTCGACGTCGTTCTGTCCCGCGGCACCGTCATCAAGGATGAGTCCGGGTACATCGGAACCAAGGGCCACGGCCGGTTCGTCCGGCGCGGCCTTTCCCAGAACCTGATCTGAGGTCCGCATGGAGTTTGGCGTAGTACTGCAGACCGACCCGCCCGCCTGGCGCGTTGTAGACCTCGCCCGGCGCGCCGAGCACCACGGGTTCCGGCACGTCTGGACGTTCGACTCCCACCTGCTCTGGCAGGAGCCTTACGTCATCTACAGCCAGATTCTGGCCGCGACGCACCGCGTGACCGTCGGGCCGATGGTCACCAATCCGTCTACCCGCGAGTGGACCGTCACCGCGTCGCTGTTCGCCACGCTGAACGACATGTTCGGCAACCGCACGATCTGCGGCATCGGCCGGGGCGACTCGGCGGTACGGGTCATCAGCGGTCGGCCGGCGACGCTCGCCAACCTGCGTGAAGCGGTGCGGGTGATCCGGGGCCTGGCCAACGGCGAGGCGGTCCCTTACAAGGGGGCGGAACTGCGGCTGCCGTGGGCGACCGAATCCCGGTTGCCGGTATGGGTGGCCGCGTACGGCCCCAAGGCTCTGGCACTGGCCGGGGAGATGGGCGACGGCTTCATCCTGCAGCTCGGCGACCCGGACATCGCAGCGTGGTCGATCGCGGCCGTCCGCAAGGCCGCCGCCGACGCGGGCCGTGCCGCCGGCGACGTGAAGATCTGCGTCGCCGCGCCGGCCTACGTCACCGACGGCTCGCAGCAGCAGCTGGCTCACGCGCGCGACCAGTGCCGCTGGTTCGGCGGGATGGTCGGCAATCACGTCGCCGACATCGTTGCCCGCTACGGCAGCGAGGGGACCGCGGTGCCGAAGGCGCTCAGTGACTACATCGCCGGGCGGGAGAGCTATGACTACAACGCCCACGGCAAGCCCGGCAGCAGCCACACCGATTTCGTGCCGGATGAGATCGTCGAGCGGTTCTGCCTGATCGGCCCCGTCGACGAGCAGGTCCGGCGGCTTCGGGAACTCGAGGGGCTGGGCGTCGACCAGTTCGCGATCTACCTCCAGCACGACGCCAAGGACGAGACCCTGGCGGCGTACGGCGGCGCGGTCATACCCGAGATGAAGGCCCCCGCGAGGGCGCGTAACTAGGACGCCTCCCGTGGCCGGATTGGCCTGGGCTGGCTTTGGCTGATGCCAGGCCGGCGCGGTCCCGCTGCTTATCCCCCGAGCTGCAGCAAGGCTGTGACGTGCCGGGCCAGCGCGTCCGGCAACGTGCCGCCATGGACCTGCGCAGCAAGCGCGCTCACCTGCTCCAGGACCCTGCCGGACGCGACCGCGGCCGCACGGAGCCCGGTCGCGTCCAGGCCGGCGGCGGTGGCCTCTATGCCGTCCGGCAGGTCGCCGGGATCTCGGTCCAGCACCTGCGACAGCCCGTAGGCCGGATAGCGGGCCTTGCGCGCCGCCGCCCACAGCGCCCAGATCCGGCCGCGGGCCTCATCCAGCCGGGCCAGCGCCTCCCAGTCTGATCCTCGCCGCAGGTACTTGGCCACGTCGGCGAGCGCCTCCCAGCCGAGAAAGGCCCATTCGCGCACCGTCCCGGCCGTGACGATGTCGGCGCTGACGACGCGGTCAGTGCTCATCAGCCCCTCCGGGTCGAACAAGACCACCTCGTCCGGTGCCCGTCCCTGGTGTGTCGGGCCCGCCACCAGATCAAGCTGGACGCATCCGGAGAACTGGCCCACGATCCGCGTCAGCCCCCGGTACGGGTGCTCCAGCGCATCGACAAGTTCGCCCATCTCCGGCAGGACGGCACGCACCGCAGCGACCACCTCGCCGGCACCATCTGGCCGGCAGTCGATGAAGCAGTCCACGTCTGATAGCTCGTCCGCCGCCCCGCGCCCGATGGAACACCCCACCAAGAACACCCGCGCCGCAGGCTGCGCCAGGCACAGATCAAGCAACCGCTCCATGATCCTGCGCTGAGCCTGCAACTGCGCCGGCAGCTCCGCCAGCCACACCCGGGCCTGACGCTCCTCCATGGCGGCCAGTATGCCCGCCCACCTTCAACGGCATCGACCGACCTGCCTGACAGGGCCTGTCCAGATATCAATATATGGTTCTAATATTTGGAACATGCTTCAGGAAACCAATGGTCCGGGGTTCTCGCAATCGCTGGAGCGAGGCCTCGCGATCTTGTCGGCATTCAGCCCGGACCGCCCGGCGATCGGGATCAGTGAGCTCGCTCGCGAGCTGGGCCTGACCCGCAGCACGACGCACCGCTACGTGGCCACGCTTGCCTCGCTCCGCTATCTGGAGCAGGAGGTCTCGACGCGCCGGTACCGCCTCGGACCGCGCGTCCTGGACCTGGGTTTCTCCGTGCTCGGGTCGCTGGAACTGCGGCAGATCGCGGCGCCGCATCTGCAGCAGCTCACCGACGCCACCGGGCACACGTCCAACCTGGCCATCCGCGATGACACCGATGTGATCCTTATCGACCGGGTCCGGGGACGTCCGGGCCGTTACCACCACCTCGAGTTCAGCCTGCACGTCGGTTCCCGGCTGCCCTCCTACTGCAGCGCGACCGGCAAGGCGCTGCTGGCCTATCTGCCGCAGCCGGATCTCGACCGGCTGCTGGATCGGATGGAGCTGGTCCAGCGCGGCCCCCGGACCCTGACAGACAAGAAATCCCTGATCCGGGAGCTCGAAAAGGTGCGCTGCACCAACATCGCCACGAACGATGAGGAACTCGAAAGCGCGCTGCGATCGATCGCCGCGCCCATCCGCTCGCGCTCTGGCCAGGTCGTCGCGGCGGTCAACCTCGCGATCCCATGGTCTCCCGCCGCGATGAGCGAGCTCGTGAGCCGGCTCGGGCCGACCGTCCGGGCGGCGGCCAACAGGATCGCGGCCCAGGTGGTCTGACCAGGCCAGGGTGGGCGGGCGAGCGAAGGCCTGCCGGAAACTCGCTGGCCCGGGCATCAAGGATCGGGCACCATGGGCCGATGCCGGTAGTCCCACCGAAGCTGCGCCCGGGCTCGTCGGTGCGCGTGATCGCGCCGTCGAGATCGCTGGCGATGATTCCCGCCGAAGCCCGCGCCGAGGCCGACAGGAAGCTGGCCGCGCTGGGCCTGCAGGTCTCGTTCGGCGAGCACGTCGAGGAATGCGACGACTTCGTTTCGTCATCGGTGGCCGCGCGCCTGGCCGATCTGCACGCGGCGTTCGCGGATCCCGGGGTGGACGGGATCCTCACCGTGATCGGCGGCTTCAACTCCAACCAGCTGCTGGCGGGCATCGATTACGGGCTGGTCGCCGCGAACCCCAAGGCGCTGTGCGGGTTCTCCGACATCACGGCCCTGTCCAACGCGCTCTACACCAGGACCGGGCTGGTCGGCTACTCGGGCCCGCACTACTCGAGCTTCGGCATGAAGCATCACTTCGGCTACACCGAGGCCGGCTTCGTGGCCTGTCTCATGCGCGACGACCCGTTCCGGCTGGAACCATCGCCGACCTGGAGCGACGACGAGTGGTACCTCGACCAGGAGGACCGGCACCTGGAGACCGGAACGGACTGGTGGGTGCTCCAGGAGGGCGAGGCGGCGGGCACGATCGTGGGCGGCAACCTGTGCACGTTCAACCTGCTGCAGGGCACGCCGTACCTGCCGCCGCTCGACGGCACGGTGGTCTTCGCCGAGGACGACGACCTGGTGCAGCCCTGGATCTTCGACCGGGACCTCGTGTCGCTGCTGCAGCAGCCGGCCTTCGGCGGTGTGCGGGGCCTGGTCATCGGGCGGTTCCAGCGGCGGACCGGAATGACGCGGGAGCTGCTGGCCCAGATCGTCGCCACCAAGCGGGAGCTGGCAGGCCTGCCGGTGATCGCCAACGTCGACTTCGGCCACACCACCCCGACGGCGACGTTCCCCATCGGCGGCACGGTCGAGGTTCGCGCCGACCGGGGCGCTCCGAGCGTGACCATCGCCAGCCACTGATGACCGGGCAGCACGCCGAAAGCGGCCACAGCGGTCCTCCGGCCGAGCCGCCGTGTGACTTTGCCGGCCTGTTCCTGGTCGAGCGGGCCCGGCTGAGCGAGCTGCTGGCCAGCCTCGGCCCGGCGGACTGGGACCGCCCGTCGCCGTGCCCGGGCTGGACCGTACTCGGGCTGAGCAGCCACCTCGTCGGCGACGATCTCGGCTTCCTCGCCCGCCACCGCGACGGCCATTTCGGGACGCCCGGCCCGGACGACGCCAGCGAAAGCGAGTTCGTCGCCTGGCTGGACGGCCTGCAGGACGAGTGGGTCCGCGCCGCCCGCAGGCTCAGCCCGCGCATCGTGGCGGACCTGCTCGAGTGGGCCGGGCCGCAGGTGGCCGAGACCATGCGCGGCGAAGACCCGCGAGCCCGCACCGCCGACGTGTCCTGGGCGGGCACCGAGCCGGTTCCGGCCTGGCTCAACCAGGCCCGCGAGCTTTCCGAGTACTGGATCCACCGCCAGCAGCTGCTCCAGGCGGCCGGCCGCCCCAGTGACCTGCGCGCCGACCTGGCCGGGCCGGTCCTGGACGGCCTGCGGTGGGCGTACCCGTTCCGCCTCGGGCAGGCGGCGGCCCAGCCGGGCGATTCGGTCACGATCTCCGTTGCCGGCCCGGTCACGGTTACCTGGAACCTGGTCGCCACCCCGGCCGGCTGGGCGTACCGCGACGCGCCGGGCACGCGGGTCGTGGCGACCCTGGAGATGACCACCGAGCAGGCCTGGCGGCTGCTGACCAACAACCTGCCCGCCGCCGACCGGTCCAGCGTTGCAGCGTCCGGCGACGAGACGGTGCTCGGCATCCTGCTGCGGACCCGGGCCATCATCGGCACACCCAAGTGAGCGTCGCCGAAGCGAGCCGCAGAAATCGACATCAAGATCGTCCAGGAAATGCTTGACCTTCCTCCCGGGCGATCACCCCCGCATCTTTACGAGCGTGGGAGAGTTGCCGGAGTGCTTTGCGGGCAATCGTGGCCGCGTGACATGCCTTCCGTGCCGGAGACGCTGCTGCGGGAAGCCGTGCTGCATGCAGGTAGCTGTCGTGACCATCGGGGCTGAATGCGGCGCGTGCCCACGTGGTGAACGCGTCATAGTACGGGTGGCAGACGATCACGACTTCGGCCGGGCCGAGGACCGAGATCTCCTCGAGCAGGTGGACGATTCCCGGCCGGCCCTCGACCGGGTAGAACTCCTTGGGGATGTACCGCGCCCACCCGGGGATCCTGGTGCCCAGGCCGCCGGCGCACACCACGACGCGGATGACCTTGGCCCGGGTCATGCCAGGATCCGCCGCGGTAGGCTGCCCCGATGCATGTGCGCGTGACCGGCGTAGTCATCGAAGATGACCGTATCTTGCTGCTGAACCAGGACACCGATACCGGGCGCTCGTGGAGCCTGCCGGGCGGCAAGGCCGAGGACGGTGAGACCCTGGCGGCTGCCCTCGTGCGAGAGATGCGGGAGGAAACCGGCCTGGACGTCGAGCCGGGCCGGCTGCTGTATGTCTGTGATCACCTGCCTGGTAGCGGCACCCACGTGGTTCACCTGACCTTCGAGGCCCGCCGGACCGGCGGGACCGTTGGCCAGGTGACCGCTGGTCTTGATACCCGTCCGATCCGGGGCGTGGAGTTCGTCAAGCTCGCGGACTTGCCATTGCTGGGGTTCAGCCAGCGGTTCGGTGACCTAGCCATGGCGGGGTTCCCCGGAGCTGGCAGCTACATGGGGCCCAAGGCTGCTATCGGCCTGTGAGGCATCCAGCGCCTGGATCAGCTCTTCGTCGATCTCGGCGAGCGGCCGGGACCGGTCAGCCAGCCTGCCGATCCATGCCTTCAGGCGGCAGGCTAGCTCGTCGGTGCTGACCGCTAGCTGGCTACCGTCGCGGACCAAGCGGATGCCGACGCCGCGGGAGCAGCCGCGGCGAAGATCACCGGCGGCGGCATTCACGGAAGGAACCAAACCCACATCATGGCAATGTGGGTACGTTTTCTGCCAAGCGGTGTGCTCATCTGTCAGTTGAAACTGTAGCGCTACTGGGTGCGCCCGGCGGAGGCGACGAAGCGCGAGGTCATGAGGTCTATCAGCTCGCTCTGGGTGACCTTGATGTAGCGGGGCTCCCTGTTTTTCGGCTTGGTCGCGTTCATGGTCACCCGGCCGATGGCCGCGTCCTCGCCTTCGTTGCGCACGAACTGGTTCTCGATCTTCAGGGACTTCTGCCCGAAGCGGAACTGCTGATCAACCCGGACGCGGAGCGCCTCGTCGGGGGTGATCACGTCGGCGAAGAGGAAGGCCGCCATCCGGATGAACTGCTGGTGCACGGTCCGCAGCGTGTAGGAGCGGGTCCCCGCCTCGATGTTGTTTCGCTCGACGAGCAGCACAGGCACGTCCCCGCCGTCGGGCGGCTGCACGGCGAGACAGGTTTCCCCGCCAGGGCCCGGTACCCCGGGCGGCATCGCCACATCCTTCAGGCCCTCGGTCGTCTCCATGAACATGACCATGCCGCTCTGGAAGCCGCGGCGGTGGAACCA
>Ga0209333_1000038_pt1 | contig 77426 bp, 70 predicted proteins | sample BlaSpr_A8_OM2_O3_FD_187982 | JGI IMG/M metagenome (GOLD analysis project Ga0209333, IMG submission 187982) | Forest soil microbial communities from Thunder Bay, Ontario, Canada - Black Spruce, Ontario site 2_A8_OM2_O3 (SPAdes) (version 2) | ecosystem: Environmental > Terrestrial > Soil > Boreal... | reverse complement strand
ACCCGGGAAACCACGCGGCTGGCCGGTCAGTCGAGCAGCGCGGTGACCGTTCCGGCGCCGACCGTCCGGCCGCCCTCGCGGATCGCGAAGCCCAGGCCGGTGTGCAGCGCCACCGGCCTGCCGAGCGTGACGGTCAGCTCCAGCAGGTCGCCCGGGGCCGCGGTCCCGGGCCGGCCGAGGTCCACCTCGCCGGACACACTGGTGGTGCGGACGAAGAACTGCGGCCGGTACCCGGTGGCGATCGGCGTGTGCCGCCCGCCCTCGCGCTCGCTCAGCAGCTCGACCTCGGCGGTGAACCTCTGGTGCGGTGCCACGCTGCCCGGCTGGGCCACCACCTGGCCCCGCCGGACCTGGTTCCGGCGGACGCCGCGCAGCAGCAGCGCCGCGTTGTCGCCGGCCTCGGCACGCTCCATCGGCTTGCCGAACGTCTCCACGCCGGTGACGACGGCGGTGAGCCCGGCCCCGAGCCCGGCGACCTCGACGGTGTCCCCCACCCGGACGCTGCCCCGCTCGACGGCGCCGGTGACCACGGTTCCGCGGCCGGTGACCGTCAGCACGTTCTCGACCGGCAGCAGGAACGGGGCCCCGGTGTACCGTGCGGGCACGGGCACGTAGCCGTCGAGCACGTCGAGCAGCGCGGCGACCGCGGACACCCACTCCGGGTCGCCCGCCAGCGCCCGCAGCGCCGACACCCGCACGACCGGCACCGTCTCGCCCGGGTAGCCGTAGCCGGCCAGCAGCTCGCGCACCTCGAGCTCGACCAGGTCGGCGAGCTCGGGGTCCGCGGCGTCGGCCTTGTTGAGCGCCACGACGATGTGCCGGACGCCCACCTGCCGGGCGAGCAGGACGTGCTCCCGGGTCTGCGGCATCACGCCGTCGAGCGCAGACACCACCAGGATCGCGCCGTCGATCTGCGCCGCGCCCGTGATCATGTTCTTCACGTAACCCGCGTGACCGGGCATGTCCACGTGCGCGTAGTGCCGGATGGCGGTCTCGTACTCGATGTGCGTGATGTTGATGGTGATCCCGCGCTCGACCTCCTCCGGCGCACGGTCGATGCGCTCGAACGGGACGTACGCCGCGGTCCCGCGCTCGGCGAGGACCTTGGTGATCGCGGCGGTCAGCGTGGTCTTGCCGTGGTCGACATGACCCATCGTGCCGATGTTCAGATGCGGCTTGGTGCGCGCGTACGCCTGCTTGGGCATGTTCCTTCCTCCGGTGCGTCAGGCGACCTGTGCGAGGCCCGCGTGCGTGGCGACCCTCCCCCGCTGGGCCTCCCGGCGCCCTCCCGATGCGGAGGAGGCGGTGGAAGCAAGGAAGGGTCAGCTTCGCTTGCCGGCCGGCGGGCATCCGGCGGGCGAATCAGCCGCGCGCACCGGGGCAGCCGCCACCAGGCCCGCAACCGCGAGCCAGGCGAAGACGGCGTGCCGGAACATGCCCTCAATGATGAGCCGCCCGCCCGCGCCGGGCCAGCGATTTTCCCGCCGGCCACGCGGACCCCGCCGGTCATCGGTGAACCGATGAAGCACCTTCAAGCGGCCCTTTGGTTCATCGATGCGACGGCCGCGTCACGTGGTTTGCTACCCGGGGCCAATGAAAAGGAGCTGGGATGCCCGATGCTGCCTGGAGGTTCTCCGGCGTGGCCGGCGAGTACGACGCGGTGCGGCCCCGTCCGCCAGCGGACCTGCTCAGCCTGATCACGCAGTGCGCCGGGCTGGACCGGCCCGACGTGGTCGATCTCGGCGCGGGCACCGGCCTGTCCGCCGTGGCCTGGGCCGGGAGCGCTCGCCAGGTCACCGCGGTCGAGCCGTCCGCTGACATGCGCCGCCTCGCCGAACGCCGGATCGCCGAGGCCGCGGCCGGGTCGGCAACCCGGTTCACGGTCCTCGCCGCGACGGCGGAGGACACGGGGCTGCCGGACGGCTGCGCCGACGTTGTGACGGCGAGCCAGGCCATGCACTGGTTCGACCCGGACCGTGCACTGCCGGAGATCGTCAGGCTGCTGCGCCCCGGCGGCGTGCTGGCCGCCTACGACTGCGACTGGCCGCCGTGGACCGACTGGGAGACGGCTGTCGCCTGGGAACGCGGGGCCGGCCGGGTCGAGGCTGAGCAGCGCAGGCGCGGTATCCCCGAAGCGCACCAGGGCAAGGACCATCTGCAACGGCTGCAGCGCAGCGGGCTGTTCCGGCACTGCGCGGAGATCGCCGTGCACGGGCGCGACCAGGGCGGCGCCGACCGGCTGGTGGGGCTGGCTTTCAGCGCAATCAGCGGCGCCGCCGACTTTCTGGCCGACGGCGCGACAGAGGATGAGCTCGGCTTCACCGCGCTCCGAGAGGTGGCTGCCCGGCGGCTCAGTGAGCCACTGGCCTGGTGGTGGACGTACCGGGTGCGGCTCGCCGTTAGGTAGTTGCCATCAAGCAACTTCTTCGATGTACACTCAATCAAGTGCAGACGATCACTGAGCTGAAGCAACCAGGAAGCAGTGGATTCCGCAGCGACAGCGATCGGTACAAGTGGGTAGCGCTCTCCAACACCACGCTCAGCATGACGATGGCGACCATCGACGCCTCGATCGTGATCATCGCGATGCCCGCCATCTTCCGCGGCATCCACCTGAACCCGCTGGGCCCTGGCAACATCAGCTACCTGCTCTGGATGATCATGGGCTACCTGCTCGTCCAGTCGGTGCTCGTGGTGACCCTGGGGCGGCTCGGCGACATGTTCGGCCGGGTCAAGATCTACAACCTCGGCTTCGTCGTGTTCACGCTGGCGTCGATCGCCCTGTCCCTGGACCCGCTGACCGGCGGGGGCGGCGCCCTCTGGCTGATCGGCTGGCGGGTGGTGCAGGCGTTCGGCGGCGCGATGCTGATGGCGAACTCGGCCGCGATCCTCACCGACGCGTTCCCGGCGAACCAGCGCGGCATGGCCCTGGGCATCAACCAGATCGCGGGCATCTCCGGGCAGTTCGTCGGGCTGCTGCTCGGCGGCCTGCTGGCGGCGTGGGACTGGCGCGCGGTGTTCTGGATCAACGTGCCGATCGGCGTGTTCGGCACCGTGTGGGCCTACCGCAGCCTGCGCGAGATCGCCGCCACCCGGCGGGCGCGCATCGACTGGGCCGGCAACGCCACGTTCGCCCTCGGCGCCAGCGCGGTGCTCGCCGCGATCACCTACGGTATCCAGCCATACGGCGGCCACGCCACCGGCTGGACTAACCCATGGGTGATCGCCGGGCTGGCCGGCGGCGCCGGGCTGCTGGTCATCTTCGGGATCATCGAAACCAAGATCCCCGAGCCGATGTTCCGGATGAGCCTGTTCAAGATCCGCGCGTTCGCGGCCGGGAACGCGGCCAGCCTGATGGGCGCCATCGCTCGCGGCGGGCTGCAGTTCATGCTGGTGATCTGGCTGGCCGGGATCTGGCTGCCGCTGCACGGCTACAACTTCCTCGTCACACCGCTGTGGGCGGGCATCTACATGCTGCCGCTCACCGCGGGGTTCCTGATCGCGGGCCCGATCTCGGGGATACTGTCGGACCGGTACGGCCCGCGCCCGTTCGCCACCGCCGGGCTGCTGCTGGGCGCGGGTGCGTTCACCGGGCTGATGCTGCTGCCGGTCGTGTTCCCATTCTGGCTGTTCGGGCTCCTCATCTTCTGCAACGGACTCGGCTCCGGCCTGTTCGCCTCGCCGAACACCTCGGCGATCATGAGCAGCGTGCCGGCCCAGGATCGCGGCGCGGCCTCCGGCATGCGCTCCACGTTCCAGAACTCCGGCATGTCGCTGTCGATCGGCATCTTCTTCTCGCTGATGGTCGCCGGGCTGGCCGCGACGCTGCCGCGCACCCTGAACAGCGGCCTGCGGGCCCAGGGCGTGCCCGCCCCGGTGGCCGCACACGTGGCGCACCTGCCTCCGGTCAGCACGCTGTTCTCCGCGCTGCTCGGCTACAACCCGATGCGCACCCTGCTCGGCCCCTCCGGCGTGCTCAAGACACTGCCCGCGCACAACGTCGCGGTGCTGACCGGCAACAGGTTCTTCCCGAGCCTGATCTCCGGCCCGTTCCACCACGGCCTGATCATCGTGTTCAGCGCGGCGATCGCGCTGTCGCTGGGCGGCGCGCTGATCTCGCTGCTGCGCGGCCGGCAGTTCTATTACCAGGACACCCCGGCGATGCCGGTGAGTGCGCCCACGGACACCGTGGACGTGCTCCCGGAGACCCCGGCCGAGGGGGCGCCCGCCCCGCCGACCGCTGCCGCCGAGGCCCGGGCGCGCGGGTCCGACTGATTCCGCGATGGTGGGCGATTTACGCCGTATGGGACGAAAATCGTCCACCGTGAGCGGCCGGCGCGGTCGGCACCTCAGGAGCGGACCAGGCGCGACACGGCCGCCGCGGCTTCCTTCACCTTCTCCTCGGCCTCCGGGCCGCCGTGCTCGACGGCCTGGGTGACGCAGTGGCCGAGGTGGTCCTCGAGCAGGCCGATGGCAACCGCCTGCAGCGCCCGGGTGACCGCGGAGACCTGGGTGAGCACGTCGATGCAGTACACGTCCTCTTCGACCATGCGCTGCAGGCCGCGCACCTGGCCTTCGATCCGGCGCAGGCGCTTGAGATACGCGTCCTTGTCCTGCGTGTAGCCTCGCACGTCACGAGCTTACGGTCGCCGGGCGCCTGGCGATAGCCGGGGGCGTAAACTGGCTGGGTGCCGCGATACGAGTACCGGTGCCGCGCTTGCGGCGACACGTTCGAGCTGACCCGCCCGATGAGCGAGTCCTCCAGCCCGGGCACCTGCCCGCAGGGCCATGACGACACGGTGAAGCTGCTGTCCACCGTTGCCGTCGGCGGCCGGGCGGGCTCGTCTTCGGCGCCGCAGGGTGGCGGCGGCTGCTGCGGTGGCGCCTGCGGCTGCGGCCGCTGACCGACGCTGGCCGGCCCGCCGGCCAGCCGCCGACGGGCGGTGCCACGCCCGGGTCCCTTTTACATGCCCGCAATGCGCCGTTACAGCCAGGCAACCCAGCCTTATTAGCGTTGCGTGTTCCCACGGGTCGCATCTGCCTCAGCCAGCACGAACCGAGGCACCTGGCGCGAAACGAGAGGACGCGGCATGGATGTCAGCGCGCGGAACTGGTTCGCCGAGCGTTCCTACTGCCACACGGACTTCGCCGACCTGGCCGGGCCGGACACGGCCGGGTTTCGGTCCAACGCAACCGTGAGCCTGGTCTTCCCTACCAGCAATGTGGCGCAGACCATCGGCCCGATCCTGGACCAGGTCATCAGCTTGAATGCGCGCAGCGGGCTCGTCGATCAAGTCATCGTGGTCGATGCCGATTCCGCGGACGGCACCGCCGCCATCGCCCGCGACCGCGGCGCCGAGGTGTACTCGGAGAACGAGCTGATGCCGGAGTATGGCCCGGCCCGCGGCAAGGGCGACGCGATGTGGCGCAGCCTGTCGGTGGCCCGCGGCGACATTGTGATGTTCGCCGACGCGGACACCCGGCACTTCGGCGAGCATTTCCTCTACGGCGTGCTCGGGCCGCTGCTCAAGGTGTCGGGCCTGAGCTTCATCAAGGCGGCCTATCGCCGCCCGTTCACCGACGGGGCGCAGCCGGTACCGGACGGCGGCGGCCGGGTCACCGAGCTGATGGCCAAGCCGCTGTTCAACTTCTTCTGCCCGGAGCTGGCGGGCTTCGTGCAACCGCTGGCCGGCGAGTTCGCCGCGCCGAAGGAGCTGCTCTGCCGGGTGCCGTTCCTCACCGGCTACGCCGTGGAGCTTGGCCTCATGGTCGACGTGCTGCGGGAGATCGGCCTGGGCGCGATGGCGCAGGTCGACCTCGGCGTCCGGCACAACCGCCACCAGCCGCTGTGGGACCTGACCCGGATGAGCTACACCGTGCTCCGGGCGATGATGTCCAGGATGGACATCCCGGACCGCGCCGTGGCCAGGCCCGCATTCTCCGCCGTCTGGCCGCTTCGGCCGCCTGACGTGTACTTGCACGCGGTGGCCGCCGAAGACGGGCTCAGGCTGGACGGCTATCCCGAGGAGCTCACCGAGCGGCCGCCCATGGCCGACGTGCTCGCGGCCGACCGCGGCGCGGGCACGGTCGCCTGAGCGTCCGGAGGTCCGCGGGCCCGGCTACGCGGAGAAGCGCTCGATCTGGCGCATCTTGTTGGTCGTGCCGAGCGCCGCAAACTTGTAGGACTCCGCGAGCGTCGGGTAGTTGAACACCGCGTCGACCAGGTAGTCGATGGTTCCGCCGCAGCCCATCACGGCCTGCCCGATGTGCACCAGCTCGGTGGCCCCGGTGCCGAACACGTGCACGCCGAGCAGCGTACGGTCGTCCGGCGAGACCAGCAGCTTGAGCACCGTTCCTCAGCGAAGTAGCGAATGGGCTGTTTCGGGGCGGTGCGAACGGTCTTCGCCGCCCTGGTCGGCCGGGGGTGCCCGGTCAGCCTGCTGGGTCTTCCGCCACCGGGGTGGCTGCCCATCGGCCTTACGGGACCCGGTGTCCCTGGATCGCGCGCCGGGCAGGCCAGCCGGGGCTGGCGCGGGCCACGCGGCGGAGCAGGCAGCTCTCCCTCGCCCATCCACTGGTGGGTCCGGGTCACACCATGCCTGTCGCCGCGCTCGCTGCCCGAGCGCGCGCCTGCCGATGACCACCGCGGCCGCATGATGGCCGGTGGCACCGCAAGCTCACCGATCGCAGCACATCGGCATCGGCCTCACCGGCCACCAGGCGGGTCCGCACCCGGACACCCGCCGGCGCGGCGGCCACGAACGGATCTGCAATAGCCCGCAACAACGTCACAACCAGCCCAGCCCCTCACTCACCCTCGTACTCGCCCCCGGCCGGCCGCCACAGGACCGCCCCGATGCCGGCACCCACACCCCGACCCCGCTAGCCCCGGGGTCCCCGGCGCCCGCGACGGCCGTTGCCACAGCCTGATCGCGACACACACGGCTGAAATCTCCCGGCGCAACGCCAACCGCCCGTCCGCAGGGCACCGCTCTCAATCCGGCAGCCGCTCACATCCGTATCCTCCCGCCCGCCTACGACAACCACGCAGGCCCCCAGGTCCCTCCGGCGCAGCGCAACGCCTTCTCGGCCCGGTCACCGTGATGCGTCGGGCCGGGTTGGGAAGCCCGCGCTGGTCACGAGGTGATCGCGGCCGCCACCGGGTAGTTCCCGACCGTGACCGCCGGGTACACGTGCCCGGTGACCGTGTTGACTGGCGTGACCTGGCCCGCATAGGTGTCGACCACCAGGGCGGTCGCGCCGGAGCGCTCGAACGACATCGCGGTCGGGTAGTCGTAGAGACCCACCGACAGCGCCGCGCCGGCCGTGCCGCTGCCGGCGTTCACGGGCGTCACCGTGCCGGAGATCACGTTGACCGCGTAGGCCGAGGCTCCGGACGGGGAAACCGCCACCGACACCGGCGAGTACCCGACGCGGATCGCCTGGCCGGCTTCCCCGGTTGCGGTGGAAATGGGGGTGACCGCGTCGGTGTCCCCGTCCACCACGTACGCGGTCTGCCCGTCCGGGGCGATCGCGATCGAGTTCGGGGCCTGGCCGACCGGGATAGGCAGGCCCGCAGTCCCGGTCGCGGTTGCGATCGGCGTGACCGTGTCCGAGCCGTAGTTGACCACGTACGCGGTCGCGCCGCCCGGCGTGATCGCGATCGCGGACGGGAACGCGCCGGTCCGCATCGCTGGCCCGGCGCGGTTATTGGCCGTGGCGATCGGGGTGACCGAGCCGCCCTCCCAGTCCAGCACGTAGACCGTGGCGCCGTCCGGGGTGATCGCCAGCGCCTTCGGGTAGGCACCGACCGGGATCGCCGGGCCAGGCTTGTTGCTGGACGTGCTGATCGGCGTGACCGTGTCCGAGCCGGAGTTCGTGACGTACGCGGTGCGGCCGTTCGGCGTGATCGCGATTGCGGCCGGGTCAGCGCCGACCCGGATCGCCTTGCCCGCCACGGCTGTCGCCGTGGTGATCGGGGTCACCGTGCCGGAGCCCGAGTTCACCACGTACGCGGTCCGGCCGTTCGGGGTGATCGCGATCGCGGCCGGGTCGGCGCCGACCGCGATCGCGCCACCGGCCTTGCGGGTTGCCAGGTTGACCGGCGTCACCGAGTTCGAGGCGTAGTTCACCACGAACGCGGTCGGCGCAGGGGCCGACGGCGCCGCAGCAGCCGGTGCGGCGGGCGTGAGCCGCGACGCCGTGGCGACGGCAGGCGGCGGCGCTGGCCTGGCGGCCGTGCTCACCGCAGGCGGCGGGGCTGGGCTGGCGGCCGTGCCCAGGGCGGGCGCCGACGCTGGCGTGACCGCCGCGGCCGTGGTCCCGGTTGACGCCAGGGTGGCACGCGGCGTCGCGTTCCGGCTGAAAATGTCGTTGAGCGGCTGTGCGTAGCGGTCGTTGCCGGTGAGGGTCCCGAGCCCGAGGGCGCCCTCGACCGTCCGCAGCAGGCTGTAGTGGGTATAGCGGACCGGCGAGACGTAGCCCTGCCGCACTCCGCGCGATCCGAGCACGATCGTGGCCACGCGCTGGGCCGGGTGCTGGTAGTCCGTGGCGTCCTCGTCGAACGTGATGATCGCGAGCGACCGCTGCCTGGTCCAGGCGGGCGAGCGCATGATCAGGCTGAGTTCGGCCTTGAGGAAGTCGTCGCCGGCCCTGATGCCGCACGACTCCATGTCGAAGCAGTCGTCCGGGCTGACCCAGGCGAAGTTCGGGGTGGTCGACGTCTTCTGCAGATCGGTGGCCAGCGAGGCCAGCGGGACCATGTGCGACGCGCAGTAGGCCGGGCGGTCCCGGACGTCGGCGAAGTACATCATCGGCAGGTCGTCGTCCCAGTAGTACCCGTGCACGGTGTCGTCGCACGGCCCGGCGGCGCTCTGCAGGTAGCCCTTCCACGTCTCGTGTGCGGCGTCGATCAGGTCGCTGATGTTGCGCGCGTCGATCGTGTACTGCGGGTTCTCCTCCGCCGGGTCGTCCAGCGGGATCCCGAACGTGCTGCCGCCGGCCAGGGCGAGGTAGTTCCCGTCGCTCGGGTGCTCCTCGGCGTAGAACTGGCCGAGCAGGCTGGCGTGCGGAAGCAGGCTGTTCAGGTACGGGGCCTGCCGGGTGTTGCCCACGATCTGGCCGAAGTCCTCGTTCTCGAAGTAGAACATGAACACGTGCTGGTAGCGCGGCACCCGGGCGGCCGGCGGGGTGAGAGCAAGCCCGCGGACCGGCGCCGAGACGGAGAAGCGCAGGCCGCCGGCCGTGGCGCGGTCGTACCCGACCTGCGGCGCGTACGGGCCGTTGTAGTTGGTGAGCGAGGTCGCGAGGTCGAGCTCGGCGCGCGCCGAGCGGGTCCCGCGCGGCAGCGTGCCGCTCCCCTGCCGCCACGCGAACTCCGGGTGGCTGGCGTCCCCGGCCCCGCCGACCGGGCCGATCCGCCGCTCGCCGAGGGCCTTGCCCGTGGCGGACAGGAAGATCACCTCCAGCGAGGCCTTGCTGACCACGGTCCCGCCGAGCCAGGCCGAGACGTGGTACCTGGTACCGGGCGGCACGCCGTGCCCGGCGGCGCCCCGCAGCGGCACCTGCTGGGTGAGCACGGCCGTGCCCCCGGCGCCGCCGGCGAACAGCCGGGCCGGGTGTCCCGGCGGCTGCGCGCCTGAGGCGCCCGGGAAGCGCCTGGTGCCGTAGCTGACCACCGTCGGCAGCCCCTGGCTGACCTGCCAGCCCGGGATCGTCACGGCGTCCCAGCCCAGCTTTGAGGTGTCCCCGGCGCCCGCGCCGGGGTTGAGCAGCAGGTTTCTGCCTGGCGGCGCCACCGGGGCGGTGGCCGCGGCCACGGTCTCCGCGGAAACGCTGGCCGCCGCGGCCGCTGGCGCGGCACCGGCCCCGGCAACCGCCATTAGCAGGCTTGCGCAGATAGCCATCGTGGCCGTGATGCTGGCGGCGCGCCGTTCTATTAGCCGGGCCATCGCGATGCCCTTTCCGTGACGGGCACGCACCGCGACTTCCATGGCGCGGGACGCACCGCAGCGACCAACCGCTCAGGGACTCCGACCTGCTGTCTGACCGTTCAGTCAGACAATAGCGGCATTGTCCCGGAAACGTCTAGAACGCGGAGGCAGGCAGAATGGCAAAAACTGGCGGTCTTTACCGGGAATGACCGCTAAACAATGTCCGGCCGGGTCAGCTTTGGCCCGGCCGTGGCCGGGGGCTAGCCTGCTCCCCGTCAGCAACAGCCGAGCCGCCGGAGGGAACGCGATGCCGCCAATCGCCGTGGAGCGCTGGTACGACGAGATCGAGGCGAGCACCGAGACCCTGGCCGGGCTGGTGCACGGCGCCGACCTGACCAGGCAGGTGCCCACCTGCCCGGAATGGACGCTGCGGCAGCTTGCCACGCACGTCGGCCGCGCGCACCGCTGGGCGGCCGAGATCACCAGCACCCGGTCGGCCGAGTTCATCCCGTTCCGCCAGGTCCCCGACGGCCGGATCCCCGACGATCCCGCGCTGCACGCGCCGTGGCTGCGGGCCGGGGCCGCGCTCATCATCGGGGCGGCGCGGGAGGCAGGCAGCGATCCGGTGTGGACCTTCGACGGGCCCCAGCCGGCCACCTTCTGGGCCCGGCGAATGGCGCACGAGACCGCGGTGCACCGGGCCGATGCCCAGATCACCGCGGGCCGCGAGCCGGAGTTCGATGCCGACCTGGCCGCGGATGCCATCGACGAGTGGCTCGGCTCCATGTCCGGGACCGGGCCATCCGACTCGCGCGTGGACGCGCTGCCCGACGGCGCGGTGCTGCACGTGCACGTGACCGACGAGGGTGTCGACGGCGAGTGGCTTGTCCGCCGTGAGGGTGACGCGGTGACGGTGGAGCCCGGCCACGGCAAGGGCGACGTCGTGGTGCGCGGCCCGGCGGGACGGGTGCTGCTCGTGCTGCTGCGGCGGGTGCAGCCGGACGACCCGCAGGTGGAGGTGCTCGGCGACGCGGCGCTGCTCACCGGCTGGCTGGCCGGAACCCCGTTCTGACCGTCCGCGGTACCGTCCCCGGCGCCGCCGGCGGTGCAGCCCGGGGGCCGGTGGCGGGACCGCGCGTGGCGCTCAGAGCCAGCTGGCCCTGACGCTCTCGGGGTCGTCACCGCCGCCCGGCGGCAGGCCGAGCTCGCCGTCCTTCACCCCCTGCAGCAGGCGGCCGACCGCGTCCGTGATCTCCGGCAGGCGGTCACGCACGGCCTTGGCGTCGGCGGCCGTGGCCGCGTCGCCGGGGATGCCCGCGCGCTCGAGCAGACCGTCCAGATCGGCGAGCTGATCTCCCACCCACTGCACCGGGTCGGCCGTCATGTCGGGGTCGAAGTTGCGCGACCCCGGTTCCCAGTCCCGGAACCGCGGGTGATGGTGTGCCCGGTTCAGGCTGCCCGGCGGCCCGTCCACCGTCTCCAGCAGGTCCGCGCGCCAGACCGGCTGGCTCACCTCGATCGGCTGCGCCGAGTACCGTGATCCGCGCAGCTCGCCGCGCTCCAGCAGCCGGACCTCGAGGCGGACGCCGCGCTCGGCGCCTTCCTGGCCGGGCCCGGGTTCTGGATCGACGAAGTACAGGTCACTGGCGAGCACGCCGATCCGGCCGAACCCGAACGCGTAGAGCATGGCCCCTCCTCAGGACATCTGGCGCCTTCTGTACCCATCGTCCTACCTCGGGTCGGGCCGGTCCACGTTCCAGTGGTGGGTGGCCGAGCTGATCAGGAACCCGTCCTTGCCTGGCCGCAGGATGAACCTGGTGATCATCCGCTGCCCGCCCTCGTTGTCGCCGTACAGCAGGTCGATGGTCAGCGTCTCACCATCCTTGATGGCCTGGCGAGCACGCTCGTAGTCCTGGCCGCCGGGGTCGCGGAACGCGCCCTGCCAGAAGCCGGTGTCGCCGGGCGCAACGTACAGGTCGCGGGCCTGGTCGGTGAAGTCTTCCGGGCCCGGGCGGTCTTCCCCGCGCAGGTCCCCCGCGTGAAATCGCCACCCGTGCAGCACGGCCAGCCCGCTGCCGGCGTTGCGCAGCGATGCCGCCAGCAGAATCGCCCCGTCCTGCTCCTGCGCGATCGCCTTTCCGCCACCGAGCAGCACGTGATCGCCGCCCTGGAAATAGACCTTCTGCGCGCCATCGTCCAGCTTCGATGGAACGAGCAGCGGGCGGAGCCCGGTCATCAGGGCGCGCTCGGCAACGCGGGCGGCTCGGTTCGCCGAGCGCACCGAGGCGAACGTGGCCACGGCGAGCACCAGCGTCCCCCCGCCGGTCGCCAGCGCCGACACGGTTGTCCAGTCGGTCACGCTACGAGCCTAGGCTTATTGCCAACCTGGTCGGCGCCGGTAAGGCGCTGATAGAGTGCCGAACGTACAATTAACGCCGAATGTCCTTTTCTCGGATATCTTCCACGGCAATTCTCGTGAGGTCGTATTTTGCAGAGCGTGCTGCGCCACTTTGTGGTCAACCGCGACGATGAGGCAGAGCCCGGCGAGTTTCTGAGCCTGCCGGGATCGGCGTTCGCCATCTCGGAGGCGGTCAGGTCCGTATCGCTGCGCCGTCTGTGGCTGGACACCTTCGACTGGCGGCTCTACCGCTCCGGCCTCACCCTGGAGCAGATCAGCCGCCGCGGCACCACCGACCTGGTGCTCACCGGGCGCGACGGCGCGATCCTCGCCGCTGACCACGGCGGGAGCGGGCCGCTGAAGTGGCCAGGACAGCTGGAGGTTCTGCCCCTGGGGCCGCTGCGCGACCACCTCGGCCCGGTGGTCGGCGTGCGCGCGCTACTGCCGGTGGCCAGGGCAGTCAGTTCACTGCGGGAAAATCGGGTGCTGAACTCCGACGAGAAGACGATCGCCCGGATCACCGTGGACCGCATGTCGGTTACCTACCCGGCGGCCGGGACCGTGCCGCCCCGGGTCACCGTGACCGCGCTGCGCGGCTACCAGCCGCAGGCCCAGCGGCTGGCCGACCAGCTGGCCGCGGCGCCCGGAATCGCGGACGGCAGCGCGTCCGGGCTCGAGGCGGCGCTGGCGGTAGTGGGCCGCAGGCCCGGCGACTACTCCAGCAAGATCAACGTCCAGCTGACCCCGCGCATGCCCGCCTCGGCGGCGATGGCCACGGTGCTGACCGCGCTGCTGGACACCCTCGAGGCCAACGTGAACGGCACGGTCCGCGACATAGACACCGAGTTCCTGCACGACCTGCGGATCGCGGTGCGGCGCACCAGGTCCGCGCTGAAGCTCGCGGGCGACGCGCTGCCGGACGGCGTGGCCGGGCGGTTCCGCCCCGAGTTCAAATGGCTGGGCGACCTCACCACACCGACCAGGGACCTGGATGTCTACCTGCTCGGTTTTTCGGACATGGCCGCCAGCCTGGTCGCCGCCACGGCCGAGGAGCTCGAGCCGTTCCATGATCATCTGCGCTGGAGCCGGGCCGCTGAGCAGCGGCTGCTGGTCCGCGGCCTGCGCTCGGCGCGATTCGCCCGGCTGAGCAGTCAGTGGCGTCAGGCGCTGACCGCCGCGGCGACCGCGCGCACGCGTCCCAGCGTGGCGCGGCTGGCCGCCAGCCGGATAGCCCGCGCCCACCGCCGCGTGCTGCGCGACGGCAGCGCGATCAACGCCACCTCGCCGCCGGAGAGCTTGCACGAGCTGCGCAAGCGCTGCAAAGAGCTGCGCTACCTGCTGGAGCTCTTCGGTTCCCTGTACGACCCCGGCGAGCAGTGGCGGGCGGTGCGCGAGCTGAAGACACTGCAGGACTGCCTCGGCGAGTTCCAGGACACCCAGGTGCAGCACGAGGAGCTCAGGGCGTTTGCCGAGCAGATGATCGCGGAACGCACCGCACCAGCGGCCACCCTGCTCGCGATGGGCGAGATCGCGGCCGGGCTGATCCTCAGGCAGCGGCAGGCACGCAGCGAGTTCGCCGACCGGTTCCGCGACTTCGCCAGCCCGGCCAGCCAGGGCCGGATCCGCACCCTGATCGGGATCGGCGCGGCATGAAGACCTTCGCGACGTACAACATCAAGGGCGGCGTCGGCAAGACCGCGACCGCCGTCAACCTCAGCTACCTGGCCGCGCACCAGGGCTACCGGGTCCTGCTGTGGGACCTTGACCCGCAGGGCGCGGCCAGCTTCCTGTTCCGGATCCGGCCCCGGGTCAAGGGCGGCGGCAAGGCGCTGATCCGCGGGAAGCGGCCCATGGACGACGCGATCAAGGCGACGGACTTCGACAACCTGGACCTGCTGCCCGCCGACTTCACCTACCGCAATCTTGATCTGGTGCTCGACGCTGCCAAGAAGCCATCGCGCCGGCTCGGCAGCCTGCTCGCGCCGCTGAGCGCCGAGTACGACGTGATCTTCCTGGACTGCCCGCCCGGCATCTCGCTGCTGTCCGAGAGCGTGCTGCAGGCCACCGACTTGCTGCTGGTCCCGCTGATCCCGACCACGCTGTCGGTCCGGACCCTGGACCAGCTGACGGAGTTCCTCAGCAGCTTCGACGGCAGCAGGCCCGAGATCCTGGCCTTCTTCTCCATGATCGACCGGCGCAAGCGGCTGCACCGCGAGATCGCCGAGCAGCTGCCCGAGGAGCGCGACGACGTCGCGGCCGTCGCGATCCCGGCCCTGTCGCTGATCGAGCGGATGGCGGTGGAGCGCACCCCGGTGACGGCGTTCGCGCCGCGCAGCGCGGCCGCCCGCCGCTACGCGGAGCTGTGGCAGGAGGCGCGCGAACGCAGCAAGCTGCCCGCTCCGCCGGCCGCCGACACCTGGTGAGCCCCTGAGCAGCCCCTGAGCAGCCCCTGATGAGCCCCTGGGGCCACCAGAGCGGTCAGGGCGACCCGGCCGGCGCCCAGCGCAGCGGCAGCTCGTCGATGCCGTAGATGCCTTCCACGCCGCCCAGCACGGCCGGGCCCGCCGCGGCAAGCCCGGGCATGCGCGGCGCCAGGAAAGCCAGCGCCTCCTCCAGCTCGGCCCTGGCCAGGTTCGAGCCCAGGCAGTAGTGCGTGCCAGCGCCGAACGTCAGCAGCCGCCCGTCGCGCTCGGCCGCGATGTCGAATTTCTCGCCGTCCGGCTGCTCGCGGTTGGCCCGCTCCGCGCAGATCGCGACGATCGTGCCGGCCGGGAACGTCACGCCGCGGTGCTCCAGCTGCCCGGTGCAGATTCTCGCGGTGAACGGCGTGATCGGCTCGGCCCTGAGCACCTCGTCGACGGCCCGCTGCGTGAGCTGCGGCCGTGCCCGCAGCAGCTCCCACTGATCCGGATGCGCGGCGAACAGCCGCATCGCGTGCGAGAGCTGGGCCTGCGTGGTGTCGACTCCCCCGGCGATCACGTTCACCACCAGGTTGACGCACTCCTCGTGGGACAGCCGGTCGCCGCGGTCCTCGGCCGCCAGCAGCGCGGTGATCAGGTCGTCGCCCGGCTCGGCCCGCCGCTGCTCCAGCAGCTGCTCGACGTACTCCTGCAGCTCGACGACCGCGCGCTCGATCTGCGGGACCTGGCTGGCCAGCGCCTTGATGTCGAACTGCCGCTGTACCAGGCTGGACCACTCGTGCAGCCTCGGGGCGTCCTGATCCGGGGCACCCAGCACGGCGGCGATCGTCAGCGACGGGTAGGGCTTCGCCAGCGCGGCGACGAGGTCGCAGGATGCTGCCTCCGCGACCGGGTCCCACAGCTGGCCGAGGAAATCGCGCATGGCGGGCCGCCACCGGTCGGCGGCGCGCGGGGTGAACGCCGGGCCGACCAGGGCCCGCAGCCGCCGGTGGAGGTCGCCCTGCTGGTTGAGGATGTTGGCGTCGATGTGCTCGCGCAGCGGCCCGCTGCTGATCCCGAACAGGTCCGCGATCTCGCGGCCGGGGAACGATGCCTGCCGGGACCGGAGAAAGAACTCCCCCGCCTCGCGGTCCAGCACGATGAACGCCACCGGCGAGCTGGCCAGCCAGGCCCCGCTCCCGCGCACCTCGGCCAGCAGCGCGTGGTACCGGTCGCCCGCGAGCTCGTCCGAGTCGAGGTCGATGGCCGGCAGGTCGAGCTCGGTCACCAGAGTCATAGGAGGGCGTCCGTTCCGGAATTCAGTCAAGCTCGCGGATGAAGCCGATCATGGCCTTGCTGACGTCGTCCGGCCGCTCCTGCTGGGTCCAGTGGCCGCAGCCGGGGAGCAGGACCGGTTCGCGAAGCTGCGGCGCGTAGTCGCGCAGCCGCGGCAGCACGTTCCGGGCACCGAGCAGGACCAGGTCGCGCTCGCCCGCGACGAACAGGGCGGGCACCGTGACCGGGGCGTGGTGCCAGGCCGCGGTGAGCTCCCAGCTGCGGTCCAGGTTGCGGTACCAGTTGAGCGGCCCCGTGAAGCCGGCGTCGGCGTACTCGGCCGCGAACGCGTCGATGTCGTCATTGGTCAGCCACGCGGGCAGTCCCGACGCGGGGAGCTCGGCGCAGATGTCGAGGAACCCGCCGCCCGGCGGTACGACCGGCAACGCCGCAGGGGCGTCGCCCGAGGCCCCGTAGAGCACTCGCGTGAAGGTCTGCCGCAGATCGCGTGCGAGCTCGGCGTCGGCGACGCCCGGCGCCTGGAAGTAGAGCATGTAGAAGCCGTCCCCGGCCTGCTCGCGCATGGCCTCGGTCGGGGGCCTGCTCCCCCGCGGCCGGTAGGGAACGCTGAGCCCGATCACGCCACGGACCCGGTCCGGCCGCAGCAGCGCGGTGTTCCAGGCCACCGGCGCGCCCCAGTCGTGCCCGGCCACCACCGCCCGCTGCTCGCCGAGGGCGTCCATCAGCGCGATGACGTCGCCGGTCAGGTGCAGCATCGTGTACTTGCCGGCGTCCGCGGGCCCGCCGGTCCGGCAGTAGCCGCGCTGATCGGGAGCTACCGCGTGGTAACCGGCCTCGGCCAGGGCGGTCAGCTGGTGCCGCCAGGAGTACCAGCACTCGGGAAACCCGTGCAGCAGAAGCACGAGCGGACCGGAGCCCGCCTCCGCGATGTGCATGCGCAGCCCGCGCGCGTCCAGGTACCGGTGACTCACCCCGGGCAGATCGTCGTGGCGCATGGTCGGAGGATAACGGCGGCCGGAAGCCGCCCGGAAGACCCGCCGTGCCCGGGTTCTGCCCAGCCCAGGGGCTTGCGGTTGCGGAGTGTAACCGGCCTTTATCACGGATTGCTGGTACACGTGAGGTCAGCACGGTCCATGCTGTATCCCAGGGATATCGTCGGCCTAGGGGGAATTAGTGAGCCGCAGGCTGGTTCGGCTGGAGATTCCGGTCTTTCCAGAGAGACGGATGTTCCGTGTCCATGATCCGTCAGTCGACCCGGACGGGCCGGGCAGCCCGGTGCCCAACGGCTCGCTGATCAGCACGAACCGGGAGCAGATGATCGTTGCCTGCGCCCAGGAGCACGTCAGCGTCCAGCTCACGATCGAGGAGTGGGAAGACGCGCCGCCCCCGTTCAGTGACGGGTACGAGGACGAGGCGAAGTGCACCCTGTACCTGCGGGGCAGGCTGAGCATTAACGACACCGGCCGGTCCGATTCAGCGGTGAGCGGCCTCCGGCTGGCCGGCGGGGTCGGCGATTACGGAGTGCACGTGTACACCCGCAACCGGACCGAGGCCCTGCGGCGCTACGCGGCCCTGTTCGAGGTGGACGCCGACCCGCTCGGCGACGAGTTCCAGCAGGCCAAGAAGCGGCTCGAGGGCGTGGAACAGTACCTGCTTCAGCTCTGGCGCGAGTCGTAACACCCGGCCGGTACTCCTGCGCGCGTCAGGGCGTGCTGGCGGTTCCGGTGTTCCGTGCGGCCGGCTTCACGGGCTGGTGTGACGACGTGGGGCGTGCCGAGCCCTTGGGATCAAAACTGGTCCGGAACGGGGTCAGCGCGTACACCGCCAGCGAGACCGCGGCGATCGCGATCAGCGCCAGGAACGACAGCACAATCCGCGCGCGCCGGGACCGCAACAGCGCCGCCACACCCGGCCGCCCGAACGAGGTCAGCCTGGATGCCAGCAGCGGATCGTCATCGGCAAGCTTGCGCTCCATCGCATCGAGGATGCGCTGCTCGTCCATGGACAGGGCCATGGCCACCTCCGCACCACGTCCGCCCACCGCTGCCGCATAGGACAGGGCGGGGATCCACTTCTACTATCCCCCGCTTGGAGAGCTTTTACCCGCGCTTTGCCGGCCGACTGTGACCTGTATCTCGTTCAGTCGCTCTCCCGCAACACACCATCGAGCGAGGTGTGAATACGGTTGAGATAATCGAACAATTATTCTAGCCTGAACGCTATGCGGTGGGATAGCCTGCGCCTCGACGCCAGCCAAGCCGACGGGTCACCAGGGTCCGGCGCTGGCGCGCCGGCCCTCTTCGAGCGCGACGCGGTCGCGCGGACCTTCGACACACCCGGCTTCCGCGGCATGACCTTCTACGAGGTGCACGCCCGCTCCATCATCAACCAGGTCCCCCCGGCGTCGAGGATGGCCTTCCGCTGGACAATAAATCCCTACCGTGGGTGTAGCCATTCCTGCGCCTACTGCCAGCTGGGCAGCACGCCGATCTTGATGGCCGACGGGCGCACGAAGCCGCTGGCCTACATCCGGCCTGGCGACGCCGTCTACGGCACGGTCCGGCGCGGCTCCTACCGGGACTACGTGACCACCGAGGTTCTCGCGCACTGGTCCACGATCAAGCCCGCCTACGCGGTCACGCTCGAGGACGAGACCCGCCTGATCTGCAGCGGCGACCACCGGTACTTGACCAACCGCGGCTGGAAATATGTGACTGGTACGGAGCAGGGTTCCGCTCGGCGGCCGCATCTGACTCTCAAGAACAAGCTAATGGGGGTCGGCGAGTTCGCCGAGCCGCCCAAGCAGACCGCCGACTACCGCCGCGGCTACCTCTGCGGCATGATCCGCGGCGACGCCCACCTTGGTATCCACGCTTACCAGTGGTCGGGAGTCGTCCATCAGTTCCGGTTGGCGCTGACCGACGAGGAGGCACTCGACCGGACCCGCCTCTATCTGGGCCGGGAAGGCATCGGCACCGCCAAATTCGTCTTTGCCAAGGCTTCCAGCACGCGGCGGCAGATGACGGCGATCCGTACCCAGTCCCGCGAGCGTGTCCAGGCGATCCAGCGGTCGATCGAGTGGCCGGTCTGGCCAGACCCCGAGTGGCGGAAAGGGTTCCTGGCGGGCATCTTCGACGCCGAGGGCGGCTACAACCAGGGAGTCTGGCGGATCTCCAACACCGACCCGGAGATCATCGGCTGGACCGTCTCGTCGATGAAGTCGCTCGGCTTCGATGTCGTGGTGGAGGACCTGAACCGGGCGAACGGCCTCAAGGCCATCCGGCTCCTTGGCGGGCTGAAGGAGGTGCTCAGGTTCTTCCACGCCACCGAGCCCGCGATCACCAGGAAGCGCTCGATCGAGGGCATGGCGCTGAAGAGCGACGCTCCGCTGCGGGTCGCCTCGATCGAGCCGATCGGCATGGAACTCGAGCTGTTCGACATCACGACCGGCACCGGCGACTTCATCGCCAACGGCGTGGTGAGCCACAACTGCTTTGCCCGCAACACCCACACCTACCTGGACATGGACTCGGGGCACGACTTCAACTCGCGGATCGTGGTCAAGGTCAACGCGCCGCAGCTGGCCCGCAAAGAGCTGGCGGCGCCGAAGTGGCAGGGCGAGCACGTGGCGATGGGCACGAACGTGGACTGCTACCAGCGCGCCGAGGGCCGCTACCGGCTGATGCCGGGGATCATCGAGGCGCTGCGGGACGCGGCTAACCCGTTCTCGATCCTGACCAAGGGCACGCTGATTCTGCGCGACCTGGACCTGCTGGCCGAGGCCGCCGAGGTCACCGACGTGGGCCTGAACGTCTCCGTCGGTTTTATCGACAAAGAGATTTCTCGATCCGTCGAACCGGGAACGCCCAGCCCAGAGCGCCGGCTGGGGGTCTGCGCCGCGCTGAACGAACGCGGGCTGCGGTGCGGGGTGCTGATGGGGCCGGTGCTGCCGTTCCTCACCGACTCCCCCGCCCAGCTGGAAGAGACCGTGCGGCTGGCCGCCGAGGCCGGTGCCATGCACGTCACCCCGATCGTGCTGCACCTGCGGCCGGGAGCGCGTGAGTGGTTCCTGAAATGGCTCGGCGAGAACTTCCCCGACCTGCTGGGCGCCTACCGCGGCATGTACGGCAGGAGCGCGTACGCGCCCAAGGCCTACCAGGCACAGATCGCCGAGCAGATCAGGGAGCTAGCCCGCCGCTACCGGGTCGGCCAGGCCACCCCCGGGCAGGCACGCCGCATCCAGCCACGAGCCCCCCAGCCACAACGCGGGACCCGGCCCGAACCGCCGCCCGAGCCGGAGCCGGTCCAGCTCTCCCTGCTGTGACTCCCCCGTCTAGCGCTGATCCGCTGACACGACCGGCAGGCCAGCGTCCTGCCAGGCGCGGAACCCGCCGTCCAGGTCGGTAGCGCCGCGGATGCCAAGATCCTGCAGGGCGGCCGCGGCCAGGCTGGAGGTGTAGCCCTCCGAGCAGACGACGATCACCTCCAGGTCGTAGCTGGCCTGCGGGAGGCTGGCGTCCGAGGCTGGGTCGAAACGCCACTCCAGAACGTTGCGCTCGACGATCAGCGCCCCGGGGATCTCCCCCTCGGCGGCGCGCTGGGCCGCGGGGCGGATGTCGACGAGCACCGCGCCCTCGCGGGCCGCCCTCGACGCCTGTAGCGGGCCGAGCCGGTCCAGCCGGGCTCTGGTCTCGGCGAGCAGCTGATCGATGCTCCGGCTGCCCGGTGGTGCCGGCGACGGGCGTGTCACCAGTCCGTCTCCGCCCGCTCGGTTGACGTGTGCACCAGGCCGGACTCGGTGAGCTCGAATCGCCGCATCGCGGTGAGCGGCGGGGAGTAGGCATGCACGGTGATGGCTGGCTCCGCGAACACATTGACCACGTCGTGAGCATAGTGCGGGCCGAATGCCCTGACGCTGCCCCGCGCGACCGTCAGGTTCCGTACCGGCTGCCCGTGCCCCGCGGCCACCGTCCGCTCCCGCACCTGGCCCTGTGCCACCGCGAACGCGCCGGCCGCATGGCCGTGGTCATGGAAGCCGGTGCTCTGCCCGGGGAGCCAGGACAGCAGCCATACCTCGCGATCGTCGGCCAGTTCGAGCCGCTGGTACCAGCGCCGCCCAGCCTCAAAGCGCACCACGTCGCCCCAGCCGCCGGGCCGCGCGGCGAGCGCGGTCACGATCTGGCTCAGGCGGGCCTGGCTGAGTCGTTCGGGGATGAGCCGGGCCCGCGCGGGGCGACTCTGCCCCACAAGCGTGTCGTTCATGAGTGCCATCCTATTTCACCCATCGTTTTAGTCGGAATAGCGCCTCGTAAGTTACCACGTCCCACACCCGTCTCGGTAGACATACTCGCCGGTTACACCGGGCGGTTGCCGAGAAAGAAACGGGGGCGAAGCCACCGCCCCTCGGCCCAGCGGTGGCTTTCCCGCACGTAAAGTTGTCTGCCGTGGTAGCCGAGCGCGATGAGCCAGCCCAGCTGAGGCCCGACCGACTAACCGTCCGGACGGTGCCCGTGACCGACTGGGGTGACCTGCTGGCCCGCCTTCCGTACTCCGGATCGGTTGCCTGGGTCCGCCGGGGCGACGGGCTGGCGGGGTGGGGCGAGGCCGCCCGGGTCAGCATCCCGGCGGGCGAGGACAGGTTCACCGCTGGCGAGAAGTGGCTGACCGAGTTCTTCGAGGGCGCCGACGTCAGCGATGAGGTCGGCCTCCCAGGCTGCGGGCCGGTCGCGTTCGGCAGCTTCACCTTCGACCCGACGTCCGACGGATCGGTCCTAATCGTGCCCTCCGTGGTCATCGGCCGCGGCGCGGGCCGGTCCTGGCTGACCACGATCGGTGACCGGCAGGTGTCCCAGGAACCCGTGCGGCCGACGCGGGCACCGGCCGAGCTGCGCTGGCATGACGGGAGCCTGACCGCGCCGCAGTGGGAGCGCGCAGTCAGCTCGGCCGTGGCCAGCATCCAGGCGGGCGATCTCCGCAAGGTCGTGCTCGCCAGGGATCTGTACGCGGTGGCGTCAGACGAGATCGACGCCCGGGTGCTGCTCGCGAGGCTCGCCGAGCGCTACCCGGACTGCTGGACGTTCAGCTGCGCCGGGCTGGTCGGTGCGACCCCCGAGCTCTACATCAGGCGGGAGGGCGCGGCGGTCAGCTCGCTCGTGCTGGCCGGGACCACGCGGCGCGGCCGCAGCGACGCGGAGGACGCCAAGCTCGGCGCGGCGCTGCTGGCGTCGGCCAAGGACGTCGAGGAGCACCGGTACGCCGTGGCCGACGTGCGCAAGGCGCTGGCACCGTTCTGCGACCGGCTGGACATCGACGCCGAGCCGTCGCTGCTGCGGCTGGCCAACGTGCAGCACCTCGCCACGCACGTGACCGGGCGGCTGGCCGCGATGCGGGCAGCGGGGTCCGGCGGTGTGCTGAGCGAGCACGCATCGGCCCTGCAACTCGCCGCCGCCCTGCACCCGACCGCTGCCGTGTGCGGCACGCCGTCCGGCGCCGCGATGGAGCTGATCCGCGAGCTTGAGTTCATGGACCGGGGGCGGTACGCCGCCCCGGTCGGCTGGGTCGACGCGAACGGCAACGGGGAGTGGGGCATCGCGCTTCGCTCCGCAGAGCTGGATGGCCGGCGGGCACGGCTGTTCGCCGGGTGCGGCATCGTCGCCGACTCGGATCCCGAGGCCGAGCTGGCCGAGGCGCAGAACAAGTTCCGCGCGATGCAGGACGCCCTCCAGGATTAACCGCAAGACGCCCCTCCAGGACCAGCGCCGCCGGGATTGGCATCGCGACGCCTGCGCGGAACGACGCCCGGGCGGAACTAGGCGCCGGCGGCGGCCGCCATGCAGGCCTCGCGCAGCCGCGCGCGCAGCTTCGCCCCGGCCACGCGGTCAGTGCGCACCTCGATCACTCGCAGCCCGCCCCCGCGCAGCGCATCCGGCAGGCCGGATGCCTTGTCCAGCCGCAGATGCGGCACGCCAGCGGCCCGGGTGAGCAGCCCGAGGTCGGTGCCATGCGGGGTGCCGAACAGCCGCTCGAACGACTCGGGGAACGCCGCCTGCTCCAGCATCGAGAAGATCCCGCCGCCGTCGTTGTTGACCACGACGATGCACAGGTCCGGCCTGAGCTCGGCGGGCCCGAGCATCAGCCCGGCCGCGTCGTGCACGAACGCCAGGTCGCCGAGCAGCGCCGCGGTCGGCCCGCCACCGTCCGCCTGGTGCGCGAGCGCCGCCCCGATGGCCGACGACACAAGCCCGTCGATGCCGCTGGTCCCCCGGCTGGCGAGCACCCGCAATCCGGGGCGCGCCGGCATCTGCTGGTCCAGGTCACGAACGGGGAGGCTGGACCCGGCCCAGAGCAGGCCGGCGGCCGGCAGCGCCGTGGCCAGGTCGCGGGCCACCCTGGGCTCGGTCGGCAGCTCATCGGCGTCGAGTATCTCGTCCGCGGCCCCCCGCGCTGCGGCGTCGGCCCGCTGCCAGGCAGCCAGCCAGGCCGAGGCCCGGCCCGGCCCGGATCCGCGCAGCTCGACGCCGGCCGCGACCTCGGTGGCGGTCCTGGCCGGATCGGCCCACCGCCCCGGCCCCTGGGCGACGACCACGTGCCGGGCCGGGGCCGGCCCCGGCGCTCCGCGCAGGAACCCAAGCTGGCCACGGGACAGGCCGGGCCGCCCGGCCGAGACGATGAGATCGGGCCGGTGCCCGGCGACGAATTCCGGCGAGTCGAGCAGGTAGCCGTAGGCGGACAGGGCGTTCGGCCCGCTCCGGGCACCCGACGACGGCTCGGCCAGCACCGGCCACCCGGCGGCCTCGGCCAGCGTCAGCAGCGGCCCGGGTTCGTAATCCCCGTCGCCGCACACCACCACCCCGCGCTCGGTCCAGTCCAGCGCAAGCGCCCCGCCGTCACCGGGCCGCATGGATGTCGCGAGCACCCCGCCGTCACCGGGCCGCATCGATGTACCGATGGGCTGCATAGAAGCGGCCCTTTGGTACATCGATGACCCTGCGTCGGTCCACGGCGCGCCGTTGGGGCGGCCGTCCAGCGGCTCGGGCCAGCTGCCGTCGGCGTCGGGCACCAGCGGATCCCGCAGCGGCAGGTTGACGTGCACCGGGCCGGGAAGGCCACCCGCACCGCCGGACGCCATCGCCCAGGCGCGGGAGGCCAGCGACCGCCAGTAGCGCACCATCCCGGGCCGCTCCTCGGGCACCCCGGCCTCGCTGAACCAGCGAACCGCCCCGCCATAGAGCTTGAGCTGGTCGATCGTCTGGCTGGTGCCGGTGCCCCGCAGCTCGGGCGGCCGGTCGGCGGTGAGCACGATCAGGGGGACCCCGGCCTCGTCCGCCTCGATCACGGCGGCGTGGAAGTGAGCGGCGGCGGTGCCGGAGGTGCAGACCAGCGCGACCGGCCGCCTGCTCGCCTTGGCCAGGCCGAGCCCGAGGAATGCGGCGGAGCGCTCGTCGATCCGCACGTGCAGGCGGGGGCCAGCCGGCCCCCCAGCCGCGGCACGGTCGAACAGTGCCATGGCCAGCGGGGCGCTGCGCGAGCCCGGCGCCAGCACCGCCTCGCGCAGACCGCAGCGGATCAGCTCGTCGACGAAAACGGTCCCGAACGCGGTGGACGGGTTCATGACGCGGTGCCGCCAGCACCCGCGCCGCCAGCCCCCGCGCCGCCAGCACCGGTGCCATCAGCACTCGTGCCGCCAACACCCGTGCCGCCAGTGCCGACGTCGGCAGAAGCGGTGCCGAGGAACTCGGCGGCCGCCCGCATGCGGGCGACCCAGGGAGCCGGATCGGCCTCGTAAGCCGACAACCGCGCGGGATCGACGTCGGCGCGCCGCACCGGCAGCGTGCCGTCCTCGGCGGCCAGCGGCGCCGCGGTCACGTCGCCGCTCAGCAGGCTCATCGTGGCGAGCCCGCAGTCGTACGGCAGCTCGGGCAGCGCGGCGGCCAGGGCCACCCCGGCGGCGAGCCCCACCGACGACTCCACCGCGCTGGACACGACCACCGGGAGGCCGCAGGCCGCGGCGATCCGCAGCGCCGCCCGCACCCCGCCGAGCGGCTGCGCCTTGAGCACGACGATGTCCGCTGCGCCGGCCGCGCGAACCGCCATCGGGTCTTCGGCCCGCCGGATCGACTCGTCGGCGGCCAGCGGCACGTCCACCAGGCGGCGCAGTTCGGCCAGCTCCGCCAGGGTGGCGCAGGGCTGTTCGGCGTATTCGAGACCGAACCGGCCCAGGGCCTGCAGCATCCGGGCCGCGTGCTCGACGTTCCAGCCGCCGTTCGCGTCGACCCGGACCCGCCCGGCCGGGCCGATCGCGTCACGCACCGCCTCCACCCTGGCCAGGTCGTCCGAATCGGGCTGGCCACGCTCGGCCACCTTGACCTTCGCGGTCCGGCAGCCCGACCCGGCAACGATCTGGTGCGCCCGGTCCGGGCCTACGGCGGGCACGGTCACGTTCACGCCGACGCGGTCGCGCACCGGCGACGGCCAGCCGGCGCAGGCCGCCTCCAGCGCGCAGGCCAGCCAGCGGGCGCACTCGCGCGGCCCGTACTCGGCGAACGGCGAGAACTCGCCCCAGCCCGCCGGGCCCTGGATCAGCGCGCCCTCGCGCACGGTGACGCCGCGGAACCTGGTGGGCATCGGGATGGCGAACGCCCGGACCGTCGGCAGCAGCGCGGCAAGCTGGTCGGCCCCGGCGGTCCCGGCCACCTGCCAGTCGACCACTCAGCCGTCTCCCTTTGCCTATCCGTCGCTGCTGGCCCGGGGGAACGACCCCGAGCCTCCCGCGCTTGCTGGCCCGGGGGACGGACGACCCCCGAGCCTCCCGCGATGCCTGATCTGACCGGATTAACCTTACGACCGTGACCACCCGCCCACTGCACGCGGTCCTGCTGCCCCCGGCCGACGCCGCGGGCCGGATGCTCGAGGCGCTCAGCGCCGCCCTGGACGGTACCGGACCCGCGATCCTGCCGCTGGATCCGGATCTGCCCAGGCCCAGGCTCGCCGCCATGCTCGACGCGTTTGCCCCGTCGGTCATCGAATCTCTGGAGGGGCCGGAACGCAACGCTAGCGCTTCGCCGGGCGGCCATCCGGCGGGCGGCGTCGCGCCCGACACGGCCCTGGTGATCGCGACCTCTGGCTCCACCGGGGAGCCCAAGGGCACCGAGCTGTCCGCGGCCGCCCTGCTCGCCTCGGCCAGGGCCTCGCTGCGGCGCATCGGCGCGGGCGCGGGTGAGCGATGGCTGTGCTGCCTTCCGGTGTTCCACATCGCGGGAATCCAGGTGCTGGTGCGGTCGCTGCTGGCCGGCGCCGACCCGGTCGTGGTCAGCAGGCTGGAACCCGGCACACTGGCCGACAGCGGCTGCGCCCACGTGGCCGTGGTTCCCACCCAGCTACGCCGTCTCGTCGACGCAGGAGACGATCTGACGGCCGCGGCGACGATCCTGCTCGGCGGGGCGGCTCCGGGCGCCGGGCTGGTGGACGCCGCACGCGCGGCAGGCGCCCACGTCGTTACCACTTACGGGATGAGCGAGACCTCCGGCGGCTGCGTGTACGACGGCGTGCCGCTCGACGACGTGTCGCTGGAGATCGGCGCCGACGGCCGGATCCGGATCGCCGGGCCGGTGCTGTTCTCCGGGTACCGGCTGCGCCCCGATCTGTTCGCCGCGGCCCGCGACGGGCGCTGGTTCGTCACATCGGACCTCGGCGCGTTCGGCCCGTCCGGTGAGCTGCTGGTCCGCGGCAGGGCCGACGATGTAATCAACACCGGCGGCGAGAAGGTGGTCGCGGCCGAGGTCGAGGCGGCGCTCGGAACCTGCGCCGGGGTGCGGGAAGCCGCGGTGCTGGGACGGCCGGACCCGGAGTGGGGTGAGGTGGTCACGGCGGTGGTGGTCCCGGCCGACCCGGCGGCACCTCCGCTGCTCGCCGATGTCCGGGCGCATGTGCGGGCACGGCTGCCTGGTTACGCCGCTCCTGCGGCCCTGGTGCTCGTGGCTGAGATCCCCATGCTACCGTCTGGTAAGCCTGACAGGGCAGCGCTCAGAGCCAGGACGGCGGCGCCGGTAACGCGGCAATAGCCCGACCGTCCGCGGGCGTACGGCACCCCCACGGGAACAAACGGCCGTGCTGAGCGTTAAAAGATAGTGCCCGCGCTGCACAATACCAAGTGCCGCGGACCCCGGAAACCCCCGAAGGCGCCGCCCCGGTGGTGCAGGAGAGCGCGTGCCCGGTGCGCGCGCGAGGATAGGGAGGTGTCTCATGCCGAGGAGTGCGACTGCCGCGTCGCAGCGACGCGACGATGAGGCCACCACGACTGGCCTGGACGAGCTGATTCAGCGCGGGCGCAGCCAGGGACATCTGTCCCTCCCGGATCTTCGCGCCGCGTTTGAGCAGGCTCAGATATCTCCAACTGAAGCCAGGTCCATCATCCGCGAACTCACCGAGGCCGGCGTTCAGCTCGGTAACGACCAGCCGGAGGCTCCCGTGCAGGCTGCCACCCTCCCTTCGACCAGCGCCCGCAAGGCGCGCTCCCGGACTTCTGACCGCAAGGCAGAAAGCGACAAGCCCAAGGCGGCCACCCCGATCGCCGACGTCATCGAGCTGGATGGCCTTGACGCCGAGGCCGAGGCATCGGCCCTTGCCGCGGGCGGGATGACGGAGCTGGCAGTCGAGGCCGACCTGGACGACCAGACGTCGGTCATGGGCGACTCGGTGCACACCTACCTCAAGTCCATCGGCCGTACCAGCCTGCTCACCGCCGAGCAGGAGGTGGACCTGGCCAAGCGGATCGAGGCCGGGCTCTACGCCGAGCACAAGCTGGAGACCGAGCCCAAGCTGTCGCAGGCGCTCCGCCGCGACCTGGAGGACGTCGCCGAGGACGGCCGCAGCGCCAAGTCGCACATGCTGGAGGCGAACCTCCGCCTGGTGGTCTCGGTGGCCAAGAAGTACAGCGACCGCGGGCTGTCCCTGCTCGACGTCGTGCAGGAGGGAAACCTGGGCCTGATCAGGGCCGTCGAGAAGTTCGACTACACCAAGGGCTACAAGTTCTCCACCTACGCGATGTGGTGGATCCGGCAGGCGATCCAGCGCGGCTTCGCCGACTCTGCCCGCACGATCCGGCTGCCGGTGCACGTGCTGGAGATGCTCAGCAAGCTCAGCCGGGTGGAACGGGACATGCACCAGCGGCTGGGCCGCGAGCCCACCCCCGAGGAGCTGGCCGTCGAGCTTGACCGCACGCCGGACCAGATCGAGGAGCTGCTGCGCACCAGCCGCCAGCCGATCAGCCTGGACTCGACGATCGGCGAGGACGGCGAGACCAGCATCGGCGACCTGATCGAGGACACGGATGCACCCGAGGCGTCCGAGCTCGTGGACCGGCAGCTGCTGGCTGACCAGCTCCGCCACGCGCTCGACGCGCTCACCCCGCGCGAGGCGACGATCATGGCGATGCGGTTCGGCCTGTACGACGGCAACCCGCACACGCTGGACGAGATCGGCCGCGCGCTAGGCCTGACCAGGGAGCGCATCCGGCAGCTGGAGAAGCAGTCGCTGTCCAAGCTGCGCCACCCGAGCCGGGCTCAGCCGCTGCTGGACTACGCCAGCTGAGCCCGAACCACTCCACCGGCCAAACGGGCCGGGCCCGACCTCCCGCCGGGCCCGGCCCGTTTCATGCCGGCGGCTCGGCCGCTGCGGACCGCTCGAGCTCGGCGAGCAGCGGGGGGAACAGGTGGCCCGGCAGATCGATGGGGCACCTATCGAGCAGGTCCGGCCTGACCGTCACCGACCTGATCAGGTCGCGCGCGTCCCGCTTGGTCAGTTGCTGGCCCCGGGACTTCCACAGCGTGATCAGGCCCTCGCGCCAGGCGTTGCCGAGCTTGCCGTGGGCGCGGGCGTATATGTACCCGGCGACCTGCTCCCCGGCGGTCAGGTTCGGGTCGCCTGCCGGTGGCTCTTCGGCCAGCATCACCGCCATGTCCGGCTCCGGCGTGCTGCGCAGCAGCCGGGTGATCCGGTATTTCGGCGCGATGAGCCGTGCCAGCGCCCGCTGCCCGGCCGCATCCCGCAGCTCGGGAACGCCGTTGCGGCAGACGATCGCGACCCGCCGGGCGCTCACCGCGAGCAGTGCCCGGAAGACCAGCGAGCCGAAGCCCGGGTACAGGTTGATGACCGCGGTGTGGCCGTGCAGCCTGCCGGGCGGCGGCGCGGCCATGAGGGCGGCCAGCGGCAGCCGCTGCCGGCCGCAGCTCTCGGGCCACCCGCCGCCGGCCAGCAGCACGTCCTCCCCTGTGCCCGCCGCCAGGGCGAGGATCCGGCCCGCCTCCGCGTCGGCCAGCGGCCGGGCGGCGGACTCCACGGACTGGGCCCCGTGGGTGTACACGCCGGAGCCTGGAAGGTCTGTGCCGGCTTGCGCGGAACTACCGCTGCGGCGGGTCGGGCGCAGCACGTACAGCGCGGCCTCGCCGCCGAGCGCCTCGGCGCCGGCATAGCGGTTGAATCCGGGCAGCATGGCCTCGTACGTCAGGTGCAGCGGGCTCAGCGCCTGCTGCACGGCCAGGCCGAGCGCGGGCTGCTCACCGAACCCGTAGGCGACGAGCACCCGGCCGTTGCGGCTGTCGACGAGGCCCTGCAGACCGCGGCCGACGAACAGGCGGACACCCTCCGGCGTGTACGGCGGGTCGGTGAAGACCAGCTGGCTCGATTCCTGCAGCGCCGCAGGCAGGCCCAGCCGCAGGTCGGCCGCGTAGCATCGCACGTCGAAGCCGCGCTGCCGGGCCTCGGCGTCGATGTATCCGAGCAGCGCCTCGTCGGCGTCGACCACGCTCACCCGCAGGCCGTCCGCGCCGCCGGCCAGGAACAGGCCGAGCGAGGTCAGGTCGTGGTCGCCGACGCAGAGCAGGTGCGCGCCGCGCAGGTCGAAGCTCCGCAGCAGGTAGTGACCGCGCTTGAGCACGGTCTCCGCGGTGGCCTGTACCTGGTCAAGATCGCGTTGCGGCGCCGGGGCGCGCTCAACCAGCCCGGCCGCATCGGCCAGGGCGGCCGGGTCACGCCGGGCCAGCTCGTCCCACGGGTCCCGGACCGGCGCGTCCCGGCCGCAGCCGAACTCGGCTGCATAAGCGGGCGCATGCAGCCCGCCGATCCGGACCCGCCCGTCCGAGGTGTCGAGGTGTGGCTCCGCCGCCCGCAGCACGGCCTCCACGGTGCGCCGCGACGTCCCGGTCAGCGACACCAGCTCGGCCACCGAACGGAACTCGCCGTCGGTCAGCAGGCAGCCGACCGCGTCGATGCGCCGCGCGTCGATCCCGAAGCTGGCCCTCAGCTCCCGCATGGCGGCCAGCATCGATTCCGGTTCGGGCGAATCAGCAGGCACGCGGGTCCTATGGGGTTCGGCGTTGGCCCGCCCATGCTATGGCCCACCCCGCCAGCGGGTTATGCCATCCGGTGCGCTGCGACGGCGCAGGCGCCCGCCACGGCGACGGCGAGGCCGATGCCGATCCCGGTGCCGACGCCCAGCCCGGCCCTGGTCGCCGCAGCGATGCCCACACCGCCGACCCCGGCTCCGAGCGCGGCGCCCATCCGGTCGGCGACCAGCGGCCCGGCCAGCCGGGCGCCGCCGCCGCCACCGGTCTGCCCTGCCGCCATCGCCGCCAGCCAGGCACCCGTATAGGCCAGGCCCATCCCGAACCCGCCGACCGCCCAGGCGAGGTACGGTGCCAGCCACGCACCGGGCAGCAGCCCGATCGCTGTCCCGGCGGTGCCGGCCACGATCAGCGCGCCGCCCACGGCCAGCAGCCGGGGCGGCGTCCAGCCCCGGCGGGCCAGCCGGGCCTGCACTATCCCGCCCAGCGTCCAGCCCACGACGGCCAGGGTGACCACGATCCCCGCGACAGCGACGCTGCGGCCGTCCACGACGGTGAGCAGCAACGGCACGAACCCGTCCACGGCAAAGAACGCGAACCCGCAGCAGAACAGCGCCATCGTCGCAACCGGCAGCCCGGGACGCATCGTGAGCATGCCCCGCGGCATGATCCGCCGCACCGCTGCCACGGCCACCACAACGCCGCCCACGGCCACCACGGCGCCCGCCGGGCCGCCCTCGGCCGACCCGCCCAGGACCGCGAGCAGGCCCGCCAGCAGCAGCAGCTGGGCGGTAAACGCCCATCGCCAGCCGACCGTCGCCACCGCCAGCGAGCCGAGCGCGGGCCCGGCGACGCTGGGTATGACCCAGGCCAGATTGCCCAGAACCATCACCTTGGGCCGCTGCGGCTCCTCGTACAGGGCGGCGATCCCGCTGACGGCGATCGCGCCGAGCGCCGCCGCCCCGGCGCCCTCGAAGAACCGGGCGGCGACCAGCACCGTCATCCGGTCGGCGAGCCCCGCGCCGAGCGCGCCGCAGGTGAAGACCAGCGCCCCGGCCGGGACGACCACCCGGGCGCCCCAGCGGTCGAGCAGCCGCACCGCGAGCGGCGCCGCCCCGATGCCGGCGATCGCCGCAACGGAGAGCGCCAGGCCGTAGAGCTGGATCCCGCCGAGCTGGCGCACCACCGCCGGCAGCACCGTCACCACGATCAGGATCTGCACGGCGACGACCAGCTCGGTCAGGGTCATGCCGATCAGCAGCCTGCCGCGGCGGCCGGCCAGGATCACCGGCCAGGAGGTACCGGCCCGCGCGCCGCCGGCGGCCGCCATCCCGGGCGGCCCGGCTGTCACGTGTACAGCTCCCGGTGCCTGACCTTCACGGCTTCGCGGCTCCCTTCCCCGTCCAGCCGGTCCAGTTTCCCGTCCAGCCGGTCCAGTTTCCCCGTCCAGCCGGTCCAGGTTCCCGTACAGCCGGTCCAGGCGGGCGATCAGCGCATCGTCGACGGGCCGGGACAGCGACACCTCGGGGTCCGCCGGCGCGTACCTGGCCGTGCGGATCAGGGTACTCAGATAGCCGATCGTCACATGGTCGCGACTTTCAGTTAATAGACACGTCTAGATCACCCCTACCGACGCGCCTAAAACTTCCGAAATCCGCATTGCAAATTGCAGCGGGCCCCGGATCGTTATGGTCATTCGCTATGTCGAAGAGCCGGGCAGGGTTGCTCATTGCGCTGGGTGTGGACAATTTCGGTTCTGGTTTGTTCCTGCCAATGGTGATGCTTTATGTAACGCGAATTGTAGGATTGCCAATTGCGGTTGCCGGGGCAGCTGTGGCCGCTGGGACGGTAGCGGGACTGGCCATGCCGCTCGTTGCGGGCCGGCTGGTGGACCGGGTCGGAGCGCTGCGGGTGGTCGTCGGCGCGGAGCTGCTGCAGGCGCTGGGCGCGGTGGGGTACCTGGCGGCACGGGACGCGGCGATCGTCACGGTGGCAGCGGTCCTGCTGGCCGCGGGCCAGCAGCTTTTCTACAGCTCGCTGTGCACCCTGATCTCGGACGTGGCCGATGACGGCCCGAAAGACCGGCCGTTCGCGGTGTCCGCCATGGTCCGGTCGGTGTGCTTCAGCCTGGGCGGGCTGGCCGCTGGCGGCCTGCTCAGCGTGGCCGGCCGGACCGCATACCGGATCGCCGTCGGGGCGGATGCGGTGAGCTTCGCGGCCTGCGCGCTGCTGCTCGCCCTGCTGGTATGTGTCCCGCGCCAGCCTTATCAGGCCGCGCGCACTGCCGTGCGCGGCTGTCGCGGGCCATTGTCGGACGGAGTTTTCCTGGGCATTATCGTGGCCACTGGCCTCGCCGTTCTCTCGATTGACTTCTTCCTCAGTGGCATCTCTGTTTACGCGATCCGGGAACTGCATACCCGGCCATGGCTGCCAGGTGCGGCTGTCGCACTCGCAGGGGGATTGACGGGTGCGGGGGCCACGCTAGCGCTGCGGGTAACGAAGGGACTGGGCCGCACGACAGTCATGATCATTGGCGCCGCGCTCTATGTTGTCTGGTGCGGGGTCAGCGTGGCGGCGCTTATCGTCCCGCCGACCTGGCGGCCCGCTGAGCTGCTGGCCGCCACGGTGGTCATGGCGATGGCCGGCCTGCTCTTGCTGCGGGCCGGAGCGCTGGCCGAGGCGGTCGCCCCGACCGCAGTCCGGGCCCGCTATCTGGCCGCGTTCCAGTACGCGTTCACCGTGTCCAGCGTGCTCGCCCCCGCCGTGGTCGGCCTGTTCTCGGTGGCGGCCTGGCTGCCTTGGCTGCTGGACGGCGCCAGCGCCGGCCTCGCCGTTTTGCTGTTGCGCTGGCTAACGGGCCGCCTGCCGAGGAGCGCGCTGCACCCGGCGCCGCTGCTGGGCTGAGCCATGCTGATCTCGCCGGAAGGCGGCGGGATCGGGTAAGCATGAGATCTATGGCGGCCGAGACCGCACGCTACTGGCAGCACGCCGCTGTGCCCGGCGTGGACCTGCTGCGCGCCAGGTTCGTGACCCACCGCTACAACAGGCACGCCCACGAGACGTTCACGCTCGGCCTGGTCGAGGCGGGGGTGGAGGAATTCGAGTACGGCGGCAGCCTGCTGCGCGCCGGGCCCGGCGCCGTGGCGCTGCTCAATCCCGAGGTTGTGCACACCGGCCAGGCTGCCGGGCCGGACGGCTGGGCCTACCGGGTGCTCTATCCCGCGGTGGACGTGGTGACCGGGGTCGCCGCCGAGATCGGCTGGCCGCGTGCGATCCCGCTGTTCCCGCAGACCGTCGTGTATGACGAGCGCAGCGCCCAGCTGCTGCTCGCGGCCCACGTGGCCGCCGAGCGCGGCGACCGGCTCGCCTCGTCCAGCCTGCTCCGGGCCGGGCTTGCGGGGCTGCTGCTAGCCCACGCAAAGCCCGCCGGGCCGGTCGCCGGGCCGACCCCCGCCCGCCGGGCGCCCGGCGCGGTCCGCGCCGCCAGAGACCTGCTCGCGGAGCGGCTCACCGACCCGCCGAGCCTCGACGATCTCGCCCGGATGGCCGGGATGAGCCCGTTCGCGCTGCTGCGGGCGTTCCGTGCGGAGACCGGCCTGCCGCCGCACGCCTACCTGAACCAGCTCCGGGTGCGCCTGGCCCGCCGGCTGCTGGACGACGGCCTGGCACCCGTGGTGGTCGCTGCCGACGCGGGCTTCGCCGACCAGGCGCACCTGACCCGGCACTTCAAGCGCGTCGTCGGCGTGCCGCCCGGGGCCTACCAGCGCGAGCGAACGCCACCCGGCGTAATATCCACCGGGTGACCGTCCAGGTAGAGGTGCTCGACAAGGTAACCGGCGAGGTGGTCGAGGCGTTCCGCCGCCTGATCCCGCAGCTGTCCCGATCCGCCGGGCCGCCCACGCAGGAGTCACTCGAGGCGGTCGTCGGCTGCCCGGCCAACACGGTGCTGCTGGCCCGCTCCTCCGGCACCATCACCGGCACGATGACCCTGGTGATGTTCCCGATCCCGACCGGGGTCCGCGCCTGGATCGAGGACGTGGTCGTGGACGAGTCGGCGCGCGGCCAGGGCACCGCCGAGGTGATGATGCGGGAGTCGCTGCGGATCGCCCGCGAGGCGGGCGCCCGGACCGTGGACCTGACCTCGCGACCCGATCGCGCGGCCGCCGGCCGGCTCTACGAGCGGCTCGGCTTCGTTATCCGCGAGTCCCGCCTGTACCGCTACACCGTCCCGAGCTAGCCGAGCTCGGCGACGGCGGCGAGCAGCCGGCCGACGTCGGACCTGTCGTTGTAGTGCACCAGGCCCGCCCGCACGCCGCCGCCGGTGTCCCGCAGGCCAAGCACGCCAGCCAGCTCCCAGGCGTAGTTGTCGCCGTCCCACACGTTGACGTCGCGCCGGCCCAGGTGCTCGGCGACCTCGCGCGGCGTGCTGCCCGCGACCGTGAAGTACGCGGTGGCGGTGCGCCGCGCGGCCTTCCCGTAGGTGGTGACGTGCTTCATCGCGTCCAGGCCGCCGAGCAGCGCGCCGAACAGCGCCTGCTCGTGCGCCTCGGCCGCGGCCATGCCGGACAGGATCCGCTCCCGCCTGGTGGCGGAGCCCGGTGCCGGGCCGGCCAGCGAGGCCAGGTGCTCGACCGCGGCGGTCACCCCGGCCAGGTCGGCGAACGGCAGCGTGCCCTGCTCGAACCGGTCGGGGACATAGTCCGGCGCCGGCGCCAGCTTGTCCGGGTTCAGCGTTTCCAGCAGCGCCGGGTCGGCGACGACCGTGCCGATGTGCGGTCCCGACCACTTGTACGCGCTCGTGGCGTAAAAGTCGGCGCCCAGCGCGCGCACGTCGACCGGACCGTGCGGGGTGGCGTGCACGCCGTCGATGTAGCTGAGCGCCCCGGCGGCGCGCGCCAGCGCGGTGATGGCGGGGACGTCTGGGCGGGTGCCGATGAGATTGCTCGCCGCGGTCACCGCGACCAGCCTGGTCCGTTCCGAGATCAGCCCGGCGAACGCCGCCACCGGCAGGTCGCCCTCGGGCAGCTGCACGTCGGCCCAGCGCACCGTGGCCCCGGCCGCGGCCGCCGCCTGCACCCAGGGCCGCACGTTCGCGTCGTGGTCGAGCCGGGTGACCACGACCTCGTCGCCCGGGCCCCAGCCCGCCGCCAGGGTGCGGGCCAGCCGGTAGGTCAGCGTGGTCATGTTGGGGCCGAGAATGACGCCGTCGGGCACGCCGCCGGTGAGGTCGGCCACGGCCCTCCGGCACTCATCCGTGATCGCTTCGGAGCGCAGGCTGGCCGGGAACGCGCCGCCCGTGTTCCCCAGCCCGGCGCGGTACGCCCCGGCGATCGCGTCGATCACCGGGCTCGGCAGCTGCGTGCCAGCCGCCCCGTCCAGGTAGGCATGCCCGTCCGCCAGCGCCGGGTACGCGGCTCGGACCTTGCCGACATCAAATGCCATCGCCACCGGATTCTCTCAGACCGCCCGTTACGCCACGCGCCGGGCCTGGCCAGGCGGGCGACCGGCCCGAAGTCAGCAGCAGCGTGAGCCACGGGTCGCCGGCATTCTGGCTAGGCGCGGGTGGACAACGGTGCGGCACCCCGGCGCACCACCCGGCGAGCACGATCTCCGGCGCGGCGGGCCGGTACTCCTTGCCGAACGCCTTGGCCAGGTCCCAGGCGTGCAGGTGCCATTCGGCGCAGGCGGAGCCGGCCATCCCGCCCACGGTCACCGGCACGTCCCGGTACCGGTGATGCGGCATATCCCAGACCAGGGCGAGCCTGCGGGCATAGCCGCGTGCGGACTGCGCGAACGCGGCGATGTGCTCGGCCGCCGGACGGTCCGGCAGTGCCGCGAGCTCGGCCGCGTTCTGCCTGGCCAGCTTGCGGGTCAGGGTGTCGGGATGCGCCCCGGTGGCCAGCAGCCGCGCCAGCCTGCTGCCCGGGGCGTCGTCGAGATACTCGTGGTAGTCGTCGGCAACGCAGCGCAGGTGCCCGGCCAGGTCGGCGGCGCGCCAGTCCGCGCACGGCGTCTGCGCCGCCCAGGTGCGCTCGTCAAACTGGGCGGCCAGCTCGACGATGACGGTCACTCCGTCCCGGTAGGCGGCTAAACCACCAGCCGCAGACCAGCCCGTCACCGGGGGCCAGGGAAACTGGCGGGCGCCAGCGGCCGTCCCCTGCCGAACTCCATGGGTCCTCCCTGCCGACCTCCGGCTCACCCGCGGCCGGAGTCACCGGCTGTCCGCGATCCCGCGCGGTACCGACAGCCGGAGCTACTCACTCTCCGCCATCCCGTCCCATACCGGCAGCCAGAGCTACCCACTCTCCGCCATCTGACGCCGTACCGGCAGCCAGAGCTACCCACTCTCCGCCATCTCGTGCCGTACCGGAGGAAAATTGAGATGACAGCTGCTATGTGTGCAGTTAGCCTGCAAAGAATGCCCGCCAATCCCCCAACCGCACTGCCGCATGCCCAAACCCGGCAAACCGCCGGCGGGCCGGAGCAGCCGGAGCAGACGCCGCTCGCGGCGCTGTGGCGGACCCGGGAGTATCTGCGGCGCTACTACCGGCAGCTCGCGCTCATGCTCGCGGCCGCGATCACGGCGGCGGGCGCCGAGATCGCGATCCCGCTGCTGATCAAGGGGATCATCGATGGGCCGATCGCGCACGGGAACGCCCGCGCACTGCTGCCGCTCGGCCTGGCCGCGACCGCGCTCGGCGTGCTTCAGGCCGCTTTAAACCTTTACCGGCGGTGGGTGCAGGCCAGCGCCGTCACCAGCCTGGAACAGTCGATGCGCGACGCGCTCTACGCGCATCTGCAGCGGCTGCATGCCGGTTTCCACGACGACTGGCAGTCCGGCCAGCTGCTCTCCCGCGCGACCACCGACCTCGCCGCGATCCGGCGCTTCGCCGGCTTCGGCACGATCTTCTTCGTCACCAGCGTGGTGACGTTCGTGGCGGTTGTGGCGCTGCTGATCCGGCTGAACTGGTGGCTCGGGCTGCTCACCGGGTGCGTGTTCCTCCCGGTCGTGGGGCTGTGCACCCGTTTCGAGCGGCGGTACCGGGTCCTGTCCCGCCGCGCCCAGGACCAGCAGGGCGACCTCGCCACATACGTCGAGGAGGCCGCGTCCGGCGTCCGGGTGCTCAAGGCGCTCGGCCGGCGCGACGAGGCGGCAGAGCAGCACGGCGCCCAGGCCGCGCTCGTGCAGGAGACGCAGATGCAGAAGGCAAGGCTGCGCGGCACATTCTGGGCCGGCCTCGACCTGCTGCCCAACGCCATGATCGGCATGATCCTGCTGCTCGGCGCGCTCGCGGTCAGCCGGAACGAGCTGAGCCTCGGCGGCCTGGTCGCGTTCATCACGCTGGCCCTGCAGATGGTGTGGCCGATCGAGGCGATGGGCTACATCCTGGCCTCGGGCCAGGAGGCCGCCACCGCGGCGCAGCGGATCTACGAGATCTTCGACACCGATCCCGCCATCACAGAGCGCGCACCGCGCCAGCGGGGAGCCCGTTCCGGCGCGCGCAAACAGCACGGCCTGCTGCAGTTCGACCACGTGACCTTCTGCTACCCAGGAGTGCCTACTCCGGTGCTGCGCGACGTCACGCTGGAACTCGAGCCGGGCGAGACCGTCGCGCTGGTCGGCCCCAACGGTTCGGGCAAGTCGACGCTGCTGCAGCTCGTGCCCAGGCTGGCGGAGGTGTCGGCCGGATCAATCCGGCTCGATGGGACCGACGTCAGGGACCTCCCGCTCGCCACCCTGCGCTCGGCCGTGGGCTGCGCGTTCGAGGACCCCACGCTCTTCTCGGTGAGCGTCAGGGAAAACGTCAGCTACGGCAGGCCGGGCGCGGACGAGCAGGAGGTACTCGCGGCGCTGGCCGCCGCGCAGGCGGACTTCGTCGCCGACCTGCCCTGGGGCCTGGACACCAGGATCGGCGAGCAGGGCATGGCGCTGTCCGGTGGGCAGCGCCAGCGGGTGGCGCTGGCCCGCGCGATCCTGGCCAGACCGACCGTGCTGCTGCTCGACGATCCGCTGTCAGCGCTTGACGTGCACACCGAGGCCAAGGTCACCCACGCGCTCGAGGAGGTGATGGCCGAATCGACCGCGCTGGTCGTGGCGCACCGGCCGTCCACGGTCGTGCTCGCGGACCGGGTGGCCCTGCTCGACCGCGGCGTGATCGTCGCGACCGGCTCGCACCGCGAGCTGCTCGCGACCCAGGCCCGCTACCGGAGCCTGATGAGCGGCTCCGACGATGAGGGTCCCGGCCTCGATCCGGCCGGGGACCAGGGCCTGACGGAGGCCCGCCGATGAGCGGGGAAGCAGCCGGGGGAAGCACAGTGAGCCAGACAACCGCGCAGGCATGGCGCGGCGTCGCTGCCGAGGACGCCGACGAGATCACGGCGAGCCTGGCGGCGCTGCTGCGCACGCGAGGCAGGCGGCTGCTGCAGGACCTGCTGAGCCCGCACCGGGCCTGGTGCGCGACGATCCTGCTCCTGATCGTGATCGCCAACCTCGCGGCCCTGGCCGGGCCGTGGCTGGTCGGCGTCGGGATCGACCGGATCCCGCAGCTGGATCACAGTCATGACGCGGCACCCCTCATCGTCGTCATCGTGGCGTTCGCGGTCACGGTTCTGGTCCAGGCCACCGCCACGCGCACCTATATCGGCGCGATCGGCCGGCTGGGCGCCGAGGTGGTCACCGACCTCCGGCGCCGGCTGTTCGCCCACTTCCTGCGGCTTCCGGTGTCGTTCCACGAGCGTTACACGTCCGGCCGGGTGATCTCCCGCCAGGTCTCCGACATCGACTCGATCTCCGACCTGTTCGAGGAGGGCCTGGACTCCCTGGTCTCGGCACTCCTGTCGCTGCTGCTGGTCGGCGCGGGGATGCTGCTGCTCGACTGGCCGCTGGCACTGGTCGTGCTGGTCGGCTTCGGGCCGCTGACCTGGCTGACGGTCTGGTTCCGGCGCGAGTCGGCGAACGCCTACCGGCGGACACGGGAGACGATCGCGCAGGTCATCGTGTACTTCGTGGAGACGTTCGGCGGCATCCGGGCGGTCCAGGCGTTCCGCGGTGAGCGCCGGAATCAGGACATCTTCGGCGAGCTCAACAGCGAGTACGCGGCGGCCAGCCTGCGCTCGTCCCGGCTGATCGCGATCTACGCGCCCGGCATCACCCTGGTCGGCAACCTCGCGATCGGCGCCGTGCTGCTGTACGGCGGGCTCCGGGTCATCGACGGCGACATGAAGGTGGGCGTGCTCGTTACGTTCGTGCTCTATCTGCAGCGCTTCTTCGACCCGCTGCAGGATCTGTCGCAGTTCTACAACACGTTCCAGTCGGCAGCGGCGGCGCTGGAGAAGATCTCCGGAGTGCTGGACGAGGAGCCGGCCGTGGCCGAGCCCGACGAGCCGGTGGCGCTTCCCGCCTCCGCGGATCCGGCCAGAAGCGGGCGAACCGTACAGTTCGACGGGGTGCGGTTCGGCTACCGGGACGCACCGGTGCTGCCCGGCCTCGACCTGACCATCCCTGCCGGGCAGACAGTGGCCCTGGTCGGCGCCACGGGGGCGGGCAAGACCACGATCGCACGGCTGATGGCCAGGTTCTACGACCCTGGCCGGGGCCGGGTACTGCTGGACGGCGTCGACCTCAGGCAACTGTCCGAGCAGAGCCTGCGCAACGAGGTCGTCCTGATCACTCAGGAGAACTTCCTGTTCAGCGGCAGCATCGCGGACAACATCGAGCTCGGCAAGCCAGGTGCGACGCGGGCTCAGATCCAGGCAGCGGCGCAGGCGATCGGCGCACACGAGTTCATTCGCCTGCTCCCGGCCGGCTACGACGAGCAGGTGGGCAAGCACGGCGGGCGGCTGTCGGCCGGCCAGCGCCAGCTGATCTCGTTCACCCGGGCATTCCTTGCGGCCCCCGCCGTCCTGGTGCTCGACGAGGCCACGTCGTTGCTCGACATTCCCACCGAGCAGCTGGTGCAGCGCGCATTGCGCACGATCCTGGCCGGGCGCACCGCGCTGATCATCGCGCACAGGCTGTCCACGGTCCAGATCGCCGACCGGGTGCTGATGATCTCCGGCGGCCGGATCGTGGAAGACGGGTCGCCGGACAGGCTGCTGGCGGAGCGCGGCGAGTACGCCGCCCTGCACGAGAGCTGGCAGCAGAGCCTTGCCTGACCCCTAATCCGGGGTTAAGGCCGATCCACCAGTGTCTCGCGGTGGTAGCTGGCGTCGGCCTCGACCCCCGCATCCCCGGAACCGGCCGCCGCACGAAGGTACCAGAACTCGCTCATACTTTCGATTTTCATGATCTGGGAGTGTGGAGTGCAGTATTTGCACCTCAGGTTCCCAGATCATGAACCAGCCCGACCGCTTGCCCGTTTCCGCCGTCGGCAAGTCCATCCCTGGCGCCGCGCCCGGCTCCGGTGTTCCGGAGACCACCGTCGTCACGGGCGTGGCCCCGCAGGCGCTTCAAACCCGCTGACCTGCGAAGGTTCGGCCGCTGCTCGCTCGCCAGCAACCCCGGGCTCGGCCCGGGGTTGTTGGTAGGCTGCCGTTCCGCCGCGTATACGGCTTGTCTTGCATGCCGTATACCAGCATCTATGCGCCGCGTGTCGACAATGCGACGATCATTGGGAGGGGGTGCCGATGGCCGCTGACGATGTGCCGCGCTGGCCGGAACTCCCGCCGCAGGAGCTGCCGCGGCGACGGCGCCTCGGCCGGCCAGCCCTCCTGCCCCGCCAGCCGTCGCGCCGCCTCGGCAACCCGGGGCTCATAAAGGCCGCGGTTGGGGCCGGGCTGATCGCCTATTCCTGGTTCGCCGCAGCCACTGAGCCGTTCACCATAAGCGCGCTGCTGATCGTCCTGGTTCCGGCAGCCGCGCTGTTCGTGATCGCCTATGTCCGGCCGCCCAAGCGCATCCCTCCCCCGGAGCGCCTGCACCTGACCGGATTCTCATACTGGGCGATCACGGTCGGGGCGCTGTTCGAATGGGAGGCGTCCGCGTTCAAGGACGGCGCCCCAAGCTGGCATCCGGCGCTCACCACCCTGATCGACCCCGTGCTCGGGACGCGGCCGTTGAAGGCCGCCGGAATCCTCATCTGGCTGCTCGCCGGCCGGGCCCTGGTGCGCCGGTGAGGCCCGAATGGTTACCCGCGTCATCACGATCATCGGGTTCGCGGCGCTGATTCTCGCGCTCTTCGTGCTCGAGTTCCTGGCCAGGCGGAAGGACTCACGGATACCCACGCTCGGCGGGTGGCTCGGCTACGTCATGCGCCCGAAAGCCGGCCGCCTGCTCATCCTGCTCGGCTGGCTGTGGCTCGGCTGGCACTACTTCTCCCGGTAACCGGGAGAAGTTCGCCGTCCGCTAGGCTGGCGCCGTGATCACGCGTCGCAGCCAAGTCAGCGCCAACGCCGAGTCGGAGTACACGGCGGATGTCGCGCTGGCCGCCCAGTTCGACGACCTCCTCGCCGAGGCGCGGGAGGCCGAGCAGGTTTACCGGAAAGCCCAGGCGCAGGGCAAGCCGGACGACGAACTGTACCCCCTGGCCGTGCGGCTCGACGTCGCGCTGACCAGCGCGATGCGCGCCGCTTACGCGGCCCAGCGGGCCGAGATCGGCCCGCGCGGCTACGACGACTGGATCTACCGCCGCAAGGGCAAGGCCAAGTCTGCCGTGCACGCCTGGACCGACGAGGCGGAGCGCCTGCTGACGATGCGCGAGACCCACCGGCTCACCGGAATGCCACCGGCGCCACGCACCGACCTCCCCGGCGGCGGCGCCACACATGTACCCGCCATCGGGATCTGACCCTCCGCGCGGGCCTAGTCACTATGTGCCCCCGATTACCTGGCCGGGCGTAGTCATACGGGAGCCGGCGTGGCGCCTTCCCGCCGCCTGTGCCAGGAGGCACGCTGTAGCCGAAAGCACTACGAGAGTGCGCCGCCGCCGGTGAACGGTCTGACTACAGAATGTGACGTAGACCGTAACAATGGGTAGTACCTTCGTACCAGAACGCGCACCGACGAAAGCTACAAAGGGTGGTGCCGAAAACAGTCACAACGGGCCATGCCGTGCTTCGCAGTGCTGCTGGCACAGTAGCTTTGTAAACAAGAACACACACGAGGACTGACCAGGAGGCACGCGAATGTGCCCGCATACGCCACCGTGTCCCGGGCCGGGCGGCCCGGACCGCGAGGCGGCCCGAACCATAATCAGCCACCCGGAACAGGGCTGGAGCCTGCTCTGCAACGGGATAGTCGTTTTCGAGGACACCGGAGAGCTGCTTCCCGACGGAGAGCCCATCGCCCCGCACCGCCCCACCGACCTGATCTGCCAGCCGGTGCCCGTGGTCAAGTCGACGGACGTACCGGCCAAGGAGGCGCACTCGCCCGCGGCCTAGCCGCCGGCCGGCCGCAGCACCTCACGTAGCCAGGACTCCACGGCCACGCGCACTTCCTGCGCGTGCCGGGACAGGGCGTGCGTTTCCCCAGGCACCACGACGACCCGTGCTGCGTCGGCGCTGTCCGGGATGCCGAACGGGTCCCGGTCCCCGTTCACCACGAGCACCGGGTCGGCCTGGCGCAGTTCCGCAGCCCGTGAGCGCTCGGGGCGGCCCGGCGGATGCAGCGGAAACGCCAGCGCCACAACGGCCTGCGCCCCCGCGGCCCGGGCAGTGCGGCAGGCGACGCGAGCACCGTTGCTGCGGCCGCCCTGCACCAGCGGGATCGCCGGGAACCTCTGCCGCAGCGCCGCGATGATCTCCAGCCACGCCTCGTCCTGCCGCTCGGGCGATCCGGGCGCGCGGGCGCCGCGCACCCGGTACGGCTGCAGAACCCGGGCGACGGCCCCGCCCAGGCTGCCCGCCGCCTGCGCCGCTGCCAGCAGGTCGGGGCTGTCCACGCCGCCGCCAGCCCCGTGCGTGAGCACCATCAGAAACGCCGGGCTGTCCGGCTCGTCGAGCTCGGCCCGGGCCGGGCCGCTGCCTGTGCTGATCTCCACCCCGGGCAGCGTAGCCGCCCGGACCAGGGGACCGCTGGTCAGGGCAGATCCGCCACGTCAACGGCCTCGAGCTGCCCGGAATTGAAGTTGCCTACCAGCAGTGTTCGGCCATCGGGCTCAAGTGCCATCTCCCGCGGGAAGCCGCCCGCCGGGAGATAGCCGAGCAGGGCGGACCGGCCAGCAAGGGCGGCGGCGACGCTGACAACGCCCAGGCTGGATGCGGCGCCCGAAGCGGCGAACCGGTTGGAGTCGGCAATCACGATCCTGCTGCCACCGTCGACCAGAGCCAGGCCCACCGGGGCCTCGCCGACCTCAACGCTTGCAATGAGGGACCGTGCCGGGTCGGTGCGCAACCGGGCGGCCGAGAAGCCGAGCAGCCGGTCGCTCCCCCGCGCGGTCACCCAGACCACGCTGCCGTCCGCCGAGGTGATCACCCGGACCGGGCTGCAGCCCGCGTCCACCGTGGCGATCACCGAGGCGGCCGGGTCGGTCTCCGCCCGCCGCAGGTCGATGATCGTCAGTGTGCCCTCGGAACCGGCGGCGCTGGCCGGAGCCCCCCGCGCGGCCTCGCTGGTCGCGTACAGCCACCGGCCGTCGGGTGACACCGCCAGCCCCACCGGTGCGATGCCGACGGGGATCATGCCGACGAGATCCGCGGCGCGGAAGCCGCTGGTCAGAGCCTGCTGCAGGTTGTAGACCGCGATCGAGGCCCAGTTCTCGAGGCTGACGAACGCGAACCTGTCGTCGGGCGACACCGCTACCTCGATGGCGCCGGCGGCCCCCGTCCCGCTGCCCAGGGTGCCGGCCTGCGCGTCCACCCGGCCAGCCTCCGCACGGCTGACGCTGATTACCAGCGCGCCGTTCTCGTCGTCGGCGGCGAGCAGGTAACGGCCGTCGTGGGTGAGCGTCTCGCCGACCGGCTGCCCGGTCAGATCGACCTGCCGCACCAGGGCCGGAAGGGCGGAATGGCCGATCTGCAGCACGCCGACCGACTGGCCGAAAGGCATCGCGACAAAGGACCAGCGCCCGTCGGCGGTTACGACGACGCCGAAGGGGTCCTCGGGTGTGGACTCCAGCGCGGTGGGCACGCCGACCAGATCCCGCGCTGACGCCGTCGCGGTGCTGCACCCGGGAACGCCGGCCGGGGTGATCGCCCGCGCCCGGGCCGCGGGCGACCCGCCGCGGCCCGCTACGGGGCGCGTGCCGACTGAGCAGGCGGCAACGGCGACGACGGCTGCGACAGCGGCCGCGGCGACCACGGCTGGCCTCACGCACCTAGGGTAGGGATAACGTTCGCAGACAACGCAACCCGGACACGCCGTGAGCGGCTACACGTTCAGGAGCTTCTTCAGGAATTGGCCGGTGTAGCTCTCTTCGACCTGTGCGACGTCCTCGGGGGTTCCGGTCGCGATCACGTCGCCACCACGGGAACCGCCCTCGGGGCCGAGGTCGATGACCCAGTCCGCGGTCTTGATCACGTCGAGGTTGTGCTCGATCACGATGACCGTATTGCCGTTTTCCACGAGCCGGCCGAGCACGCCGAGCAGCTTGCGGATGTCATCGAAGTGCAGGCCGGTGGTGGGCTCGTCGAGCACGTAGATCGTCCGTCCGGTGGACCGGCGCTGCAGCTCGGAGGCGAGCTTGACCCGCTGCGCCTCGCCGCCGGACAGCGTCGGGGCGGGCTGGCCGAGCCGCACGTAGCCGAGGCCCACGTCCACCAGCGTCTGCAGATGCCGGTGGATGGCCGGGATGGCCTGGAAGAACCCGGCGGCCTCCTCGATCGGCATGTTCAGCACGTCGGAGATGGTCTTGCCCTTGTAGTGCACCTGCAACGTGTCGGTGTTGTAGCGGGCGCCGTGGCAGACCTCGCACGGCACGTACACGTCGGGCAGGAACTGCATCTCGATCTTGATGGTGCCGTCGCCGGAGCACGCCTCGCACCGGCCGCCCTTGACGTTGAACGAGAACCGGCCCGGCTGATAGCCGCGCACCTTCGCCTCGGTGGTCTGCGCGAACAGCCGCCGGACGTGGTCGAACACGCCGGTGTACGTGGCCGGGTTGGACCGCGGGGTCCGGCCGATCGGGCCCTGGTCGACGTGCACGACCTTGTCCAGGTTCTGCATGCCGGTGACCCGGGTGTGCTTGCCCGGCACGATCCTGGTGCCGTGCAGCTCCTTGGCCAGCGCGCTGTACAGGATGTCGTTGACCAGGGTGGACTTGCCGGACCCGGAGACCCCGGTGACCGCGATGAAGCAGCCGAGCGGGAACGCCACGTCCACGCCGCGCAGGTTGTGCTCGCTGGCGCCCTTGACCACGACTTCCCGGCTCTTGGAGCGCTTACGGCGCTGGCTGGGCAGCGGGATGGATTCGCGGCCGGTCAGGTACGCGCCGGTCAGCGACTCCTTGCTGTCCAGCAGCTCCTGGAGCGTGCCGGAGACCACGATGTTGCCGCCATGCTCGCCGGCTCGTGGCCCGATGTCGACCACCCAGTCGGCGGCGCGGATGGTGTCCTCGTCGTGCTCGACCACGATCAGCGTGTTGCCGAGGTCACGCAGCCTGATCAGCGTCTCGAGCAGCCGGTGGTTGTCCCGCTGGTGCAGGCCGATCGACGGCTCGTCCAGTACGTACAGCACGCCGACCAGGCCGGAGCCGATCTGCGTGGCCAGCCGGATCCGCTGCGCCTCGCCGCCGGCCAGGGTCGCCGACGCCCGGTCCAGGGTCAGGTAGTCGAGCCCCACGTCGAGCAGGAAGCCGAGCCGGGAGTTGACCTCCTTGAGGATCCGCCCGGCGATCTGCTGGTCCCGGTCGGAAAGCTCCAGCTCGAGCAGGCGCTTGGCCAGCTCCCCGATCGGCAGCCCGCAGTACTCGGCGATCGACTTTCCGTCCACGGTCACCGCGAGCGACACCGGCTTCAGCCGCGCCCCGTGGCAGGTCGGGCACGGCACCTCGCGCATGAACCCGGCGTACCGCTCCCGGCTGGAATCGCTCTCCGCCTCGGAGTGCCGCCGCTCGATGTACGGGATCGCGCCCTCGAAGTTCGTGTAGTAGGAACGCTCCCGCCCGTACCGGTTCTTATACCTGACGTGCACCTGCTTGTCGTAGCCGCGCAGCAGCGCGGTGCGGCCCGCAGCGGGCAGCCGCTCCCAGGGCGTGTCGATGCTGAACCCGAGGGAGTCGCCGAGCGCCTCGATCAGCCGCAGGAAGTAGTCGCTGACGTGGCCGCCGCTCCACGGGCCGATCGCGCCCTCGGCCAGGGTCTTGGCCGGATCGGAGACCACCAGTTCGGGGTCGACCTCCATCCGCGTGCCAAGTCCGGTGCAGTCCGGGCAGGCGCCCCAGGGCGAGTTGAACGAGAACGACCGGGGTTCCATCTCGTCGAAGGACAGGTCGTCGTACAGGCAGGCCAGATGCTCGGAGTACATCCGCTCGCGGTGCGGGTCGTTCTCCGGCAGGTCGACGAAGTCGAGCACCACGACGCCGCCGGACAGGTTCAGCGCGGTCTCCACCGAGTCGGTCAGCCTGCGCCGGGCCGACTCCTTCACGTCCAGCCGGTCGACGACGACCTCGATGTCGTGCTTCTCGTACTTCTTCAGCGCGGGCAGATCTCCCGGGGCGCCCCCGCCGGCGCCGACGCTGTCCAGCCGGATGATGACACCGTCGACCCTGGCCCGGGAGAAGCCCTTGGTCTGCAGCTCGCGCAGCATCTCGCCGTATTCGCCCTTGCGGCCGCGCACCACCGGTGCCAGCACCTGAAACCGGGTTCCCTCGTCCAGCTCCATCACCCGGTCGACGATCTGCTGCGGGCTCTGCCGCGCGATCGGCCTGCCGCAGATCGGGCAGTGCGGCTTCCCCACCCGCGCGTACAGCAGCCGCAGGTAGTCGTATACCTCGGTGATCGTGCCGACGGTCGAGCGCGGGTTGCGCCCAGCCGCCTTCTGGTCGATGGACACCGCCGGGGACAGCCCGTCGATGAAGTCGACGTCGGGCTTGTCCATCTGGCCGAGGAACTGCCGGGCGTAGGCGGACAGCGACTCGACGTACCGGCGCTGGCCCTCGGCGAAGATTGTGTCAAAGGCAAGGCTCGACTTGCCCGATCCGGACAGGCCGGTGAAGACGATCAGCGCATCACGCGGCAGGTCAAGCGAGACGTCCTTGAGGTTGTGCTCGCGCGCACCGCGGACGACGAGACGATCAGCCACTTTGTGCTCAGTCCTCCGGGTTTGACTGCGGTATATGGGGTCGGGGGGACGCTGCGCCATGGTATCCGGCAGGTCTGACAAAACTCGGCGCCTTTGGCATCCCACCGAACCCCGGAAACCCCGCGGGCTGGTGCCCCGCCACGCCGCGCGCATCCTGAGCGATTCAACCAACAACCTCGCTGGCTGATTCCCGCTGCAGACGGGGCGGCGAGGAGCTGGCTGGCTGATTCCCGCTGCAGACGGGGCGGCGAGGAGCTGGCTGGCTGATTCCCGCTGCAGACGGGGCGGCGAGGAGCCGGCCGATGACGCCGGCAACCTTCCGCCCTAAGCTGCCGAGGTGGGCGATCCGCGGCCGCGCGGGACCCGCGGTTCGGTGGTGCGACAGCTGCGAGGGACGGAGAGACATGACTTACACGGGCGACGTAACCGTCGGCGGGCCGGCCGACACCAGGGAGCTTCCCGGCCTCACCATCACCAAGGTCTCCGTCGGCCCCATGGACAACAACGCCTACCTGCTGCGGTGCACCGGCACCGGGGAACTGCTGCTGATCGACGCCGCCAACGACCCCGACACCCTGCTGGGGCTGATCGGGGACACCCCGCTGGCCACGATCGTCACCACGCACCAGCACTGGGATCACTGGCAGGCGCTGCGGGCGGTCCAGCAGGCGACCGGCGCGAAGACCGCCGCCCACCCCGAGGACGCGGGGCCGCTGCCGGTGACCCCCACCGACCTGGTGCGGCACGGCGACACGATCACCGTCGGCGACGCCGAGCTGTCCGTGATCCACCTGCGCGGCCACACCCCGGGCAGCGTCGCGCTCTGCTACGACGCCGGCGGCGCGCTCGCCGACCAGCCGCAGCTGTTCACCGGGGACTCCCTGTTCCCCGGCGGGCCCGGCAACACCGAGCACGACCCGAAGCGTTTCGGCCAGCTCATGGATGACCTCGAGGCACGGGTGTTCGCCGAGCTGCCGGACGGCACCTGGGTGTACCCGGGGCACGGCAAGGACACCACGCTCGGCGCTGAGCGCCCGCACGTGCCGGAGTGGCGGGCCCGCGGCTGGTAGCGGCGGCTGTGATGGAATCTCGGTGCGATGTCGTTGTCGTCGGAGCCGGGCTACTAGGCCTGGCCGCCGCGCGGGCGCTGACCAGGCGCGGCCACGAGGTCATCCTGCTCGAGCAGGCGGAGGTCGGGCACGAGGCGAGCGGGTCAAAGGGCAGCTGCCGCATCTTCCGGCTGGGCTACGACGACGCAGACTGGGTCGCAATGGCGATGCGCGCCCGCGGGCCGTGGTCCGAGCTGGAGGACGAGTGCGGCCAGCGGCTGCTGCATCCCACGCCCCACCTTACGTTCGGCGCCCAGCTGGACGCGGTCCGCGACGCCATGCGCGCCGCGGGCGCGCCGCATGAGCTGCTGACCGCGGCCGAGGCGGCGGCCAGGTTCCCCGCGCTCGATATCGGGGGCCCCGCGCTGCTCGAGCCGGAATCGTGCGTGACCAGCGCCGACGCAACGCTCGAGGCGCTCGCGGCGGCGGTGCCGGTCATCCGGGCCGGGGTCACCGTGACCGGTATCGCGGACGACGGCCGCGAGGTGACCGTCCGGACCGCATCCGGCCCGGTCACTGCCCGCGCCGCCGTGGTGTGCGCCGGGCCGTGGACCACCGCGCTGCTCGCCGGGAGCGGGATCGCGGTGCCCTCCGAGGCCACCCTGGAGCAGGTCGGCTACGTCGCCACCGCCGGCTCGCCGGATCCGGCCCTGCCGATCTTCATCTGCCACGGCCCGCCGGAGCCTTACGGACTGCCGGTGCCGGGCGGGGCGCTCTACAAGATCGGTTTCCATCACAGCGGGCCGGTGACCGACCCCTCCAGCCAGGATCAGGAACCCGACGACGAGCTCACCGCGCGGCTGACCGCGCTGGCCCGCCGGTACCTGCCCGGCCTGGCGCCGGAGCTGGTCCGGACCGAGCGCTGCGTCTACGACAACAGCCCCGACGAGGACTTCATCGTGGACCGGGTCGGCCGGATCGTGATCGGCAGCGGCACCTCCGGGCACGGCTTCAAGTTCGGGCCGCTGCTCGGCGAGTGGCTCGCCGACCTGGCCACCGGGCGGGAGCCAGACGCTGCCGTGCGGCGGTTCTCGCTAGGCCGGTTCGCCTCGGCGGGCGCTCACTGAACCAGCGTGGCGTACGCGATCACGTTGCTGAGGTAGTGCCCGGTCGCATAGTCGAACGTGCCGCCGCAGGTGATCAGGCGCAGCTCGGCGTCGGGTTCCGGCCCGTACACGGCCTCGGTGGGGAAATGGCTCTTGAGGTAGGTGTGCACCGCGGTCACCTCGAAGACGGCGACCGAACCGTTGGCCCGCCGCACGTAGACCCGGCTTCCGCGGTGCAGCAACCGCAGCCGGAAGAACACCCCGGGCCCGCTCACCGAGTCGATGTGCCCGGCAATCACGGCCGAGCCGATGGCGCCCGGCCGAGCGCTGCCCGTGTACCAGCCGGCCACCGACGTGCTGGACGGAACCTGCAGCGCGCCGCTCGGGGTGAGCCCGAGATGGACCAGCGTGGTGCTGACGCCGATCGCCGGGATGACCAGGGCAACGGGCCTGGCCACCCGCCGCACCGACGGCAGCGGCACTGGCGCCTGCTTACCCACCGGGATCGGGGCGAACGTCGGCTTGCCGACCGGCGTCGCCGGCCGACCGGTCTGGCTGGCCAGCGCCAGGCCGGTCACGCCCGCACCGACGGCGAGGATGCCGCAGACGAGAATGGCGGCAGCGACCGGCCGGCGCACCACGCGGATGGGCGAGATGTGCCGGCCGGCCGGTGTGTCGTTCTCAGCGGGCATGCATGGCGGGGCGCCGCCGGCGGCGCAGCCGGACGAGCCCGCCGCCCGCGACCAGCAGCCCGGCCGCTGCCGCGGCGGCCCATGGCAGCAGCGAGTCACCGGGGCGCGCGGCGGTGCCGCCGAACCCGGTCTGCGCGCCGCCCTGCGGCATCGAGTTGGCGCCGGAGGAGTCCACCAGGCCGGTGACCTTGAGATGGCCGGAGTCATCCAGGACGACGAACGTGTAGATGGTGCCGGCGGCCAGCGTGTACTGGGTGCTCCCGTGCTCGGTCGTGCCGGTCGCGGTGACCGTGACGGTGCCGGGGTTGACCGCCTTGTACCGCGTTACGGTGGTGAAGTTGAGGTCGCTGCCCAGCGTCTTCGAGCCCGCGGTCACGGTGACCGAGGTCTGGTGCATCGACGCCTGAATGACCCGGACCAGCGCCTTGTGCGTCGGGGTGGTCAGCCGGTCGTCAAGTACCTGCAGCTTCAGGCCCGCGAACGGGCCCACACCCGCGACGGTGTAGGCGTCGCCGGAAACCACGTCGATGGTCGTGGACAGCACCGGCTTGGACGAAGCCGACGCCCCTGCCGCGCGCATGGCAACGGTGTACTCACCGCTCGCCACCGACTCGTACGCGGACACGTCGCCGTAGGCGACGTGGTGCAGCACGACCATTGCGCTGCTGTCGCCGAACGAGTAGAGGTAGACGTCCACCGCGGGCGTGTTCGGTGACAGGTGCGCGAGCCTCAGGTAGCCGGTTCCGGTTGATGCGGACGCGGCCGAGGCGGCGGCGCCGAACAGCCCGGCCACGCCGAGCGCCAGCGCGGACGCCGTGACCAGTCTGGTCAGCCACGCCGCTTTTCGTGACACATTCATGCTCCCCTCCTGTTTTCATTCGGTGCTGGCTGTGCGCCCTAGCCGCTCAGCAGTCCCAGGGGACTCGGCGCGGCGAACTCGATCCGCACCGCCTGCTGACCGTTGGCGAAACGCATCAGGGTCACGCTGTTCGCCAGGTATGGCTGCTGCTGCGCCTGCAGCAGCGAGATCATGGATTGCAGGTATCCGCTCTTGGCATTGGCCGGAGCGACCAGCTCGGCCTCGCGCAGCGGCGCGCCCGGGCTGGCACCGGGCCCCGAGTCACCGAAGGCGACGATGCTGACCGGGCCCTGATGGGACAGCGTCGCGAGGGTGATCAGCAGCCGCGAGTCGACCTGGCCGGTGGCGAGCTGCTGTCTCGCGACCTGGGTCACGCCGACCCGGGAGTTGCGGAGCAGCTGCTGCCCGACGCTGACCCGGGACTGCTCGTCGGCCTTCAGCGCCGCCAGGTACTCCGGCGTGCCGCCGGCCGCGTACACGCGGACGTCGATCCGGGCCGCCCCCGAGCCAAAGCTGGCGATGATGGTGGGCGCGTAGACGGTGGTCAGCCGGCTGCCGAACAGGCTGCGCACGGCCGCTGTGGCCACGATCACCGCCGAGCCGAGCGGGTCGTTCGTCCCCGGGCCGAGCGTCATCAGGTCCCCGGCGGGGAACCCCTTCGCCTGCAGTGCGGCACACATGGCCGGGTCACACGAGACGACGGCGGTGTGGCTGACCTGCGCCGCGACCCACGCCGCCGCCTGCTGCCTGGCGGCCGTTGCCGCCTGAACGGGGCCGAGGTTGGCGCTGCTCGAGGGGCGGCCGCTTGCCGAGCCGGCCCCACTCCCCCGGCCGCCGTTGCGCAGTAGCGCGACGGTCAGCGCCCCCGCGGCGAACACGACCAGTGCCACCACGATCGCGGCGACAATGCGCCACCGCGTGCGGCGCCGCTGCGCCCACAGCCGCACCGTGGTGCTGACCACGGCGCCCCACGACGGCGTGGTCTCGGAACCCGTCCGCGCCGCCACCGGCTGCGGGGCCCGGCGTTCGATTTCAGCATGGGGCCGGAGCACGATCGGCCCGGTCACCGGCTCGTCTGGCTCGCCGAGGCCTGGCGGAGGCTGCGGGGCAGGAACCGGGGGTTCGGCACCCGGCCAGGCCGGCCCGCCGGTGCGCCTCGCGACCGGCCCGCCGGCTGACGGTCCCGGCGGCTCGGGCTGGGCGCTCCCGTCCTGCTCCGGCGGCTCCGGCGCTGCGCTCGCACGCTGCTCCGGTGTCTCAGGCTGTGCGCTCCCACCCTGATCCGGCGGCTCGGGCAGCGGCGACTGCGCGGATCCTGCGGCCTGCGGGCCGGACGGCTCCGGCGGCATCTGCCTGGGTGCTGCCATCCCGCTGTCCGGTGGCTCGGGGGACGAAGCACCGGGTTCGATCACCCGATCGGGATCGGGCCGCGTATTCGGGGTTGCTGGCGCCGGAAAGCCAGGTGGCGGGCCGCCGCGTGGCTTCCAGTTTCCCGGCTTCGAACGCGAGTTGCCCGGAATCCGGCGCGGCAACGGGGCGGCCGGTGGCCGATTGTCCGGTGCCGGAGCCGGGGCGCTGGGCGCGGCCTGCGCGGAAGTGAGAGCAGGCTCCGCCTCGCCGCGAGGCTCCGGCCTCGCGAATGGCAGAACTCGCCCTCTCTTGCCCATGCGCATCCCCCCGGGCAGGCGCGCGGCATGCCCGCTCCGGACGCCAGTGGATCACAGGCCGGGCTTTCTTACAGCGAAAATACAGGATTGTTACCGAACCGGTCGAGACTCAATAAAGATGCCCTTTGCATGTTGAACCATGCAATCTCTCTCGCGTTGCACGCCTGCCCGCGAAGCGCATACCCCCCAATCGTCACGCCGGGCGGTGGCCGGCATCGGCTGCCATGCGGGCGTAGCCGGCGATCGCGGCGTCGACCGCGTCCGCCTCCGATGGCAGCATGCTGGCTCGCGCCAGCGCCGCGGCGCTGAGGCTCTGCGCCAGCGCCGGGTCGCTGAGTACCTCCGCTATCGCGTACTCGAGCGCCGCCGGAACGCCCGCCCGGACCAGCAGCGCGCCGTCGTCGCCGGTCAGGTCCGGGATCCCGCCAACCTTGGATGCGACGATCGGGCGTCCCGCCCGGAGCGCCTCCTGCACGATCAGCGGCTGACCCTCCCAGCGGCTCGGCACCGCGACGACGTCCGCCGCGCCGAGCAGCGCCGGGATGTCGGTCCGCTGTCGCAGGAACCGCACCGGGAGATCCGCCTGCCGGGTGAGCGAGGCAAGCTGCCCGGCCATCGGGCCGTCGCCCGCGAGCACCAGCACCGGCGCGAGACCGCGGCCCCTGAGGCCGATGAGGGCCTCAAGGAGCACGTCGAAACCCTTCTGCCTGGCCAGCCTGCCCGCGGCGAGTACGACCTGCCGCCCCTGGGCCCCGATCTCTGCCCGGGCCTTTGCTATGTCATCGTCCGACGCCGGGGCTAGAGCCGGCGATACGACCACGGCGAGCGCGACGTGCCGCGCGCCCGCATCGCGCATCCGGCGTGCAAGGTCGGTCGAGACGCAGAGCACCGAGTCGGCCCGCCGGGCGACAAGGCGCTCCAGGCGCCGGTAGATGACCCGGGACCCAATGCCGGCCGGAGCCGCGTTGTGCATGGTGACCTGCAGCGCGGGCCTGCGCCCCCGGCCGGCCCGGCGCAGCGCGAGCGCGGCGGCCGCCCCGGCGCGCAGGCCATGCGCGTGCACGACATCGGGGTCGCAGCCCGCGAGCAGCCCGCGCAGCCGGCGCACCGCCGCTGCGTCGCGGCCCGGGCGCGGCCTGCTGCCGATGTCGACAGCCCCGAACGGAACGGCGGGGAACAGGCTCTTCGTGCTCTCCGGGCCGAAGACGGCGACGGCCAAGCCCCGCGCGGCGCACCCTTCCGCCAGCATCGCCACATGGCGCCCGGTGCCGCCGGTCGTGGTGCCGACTACGTAGGCGATCCGCTGCGCGGTCACTGCGGGGCCGCAGCCGCAGCCGCCCGGGGCGCCGCGCCAGCCCCGCCGCCTGCCTCTGCGGCTGGCGCTCCCGGCCCGCCGGGTACGCTCCGCGGGCCGGCCGCAGCGGGACGGCGGCCCAGCATGTCGAGGCGGTGCAGCAGCGGGGTCTGCGCGATGACCTTGGTGAAGCTCACCTTCTCGCTGGCCGCGGTCAGGCCGGTGATCGCGGCCAGGACCGTGACTCTTGCCGCGCGCGGAAGCGTCGCGGCGGCCGCGGCGCCGAGCATGCCGCCGAGCGCGTTGGCCCCCGAGTCGCCGAGCATCGCCCGCTCACCGAGGTCCTCCGGCAGCACCGAGAGCGCGGCGCCTACGGGCGCGGCGGCGCCCGCCGCACCGGCCGAGGTGACGCCGAGCGCGGCGCCAGCGGCCAGCGCCACCTTGATCGCCCGGCCCGGCCGCAGGTCAAACAAGTTGAGCAGGTTCGCCCCGCCTGCGATGAGGCCCGTGTTGATCACCACATCGACCGCGGATCCGCCACCGGCGCCCTGGCCGGAGCCGACCAGCACGCTTGCCGCAAGCCCGGTGGCGCCGATCCCGACGATCTTCACTGCGCCGCTGGTGACCTCGCCGCTGGCCAGGGCACCGAGGTGGCCGCGGAAGCCGCGCCGGTCGCCGCTGCCCTTCAGATCGTCGTACGCCCCGAACGCCGCGGCGCCGGCTCCGGCCAGCGCGAGCGCGGCCCGGCTGCGGGCAGGCAGCCCGGGCACGACCAGCGACGCCGCCGCGGCGCCCGCCGCTGCGGCCGGGCCCTCGAGCAGGGTCACCGGCTCTCCGCGATGGTTGGTCCGTGCCCAGGCCTCCCGGCCGCCGGGCGGCCGCTGGTTCAGCGCAGCGTAGGCGGCGCGGGCAGCCACCGCGGCCAGCCCGCCGGCCAGCAGGGTACGCGCGCCGCGGGCCACGTGCCGGCTCATGCGGCGCTCTTGTGCTTGGTCGACGCCGTGGGCGAGGGAGTGGATGACGGCGTCGGGGACGGGGTGGGCGCCGGGCTCGGGACCTTGGCGGCGAAGACGCCGTACGCGGCCGGCTTCTTCCCGGCCAGCAGGTAGCTGAAGGCCTGGGCGACCATGATCTGGCCGAACTCGGTGTTGGCGTTGTCCACGCTGGACACCTGGATCCCGGTGTTGCCGTTGACGAGCTCGTCGATCGCGCTGCCGGATCCGGACCCGGGAAGCGAGCCAGCGAGGATAACGGCGCGGCTCTGCAGCTTGAGCTGCTCGGCGAGGGCCAGCAGCGCCTGGTTGGCGGGGTCCGAGTCGCCCGCCGCCGGCGCGCTGGCGGGTATGACCACCACGGCCAGCGTGGCCTCGGACAGCGTCGCGGCGGTGTACCCCTTCGAGGGGCTCACCTGCAGATACCCCTGCTGGGCGAACCCGGAGAGGATCGCGTCGGCCTGGCTGGCCGGGAGGTCGGCGCCGTCGCTGCTGACCAGCGCGGGCGCGATCACTTCCGCGGCCTCCTGCTGGCCGGCGATCTGGGGACTCAGGTTCGACAGGGCGTTCTGGTCACCCGGGGTGACGTTGGGCGGCGTGACCTTCCCGGCCAGGACATCCAGGCTGTTCTCGGTGCTGGCGCTGGTGTCGAAGAATGCGGGCTGCAGCTGGGCCTGGCCGGTCACCTTGGCCCCGGCCAGGTCGAGCGCGCTGGTGATACCGCTGATCGTCGAGCCATCCGCGCCCGGCGCGGTGACCAGCACCACCTTCTGCCCACTGAGCAGGTTGGTCAGCAGCAGCGGCGCCGACGTCTGGGCGAACTCCCCGGCGCCAGCGATCTCATTCTGCAGCCCCTTGATCTTCGTTCGGTCGTTGTCGATCTGGTGTTCCTCGATCTTGGACGCGCGGTCCAGGCCGGCCTCCACGTGCCCCTGCAGCGCGGTCGCGCCGACGATGATGCCGATCGCCAGCGCGAGGAACACGGCGACGATCGAAACCAGGTGGTACCGAAAGTCGATCACTAAAAAAGTCCAGTCAGCCAATACCAGAAGTTCTGCAGCTGCGTGCCGAGGTCGCGGAGGAAGACCTGGCCGGTGGGCAGGACCGTCAGCGCGACCAGGACGGTGATCGCGGCGGCGATCACGAGCGGGATGACGGCCACAGCCGAAACCCGGCTCTGGTAGAGGCGACTGACGCCCTTCGCGTCAACGATCTTGTCGTCCACCCGGAGCCGGGTCAGGAATGTGCTGGCCATCCCCGACCGTCCCTTGTCCAGGAACTCTACCAACGTGTCGTGCCTGCCGACCGCGACGATCAGGCTGGCCCCCTTCTCGTCGGCGATGAGCAGCGCGACGTCCTCGCTGGTACCCGGCACCGCGCAGAGCGCCGGGTCGAGCCCCAGGGCCTTGACCCGCGGCAGCCCCGGCGCGCTGCCGTCCGGGTAGGCATGCACCACGATCTCGGCACCGCAGGTCAGCGCCTGGTCGGAGATCGAGTCCATGTCGCCGACGATCAGCTCGGGCCGGTAGCCGGCCTCGAGCAGGGCGTCGGCACCGCCGTCCACGCCGATCATGACCGGCTTGCGCTCCCTGATATAGGAGCGCAGCGTGACAATGTCCTCGCGGTGGTGATAGCCGCGCACCACGACCAGCGCGTCCCGGCCGTCCAGCTTGGTGTGCAGTTCCGGGACCCGGACCCCGTCGATCAGCAGCGGGTACTCGTGCTTGATGTACTCCAGCGTGTTCGCGGCGAATGCCTCGATCTCCGCCTCTATGTGAGTCTTGGCCTCGGCCATGGCCGACGCCACCGACTCGGCATCCTGCAGCCGGCCCTTGGCGACGACCGTGTCGCCCGCGTAGAGCGTGTCACCGTCCAGCCGGACGCACTGGCCTTCCTTCACCCGGTCGAATACCTCGGGACCGCAGTCGTCGATCAGCGGGATGTCAGCCTCGAGCAGATGCTGCGGCCCGCGGTTGGGATACCGGCCGGTGATGCTGCGCGACGCGTTCACGACCGCGGCGACCTGCCGGCCGATCAGCGCATCGGCGCCGGTGAGGTCCAGGTCCGCGTGATCAATGATGGCGATGTCACCGGCGCACAGCCGGTTGACGAGACTCTTGGTCTTCCGGTCCAACCGCGCGATCGCAGTTACACCGGGTGGCTCCTCAGATGCTTTCCGGCGATTCCTGCGTATTTTGCGAGGCTGTGCCTTCATCGCACAGTAAGTTTGCCAGATTCTGCGGGTCCCGGAGGACGCCGGTGCGGTCACGGACCGCAATCATTAGCAACTTCACAGCGTAGCCACAGTTTTGCCAGCCTAGGAAGCGCCTACGGCCGGAACGGCCCGCTCGGCTGCCGCGGCGGCGAGCAGTTCCTCCGCGTGGGCCCGGCCGAACTCGGAGTCCTCGAGCCCGGCCAGCATCCGGGACAGCTCCCTGACCCGCCCCGTCCGGTCCAGCCGGGTGACCCCGCTCCGGGTCACCGAGCCGTCGTCGGCCTTCTCCACCACCAGATGGGTGTCCGCATACGCCGCCACCTGCGGCAGGTGCGTGACGACGATCACCTGCGCGAGCCGCGCCAGCCGGGCCAGCCTGCGCCCGATCTCCACCGCGGCCTTGCCGCCGACGCCGGCGTCCACCTCGTCGAACACGAACGTCGGCACGGGATCCGCGCCGGCAAACACGACCTCGATGGCCAGCATGACCCGGGACAGCTCGCCGCCGGAGGCTCCCTTGTGCAGTGGGAGCGCGGGGGCACCCGGATGCGCCACCAGCCTGATCTCGATGTCGTCGGCGCCGTGCGGGCCGGGCTCACCCAGGGGCGTCACCGCCACCGTGAGCCTGGCGTGCGGCATCGCCAGCGCGGTGAGCTCGGCGCTGACGTCGTCGGCGAACTTGTCCGCCGCCTCTTTCCTGGCGGCCGACAGCTCGCCGGCCAGCTGCCCGACCTCCGCGGCCAGCGACGCCTCCTCGTCCGCCAGGCCGGCGATCCGGTCGTCGTCGCCCTCCAGCTCGGCCAGCCGGGTGCTTGCCTGCTTGGCCCACGCAAGCACCGACGCCAAACCGCCGGCCGACGGCCCGGCCAGGAGGGAGCTACCCGTTCCGGCTGGGTCTCCAAGGGGCGCTGCGCCCGCTGAGTCGCCGGCGCTGGCCGGTGCCGGCGGTTCCGCGCCGTACATCCGGATCAGGCGCCCGAGCGCTGCCCGCCGCTCCTGCACGGCGGCCAGCCGTATCGGGTCCGCCTCGACTGACTGCGCGTAGGACGCGAGGTCGGCCGCGACGTCGGAGACCAGGTAGGCCGCCTCCGAGACCCGGGCGCCGAGCGCCGCGATCGCGGTGTCGTGCTGGGCGGCGGCCTCCAGCGCCTGGCGCGCCGCGCCGAGCAGCGTGACCGCGTCGGCAGCGTCGTACTGGCCGCTCGACGGGTCGCCGAGCAGGGCCTCATGCGCGCTCGTGGCCGCCGAGTGGAGCGCGTCCGCGTGAGAGAGCCGCTGCTCCTCGGCGAGCACCTCGACGTCCTCGCCCTCGGCGGGCTCCGCCTGCTCGATCTCGGCCAGGCCGCGGCGCAGGTCGTCTGCCTCCCGTTCCCGCTCCCGTGCCTGCGAGGTCAGCTGGTCGAGTTCTGCGCGCACGTCGCGGTGCCGCTGGTACACCCGCTGATAGCGGGCCAGCAGCGCCGCGAGATCCGCTCCGGCGAACCGGTCGAGCGCCTCGCGCTGCCGGCCGGGCTTGAGCAGCTGCTGCTGGTCGGCCTGCCCGTGCACCGCGACCAGCTCGTCGGCCAGGCTGATCAGCAGGGACACCGGCACCGACCGGCCGCCAGCGTAGGCACGGGACCGCCCCTCGGCCGACACCGAGCGGCTCAGGATCAGCGCGGCGCCGTCGTCATCCAGGTCGCCGCCCGCCTCGTTCACCTGCCGGGCGACCGGGCCATCCGCGGGGACGCTGAGCCTGCCCTCGACGCTCGCCCGCTCCGCCGCCGGCCTCACCCGGGACGGATCCGCCCGGCCGCCGAACAACAGGCCCAGCCCGGAGACGACCATGGTCTTGCCCGCTCCGGTCTCGCCGGTGACGACGTTGAAGCCCTTGGACAGTTCGAGCACGGCGTCGTCGATCACCCCGAGCCCGGTAATCCGGACCTCCTCAAGCATTGCCGCCCGGCTCCTCGTCTCGCTGGCGCGCCGCTGCTGCGTCGGCGCTGCCGCCATGCTCTTCTGACCGAGCGTCGCCCCGGCCCCGCCAGCCGGCGACCGGCAGGCCGAACTTGACCACCAGCCGGTCCGTGAACGGCGCTCCTACCTCGGCTCCCTCGGTGTCCACGCCGATGCCGCCAAGCCTTGCCAGCAGCACCGGCTCGGTGCCGCGCCGCGCCTCGACGCGGGCCCCGGGGTTCAGGTCAACCCTACGACGTCCATCGCACCACAGAACGGCACGGGAAGTCTCACCTTGTCCCGCGGCGGGTCCTATTACCTCCGTTGCGAGCACCGAGCACGGCGAGACCACCATGGGGCGCGCGAACAGGGCGTGCGCGCTGATCGGCACCATCAGCATCGCCTCGACTTCCGGCCACACCACTGGCCCGCCCGCCGAGAACGCGTATGCGGTCGAGCCGGTCGGGGTCGCGAACACCACACCGTCGCACCCCCACCGGGACAGCGGCCGCCCGTCCACCTCGACCACCATGTCGAGCACCCGCTCCCTGGCGGTCTTCTCCACACTGGCCTCGTTGAGCGCCCAGGTCGTGGCGGTCACGTCGCCGTTCTCCCGCACGGTCACGTCGATCGTCATCCGCCGCTCGATCAGGTATTTTCCCTCGACCACCCGGTCGACCGCCTCGGGCAGGTTCTCCGGCTCGGCCTCGGCGAGGAAGCCGACGTGGCCAAGGTTGACCCCGAGCAGCGGCACCCCGGCCGGGCGGGCCAGCTCGGCCGCGCGCAGCAGCGTGCCGTCGCCGCCGATCACCAGCACCATCTCCGTGCCGCTGGCGGCCCGCGACGAGGCCGGCACCACCTCGGCTGGCCCCGGGCCCAGGTCTGCCGCCTCCGGTTCCAGGACCCGGACGGCCACGCCCGCCGCGGACAGCCGGTGCACCACCAGGCGGGCTACGCGCACCCCGGCCGGCCGCCCGGTGTGCGCGACCACAAGCATGGTCCGCTCCGCGTTCACTGAGATCTCCGGAGGAAGCCCTGGCCTTCGGGCCGGGGAGGAATCTGGTGGCCTGCGCGGCGGGGCACGGTTTTGTCGGTCATGACCGGCATGCTGGTCCTGTGAGGACGGCGTACCGGTGCCGGGCCTACCCCGATCAGGCACAGCAAGCGGTGCTGAACCGCACCTTCGGCTGCGTCCGGGTTGTGTGGAACCGGACTATCGCCGCCCGGCAGCAGCGGTATGGCACCGAAGGCACGGCCACCTCGTACGCGCAGACCGACCGCGCGCTGACCGCCATGAAGAAGGACCCGGGCCTGGCGTTCCTGGCCGAAGTGTCCTCGGTCCCGCTGCAGCAGGCGCTGCGCCACCAGCACCAAGCGTTTGTCGCGTTCTTCGCCCGGCGAGCCCGCTACCCGCGGTTCAAGTCCCGGCACGGCCACCAGTCGGCGCACAACACCCGGTCTGCGTTCACCATGCACGGCGGCGTGCTGCGTTTGGCCAAGACCAACGGCCCGCTGCGGTTCGTATGGTCGTGGCCGGAGGTCGACACCACCGCCCTTGACCCCACAATGGTGGTGGTGTCGCGGGAACCGGACGGACGCTGGTATATCACCTTCGCCGTCGACACCAAGATCCCCGAGCCGCTGCCATCGGTCGGCCGGGCGGTGGGTGTCGACCTGGGAATCACCGACTTCGCTGTGACCAGCGACGGGCGGAAGACCCCCATCCCGCGCCACCTGGAGCGCAAGGCCCGCAACCTGGCGCGCTACCAGCGGCGGCTGGCCCGCTGCCAGAAAGGGTCGGCGAACCGGGCCAAAGCCAAAGCCAAGGTCGCCGCCGCCCACCGCAAGGTCCGCAACACCCGGCGCGACTTTTTGCATCGCACCAGCACCCGCCTGGTCCGCGGCAACGACATGATCGTGATCGAGGACCTGGCCGTTGCCAACATGGTCCGCAACCGGCACCTGGCCCGCGCGATCTCCGACTGCGGCTGGGGTGAGTTCCGCCGCCAGCTCGACTACAAGTGCCAGCGCTACGGACGGCGGCTGGTCGTCATCGACCGCTGGTACCCCTCGTCCAAGACCTGCTCGGAGTGCGGGCACCTGCTCGCCGAGCTCAGCCTTTCCACCCGGACCTGGCAATGCCCGTCCTGCGGCACCTGGCACGACCGGGAGATCAACGCCGCCAAGAACATCCTGGCCGCTGGTCAAGCGGTGACAGCCTGCGGAGCTCACGTCAGCCATTCCGGGACCTCCGGGGTGCGGTCGGCTGTGAAACAGGAACCCCGGCCCGTGAGGACCGGAATCCCCGTCCTTCAGCTTCAGGGCGAGGAGTAGTCAATGTGGTCCTTCCGTGATCGCCTGATGCAGGGCAGTCTCGTCCAGCGGCGGCGCCCCGCGGCGCAGCCAGAGGAAATACTCCACGTTCCCTGACGGCCCGGGGAGGGGGCTTGCCGTGATTCCCCGCACCCCCAGGCCGAGCCCGGCCGCCGCGGCCGCCACGGACCTGACCGCCTCTGCGCGCTTGTCCGGGCTTCTGACCACGCCGCCCGCGCCCACGTTGCCCTTACCCACCTCAAACTGAGGCTTTACTAGCAGTACGAAATCGGCATCCGGGGCGGCGCAGGCGGCCAGCGCGGGAAGCACCAGCGACAGCGAGATGAACGAAAGGTCCGCCGTGACCAGGCCGGGCGCCGGGGCCACCTGCTCCGGCGTGAGCTGCCGCACGTTCACCCGGTCAAGCACGGTCACCCGCGGGTCGGTGCGCAGCGCCCAGGCAAGCTGTCCGTAGCCGACATCAACCGCGATCACCTGGGCCGCCCCGGCCCGGAGCAGCACGTCGGTGAAGCCGCCGGTCGACGCGCCCGCATCCAGGCAGCGCCGCCCGGCGACGTTGAGGCCGCCGAAGCCCGCGAGCGCGCCCTCCAGCTTGCGGCCGCCCCGGGAGGCATACTCCGGCCCCGCGCTGGCCTGGGCGATTGTGATCGCCGCGTCCTGCCCGACCTGGGTGGCCGCCTTGGCGGCGGTCTGGCCGCCAACGGCGACGCGGCCGGCCGTGATCAGGTCCGCCGCCTGCTCCCGCGACCGGGCCAGCCCCCGGCGCACAAGCTCGGTGTCCAGCCGCACCCTCCTCACCATGGACTTGCCAAGCCGGTCAGCGGCCCGCCCGGCGCTCCGCGCCCGCAGCGGGAGCCTGGTCCGGCTCGCGGGTATCCAGCTCGCCGAGCACGTCCCTCAGCCGCCGGTGCACGTCTTCGAAGATCGCGCGATGCTCCGTCACCGGGCGGGCCGCAAGCTCGCCAAGCCTGGCCAGCGCGGCGTCCACCCTTGGGTCGCCGGTTGCGGGCCGCTCGCCCAGCTCGTCCGGGTCCGGGGCGCCGCCCACGTCATCTCCCACGTCCCATGCCACCGCCCTGGCATCCTCCTGCGTCTCCCACACCGCGCCTGGGTCCTCCCCCGCGTCTGCGTACTCCCCTGCGTCTGCCTCCGCCCACGCGCCCTCGCCCGGGTCCGCCGCGTGCTCGGGGTTGCCGGCGTCGCCGTTCGCCTGGACCCACGACTCCCCGCCGGATTGCGGGTCGATTCGCTCGCTCTGTTGCCCCATCGGCCATCACCCCTCGCGCGCCGGTTCTGCTCCCAGCGGTACCTGGAACGCTACCGCCCTCGAGCACTGGGATCGCGCACCTAGCGGGCCAACCCGGCGCCGAGTCGGCCCCGGGCGACCGCCAGGGAAACGCGGGACGGAGAATGACCTTGAAAGCGAGGTCAGGATGGCGACAGCGGAAGAATGCCGTAAAGCACTGGAAGGCCTTACGGCTCGCATTTCGGACATGAAATCCGAAGATCGTGCCGCCTTCCTGGCGGACCGGACGCTCAGCTGCGAGATCCCTGATCTCGGGGTGACGTTCATAACCAGGCTTGGCCCGGACGGCGCGGAGCCGGTCCGGGAGGCTGGTCCCGGCGACGCCGCAGCCCAGGTTCGCTTCGTCGCGGACAGCGACGTGGTCGTGTCCATCGCCAGCGACCCGGGCAGTTTCGCGCGGGCGTGGCTGTCCGGCCGCCTGAAGATCCACGCCAACGTCTTCGACCTGCTGCGCTTGAGAAAGCTGATGTAGCCGCATCGCGCCTACCCGGCCGGTAGTGCCCTGATGTCCAGCTGCCCGCGGCTGCGCCCGGCCGCGAGCGCCGACCTGATCTCCGCCGCCACCACCTGCGGTTCCGTCCGCAGCCGCTTCGGCGGGAAATGCAGGACGATGATCCCGTATGCGCTCATCCGCGCGTCACGGGCCAGCGTGCGCTCCCAGTCCTGAGGCGACAGGTGCCATTCGCGGGACTCGATCTCCCCGGCCACCCCCGCGTCGGTCCACCACGCGTCCGGCTCCGCGATGAAGCTCCCGCCCGCGTACAGGCGAGGGTTATACATGGGGTCGGGTATCCGCTCACGCTTTATCAGCGTGCGCAGATCTCCTTCGGCGGCCGACCTGACGCCGTCGCCGACTTCCGCCAAGACCTGGCGGAAGCCCGCCGAACCCTGAACCGGCCGCCGGGCGAGCTCGTCCGCGAGCTGAGAGACGTGCAGCCTGCGCCGCTGAACTCCATCCGCTCTTACAACAGCGTGGGACCCACCACCTCGTTCAGTAGATCCCGATCCCCGAGCGGCGATCCCGCAACACCCTTGCTGGGCTAGATGGTGCACAAGCTGGGCCCAAGGGCCACATGCCCCAGGCTCACCGCGCGGGTACTTTGGCGGGATGACGGCGCTGATACCCCGGCCGCGGGCCGAGATCGCGCCGGGCGCGGTCCACATTCCGTGCCGGCTGAGCCGCGACCAGCAGCGTGAGCTTGTGGCCGCGTGCCGGGAGTGGGCGTGCCCGCCGGCGGGGATGCGGTCCACCCGGCTGCCTTCTGGCGGTGTCATGTCTGTGCAGACGGTCTGCCTCGGCTGGCACTGGGTTCCCTACCGATACTCGAGGACGGCGGACGACGTTGACGGGGCGCCGGTCAAGGAGTTCCCCGGCTGGCTGGCCGACCTCGGCCGCCACGCGGTGGCCGACGCGTACAACGACCCGGAGGCCGCCTACACCCCGGACGTCGCGCTGATCAACTACTACGACGAGCAGGCGCGGATGGGCATGCACGTGGACAAGGACGAGCGCAGCCAGGCCCCCGTGGTGTCGCTCAGCCTGGGCGCCAGCTGCGTGTTCCGGTTCGGGAACACGCAGAGCCGCAGTCGGCCGTGGACGGACGTGGAGCTCGAGTCGGGGGACCTGTTCGTGTTCGGCGGCCCGTCCCGGCTCGCTTTCCACGGCGTACCCAGGACCCTGCCGGGCACCGTCGGACCGGACATCGGTCTCGGCGCGGGCAGGCTCAACATCACCCTTCGCGAATCGGGCCTCGGCTGACAACCGCCGCCACATCGCGGCTTGGTCCCGGAGGCGGCCGCCTGTCCGGCGACTCTGCGGCGGCCCCAGAAGCGGCGCCCCCGCTGCGGCGGCCCGGAGCAGCAGCCCAGAAGCAGCGGCCCAGAAGCGGCGCCCCCGATGCGGCGGCCCCAGAAGCGACGGCCCGAAGCGACGCCCCTGATGCGGCAGTCGGCTGCTGGTGCGATGCTTACCGCATGCCCGAGGGCGATGTGGTCTGGCGCACCGCGCGCCAGCTGGATGAGGCGCTGTCCGGGCGCGTGCTGAACCGCAGCGACTTCCGGGTACCGCGGTTCGCCACGACCGACCTCGCCGGGCGCGCCGTGACCGGGACCGTCTCCCGCGGAAAGCACCTGCTGACCCGAGTGGACAACGGGGTCACCATCCACACACACCTGCGCATGGACGGATCCTGGCGGATCCGGCCGGCCAGCGACTACCTGCCGCGTGATCACCGGATCCGCCTCGTCCTCGGCAACGACCAGCGGCAGGCGATCGGATACCTGCTCGGGGTCGTCGAGGTCGTGCCGACCAAGCACGAGGAACGCGTCCTCGGCCACCTCGGCCCCGACCTGCTCGGGCCGGACTGGGATGCGGCGGAAGCCGTGCGGCGGCTCCAGGCCGACCCGGCGAGGCCGGTGAGCGAGGCACTTCTGGACCAGCGCAACCTGGCCGGCATCGGCAACTTGTACCGGGCAGAGGTGCTGTTCCTGCGCGGGATCGACCCGTGGCGGCCGGTCGGCGAGATCAGCGACCTGCCGGCCCTGATCGAGCTGGCCCGGCAGCTGCTGGACGCCAACAAGGACCGGATCGACCAGGTGACCACCGGCAGCCTCACCCCGGGCACGCAGACCTGGGTCTATGGCCGGAGCGGGCGCCCGTGCCGGCGCTGCGGGGGACGCATCCGGAGGGTCCTGGCCGCGGGCATTCCCGGGGACGGCGAGCGCGTCACGTTTTGGTGTCCGCGCTGTCAGCCGACCGCGGAGTGATCCAACGGCCGCACCCAACGCGAAGGTAGTGGTGGGCGGCTGTCCGGAGTTCGCTAGGCGTCGCGCCGACGGAACAGGATCAGCCCGCCGGCCAGCGCGACCGCCGCGTAGCCGCAGAACAGCGCGAACCCGGTCCAGGGACTGAACATGACGGGCGCGGACGCGTGCTGCCAGATCGCGCTGCCCGCGTTGAACGGCACCCACTTGTCGACGTGGATGGCCCAGCTCGCCGGCAGGAAGCCGGTCAGCACGTACAGCACGAACAGCAGCGCGATCGAGGCCGTGATGGCCCCGGCGGTGTTCCGCAGCACAACGCCCAGGCCAAACGAGAGCATCCCGCAGACGGCGAGGAACAGGCCGCCGCCGACCACGGCGCGCAGCACTCCGGGCTGGCCGAGCGTTGAGTTGATGTGCTGCGTGGACAAGATGGCCTGCCCGAGGAAGTAACTGACGAACGAGGTCACCAGCCCGGTGACCAGGGCCACCGCGGCGAACACCGCTGCCTTGGCGCCGAGCCAGACACCACGCCGTGGCATCACCGACAGCGAGGTCCTGATCATTCCCGTCGAGTACTCGGACGTGACCGTCAGCGCGCCGAGCACGGCGATAACCAGCTGGCCGAGGATCAGGCCGAACAGGCTCACCTCGGTGGCCTGCGAGATCTCGTCGGCCCGCTGAGCCTGCTGGACGTGCACCGGGAGCTGGCCGAAGTGCTGCGCCTTGGCGAAGCAGAACAGCGCACCGAGCCCGATCGTGATGACCGCGAGCGCGATCAGCGACCAGTAGGTGGACCGGACCGAGCAGATCTTCGTGAGCTCGGAGCGCAGGGTGCCTCGCAGTCCCGCCCGCCCCCGCGCGGCGGGCAGCGCGGCCCCGGGGCCGCGGCCAACCGGTACCATCGTCGCCACCTCAGGCCACCTCCTCTGCCGTCGCGTGGTGCATCATGTCCCCATTCCCTTCCGCCGGCGGTGATCGGGTACCCCGCGCCGGCTCCCTCAGTCTCGCCGGGCCGGCCCCCGGCCCGCGTCGCCCGCGGGGCTGATTCCGGTGCGACCGCAGGCGGATCTCCGGGCCGCCGCCCGCTACTCCCGGAGGCGGAGAATCGCGCGCCGGACTCAGCAACCAGGCGGGTGCGGCGTCTTAGGTTTATGCCGAAGCAACCGGGCTGCCCCCGACCGCAGCCAGCCAGCCGCGACCACTCGCGAACAGCCGGCGACGCGGCGGTGGCACGCGCCCATCGACACGACGGCGGACCAGCATGACAGGCGATCGCGAGCAGGCCGGCCGCCTCCGCTCGGAGGTGGCCGTCCGCCGTCGGCCGCCCGCCAGCGATCACCCCGCCGACGATCACCCCGCCAGCGATCACCCCGCCAACGGTCACCCCGGCGACGATCCCGCAGCCGATTCCGCTGGCCAGCCGTCGGACCTGGTCGCCGGTCTGTTCCGTGCGCACGCGGTTGCTCTCGTCCGGGTGGCAACGCTGCTGCTCGGCGACCAGCAAAGCGCCGAGGATGTGGTCCAGGACGCGTTCTTCGGGCTGTACAGGGGCCTGCCCGGGCTCAGGGACCGCAGCAAGGCGCTGCCCTACCTGCGCGCGTCCGTGATCAACGGGTCCCGCTCGGTGCTGCGGGCCCGCAAGCGCGCATTCCTGCGCAAGGTGCAGCATGAGCCGCCGGTCTGGTCGGCCGAGTCGGCGGCCATGGACGGCGAGGACCGCAAGGCGCTGCTCGCCGCCGTCGCCAGGCTGCCCCGCCGGGCCAGGGAGGTGCTCGCGCTGCGTTACTACCTGGATCTCGCCGACTACGAGATCGCAGCCGCGCTCGGGATCAGCCGGGCCACCGTGTCGTCAACCGCGTCCCGCGCGCTGGCCAAGCTGGCCCGCGAACTGAAGGAGGAGCAGTGAACACGCTGGAGGACAGGCTGCGCGATGCCTACCGCGCGGCCGCCGAGACCGTCAGGCCCGAGGAGATTCTGTCGGGCGCGATCCTGAGCCCGCCCGATCACGCCCGGCGCCGGGCCCGGCGCACCGGGCGAGCTGGCCCAGGAGCGTCACGGCGCCGGGTGCTGATGCCGCTGGCGGCGGCCGCCGCCGTCCTCGCCGTGGTCGCCACGGTGGCCGTGCTGCTGCCCCGGGCCGTTCCCGGCCTCGGCCGCGGCAGGTCGGCCGACGGCCGGACGACGCCGACCCTGCTAACGACGCCCGCCTATTTCGTCGAGCTGAACTGGTCGCAGCACCCGTCGATGTTCGTGGCCAGCGCGACGACCGGAGCGCAGGGCGCGCGGATCAGCCTGCCGTTCCCCTCAACCGATCTCACCAGCGTGGCCACCGGTGACGGGCAGACGTTCGTGGTCGCGGCGACGGCGCCGGGAAGCTCCAGCACGTCCCTGTACCGGTTCAGCCTGGCCGCGAACGGCACGCCGAGCCCCATGACCCCGTTCACGAAGGTCACCGGGCAGATCAGCGACCCGTGGGACATGGCGGTGAGCGCGAACGGCGAGTTCATCGCGTACCGGACGATGACCACCGATGAGGTCGCGACTCCGCGCCGGCCGCAGCATGGCTACCTGGCCGTCCTCGACACGGTCACCGGGCAGACCAAGCAGTGGACGTTCCACACCGCCGCCTACGGGTTCATGACTGGCACGGGGAACGTGTCGATCAGCGCCAGCGGGAGCGTGGTCGGCTTCGGGAACGAGGTCGTCGACACCAGCGCGGCACCGGGAAGCCTGGCCGCGCGCGGCCGCGTCGTGGCCACCGACGGCGAGTTCGGCCCGTCCACGATCGTCGGCAGCCTGAACGTCTCCCCGGACGGCCGGACCACCTACTTCGCCACATTCCGGACCGCCAACGACAAGCCGGTGTGGAGCAGCTGGCAGCTCCGGGCCTTCGACCTGGCCACCGGGCAGACCCGCCTGATCCGCGGCTTCCCTGGCACCGAGGGCGGACCGGCCGCCGTCACGTTCGACCCGACCGGCCGCTACATGATCGTCGAGTCCGCGGTCCACACCGGGCCGACGACGAAGCTGGCCCTGGTCAATATCGCGACCGGACAGCTGACCCAGCTGAACGTGAGCTGGGCGGTCGACCCGGAGATCGCCTGGTAGCCAGGCCCGGCTACCCGGGGAAGCGGAGGCTGCCGACGGCGGAGGTCACGCTGTCGGCGGCCACCGCGCCTCCCGACCAGGCGGCGCCGCACAGGGCCCGCAGGCCGTCGATCGCCGCGCCGCTGCCCGCGATTTCCAGCCGGTCGGCATCCCCATGATGAGTTGCCTGAACGGGACGCCGACGGGCAGTCCAGCCGCCGCACCGGAACTCGCCGTCCGTGGCGATCACCGGCGGGTGCGGCTCGAGCAGGCCGGACAGGTCGTGCGCCAGGTAGCTGGGCCGCTGGTTCGGCGGGGCGAGCACCGCGTCGGCGGGCCTGGAGACGCCGGTGAGCACGAGCATGCTGTCCGCCCCGACCCGGACCGCGCCCTCGATGTCGGTGTCCAGCCGGTCCCCGACGACCAGCGGCCGCTTCGCGCCGGTCCGGGCCACGGTCTCAGCGTGCAGCGGCGGCTCCGGCTTGCCGGCCACGACCGGCTCGGTGCCGGTAGCGGTCGCGATCACCTGCACCATCGAGCCGTTTCCCGGCTGCAGGCCCCGCGGGCCCGGCAGGGTCGTGTCGGCGTTCGAGGCCACGAACCAGGCACCGGCGCGCACCGCCAGGGCACCCTCGGCCAGCAGCCCGTAGTCCACGCCAGCCGCATACCCCTGCACCACCGCGGCCGGCTTCTCGGCGGCGGTCGACACCGGCCGCAGGCCGCGCTCGCGCAGCGCCAGCCGCAGCCCCATGCCGCCGACTACGAGCACCGCCGCGCCGGGTGGCACCTTGTCGGCGATGAGGTGCGCGGCCGCCTGTGCCGAGGTGACCACTTCGGCCGGGTCCGCGGGTACCCCGAGCTGATTGAGCTCGGCGGCGATAGCTGAGGGCGTCCGGGAAGCATTGTTGGTGACGAACGCGAGCCGCATGCCCTGCTGCCGGGCCGCAGCCAGCGCCTCCGGCGCCTTCGGGATAGCGGCACCGCCCAGGTAGACCACGCCGTCCAGGTCCAGCAGCGCGGCGTCGTAGACCTCGCTGAGCGGGCGCTCGCTGGCCCGCGGCTGGTTCGCCCGGTCGCCGGACCCGGCGCTGGTGCGCTCAGACACCACGGGTCTTCCGTTCCGGGCTCTCGGTTGAGGGGTTTTGGGCTTGCGTACGGGCCCGGAGCGTGGCGCGGACGCTGCGCAGCGCGTCGGTGTAGTGCCGGCGGTCCGGCTGCATCGCGACGGCCAGGGCCAGGTGCTCGGCCGCGGCGCCGGGATCGCCGGTCCTGGCCAGGGCCAGGCCGAGGCCGAACTGGGCGTAGTCGTCGCTCGGGCTCGCCTCGACGATCCGGCGGAAGTTCCCGGCCGCGGCGGCGTACTGGCCGGCGTCGAACTCGGCCCGGGCCAAGGCCTCGAGCACGCTGCGGGACTGCGGCTCGGCCGCGGCGGCGCGCTCCAGCAGCAGCGCCGCTGCCGCGGCGCTGCCCCGGCCGAGCAGGTCGAGCCCGCGCCGGTACAGGTCGTAGGTATCGCCGCCAGCGGCATCACGCCCCTGCTGCGCGGGAGGCTCTTTGGCCTGGCGGGAATCCTGGCCGCCGGCCGATCCTTCTGACATATGTGCAGATCCTTCCGTCCGGCCACGATCCAGCGGCGCCCGCGCAAGGCGGCCTCGCGCTGGAACCCTTCCGTGGAGTCCGTTATGCCCGGGACCGGGTCACCGGACTCGCTGAGGTCACATCTCCACCGTACGACGTCATCGCCCACGACCGAGAGGACCAGTTGTTCGCGGCCGACCCGCACAACGTGGTCCGGCTGATCCTGCCGCGGCACGCACCCGGGCACCGGGGCAACGCCTACGACGACGCGGCGCAGGCCCTGCGGGAGTGGCAGCACGAGCAGATCCTGGTGCCCGACCCCAGGCCGTCGCTGTACGTCTATGAGCAGGCGCTGGCCGACGGGACGGTCATTCAGCGCGGGCTGATCGGGGCGCTGCGGCTCAGCCCGCCCGAGGCGGGCGTGATCCGGCCGCACGAGGACGTCGCCCCGGGGCCGGTCGAGGGGCGGCTGCAGCTGATGGAGGCCACCCAGGCCAATCTGGAGCCAATTTTCCTGCTGCACGACGGCGGCAACCGCGGCGCATCGGCCAGGCTGATCGACGAGGCCGCCGACGGCAGGCCGCCGCTGGTCGACGCCGTGACCGGCGACGGGATCCGGCACCGCCTGTGGGCGATCGTCGATCCCGCCGAGCTGGACGCGATCGCCGCCGACCTGGCCCCGCGGGACGCGCTGATCGCAGACGGGCACCACAGGTACGCCGCCTATCTCAAGCTGCAGGCCCGCCGCCGGGCGGCTGGCGCCGGGCCGGGCCCGTGGGACTACGGTCTCGCGCTGCTGGTGGACGCGTCGGCATACCCGCCGGACGTGGGCGCGATTCACCGGGTGATCCCCGGCCTTTCCCCGGTCGCGGCGGCCGAGCTGGCCAAGGCGGCGTTCACCGTGCGCAGGCCGCTGGGCGGGCTGGCCGACGCCGTTGACGAGCTCGCGGCGGAGAGCGAGCGGGGCCCGGCGCTGCTGATCGCGGGCGGCGGCGATCTGCGGCTGCTCACCGAGCCCGACCCGGTCCAGGTGGACGCGGCGATGCCGGAGGGCCACTCGCCGCTGTGGCGCAGCCTTGCCGCATCGGTGCTGCAGGAACTCCTCATGGCGCGGGTGTGGGACGTCGGGTGGGACGCCGTGCGGATCGTGCACAACGACGCCGCCGAGGCGGTCGCCCTGGCGGACGAGACCGGCGGCACCGCGGTGATCTGCCCGCCGGTGCCGACCCGGGACGTTTACGCGATCGCGGCGCAGGGCGAGCGGGTGCCGCGCAAGTCGACCTCGTTCGGCCCGAAGCCGCGGACCGGCCTGGTGATCAGGACGTTTGCCGACGGCTGAGCTTACTTCCTGGCGTAGAGCTCCAGGGGCGACCAGTGCCCGCTGACCCGCGTGAAGTTGCTCGCGAAGTACGCCCGCAGCTGGGGCGTCCAGGCGATCCGGTTCACGTTGTAATCGGTCAGCAGCACGTAGCTGGCCTTGCCGAACGCCTGCCGCCACAGGGCCGCGATGGCCGGGACCCGGCCGGCGTTCAGGGCGATCTGGCCGTGGCCGAGCGCGTAGCTGGTGCCCGTGCCGTCGACGATCACCGAGCAGTCGGGAACGGAACTGTAGAACCGGTCCAGCGCGATCAGCAGCGAGGCCTGGTCGGTGGCCACGCACGCCCCGGACGGGATGACCCGGTCGATGGCTGGCAGCGCGTCGACGTACGTCGGCGTCGGGCTGTAGTCGGCCCCCGGCGCGGCCAGCGGCAGCGCGAGCAGGACCAGGCCCGCGGCCCAGGCCGTACTCTTGCGCAGCCGCGGGGAAAGCCCTGGCCAGCCGCCCCAGCCGGTTATGAGGCGGGCGGCGGGCAGCGCGATCGCAAGGCCGAGGAACGGAGCCAGGAACGCCGGGTAGTGGTAGTAGAAATCGTCCGGTACCAGGAACGCGATGACGATCAGCACGGTCGTGGCCAGGCCGAACCACTCGAGCCGCGGCGGCCCCTGGTGGGTGACCCGCCAGGCCACAACCGCAGTCGCGGCGATGGCCACGGCGAGGACGATCGCCGCCGCCAGGAACACGGCGAAGCCGGGGTCCCAGGCGGCCAGGCCGCTGAGGTACTGCAGCCGGAACGCCAGCGGCGTCCTGGTCCCGGTCCGGACCAGCTGGGCCACCACGACACTGTCGTAGAAGCGTCCCGGGGACAGGGCAGCGAACGGGATCACCGGCACCAGGAAGCCGACGGCAACCCCGGCCGCAAACTTGGCCAGCTGCCGGTATTGCGGCACGCACAGCACGGCGATCACGGCCACCGGGATGATCGCCCAGACCTTGATCGCCCCGGCGAAGCCGAGCGCCGCACCGCCCCAGGCCAGCCTCCTCCCGCTGCTGGTCAGGCGGTCGCCGTCGAACACGGCCACCGCTCCGGCCAGGCAGAACGCGGTCAGCCACGGCTCGAGCAGTACCGTGTGCGCGGCCTGCGCGCTGCCCGGGTAGATCGCGATGATGCCGCAGGTCACGATCGTGGCGAAGACGCCGCGGTGGCGGACCAGCAGACCGCCGAGAACCACGGCGGCCGCGCTCACGAGGACCGTGAGAATCCGCCCGACCCCGATCGCCCAGGCCGTGCCAGCCAGCTTGGAGATGGCCGCCGCCGGAATCATCAGCAGCGTGATCCCGGGCGGCTGGACGATGATGAAGTCCCGGTACGGCACCAGGCCCTGGATAAGCCGCAGTGCACTGCCGAAGTCGGCTCCGTCGTCGTAGTCACCGACGCCGAGGAGGTGGCCCGGCTGGGCCAGCTGGACGCCGCGGATCGCCAGCGCCACCAGCGTGGCCACAGCGATCACGGCGCCGACCGGCGTGAGCGAGAACGGCAGCCGGGACGGCCGCAGCCGCGAAAGCCGCGCCGCCGTGCTGCGCGACGAGGCAGCGCCCTGCCGCACGGTCGTTCCGCTCAAAGTTTGCTACTTCCAGAGGCGTCAAAATCGCCACCAGATATTACCCGTTCCTGCCCGGGCGCCGGCCCTTATGGACCAGCGGGCGGGCCGGACGGCGCTCGTCTGTGCCGCATCGTCAGGTCTGCGAAGATGTGGGCGTGAGCTTCGGAGCACCGGCACCCGGCGGCGCGGAGGCCGTCGTGGACCTCGGTCACGAGGTCTACCAGATCGACACCATGATGGCCGGCTACGACCGGATCTCCGCTGGCTACCTGATCCGCACGGACCGGCCCTGCCTGGTAGAGACCGGGACCGCGGCGTCGGCTCCCGTGGTCAGGGACGCGCTGGCTCGCCTTGGCATCGGCCCCGCCGACCTGGCGACGGTGGTCGTCACCCACATCCACCTGGATCACGCGGGCGGCACCGGCGACATCGCCCAGATGTTCCCCGGCGCCGAGGTGGTTGTGCACGAGCGCGGCGCGCCGCACCTCGCCGACCCGGAGCTGCTGATGGCCAGCGCGCGGATGGTCCTGGGCGACCGGCTGGACACGCTGTTCGGCACGCTGGCACCGACCCCGGCGGAGCGGATTCGCGCCGTGGACCAGACCGGCGCGATCGACCTCGGCGGCGGCCGCCGGCTGGAGAGCCACTACACGCCCGGGCATGCCAGCCACCATGTCGGCCTTGTCGATTCGCTCAGCGGCGACCTGTACGTGGGGGACGCCGCAGGCGTCTACATCCCGGCCACCGGTGACCTGCGGCCAGCCACGCCCCCGCCGGAATTCGACCTGCAGACGGCCCTGCGGTCGCTGCGCACGTTCTCGGCGCTGCGGCCCTCCCGGCTGCTATTCAGCCACTATGGCCCGGTGCAGGATGTCGAGACGACGCTGGACCGCGCGGCCGAGGAGATCAACGTGTGGGTCGACGAGACCCGGCGGGCCAGGGGCCGTGGCCTCGACCTCGACCACGCGGTGGCCATGGTCGACGAGCGGACCAGGGAAAGGTACGCGTTCATGCGCGACGACGCCGACCCCGAGCTGGCAGTGAAGTACGGCCAAGTCGGCGGCACCAAAACCAACGTCGCCGGGATCTCCCGCTGGCTGGGCAAACGCCCGCCGAATACCTAACTCCCCGCCCGTGTCAGTCGGAGTTGGACCACACGAGGATGCCGGGCCCATCTGGGGTGAGCACGGGGACCCAGGCCTCATCGGCATCACTCAGGCGCCGCTCATCCAGCTGAAGCGGGTGGCGAGCCGCGTTGAGCGCGTCGCTGGCCCAGTAGTCGACGCCCTGGACCAGTTCACGCAGGCTCTCTTTCTCCTTTTCCCGCCACCGGTGGTGCCACGTTCCGGCGCCACCGAAATGCCCCTCGAACAGTTCCCGGAGCTGGACGTAGCTGCCCGGTCCGAGCACGGGAACAAGAAAACCCTCGATCTCGCCCTGGCGGCACGCGGTGCCGCCGTACTGATGCCGGTACGCGACGCCCGTCTTGGCACGGACAACGACGTACAGCCAGCCGGTCCCGTCAGCCATGCCATCTGGGTCAAGCAGAACGTACCGTCGGCCCGGCATGGGGGCAGTCTGCCCGTTCCGCTGACGTCGGCACAAGGAGCTTTCCCGGCTGCCGCGAGCGGGTTCAGCGCAGCGCCGAGCCTAGTGGGAGTGGATCGGGCCTGCCCGACAGGGCAAGCCGATTTAGCCGGAGGCGGGCTCCTCGTCGTCGTCCGCGTCCGCCAGCTCGTCTTCGTCCGCGTCCGCCAGCTCGTCTTCGTCCGCGTCCGGGTCCGCCAGGTAATCGAAGACCACCGAGTCGAGTTCCTCGAACCGATCGACGGCGTCGGTCAGGTCATCCTTGTCGGCAGCGGCCGCCTTGCCGAACCAATCGCGTGCCTCATCCTCGCGCCCAGCCTCCAGCAGAGCGTCGGCGTAGGCGTAGTAGAGGCGCGCAAATCCTGGCCGGACGCGGCCGTCGGTCAGCTCCGGCACCTGCAGCACGGCCACCGCCGCATCAGGAAGCCCCTGGTCCCGCCGGATCCCTGACTCCACGATCCGCAGCTCGATCGCGATGGCGCGGTCGACCGCCCGCGACTCGGGGCCGGTGACGAGGTCGAGGGCGCGGTCCAGCCGGCCAAGCGCGCGCTCGGCGTCCGCCATCAGCGGCAGGTAACTCTTCCTGCCGGTCAGCCGGCGCGCGGCCCTCAGCTCGGTCAGCGCGTCGGCCCATTCGCCGGCGCGGTACGCCGCGATGCCGGTGGCCTCGCGCACGATGCCGACCCGCGCCGCAAGCTGGCGCGCCGCCTGCGCATGCCGGTATGCCTTCGCAGGGTCCTCTTCCAGGGCAGCGGCCACGAGCCGGAGGGCCACGGCGTCGGCCAGGTCCCCCGGCAGCGTTCTGAGCTCCGCTCGCGCCTCGGGGTCCAGCTGGTCGGCGGTGATGCCTGCCGGAATCTCCAGCCACCGGTCGCTCGCAGGGCGCTGGCTGCTGGTCGGCGGCCTGCCCGTTCCGGCCGGGCGCCGCGTACCTGAGCCGGTTGCTGCGCGTGCCCTCGGCGCTCCCCCAGCGCGTGACGACGCCGACGTCCTTGGAGGCCGCAACGTTGGCGCATCTTCGGACCGCGATTGCGCCGATCCCCTGGCCCCGGGCGACCAATCTGCACGGGTACGCCGACCTTGCGCCTCCCCGGACCGCGATGCGGATGCTGCGCGGGCACGCGGACCCGACGGTTCCTGGGCCCGCGATGCGGATGCTGCGCGGGTACGAGGACCTGACGCTTCCTCGGCCCGCGATGCGGACGCCGCACGGGTACGAGGAGCCGGCTCTTCCCCGGACCGCGGTGCGGACGTTGGGCGGCTCCGTGGCCCCTGGCCGCTCGTCCGGCTGCTGGCTGCGGGGCGGCTGGGGCTTTCGAAGCGACTGCGGCCTCGTGGTTCGGAGCCAGATCTGGCTGGTCCGCTGCGCCGGTTCTGCTGGTCTCCAGAACGGGCGGCCGGCCCTTCGGCGGCCGACTGCCGTCGGGGCCTAGATTCGGAACGCCCGCCCATGTCGTCCCTGCTGGCGCCGCTGGTCCGGCCGCCGGTCGGGCGGCTGCCTGCACGGCCCGCCCGAGCGCCGCTATCCGCGCCACCGCGGCTGGGGCGGCCCCGGCTTCCTCCGCTCGCTGCGCCGCCAGCGCCGCTCGCCCGGCTGCCGCTCGCCGAGGAACCGTCGGCAGACGGACGGCTGCCCGCGCGTGGACGGCCGGTCCCGCTGCCGCCGCGTGAGCTGCCTGTGCCGGTTCCGCCGCGTGAGCCGCCCGTGCCGGTTCCGCCGCGTGAGCCGCCCGTGCCGGTCCCGCCACGTGAGCCGCCCGTGCCGGTTCCGCCGCGTGAGCCGCCTGTACCGCCAGTGCTGGCCGCGCGGCCGGGCGACGTGCCTCGCCGGTTCAATCCGCTGTTCCCTGCCTGCCCCGCCCGCCCGGCCCTGGCACCGCCAGACCCTGGCACGCGCCTCGGGCCCGCAGGCCGACCCTTCGATTCGCCGCCCTGTCGCCCGCGCCCGTTCCCGGCCACCGCCAACTCCCACCTTGCGCGCAGTCGTCTCGGCGGCAACGCCGCCGGAATGTCAAATACACCGTAAACGCATTGAGGGCCGCTACCAGCATGGCAGCGACCCTCAGCGCGAAAATGTCCGGCGGCGTCCTACTCTCCCACGCGGTCCCCCGCGCAGTACCATCGGCGCTGAAGGGCTTAACTTCCGGGTTCGGAATGGGACCGGGTGTTTCCCCTTCGCCATGGCCACCGAAACTCTATGGAGATGTCAGGTCCTGCGCCTAAACGCAGGCCGACCGCATCTCGGGAACCGCACAGTGGACGCGAAACAACAAAACAAAGTAGAAGCCAAGCCACTCGGCCTATTAGTACCGGTCAGCTACACACGTTGCCGTGCTTCCACCTCCGGCCTATCAACCCAGTCGTCTAGCTGGGGGCCTTACCAGGTTAACCCTGAGGGAGTCCTCATCTTGAGGCGAGCTTCCCGCTTAGATGCTTTCAGCGGTTATCCCTTCCGAACGTAGCCAACCAGCCGTGCTCTTGGCAGAACAACTGGCACACC
>Ga0209333_1000036_pt1 | contig 78159 bp, 75 predicted proteins | sample BlaSpr_A8_OM2_O3_FD_187982 | JGI IMG/M metagenome (GOLD analysis project Ga0209333, IMG submission 187982) | Forest soil microbial communities from Thunder Bay, Ontario, Canada - Black Spruce, Ontario site 2_A8_OM2_O3 (SPAdes) (version 2) | ecosystem: Environmental > Terrestrial > Soil > Boreal... | reverse complement strand
CCTCGATCACCCTGAAGTCGTGATCTTCCATATGACCTCCTAAGGTTCGCTCTCTGGGCCCTGCTCGACCTTTCGTACGGTCACAACCCATCCTTCTGGCCTACTCATGACGCCTTGCTATGGCCGTTCACGGCCGTACACGGGCGTGCACGCACCCTGGCGGATATCTACTGGATCGAAATCGAATCTGGTGAGCTGCAAGCCCGTGACCGGGTGCCGTCGATCCGCACCTTGGCGCAGGAGTACGACGTCGCGACCACCACGGCGCAGAAGGTAGTCGAGGCCCTGCGGGACGAGGGCCTGATCGTGACGAGCCCCATGGGGCGTTCGTGGCGCAGTCCTAGAGCATCGGCAACAACGTCACGCGACCAAAAGCCGCGCACTTAGGACGTGCCGGGTGGCCGAAACGGCTGAGCGGGCAGGCGATTTCCATGATCTGGGTGGAAAACACCGCGTATAGGCGGCTGTGCCGTTAAAGATCGTTAGTTGGCCACGGATACCACGGGATCGTGTGGGGTCACGCGGGACCTTGGAGTGCCGGGGCCGGCTGGCGGGTGCGGGGGCGCCGGATGTTTAGTTCCGCGGAGCGGTTGCGGTTGATCCACCAGAAGCAGAAGCCGGCGAGGGCGAAGGCGAAGGCGAGGTAGACCGCGGTCTCGATCCACTGGAAGGCCCAGTAGCGGCTCGCGGGCTCGTAGGTCACCGTCTGCCGGAGGTGAAGGCTCTCGATGTAGCCGTTGCATGCCAGGGCCGATGAGGTGCCGCAGGGCCCGGCTGGCTCGCTGGAGGCCGCGCGGCCGTCCGGGGTGGTGACCTGGCTGGAGATGACCCAGGCGCCGGGTCGGCCCGTCGCCGTGTTCGTTGTCAGGATCAGGTGCAGGTCGCTGGTGGATCCCGTCACGGCGACCGATGCCAGGCTGAGTGCCGAGGTGGTCCGGGCGGGCGGGATGAGGTGGGGCCGCACCCAGATGGGGAAGGCGATGATGACGGCGGCGAAGATGGCGAGGGTGACGGCCATCGCGGGCAGGGTGCGGCGGATCAAGAGCCCGGCGGTGACCCCGAGGGCGAACGCGAACGCCGCGTACCCGGCCGGCGCGACGCCCGAATGGAAGCTGCCGGACGTGAACGGGTTATAACCCGCGTTCGCCTTGTGGATGGGCCTGGACCACCAGTTCACCATGAGGGTGAACAGCTCGCCGGCGGCGATGGCGGCCACGCCGGCGATGGCGAGCTTGGCGGCCAGCCAGCGGGTCCGGGTGACGCTCTGGGTCCACGCCAGGCGGAAGGTGCCGGTCTCAAGCTCGCGGGCGACCAGCGGCGCCCCCCAGAACATCCCGATCAGGCCAGGGACGGCGAGGCCGACGGCCTCCAGTAGCTTGCCCGCCGTGAAGTAGCCCTGCGTGAGGAAGGCGTTGAACAGGACCGCGCAGTTGCCGTGCTGCTTGCAGGCGTCGGCGGCGGTGTCGTAGGCGTGGGCGAGCTGGATCCCGGTCACCAGCAGGGCGGTGGCGGCGATCGCCAGCACGCCGGCGCCCACCGCGGCCTGGGTGCGGAACCGGGTCCAGGCGAAACGGATCATGATGCGATCTCCAATCCGGCCAGGTCGGCGCGCGCGGCGTTGCCCGGCTGGCTCATGTAGGCGAGGACCAGGTCCTCCAGGCTGACCGGCCGGACGGTCCAGGCCGGGTCGAGGACCGGCTCGGAGGTGCGCACCAGCAGCGTGCTCTGCTTGCCGGCGTGGCTTTCCTCGATGACCTCCCAGCTCGCCGGCAGCGTGCGGGGGTCACGGCGCGGGCCGGACAGCCGGTGGTGCGTCGCCAGCAGCGCCTCGGTCTCCCCGGCCAGCCGCACCCGGGAGGCAGTGACGACGATGAGGTAGTCGCAGACCCGCTCGATGTCGGCGATCAGGTGCGAGGACAGCACGACGCTGACCTGCTGCTCGGCGACGGTCTCCATCAGGTCCCGCAGGAACTCCCGCCGTGCGAGGGGGTCGAGGCTCGCGACCGGCTCATCCAGCAGCAGCAGCTCGGGCCGCTTGGCGGTCGCCAGGGTGAGGGCGAGCTGGGCGCGCTGGCCGCCGGACAGCGACCCGGCCCGCTGCCGGAGGTCGAGGCCAAGGTCGCTGATGCGGCGCTTGGCGAACTCGGTGTCCCAGCCATGGTTGAGCCATGCGCCCATGCGCAGGTGGCCGGCGACGGAAAGCCCCGCGTAGACCGGCGCGTCCTGGGCGAGGAAACCGACCCGGCCGAGCTGCGCCGGGGTGCGGGCGGGAGGCTCGCCCAGGACCTTGATCCCTCCTGAGTCCGGTTCGAGCAGCCCGGCGGCCAGCTGCAGCAGGGTGGACTTGCCCGCTCCGTTCGGCCCGACCAGCCCGGTCACCCGCCCGGCGGGGACCGCCAGGGTGCAGTCGGCGAGCGCCCACCGCCGCCCGTAGCGCTTGCCCAGGCCGCTGGCCTCGATGACAGTGTTCACGCCACTCCCTCCGCAAAGCAGTTGCGGACCGCGGTCCGGTAGATCGACTCGATGTCGTCAGGTCTCAGGCCCGCCGACCGCGCCGAGCGCAGCAGGTCGGTCATGGCGGCGAGGAGCCGTCGCTGCGCGGCGGGATCGGTGCCGGGCAGCGTCCGGATGACGAACGTCCCCATGCCCGGCCGGCCCCGCACCAGGCCCTCCCGCTCCAGGTCGCGGTAGGCCTTGAGCACCGTGTTCGGGTTGATCGCCAGCTTGGCGACGACCTGCTGCGCGGTCGGCAGCTGGTCGCCCGGCTCCAGCAAGCCGAGCCGCAGGGCATCGCGGACCTGCTGGGCCAGCTGGAGGTAGGTGGCGACACCCGAGGCGGTGTCGAGCTGGAACTCGATCGTGATCACCTCTTCCACTAATCGATTAGAGAAAGAGGGTATTCGTCGTGGCCGCTGGATGCAAGCCTTCTCGCGCGGACCCAGGAACAGGGTCCGGCCGAAGTAGCAGCCTCGACACGCAACGGCAGCCGGGCAACGTGCACGCCGGTTACCCGGCCGACGCTCTGGAGCGTCCGTAGCAAGAGTTCCTGGACGCCGTTAGAGGTACGGGCCGAGGAGGGTGAGGTCGGCGGGTGACAGCCGGTCGCTGGCGGTGCGCGCCTGATGCCAGTACGGGTAGATCAGCGGCGGCGAGCTGATCTTGTCCAGCAGCTCCCGTTCGGACTCGGCGAGAGCGAGCGACGCCGCCGCGAGGTTGTCGGCCAGCTGCTCGGACGTGCGCGCCCCGATGACCAGCGAGGTCACCGCAGGCTTGCCGAGGGTGTAGGCCAGGGCCACCTGAGCGGCCGACACCCCGTGCTCCGCGCCGATGCCGACCAGGTCCTCGACGATGTCGTACAGACCGTCCTGGTCGTAGACCGGCGGCTCGCCCCAGTCGGTGAGCTGGCGCGAACCGGCGGGTGCCTCGCGGTCCCTGCGGTACTTGCCGGACAGCAGCCCGCCGGCCAGCGGGCTCCAGACCAGCACCCCGAGGCCCTGATCGACCGCGAGCGGGATCAGCTCGTACTCGGCCTCGCGGGCCTGCAGCGAGTAGTAGATCTGCTGGCTGACGAAACGCGGCAGGCCCGCGCGCTCCGCGACGCCGAGCGCCTTCATCAGCTGCCACGCGGTGTAGTTGGACGCGCCCACGTACCGGACCTTGCCGGACGAGACCAGCAGGTCAAGGGCTTCCAGGGTCTCCTCGAGCGGCGTCTGGCCGTCCCACTCGTGCACCTGGTAGAGGTCGATGTGGTCGGTACGCAGCCGGCGCAGGCTGGCCTCGCAGCCGGAGATGACGTGGTGGCGCGACAGCCCGGCGTCGTTCGGGCCCTCCCCCATCTCCATCCGCACCTTGGTGGCGAGCAGCGCGCGGTCCCTGCGGCCGTCCAGCACCTCGCCGACGATCTCCTCCGACAAGCCGGCGGAGTAGACGTCGGCGGTGTCGATGAGGTTGATCCCGGCGTCCAGGCACATGTCCACCTGCCGCCGGGCCTCGACCAGTCCGGTAGACCCGACGTCGGTGAACTCTCCCCTACCGCCAAACGTCATCGTGCCCATGGTGAGCACGGACACCCGCAGACCCGACCCGCCCAGAGTGCGATATTCCACGAGAGCGACCCTATCGTCCGGGCTTGGGCCAGCTTCGGGTCAGGGGACCAGGGCCCCGCCGAGCACCGAGCGGGCCCGCGGTGCCGAGCGCGTGCTCCGCGTCCCCCGACCGCCTCCGGGTCGCGCGGCGCGGGCGCGGCCTCGTAGTCGCCGCGTTGCTCGGTCACGGCGGCCGCCGCCCACAGGTTGCCGCCGCCGAGGTGGCTGGCGAGGTCGTACAGCGTCCAGTCGCCGCAGTGCTCGACCGGTGCCGAGAGGTCCCCGCCCAGGCAGTCCCCCAACGCGGCGAGCTCCTGCCTAAGGTGCGCCAGGTAATCCATGCCCGGACCAAACAGCCCGGCACCTGCGAGACCATTGATGCGTGCTGTTCGCGGCGAACTTGTCGATGCTGTGGGCGGAGCTGCCGCTCGCCGAGCGCTTTGAACGGGCCGCCGGGGCCGGGTTCGGCGCGGTCGAGCTGTGGTGGCCGGGTGCCGCGGCGGCGCGGACGCTGCCGGAGCTGACCGCGCGATGGAACCAGCGGCTCGTGCTGCTGAACTTCGACGCGGGCGACATGGCCGCTGGCGACCGCGGTCTCGCCGCCGACCCAGGCCGCAGCGAGTACCTGCGCGCCCACGTGCCCGAAGCGCTGGCGATCGCGGCGGCCTGCGGCTGCCCGCGGCTCAACCTGCTGGTCGGGCTGCGGCAGCAGAGATACTCCAAGGAAGAGCAGCTTGCCTGCGCCCGGGACAACGTCGCCTGGGCCGCGGACCGGGCCGCCGAGGTGGGCATCGAGGTGATGATCGAGGCCCTGAACCCGATGGACAACGGGCCCTGCCTGCTGACCACGACCAGGGCCGCCGCCGGTTTCGTCGCGGCCGTGGCCCGGCCCAACGTGCGGCTGCAGTACGACGCGTACCACATGCAGCGGACCGAGGGCGACCTCACCGCGACCCTGGACGCCTACTGGGACCTCATCGGCCACATCCAGATCGCGGACGTCCCAGGCCGCCACGAACCGGGCACAGGCGAGATCAACTACCCGTTCCTGCTCGGCCACATCGCGGCAAGGGGCTACCAGGGCGCGATCGGCGCCGAGTACCACCCGTCGACCGCGCGGACCAAGGACTCCCTCGGCTGGCTGGAGGCGTACCGCCGGGCGTGACGGCTACCGGGGTGCGTCGCCGAGGCGATACTCCGCCGTTCGCTCGTCGAGCCGGCTCTTGAGATCGGGGTCGATCTGGTACTCGGCAGCGGCCAGGCTCGGGACGAGCTGCTCCGGGCTGCTTGCTCCGATGATCGGCGCGGTGACCACGGGATTCGCGGCCACCCACGCGACCGCGAGCGTGACCAGGCTCACCCCGGCCTCGTCGGCCAGCTTGCGCAGCTCCTCGACCGTGCCGAACTCGCGGTCGTGCCAGTACCGGTCCTGGTACATGCCGCCCGCGTTGCCGAGGGTGAACCGGCCCGCCGATGGCGCGGCGGTGCCGGAGTACTTGCCGGACAGCAGCCCACCGGCGATCGGGTTGTACGGGATGACGCCGACGCCCTCCTCGCCGCAGAACGGCAGCATCTCCCGCTCGATCTGGCGGAACAGCAGGTTGTAGCGGGGCTGCACGCAGTCCATGCGGGCCAGCCGGAGCGTCTCGGTCCGGCCGACGGCGCGCACTAGCTGGTAGGTGAGGAAGTTAGAGCAGCCGACGTAGCGGACCTTGCCCTGGTGCACCAGGTCGTCGAGGGCGCCGAGCGTCTCGTCGATCGGCGTCGCCGGATCGTAGCCGTGCAGCTGGTACAGATCGATGTAGTCGGTCTGCAGCCGCCGCAGCGACGCGTCGATCGCGGACATGATGTGCTTGCGCGAGTTGCCGCGGTCGAACGGCGCGGGCCCGGTCGGGACGAAGCACTTGGTCGCCACGACGAAGCGGTCCCGCTTGCCGTGCAGCCAGCGCCCCAGGATCTCCTCGGTCACCCCGCGGGTCGAAAGATCCCCGCCCAGCGGGTAGGCGTCGGAGCTGTCGAGGAAGTCGATGCCGCCCTCGGCGGCCCGGTCGAGGATCGCCCGCGACGTGGGCTCGTCGCACTGCAGTCCGAAGGTCATCGTGCCCAGGCACAGCCGGGACACCTGGAGGCCGGTCCGGCCAAGTCGTCTATGTTCCACACCCGTCACGCTACCGGTCGGCGCACTGGACAATGATGTGCAGGTGCCCAGTGAGAAGAGGGGCCTGAACGCGAGGCCAGGCGGCCCGGACAGTGCGCATGACCGGGTCGAGCTGCTCCGCGACGCGGACCGGCCGAACGCGTGGATGCTGCTGATCGACGGCGTCCCGCAATCGCACGTCGACCTCGATGATCCGCTCTACCTGGACTTCGAGTACGTGCGGCGGATCGGGCACCTGATCGACCTCGCCGCGCCGCCCGGGACGCCGCTGCGGGTGCTGCACCTCGGCGCCGGTGGCCTGACGCTGGCCAGGTATGTGGCGGCGACCCGTTCCGGGTCAAGTCAGCTTGCGGCGGAGTCCGACGCCGAGGTGGCCGCATTGGTCCGGCGGCGGCTGCCGCTGAACCAGCCGGGCCGATCCCGGACCAGGGCCGGGCGGATCACGGTCCGGGTGGCCGATGCCCGCGCCGTGCTCGAGCAGGTCCGGGCCGGCTCGTTCGACGTGTTGGTCGCCGACGTGTTCGCCGGGGCGCAGACCCCGGCGAACCTGACGTCGGCCGAGTTCACCGCAGCCGCGGCGAGGGCGCTGCGGCCGTCGGGCGTCTACGCGGTCAACGTCGGCGATGGCCCGCCGCTGGCGCACGCGCGCGCCCGGGCGGCCACCGTGCGCTCGGTGTTCCGGCACGCCTGCGTGATCGCGGAGAGCGGGGTGCTGCGCGGCCGCAGGTTCGGCAACCTGGTGATCGCCGGTTCCGGTGCCGAGCTCCCGGTGCGGGCGCTGACCAGGCGGGCCCTGGCCGACCCGTTCCCGGCGCGGGTCGTCGCGGGCCCGGAGTTCGACGAGTTCATCTCCGGTGCCAGGAAGATCACCGACGCGGACGCCGGGCCGTCCCCGCTCCCGCCGCCGGACGTGTTCGCGTGACCAGCCTCAGCCGGTGCTCTCCTCGGTCAGCCGGGCGCGCTCGGCCTCGGTGAACGGGACCGGCTTGTGGCTGTCGGCATCCCAGCGGACCGTGACCACGCGCGCGTCGGCCGCCACGTCCCCCGACGGCGTCAGGATCGTCTCCCGCGTGGTCAGGCTCGTGGTCCCGAGCTGCACCACCTCTACTCGCACGGTCACCCGCCGGTCTGGGTAGCGGACCTCGGCCCGGAAGTTCACCTCGAGCCGGACGACCACGTAGATCGGCTCGCTGCCCATGATCTGCGCGTAGAACGCGTCCCGTGCCTCTTCCAGGTAGGTCAGGAACACCGCGTGGTTGACGTGGTTAAGGCCGTCGACGTCACGCCACCGGACGTCGACCGCGCGCTCAAACACGGCGGTGGCCGGGTCGGCAGGGGGCTGCGGGCACGAGCCTTAGGCTCTCATGCCCGGCCGGTCTGGCGCGGCTCCTCGTGCTGGTTGAGCGACATGGCGAGGGCGAGCGCCGAGGCGGGCAGCAGCACCCGGCTGAGGGCACCCGGCGGGGTGTGCGCGGTCGCCAGCGGCTTGAACCGGCCAATCCCGACGCGCAGCGCCTGCTCGGCCGTCACCACGCCCAGCATCAGCGGGACCAGCCCCCGGTAACGCACCAGCACGACCCAGATCAGGCCCGACTCGAGCAGCTGGGCTCCGCCCCACTGGCCCAGCAGCGCGACGATGTTCTTTCCGCCCTTTACGTGAGTGTCCATCGAGGCGATCGACTGCGCGCCGCTGTCTGGGGCGATGATGTGGATCAGGCTGCGTGCCGTCCCGACGGCGTTCACCGCCGCGAGCGCTCCCGCGGTCCACTTCGGGCCGCGGAACGTCGCGGGATCGGACGGAAGCAGCCGCGAGACCCGCGGCCGCACGGCGCCCACGACAGCGCTGGCTACTTCGGCAGAACTCAATGATTCCCCCCGTGCTCGTCGGCCGGCCAGCGCCGACCGCGCGGCGCCTGCCCGCGGCGAGGCGGCACGCACCGTAGCGCTATGGATGTATCCAGATCGGCCGGCTGCTAAGCGGGCCAGGCCGTAACTGACGGCGCCGAGGTGCTAGATGCCCGGCCCGGCCGGCTCGCCCGGGCCTTGGGTGTCCTCGCGCGGCGGCTGCGGGTAAACAAGAAACCCGAACACCACGGCGCGGGCTCCGGCCGGGGCATTCCCGGCGTTCCGCTGGTAACGGCCGATCACTTCCTGCTGCTCGGCGATGAACTGAGCGGTCTCTTCCCGCGTGAGCGTGAGCGCACCGCGCTGCACCACCCAGGTCCCGCGGCCCCAATCGCCCATGGCCCCGCGCGCGGCGCGGAACCGCTCGAAGCCCTCCAGGTCACCGGCCAGATCCGGGGGCCGCATCCCCGAGGCCTCCGCCTGCGCCTCAGGGCTGAGGCCCTCACGGGGAATCCACAGCGGCCCAGGGGCGGCCTGCCACCACCGTTCCCTGCCCTGCCCGCGGCCGGTGACCTCCTGCACGAAGCCGTACTCGGCAAGCTGGCGCAAGTGGTAGCTCATGATCCCGCTGTTCTCACCTAGCTCCTTGGCCAGCGAGGTAGAGGTCGCAGGGCCGGCCTGCCGCAGGTAGCGCAGGATCCGCTGCCGCATCGGGTGCGCCAGCACCCGCAGCGCTTCTACCTCGCGCACCTCATGGGGCTGCAGCGGCTCGGCCATGATGCAAGGATAACTATGCACAGTATTCTGTGCAAGGATTTTTGGGCATAGCGGCCGGCGGCATCACCGGGTTTGCCCGAGTAAGGGATGATGGGGACGTGACGGTAGTCAGCATCGGCGCGTCCCGGGCCGGACGGCCATGACCTCGCGGCTTCCGCTCGATGACCTGCGGGTACTCGACCTGACGGTCGCACGGGCCGGGCCCACCTGCGTCCGCCAGTTCGCCGACTGGGGCGCGGACGTCATCCGCGTCGAGCCGCCGCCCGACCCGGCCGATCCCGGCCTGACCGGCAGCCGGCACGGCTGCGACTTTCAGCACCTGCACCGGAACAAGCGCTCGCTGTCGCTGAACCTCAAGGCGCCCGGCGGACGTGAGGTGCTGATGCGGCTGGTCGACACCGCCGACGTGCTGATCGAGAACATGCGGCCGCCGGTCAAGAAACGGCTGGGCTTCGACTTCGCCACCGTGCACGCACGCAACCCGCGGCTGGTCTACGGGTCGATCTCCGGCTTCGGCCAGGACGGCCCCTACGCGGGCCGGGGCGGCGTCGACCAGATCGCCCAGGGCATGGGCGGCCTGATGAGCGTCACCGGGCTGCCGGGAGGCGGGCCGGTGCGCGCCGGGATCCCCGTTGCCGACCTGTCGGCCGGCCTCTACCTGGCCACCGGCGTGCTGGTCGCCCTGCACGACCGGGACCGCACCGGGATGGGGCGCTGGGTGCAGACCTCGCTGCTGGAATCGATGATCGCGATGATGGACTTCCAGGCGGCCCGGTGGACCGTCAACAACGAGATTCCGCCGCAAGAGGGCAACCACCACCCGGTGAGCGTGCCGATGGGCTGCTTCGCCTCGGCCGATGGATACGTCAACATCGGCGCCGCTGGCGGGCGGCTGCTGGACAGCCTGTGCCGGGTGATCGGGCTGCCCGGCGTCCCGGCCGACCCCCGCTTCGACTCACCGGCCAAGCGGTCGGCGAACCGGGGCGAGCTCAACGCGCTGATCGCCGAGCGGCTGCGCACCAGGACCACGGCCGAATGGGTCGAGGCGCTGAACCAAGCCGGGGTGCCGTGCGGACCGGTCTACGGGATGGACGAGGTGTTCGCCGACCCGCAGGTCGAGCACCTGGAGATGACCGAGCCGGTGCAGCATCCGGCGCTCGGCCGCCTGGACATCCTGCGCAACGCGGTGCGGATGACCGATGGGCCGGCCACCGTCCGCACGCCAAGTCCCGACATCGGCGCCAACACCGACGCAGTGCTCACCGAACTGGGCTATCCGCGCGAGGAGATCGACCGGCTCCGCGCGCAGGGAGTGATCTGAGAGGATCCGGATGACGTCACCGAGTTCACCCGCGCGGCACCAGACCGGCACCGACAAACTGCTGGTCGACGTGGCCGACGCCGTCGCGGTCGTGACCCTCAACAACCCGGCGAAGCGCAATGCGCTGTCCAGCGACATGCGCGCTGCGCTGCCCGTCCTGCTGGAGGCGCTGCAGGCCGACGACCGGGTCCGCGTCGTGGTGCTCACCGGCGCCGGGGACAAGGCCTTTGCCTCGGGCGCCGACATCTCCGAGTTCGCCGACCGGCGCACCTCCCCCGAGGCGCGCGCCGAGTACGACCGCGCGGGCGAGGCACTGAACCGGTCCTGGACCGTCCTGGACAAGCCCCTCATCGCCATGATCCGCGGGTTCTGCATCGGCGGTGGCCTGTTCACCGCCCTGCAGGCCGACATCCGCGTCGCCGCCGACGACAGCCAGTTCGGCGTGCCGGCCGCCCGGCTCGGCCTTGGGCCCGGCATGTTCGGCGTCACGACCCTGATAGGCCTGATCGGCCCGGCGCAGACGTCCGAAATGCTGTTCTCTGCCCGGCGGTTCAGCGCGCCGGAGGCTCTGGCGATGGGCCTGGTGAACCGGGTCGTCCCCGCGGCGGCCCTGCGCGAGGAGACGATGGCCCTGGCCCAGTCCATCGCGGCCAACGCGCCGCTCACCGTGGCCGCATGCAAGGTGGCGATCCGCGCCGCCGGCCACTCCGCCGGGCCGGAAGATCTGGCCAGGGCGCAGGCGATGATCGAGGCCTGCTTCCGGTCTGACGATTATCTCGAGGGCCAGCGCGCCTTCGCCGAGAAGCGCGCGCCCGCCTTCACTGGGCGCTGACGTCAGCCGCTGGGACCTGCAGCCGGTGCAGACTGATCCGGTACCCGAGCCCGAACAGCAGCACCAGGCCGACGACGCCGAGCGCGAGCCTGCCCGGCCTTGACGGCGCCGAACTGTGCACGCGACAACTCCTCTCTCTTCATAACTCTAAGTAATGGCTGTACAACAACGAGTATCACGCCGGGGTGGCGATCCCGCGAAGTCACGGTGGCGATCCCGGGAAGCCGCGACGGCAATTCGGGGAAGTTACGGTGGCGATTCCGGGAAGCCGGGGTGGCGGTTCGGCGATGCCGGAGTGGGAGCGCCTGGCGGCCTGAGCATGAGCGCGAGCAGTACCAGGCTCAGCGCGATGCACACGATGCTGACCACCGGGCCGAGCATCAGGTTGCTGATCTGGTATCCGGTATCGATGCCGTCCATCCGGATCGTCATGGCGATCGAGCCGATCCGCACCAGGTCCCCGGCGACCATCACCAGGGACGCCACCGCGAGCGCCTTCGCCGCCCGGCGCACCTGGGCCCGGCGCGGCCGGATCAGCACCATGCCGAGGCCGCACAGCGGCGCGATGAGCAGCGCCATGCTGCAGTCGGGCGTGATCACCAGGCCGAACCCGCCGGGCGTCCCGGGCCCGAACGTGATGACCGGGGCGCTGGGCAGCGCCGCTGCGGGCGTGACGAGGTTGTAGAGGTGCGCCGCCGCGTCGGCCTCGAGGTGCCGGATCTGGTACTGGAAGGCGATCAGCGCGAACCCGATCCCGGCGAGCACGCCGACCGCGACCACCCGGCTCACGGGCCGCAGTGGCTGGCGGCCTGCGCTGTGCCTGCCCCGCAGCCGCCGCCCGGGCGACCCGCTTGACGTGGCTGACCTGGGCCCGGACGACACCGGCAGGTTGACGTCGCTCTGCAATGCTTGCGGACTCCTCCAGAGGCAAGCACCGGCATCGGTTTGGCCGGCAAGCGGCCAGCCAGGCACTTATCACTCTTCGTGATCAGGAGTGAGCGTAGAGCTACCGAAGACGGCCGGCAAGCACAAACACGTAAGACCGGCCCGCCCACCCCTGCCGCTCCCCTCCGTCCGGGGCCATGCCGCCCCGGTTCGCCCGCTCGCACCCGGCCCGGCCGCCCTCCTCCGGCCGCTCCCCCTCGGTCCGCTCCCCCTCGGTCCGCTCCCCCTCCGGGCCCCATGCCGCCCCGGGTCAGCCGCTCGCACCCGGCGGCCGGCCGGCGGAGACCGGGGCGGCGTGCGTGAGTTCCGTCGTTATGGGTAAGCGTCCGAGTGGAGGATGCGATGAAGTCTCTGAAGTGGGCCGCGGCGTTCGGCGCCGTGGCCGTGGGCGTGATCCTGTACCTCAACAAGGACGACGTACTCCGCTACCAGAAGATGCGGCAGATGTAGCATCGGGCTGCCGCAGCCAGCTGCCCGGGAGCGATCCAGGGCAGCTACAGCCAGTCGTTGCGCCTGAAGGCGACGTAGAGCACGACCGCCAGGACCACCATGATGAGGAAGGCCACTCCCACTCCCCAGGCCTGGCCGAACCCGGGATACGGCACGTTCATGCCGTACACGCCGGTGACGAGCGTCGGGACGGCGATGATCGCGGCCCAGCTGGTGACCTTCTTAGTGATGATGTTCATGCGGTTGCCCTGGATGGTCAGGTTCGTCTCCAGGATCGTGGTCACAAGATCACGCAGGCTCTCGGTCCATTCGGTCGCCCGCAGCACGTGGTCGTAGATGTCCTGGTAGTAGGGATGCAGCGGCTCGGTGACCACGCGCAGGTCGCGCCGCATCAGCGAGTTCACGACCTCGCGCATGGGCAGCACCACCCGGCGCAGGATCACCAGGCTCTTACGCAGCTCGAAACTGCGCCGCTGCACCTCATGGTCCAGCTTGCGGTCGTCGGCGAAGAGCCGGTCTTCGAGGCCCTCGATTGCGTCGTCCAGCACCTGAACGGCGGCAAAGTGTCCGTCGACCACGTTGTCGAGCAGGCCGTAAAGGAGGAAACCGACGCCGTACTCCGCCAGGTCGGGGCTGGCGTCCCAATAGCCGACGACCGCGCCGATGTCCAGGCCGTCGTCCTTGCGGACGGTGATCAGCGCCCGCGAGGTGATGAATGCGGCGATCTCGCTCATGGCCAGCTCGCCGGTGGCCGGGTCCAGGTGGACCGCGTAGCAGGCGAGAAACAGGTGGTGAAGGTAACGATCCAGCTTCGGGCGCTCGTGCAGCAACAGGGCGTCCTCGACGGCTACCTCGTGCAGGCCGAACTCGTCGCGCAGCACGTTGAGGTCCTCGCGGTCGGGGTCTCGCAGGTCCAGCCACACCACCGTCGCGGGGTCCTTGAGGTGCTCGCTGATGTCCGCGATCGGGAAGCCTTCCAGCTCCAGCGTCCCGTTGCGGTACAGGCGGGTCCGGGTCTGGCACCCGGACGGCGTCGGCTCGCAGATCGTCGCTTCGGCGGCGTTATCCGGATCTGTTCCGTGGAACGTGGTTCGTTTTTCAGCCCCGCCAGCGATGCCTGGCGAGCTGCCCCCTGCCTGCACCGTCATAGGTATGCGCCTCCTCGGCTCCAGGGCCCGGTGGCCCCGTGCATGTCCGCCGCCACGGGGGGTAGACAGCAGCCTCACCCTAGAGGGGAAACGACGGGTCAACGGCAGCCGGGAGGTGGGCGGACATGCCCAGGGGATCCAGCCCGAAGCGTGAGCGCCAGTACGAGCACATCAAGGACAGCGTCAAGGAGCGCGGCGGAAGCACCAGCCGGGCGGAGGAGATCGCGGCACGGACGGTGAATAAGGAACGCGCCAGGTCCGGCGAGGCGCGCACCGCCAGCCGCACCTCCACCGAGGACATTTCCTCGTCGCGCCGCGGCGGGCTGCGCTCACACCGCGGAGCGGGCGGCCCCACCAAGGCGCAGCTCTACGCCGAGGCGCAGCGCCGAGGTGTCAAGGGCCGCTCCTCGATGACCAAGGCGCAGCTGGCCCGCGCCGTCGGCCGATAACCGCGGTGGTTGAATAGCTTGGTGGGCCCAGCCAGCGAGGAGACCGGCAGCCCTGCCAGGATCACCCTGTACTGGCGGCCGGGCTGCATGTTCTGCAGGCGGTTGCGTTTCGTCCTGTGGTGGCATCATCTTTCGGTCAGCCAGGTCAACATCTGGCGGGATCCCGACGCGGCCGCTTTCGTTCGCTCCGTGGCCGGCGGTAACGAGACGGTCCCGACCGTGGTAATCGACGGCCGCGCCATGGTCAATCCGGCACCGCGCCAGGTGATCGCCGCCGTTCGGCCCGGGTAACGCTGGGGATTCCCAGCGTGCGGTCACCAGCGGTGGCACGCTTGTGCGATTGCCCGGCCACTAGCAGCTGACTAATCTCAGTGCCGGCCGGGCTCTGGTTCGATGTGCCGCATGCGAGCGCTTACCAGACGCCGAAGATTCCGGATTGTGTTGGCATCGAAGGGCAACTCGCCCAGTTCTTCGATCCATGTCCGGGCGGCAGATGTTTGTTCGCGGATGACCTCAGCAGCCAGCCGCTCGGGAATACCGATCTCTTCGCCGAGGCTTCGGAGCATGGGCCAGGAGAGTTGCTGCCGGATCGCCCCGCCAAGGGGAAGCGCCATCGTCCGGTCACCGTAGATAGCGGAAGAAGGTAGGTCATAAGCCGGCGTGACCCTCCACTCGCCTCGCGCGTTATGCAATACCGCCAGATTTTTTGCGTGGAGGTCTCCGTTGCCGGACAGGTACGCGAAGACAAGCAGACGGTATAGCTCGAGAGCCGCTACGCCCGGCGCACGGCAGCACTGCGCAAGGCCCGTGATGGCTTCCTCGGTAGAGATGATGTACTTATCGCCCGGCCACCTGCCGAGGACCTGGCAGGCATCCTCGACTGCAAGAAGTCGGACGTTGCCATTTTCATGTATCCGGTCGAATCTGTGCACAAGCAGCCGGGCAAAGCGATCCGATCCGGGTGCTGGCCAATTGCCTGGGCGAACAAGTCAGCAAAGATGACCTCGCCAAAGTCATCGACCATGACTGGATTCGTGTCGGCGGGCGGATTGCCAGCCGGGACGATCTGCACATCACCGATCGTGTCACTGCCCACTGCGAGGAGCATGGAGAACTCGTCGTCAGCGGAGGTGCCGACAATGCGCCGAAGCGCCGTCAGCCGCCTGCCCTCTGGCAGTAGCCCCGCGAAGAACGCAGGCACCGCAGCTGCTGGCGCTATATAAGCCTCGGCTTTGAGGGGAAGACTCCAGGCCACCCGCGGCCCGTCGGCGGCCAGTACGGTCACGAAGGCGGCGCAAAGCGCCTGCCAGCGTGCCAGCCTTGTAGACGTCGGCGCTGCTGACGAGCCGCAACTGGCGAAGGGGTGTCCGGGCCACCTGAGTCACCGCTCTCCGCTGCGGAGGATTCCGCTCCCCGGTTCCAGCACGAGATCTAGACCCAGTTGGCGGAGCACCGCCAGCACCTTGTCGAGTCTCACGGTGGGTTTGCTTTGCTCGAGTGTGTGAACAAAACGAGTGGACACGCCAGCCAGCGCGGCGAGCTCATCCTGGCGGAGCCGTAGCTCCAGGCGCCGACGCCGCAGATCTTTGCCCCACATGACAGACTGTCCTGCACGATCGTGCATAACAGTAAGCGTACCCCCTATGTGGAGGCTCAACGCGAGAAGAACATGCAAGATCGTGCATTCGAGCGCGGTCCCAAGGCTTCTGGCTCTGTCCATATGCACGTTCGCGCATCTCCGCTCCGCCGACTAGCGGAGCATCTACGTTCGTTTCCCACACTCGCCGAGATCTGCATCCGAGCCGGATTGTCGGTGCCCGGTGCCATGCTGGCGGGGTACGTCAGGGGCCTGTTCCCGGGGCGGCTGGGCAGGCCCGCAACATCGTGAACGGGGAGGCCAGATCAACATGCTCAGCACCAACTATGTCCCTGGGGTACCGAACTGGGTCGATCTCGCGACGACCGACGTCGACGCGGCGGCCGCGTTCTACGGCGCCGTGTTCGGCTGGCAGTTCCAGTCGGCCGGGCCGGATGCGGGCGGCTACGGGCTGCTCACGCTGGACGGCAAGACGGTCGCGGCGGTGGGACCGCTGATGGAACCGGGCGCGACGCCGTCGTGGACGCTCTACTTCCAGACCCAGGACGCCAACGCCACGGCCGACGCGGTCAGGAAGGCCGACGGCGTGGTCAGGGCCGAGCCGTTCGACGTGTTCACCCAGGGCCGGATGGGCCAGTTCTCCGACCCTGACGGCGGGAAGTTCGCGGTCTGGCAGCCCGGCGACACCAAGGGCCTTGACCAGGTCAACGAGCCCGGCACGCTTTGCTGGGCCGAGCTGCACACGGCCCATCCCGCCGGGGCCAAGTCGTTCTACCAGGCGGTGTTCGGCTGGGCGACGCAGGACATGCCGATGGGCGACTTCAGCTACACGCTGATCCGGCCGCATGGTGGCGGCGAGGAGAGCAGCTTCGGCGGCATGATGCCGCTCGACCCCCAGATGACGGCGGCCGGCATGACGACGACGTGGCGCCCCTACTTTGAGGTAGCCGACTGCGATGCGGTGGTCGCAAAGACGGCCGAGCACGGCGGCACCGTGGTGATGCCGGCCCAGGACGTACCCGAGGTGGGCCGGATGGCCTGGCTCGGCGACCCGGCCGGTGCGGCCTTTTCCGTGATCACCAGCGTCGCCCAGTAGCCCGGCTCCGCTGGCCGGACCGGCATACGGTCAGAGCAGCGGGCGGCTGGCTGGGCCGGCGGCCAGTCAGGGCAGCGGGCGGCGCATGACCGGACGGCGGCCGTCGGGCACGGGCACGTCCCGAAACCCGGCGCCGAGATACAGGTCGCGGGTGCCCATGAAGCGGTAGCTGGCGCCGCCGGGCCATGGGTAGGCCTCGAGGGCGGCGGCGCCCGACTGCTCGGCGTACGCGCACGCGGCTTCCAGCAGGAGCGGGAGCAGCCCGCGGCGGCGGACGTCCGGCGCCAGGAAGAAGCAGACGACCGACCAGATGTCGTCTCCGGGAACCGCCGGGATCACCCGCGAGGCGAGGATGGCGTGGTAGCTGTGCCGGGGTGCGACCGAGCACCATCCGACGGCGGCGTCGCCCAGGTAGGCGAGCACGCCCAGCGGCTGGCCGACCCGGGCGGCGGCGGCGAGGCTGGCGGCCCGGCCGTCGCGGCCGGCGGCCCGGTATTGCGCGGAAGGCAGCCGCCAGCGCTGGCAGGAGCAGTAGCGGAACTTCCCGTGAGCGCGGGAGAAGCGCTCCAGGTCCCCTGCGGTGCGCGGCGTTACCGGCTCGAAGCGGTACTCGGTCCCGGCCATGCCCATGAAGCTACCGGCGGCCGCCGTCGCCGGGGTGGCGGTAGCGGTCCGCGTGACGACGCCTGCCCGAGGGATGTCTAGCGCGCCCGGGGTTGTTGCAGCGCCGGGCCCGCAAGATCGATGAGGCGCTCGATGCAGGACCGAAGATGTCATCCTGGCTGCGCGGCGGGCCGGCGGCCGCGAGGGCCACGGCGAGATTGGGATAGCGGCCGCTGGCCGCCGCCCGGGCGAATGCCTGGATCTGCGCGGCGTTCTGCTGCACCGTGCTGGCCGTGCCTGCCCGCCCAGCGGGGAGGGCTGCTTGCATCGCGCCGTACACGGTGGCGAACCCGCTGATCATGGCGATGACTTCCAGCTTGGCCCTGGCCGTTACCCGGAGTGGAACCCGCTCTTCCCCGAAGCATCTGGGCAGGTCTCCGTTGGGAACAGGATCACGCTGCGGAGCGTCCATCCGGGCAACGGCCGCCTGATGACCGTCAAGCCGAGGATCACCGTCGCCGACCCGGGTGCGGAGCTGAGGTGGGTATCCAGACTGCCTGGGATCATGAGCGGCGAGCACCGTTTCCCGCTGGCCCCGGCAGGCGGCGGCACCCGGCTCGAGCAAAGCGAAACCTTCCGTGGCCTCCTGACTGCCTTTTCCGGTAAACCTTCGCCCAAGCCGAGGCGAGCTTCCGGGCGCTGAACGAGGCCCTCAAGAAGCGGGCAGAGGGGGAGGAGGCGGCGGCGAGGCGTTAATCCGGTTGCCGGAGCGCAGGCGGCCAGGCGGCATCGATCCGATGTATGTCTGCGTGCGGCCGGCGCGACCTGGTGACGAGGTGGGATCCAGGCGAACTGCAAGACGGAGGCCACGGCTGAGCAGGTCCGGGAGCAGGTCCGGTGGACGACCGCCGGGCATCGTTCGCAGTGGCTTGCACATTTCGTCGCCGAGCATGAGGGCGCGGTGGTCGGGACCGTGATGCTTCTTCCCGCCGGGTCGCATCCGGTCCGGGGACAGGAGGGCCTGGCCTTGTGTCCCTGGCCGCAGGGCGGCCACCCGTCGGTGGGCCGACTGGATGACTACCTGGTCGCTTCCCGGTTGTGGCGGCGCGGCATCGGGACGCGCCTGACCGAACGGGTGGTCGAAGAGGCGCGGCGGTGGGGCCTGGTGCGCCCACCAGGCACTGTCCGGGCCGGGCAGCCAGCGCCGCGCCGTCAAGCTCACGCACACCAGGATGCCCTCAGGGATGGGGAGATGGGCGGGGCGTCGCGTAAAGGGCAGATCCATTTGATTTGCTTCGTGATCGCTAATAACCAGCACTTGCCTGCCGGAAGGAAAGTGGTCCCCGCACCTTGAGTGCGACGCTGCCGAGCGTCTTTGACTACCGAAAGTCTGGTAGCCTTAACTCTTAGTAAGTGATCCGGGCTCTAGTCCTCGGTGCGGACGGCTTGGTCGCCCTCGCGCGGCCTGCGAAGCGCTCGGAGGAAAGATGCCTTCCGCCCAGTCTCAGACCGAATCAAATGCTCGGGCCGCATTGGAGCAGTACGAGGGGGCGGTCGATACTGAGCGTCACGATGCCCAGAACGCCTTAGAGCGGAAGGAACGACTCCAGGCGCAGGCCCAGCGCCTGGAGAGCCTCGGCCAGCTCGCCGGCGGCGTCGCACACGACTTCAACAACCTGCTGGCCGTGATCCTCAACTACGTGTCCTTCGTCTCCGAGGACGTCGCCGCCGCCGCCGCAACGGCCGGGCCGGACCCGGCCCGGCACCTGGAGTCCGCCAGTGCTGACCTCGGGCAGATCAAGAAGGCCGCCGAACGGGCAGCCGGGCTTACCCACCAGCTACTCGTCTTCGCCCGGCGCGACGTGATCCGGCCGCAGGTTCTCGACCTCGACACCGTCATTACCACGGTGGAGGAAATGCTGGGCCGGACCATCGGCGAGCACGTCCAGCTCGTCACCTCGCTCGCTGGTGACCTGTGGCCGATCCTGGCCGACCCGGGCCAGCTCGAGCAAGTGCTGGTGAATCTTGCGGTCAACGCCCGCGACGCCATGCCAGCCGGCGGCACGCTGACCATCGACACAAGCAACATCACCGTCGACGCCGACACCATCGCCGGGGGATCCAGGGCGCGGATGGGCCGCAACGTGAGGCTGCGGGTCAGCGACACCGGTACCGGAATGGCCGCCGATGTCGCGCAGCACGTCTTCGAGCCGTTCTTCACCACCAAGCCAGACGGCGGTGGAACCGGGCTCGGCCTGGCCACCGTCTACGGGATCCTCACCCAGGCCGACGGGGACATCCGGATTTACTCCGAACCCGGCCGCGGCACGACCTTCACCATCACGCTGCCGGTTACCGCGGAGGCAGCCATCCGGGTCACCGAGCCCGCGCCCTACCAGCGGGCACCCAAGGGAGAGACTGTCCTGATAGTTGAGGACGAGGAAGCGCTGCGCGAGGTAACCAGGCGGATCTTCACCCGTAACGGCTACAACGTGATCACAGCAGCGAACGGCCCTGAGGCCTTTCGCATTGCCGCGGGCTATCCGGGCGAGATTCACCTGCTGGTCACCGACGTGGTCATGCCGCACATGCTCGGCAAGGAGGTCGCCGAGAAAATGCGGCTGATCAAACCGGAGATCGAAGTGATCTTCATGTCCGGCTACGCCCGGCCCGTCCTGGCCTCCCAGGGCAGGCTCGACCCTGGCGTGGCGCTCGTGGAGAAGCCGTTCTCCGAGGCCGACTTGCTGGCCACGGCCGGGCTGGTACTCAACGGCCACTTCAAGGGGTTCACGACCATCCAGGGGGCCCCCGCCTGACGGCCGCGCCAGTCTTCCTGGCCGGCATCATCGCCGTGCTGCTCGCGGGCCTGCTGTAGCTCCGGTCAGCCGCCACGCTCGTCGTCGCGGGCACCGCCGGCGCCCGGTACGCTGCTCGCTTCCCTCGGCGGTGCGTCCCGCCCGGGCATCGACAGCCGCCGGTCGTCCTGGAAGACGATGATCAGGTCGCGCAGGGTCTCGTTGTACCGCTTCACCGGGCACTGGCCGGTGCCGATGCGCTGGCCCTTCTGGAATAGCGTGCCGAAGTCGAAGCCGATCCGGCCGTCCTTTGCACCCTCGCCGGGCGCCTTCGGGTCCTGCGGCACGTACACGCCGACGACGCCGATGCCGCCCGTCGTGCGCACACAGCGCACCAGCGCGCGTCGAGCACCATCTCCTGGTGCTCGACAGCCTCCTGGTCATGCGCTTGGTAGCCGGCCGCCTCGATGCCCCGATCGACGCCGAGCCCGTCGGTCGCGTCCAGGATCTGCTCGGCGGCGTCTCCGCGGGCGATGCTGACCGGCGTGGCGCCGAACCGCTCAGCCAGCGTAAGCCGGCACCGGACGACCGCGCACACCCGATCGTCGGCCACGGCCTGCTCCCGTTGCTTGGCCCCCTTGGCCAGGTACTCGAAGACAGGCTGACCCCGGTGGCAGGTCACGTGCTGCCGGCAGATCGTGGCCAGGCCGAACGTGCCGTTCTCCGCCGCGTACTCGTCGCCGCCGGAGCGGAAGAACCCGAGGTTAATGAGGTGATCGCGGCCGCCAGGACCCTGTCCCTTGACAGCCCGCGGCCATCGAGGTGGCTCCGGACGGCATCGCGGATGCCGGGCAGCGCGCGGCCAAACTCCAGCATCCGGTCGTGCTTGTCCTGATCGCGCTGCTCCCGCCACATGTCGTGGTACCGGTACTGCCTGGGCCCGGCCGAGTCGGTCCCCATCGCCTGGATATGGCCGACCGCATGGGGACAGATCCACACGTCTTCCCAGACTGGCGGGATCACCAGGGCCTTGATCCGGGCCAGCACGCGCGGGTCCTTGACCGGCCTGCCGCCCGGCCCGACGTAACGGAAGCCACGCCCGGAGCGGAGCCGGCGGATGCCGGGCCGACTGGGGTCGCTGCGCGATAGTTCCTGGTGTTCCGCTGCCGCCGTTGTCACCTGCGGCCGCCCCGGCCGCCCCGGGCGCAGAGCGCGTGCATGAGGTACCTGATCGTCACGGACTCAACGTCGGACGGATCGCTGAAGACCCGAAGCGCCGGAGTCTGCCGCCAGTCCCGGAACCCCGTGCGGCCCGCCGCGCCACGGTGGGCAGGCCGCGTTTCCCGTGCATGTGCCTCGTCCATGTGCCTCGTCCATGTGCCGCCAGCGCTGGCATGAGCAGTAGCGGAATTTCCCGTGAGCGCAGGAGAACCGCTCCAGATCCGCGGCGTTGCGCGGCGATACCGGCTCGAAGCGGTACTGCGTCCCGGCCATGCCCATGAAGCTACCGGCGAGCGCCATCGCCCGGCCGCGGTAGCGGTCCCGCCGCTGTCCGCGAAGCCGTGGACGACGGCCGCCGCACCCCCTACGCTGTCACCTAGCGTATTCATTTCATTGCACTGAGTTACCAACAGAAAGGGTCGTCCCGTGGATGGCACGGTGCAGCCACCCGGCTCAAGGCTCGGCCTGCTCGCCGAGCGCGATCCCCAGGCCGCCGCCCTGGTGCAGCGCCTGCTGCGGCTGCCCGTGCGCGCCCTGCCGTTGGCGCGGACCGATGGGGAGTTCGCGTTCACGCTGTCCGGACGGCCGTTGCCGGATCGCGGCTGGCAGCTGCGGCCGTTAGGCACGAGCCAGCGCTACGCCGCCATCACGGTGCTCGGCGCGCTGCGGCTCTCCCAGGCGGACCAGCGTACGGCGCTCGGCGGCGATACCGGTCACGACCTGTTGGGGTTGCTTGCCAAACGGCTCGATCAGGCCACCAGCCGCGCGGACGTCGCGCTGCTGTGCTGGGCGGCGGCCGAGGCGGGGCACAGCGAGCTGCCGCACGCGCTCGACCGGCTGGCCGAACTGGATCGGCGCGAAGGCTCGGTGGACGTGATCGCGGCCGCCTGGGTCGTCACCGCGCTCGTTGCCGCGCGCCAGCGGGCCGACGTGGAGCGGCATCTGGCTGCCGCCCGTGCCCGCCTGCTGGCCGCGCGCATTGCGGCTGTCTACCCGCACGTCAGCGGGGGCGGAACGTGGTACCGCGCCCACGTCGGCAGCTTCGCTGACCAGGTGTACCCTATCCAGGCGCTGGCGAGGCTGCACGCGAGCGCCGATGACCCCGAGGCGCTTGCGGTGGCGAGTTCTGTCGCCGCCGCCATCTGCAGGGCGCAGGGCCCGGACGGGCAGTGGTGGTGGCATTACGACTCACGCACCGGCGACGTGGTGGAGGGGTACCCGGTCTACAGCGTGCACCAGCACGCGATGGCCCCGATGGCGCTGCTTGACCTCGCCGACGCCGGCGGCCAGTGCTACTTCGGAAACATCTGCCAGGGCCTGCGGTGGCTCGGCGGCCCGCCCGAGACCGGTGAGTCGCTGATCCTCGACGACCCGCCGGTCGCCTGGCGCAAGGTGGCGCGCGGCGACCGCGGAAAGGCGGTGCGCGGGCTCCAGGCCGCGGCCAGCCGGTTCCGGCCCGGGGTGCGCCTGGCAGCGCTCGACCGGATGTTCCGGCCCGGATTCGTCGATCATGAGTGTCGGCCGTACGAGCTTGGCTGGCTGCTGCTGGCCTGGCTGAGCTGATGCCAGGCCCGCCGATGGATCACGACCGTGCCGTCCCCAGGCGCCAGGAGGTGCTCGGGATCGGGGTCGACGCGCTGACCATGCCGGGTGCCGTCAGCCGGTGCACGGAGGCCGTCGAGCGCGGCGCTTACCTGTCCGTCGGCGTCGTGAACGCGGCCAAGGTCGTGGCGATGCGGCGCGACGAGCGGCTGCGGGACGCGGTGAGCGGCTGCTGCATGGTACTGGCAGACGGCCAGTCGGTGGTATGGGCGAGCCGGCTGCTCGGGTCGCCGCTGCCGGAGCGGGTGGCCGGCATCGACCTGTTCCAGGAGCTGCTTGGCCAGGCGGCGCGCCGCGGCTATCGCGTGTATCTGCTCGGAGCGCGCCCGGACGTGCTGCCGCGCACGATGGCCGAGGCGGTGCGCCGGTACCCGGGCCTGATCGTGGCGGGCGCCAGCGACGGGTACTTTCCCGCGGACGAGGCGTCGGCCGTCGCCGCTAAGATCCGCCGGCTCGGTCCCGACATGGTGTTCCTCGGCATGTCTTCGCCGAGGAAAGAGCTGTTCCTCAGCGAGTGGGGAGCCAGCACGCGGGCCAGCGTCGTGCACGGCGTGGGCGGCTCGTTCGACATCCTCGCCGGGCTCACCCGGAGGGCCCCGGCCTGGTGCCAGGACCGCGGGCTGGAGTGGCTGTACCGGGCGTGGCAGGAGCCCGCGCGCCTCGGCCGCAGGTACCTCACGACGAACGCCGCGTTCCTTGCACTGGTCGCCCGCGAGATGCTGCGCAGGCGGATCAGCGGTCAGTCGTCGCCGGCGTCGCGGTAGCCAGCTGCCACGGCCGGCCCGCCCGCCGCGAGGCGGCCCGCCGCCTGCCGATCAGGCCGCGGTGCCGTTCCAGGAAAACCGGCACCATGAGCAGCGCCACGAGAATGAGCAGCGCGATGCCCCCGAAGACCCGCACCCGGGAACCCGGCTGAGCGACCGGCGCCGCATCCCCGATGATGAACGTCCTGATGCGGTGGCGCCGCGGCACTCCCGCCTGCTGCTGGATCGCCGCGAGCCTGCTCGCGAGAACCCGCGCCGCGGCCGTGAACGTGCGCCGGGCGGCTGCCGCGCTCGTTGACGTGGCGGTCAGCGTGGCCGACGGATCGAAGTAGTACGGGTACTGCAGGCTGTACAGATTTTCCGGCACGATGGTGAACTGTCCGGTTCCCCCCACGGCCCGAACCTGGCTCTGCGCCGACGGGCCCGCCATGACCTCTGAAATCATGACTTCGGTCGCGATCAGGGGATCGATAATCGGGTTCGCCAGATTCGGCTCTGCCGGGGAACGGCCCGCGCTGAACTCCAGGACTGCGCTCTGCGCGTACGTCACCGGAGTGGCCTTCATGCCGTATGCCACGCCGGCACCGATCATCAGCACTATCGTCGTCGGCAGCAGGTGCCTCCGCAATATCGTCACGTAATTGCGGACGTTCATGGCGCATTCCAAAATGTCCCTCCCTGGACCGTTCGGGTTTGCACCTAAGGCACAATACCCACCCTGGCGCCTGGGCGCCCGCCATTACCATTAGAATCGTGCTGCACACGACCTGTTGAATATTCGTATAGACGACCGGGGTGAGCTATATAAATGGAGCAGATAAGTTCGATTCATATGGGACTGGCGCGCTGGATTCTCACCGGTGCACTTTTGCTGGCGAGCCTCATTGGCGCGGTAGCGGCACTCATCGTGCTGCCACCGACATACCAGTCGGACTCGTCCATTGTCCTGCTCGCCTCGCCGGTGGCATCCCAGCCGTACGGCGACAATCCCTACCTCAGCTTCACCCCATCGCTCACGCTGACCGCCGACGTGGTCAGCAGCGAGCTCATGTCCACGTCCACGGTCAGCCATCTCGCCGCTCAGGGCTTCCGCGACTCCTATACGGTGGAGCCTCCCAGCGACACCGCGGATACGACAGGGTCGGTACTGCTGGTCACGGTCACCGGCAGCACCAAGGCGAGTGCCGAGGTGACCTTGCAGGGCGTGACCAGTGAGATCAACAAGGTCCTGGCGAGCCTGCAGTACGGCATCCGCCGAGTCGGACAGATCCGCGCCGTGACCATCTCGGTGAGCCCGCCCTCACGCAGCTTCAGCAGTGAGGCGCGGCTACTGACCGTCCTCATCGGCGGCGGGGTCGTTGTCTCCTTCGGCATCCCCTGGATCGTTGCCACACGGATCACTGACAGGCGGCTCAGGCGCACCGCCTTGCCCGTGGTGACGGCGCCCCGCCCGGCGGGCCCTGCCTCAGGTGAGCACAGGCCCGCGGCTACGCACGCTGCGCACGGCCATGCCCGCGGGCGTTAGCCCGGCGATCGGACGGAGGCCGCAGGAAGGTGCCCCGCCCTGGCCAGCCGCCAGGCGGCGCCGACACACCCCAGGAACAGGAAGGCCAGCCCGGGCGCGATCACAAAGGACAGCGCGTCGAACGTTGAGAACGAAACAGCGCCGACAGCCACCGACGCCGCCAGGCACTGCAGCAGGTCCCGGCTCTCCTCGTCAGGGATGAGCCGGCGGGCGTGCCGCGCGGCCAACCAGCCGGTGGCGAACAGCGCTATGAGCGCGAGCAGCCCGACGACACCGGTTTCGATCAGTGAGGTCAGGTACTGGTTGTCGATGAAGAAGTAGTTTTGCGGGTAAAACGTCTGGAATCCCCGGCCCAGCCACGGATGCTGGGCGATGTACGGCGCCGCCGAGGAATAGGCCGACGTCCTCGAGCTGATGCTGGTGTCGCCGCTGACATCGCCGAACAGGCCGCCGAAGCTGCTTACTATCCGCGGGTCCGCCGCCCAGCACAGGGCCGTCGCGGCCAGCAGCACGAGGCAGCCGCGGTTCCGGTCCCGCCTCGGCCAGGTAGGAAACAGCACGAGGATGATGACGACAAGCCCGAGGATGGATGTGCGCGACACCGTCATCGGCAGCGTGGCACCGATGAGCGCGACCTGCAGCCAGCGGCGCCGCGTCAGCCGGGGAGCGGCGAAGCGCGCCCGGTGGATGGCGATGGGCAGGCACATCAGCAACACGGCGGTCAGTTCGAGCGGCTGGGCCGAGGTCGCGTCCGGCCGGAACAGGCCGTCGAGGCTAATCAGGTTCGTCACCGGCTCGTGCACGGACAATCCGGGGATCACGATGTAATCCGTGAAGTCCTGGCCGGTGATGAACTCCACGACAGCCAGCGCGGACATCGCCGTAGCGCCGATGACAATCCGGCCGAGCAGGGCTGCCAGCCGGTCCGCCCGGTCGATGCCGTCGGCCGCGAGCAGCACCACGCCCAGCCATCCCGCCAGCAGGATGAGGCCCCGGTCAGAGCCGTTCTGCGTCAGCGTGTCCAGCGTCGTCCGGTTGGCCGAAACATAGGAGGCCACGGTGGCGCAGGCAAACAAGATGGCGGCAACCCGCACCGGCTGCCGCCCGGTGTCAACCGGAACGGTGGGATGCAGCCGGGCTATCAGGTACCAGCAGAACAAGAAGGCCGCGAACACCTCGGCCGGCGCTCCCGCGGCGCCAAGCGGCCCGACGACAAGCGACGACGGTATGGCCATCAGCAGGACCAGATAGCAGGTCAGGGCGGTGGCTATGCGGCTCTGCCGAGCCCGCGCGCTTTCGCTCGCGGCCGGGTCGGCCAGCAACGCCGTGGTGTCCGTCACTCTCGTTATCCCCTCTCCGCTGCCGGTACCGGAATGGCTCGCCGGGCGTCACGTCGGCATCCGCCGACCGCAGCCGAGTTCCTGCGGCCTCCGGGACGGTCTGAGCAGGGCCGTGACGGCGTAGCGTGACGCCGCGCCGCCGCGAGCCGCCTTGTACAGCTCGCTGGCCACGGCCAGCCAGAAGTAGCACCAGGCCGCGGGCGCACGGTGACGCCGCCGGTACAGCCGGACGCGGTTCACAATCTGCATGGCGTGGGTGGCCTCGCTGCGGCCCGACTGCCCCCCGATATGCACGGCCACCGACCGCGGCTCATACCAGGTCAGCCAGCCGGCGTCGCGCGCCCGCAGCGCCAGGTCCGTCTCCTCGGAGTACAGGAAGAAGCTCGCGTCCCAGCCGCCGAGCGCGTCGTAGCACTTCCGCGACATCGCCAGGACGGCGCCCAGGGCCCAGTCCACTGCGTGCGGCCTCATGTAGTCCGACCGCTTGGTGACATATTCGGAGAAGATCGCCAGCCTGGTCGACGTGAGGCCGAGCGCACGCGGCAGGGTCGGCTCGCGCCGGAGGGAAAATTCGCGCGTCCCCCTGGGCGAGCGCACCTGCGGCACCACAATGCCCACCTTCCGCTCCTGCAGCGCCGCGAGCAGCGGCGGCACCGATTTCTGGTGCAGCAGCACATCGGGGTTGAGAACGAGAATCGCGTCCGCGGCCATGGCCTCGCGAACCCCCCGGTTGATTCCTCCGGCATATCCGACATTCGCCGACCGCACAAACCGGCAATCGCTCCTTCCTGCCACGAATTCGGCAGTTCCGTCCGCTGAGCCGTTGTCAACGACGACCACATCGGCGACGAGGCCGTCCAGAGCCTCGGGCAGCGAGTCCAAAAGGCCCCCAATTACGTGCGCGCTGTTGTAAGTGACGATAACAACGGCGAGGTCAGGCAGCATATCTGGCAGCGTAGCGCCTATAACGAATAGCGAAGGCCAGCTTTTGCCGACGGCGGTAATATATCGTCGGCAGGCGCCCGGCGCCGCTATAATAGCGTCGACCTAGCTATGGGGGGCATATTAAGGTGGGAAGTACCGTCACCGGGCTGCGCCGGATGGGCAGCAGGCTTTCCTGGGGGACACGGCAAGTCGGAGTCGTCCGTGCCACCGCCGGGATCGCGCGGCTCTCGGCGCTCGCCGTGCGCCGTCCTGAGCACGCGGAAGTCCATACCACCCGCGATGGGCTGAACATTGGTTTTCGCTATCCGGCTCAGCTCATACCTACGCTGGTGGTGTTCGGCGATCTCCTCGAGCCCGAACTGGGACTGCTCGCCTCGGTGCTCGGCCCTGGCAGCGTTGCCGTCGACGTCGGCGCGTCGATCGGGACCTGGGCGATGTCTGCGGCGCACAGCGGCGCGACCGTGCACGCGTGCGAGCCGGACCCGGTCAACCTCGAGGTTCTTCGGGCGAACATCCGCGCGAATGGCCTGCTCAGCCGCGTCAGCGTATACAGCGCGGCGCTCGGTGTGCACGATGGCCAGGGCAGCCTCGTCTCTGCGGACCGGCGTTACCTGAACCGGGTGAGCGAGGTCCCGGCCGCAGGCTATACGGGGCGCGAGTGTCCGGTGCGAACCCTCGACCGCTTCGTGGACGAGCTGGGCGTTGATCAGGTCGATGTGCTCAAGGTGAACACCGCCGGCGGCGAGCTCCCCGTCATGCTCGGCGCGCTCGGCCTGTTCCGCGCCGGGCGGATCCGCCTGGCGATGGTCCTTGACGGCCTCGAAGTCCGGCCGTTTCTCGACGAACTGCGGGCATGCTCCTATGACATTGGTGTCTACGACGGGAAGCTGCGCAGGTTTGTCCCGGTGTCGCAGTCCCGCGAACTCGACAGGGCTCGGCCAAGCCCGATGAATCGCTACGCGATCCTGCGTCGCGCGGGCGAGAGACTGCCCGGCTGCGTGACTGAGCCCGGTGCCACGTCCGACGTGGACGGCGCGAGGCCCGCTGCCCCGTAAGCACTCGGCCGGCCCGGGCCCGGCGGGGCTGCTCTGGCAGGGCCGTTCTGCGGGGGCATCACGGGGGCGGGACCGGAGTGGCCCGCCCGGCGTCGCCAGGGGTGGCACCGGCCTTGGCCCGGCCTGCCCAGACGTTGCCCGACCAGACGTTGCCTAGCCCGCGGGTGTCGAAATAGGCTGCCGGGCCGTACCGGCCGCCCAGCGGGTAATACTGCTGACTGAACCAATTGCCTTTGATCACGATGTTCGAGGTGGCATTGCCCGCGCTGGCGCCACCGTAAATCACGTAGTCGCCGCCCGCTATCAGATTGCCCTCGATGGTCTTGTTGGCCACGGTTTGCCCGCTGCTCGAAGCGTTCAGGGTTATCGCGTCCGTCTGGCCCAGCGGATTGAGGATCGTGTTGCCCTCGATCGTCAGATGGGCATTCGATCCGTTAACGTAAACACCATTGGTGTGATCTCCGCCGACGTAGCCCGGGTTGTGAATGTAGTTGCGCGCCACCAGGCCGGCCGATACCTCGACACCGATTCTGAAATAGGAGATGTTGTCATTCCTAACGACCGTCCCCGTGGAGTCGCCATAGACATCCTTGATCGCGGCGTCGACGCGACCCGAGGTGGCGTTGCTGCCACTGATGGTCGAGTCCTCGATCGTGACGTCCGACGCGTGGCGCAGGCTGATGGCGAAATCCCCGCCGGTGACCACCCTGACGTCCTTGACCGTCACGTCGGACGCGCCGATGTTCAGGTCGCAGCTGATGTAGAGCCCGCTCAGCACTGCGCCATTTCCGCTCACCTGCACCCAGCCGCGAGGATCGTAGGACCACCCAGGGCCGCTGGACACCTGGCCGGGAACGGCCTTGAGCGCGATGCCGGCCGGCACCCCGGTGTCGCTCGCATCCGGGAAGCCGCACACGGCGGACACCGCGGCGCATTGGTCCGGAGCGGGCGCGACGGGCCAATGAGACGTTGCCAGCACCGCCAGGGCGGCGGCGAGCAGCACGCCAGTGCTCGAGGCGAGGATCAGCGTGCGCGCGGTCGGGCGGGCGTGGCGGCCCAGTTCGCTGGTGCGCGCCGACGGATCCTGGTCAGTGGGGGCGGCCATCGCATCCCTTCCGTCACCATGACCAGGTGAGCGCCGGCGGCACCCGGAATCGGTTTCGATTCGTAGTCAATAGACTACTCTCCATACGCATCCTGATTGCCGACTCGGCGGCCTTGCCTGTGGCCTGCGGGCCCTCCGGGGACATGGTGCGGGCGTGGCTGTGCCACCGGCTGGTGTGGCCGGTGGCACAGGCGGGGGTGGGTGTGGTTAGGGGACGGGCACCGTGGCGCCGGTGGTGTCCCAGATGTTGCCGGACCAGACGTTGCCGGTGCCGGTGGGCTCGAAGTAGGCGGCCGGTCCCCATTCGCCGCTGGTGGCGTAGTACTGCTGGCTGAAGCGGTTGTTGGTGACGACGATGTTGGATGTGGTGTTGCCCTGGCTGCCGCCGCCGTAGATGTCGTATCCGCCGCCGGCCAGGAAGTTGTTCTCGATGGTTTTGCTGCCCACGGTCTGGCCGGAAGAGTCGGCTTCCAGGGTGATGGCGTCGGTCTGGTCGCGGTTGTTGAAGATGGTGTTGTCGTTGATGGTCAGCGCCGTGGTGGAGCCGTTGTCGTAGACGCCGTTGGTGTGGTCGCCGCTGATGTAGCCGGGGTTGTGGATGTAGTTGCCCTGGATCAGGCCTTCCGACAGCATGACGCCGGTGCGGAACCAGGAGATGTTGTTGTTCTCGATTACCGTGCCGGTGGAGTCGCCGTAGACGTCGTCGATCGCGGTGTCCACGCGGTCGGTGGTGGCGTTGTGCCCTTCGACGGTGGAGTTCTCAATAGTGACGTTGGCGGTGTTGCGCAGGCTGATCCCGAAGTTGCCGTCGGTGACGACCTTGACGTCGTTGATGGTGACGTTGGAGGCGGAGATGTCCAGGTTGTAGGGAATGTAAAGCCCGGACAGGTCCGCGCCGTTGCCGCTGACCTCAACCCCGGTGCCGGCCTCATAGGCCCAGCCCGGCCCGGACGAGATCTGGGTGGGGACGGTCAGCAGCGTGGTGCCCGAGGGCACACCGGTGTTGGTGGCATCGGGGTAGCCGCAGGCACTGGGCAGCGCGACACAGTCGGTCTGCACGGTTGCGGCCGCAGCGGTCGCGGCATGCGCCGCGGGGGTGCCGACCAGGGCCAGAGCCAGGGCCAGGACGGCGCTGGCGCCGAGCGCGGCGGCGGCTGCGGCGGTGAGCTTGCGTGCGCGGCAAGTAATGGCGGTCATGACATTTTCCTTTCAATTAATAGGTGTGGTTTTAATGTCATGACCAGTCTTCTTCTTTTGCGTGCGGCGCCCCAGAGGCCATTTCCCTGTCTTGGCAGGGCCGTTTTCCCTGTTCTTTAGGCCTGGTTATTTCGGCCCCCGTTCCGGCGGGTACTCCGGCCCATGAATTCCAGGGGATTACGGCCCAGGCCGCACGGCCCTGTCACGCGCGCTAATTCGGGCCGGCCTGAGCCAAGAATCGAGTGCCGGCCTTTTCAAGCGGGTCTGCTTTGGCGCTATTTGCCGGCGCGGCCGACGCGGTGAAGTCGCGCTGGGCGGATGGCGGCTGCCGCAGGGCCGCGGGCCGGCAGCGATGCGCCGCCGCAGGCTGCCGTGGATGCGCAGGTACCCGGGCTGGCGGTGGCCGGGGCCCACCCGGCTGGGTCGCTTGCCGCAGGCCCGCCCGGCACCTCTAGACCCGTAATTCGCACATGAGCTGCGTTGGGCTGGCGTGTGGCTGAGTCATGGTTTTCGCTGTTCCCGGGTGCCTTCGGCTTGCTCGAAGGCTTCCAGGGACAGGTTCTCCAGTTCGGTGAGGAGTTCGCGCAGGCGGCGGGCATTGTCGAACCAGGGCCGGTAGCGCTGCTCCTGCTCGGGGGTCAGCTTGCGGGTGACGGGCTTGCCGTCATCCCTGCGGATCCAGCTCACGTAGGGCCCGTGCAGCTCGGGCGGGTCGGCCTTGCACCGGCACACGGGCTTGCCGCAGGCGGTGGAGCGGATCACGACGCTGCCCGGCAGCGCATAGCCGGCCTCGCCGATCCGGGCGATCTCCCGCAGGATCTGGCGGACCCGTGCCCGGCGCGGCGGCTGGCGTGCGGTCATGGCACATTCAACCTCCCCGAGACGGCGTGTCGCGTGGTTTCTTGAATGTTAGTCATTCAGGATAACCGCAGAGCCACCGGCACGCGGGAGGCCGGATGCGGGCGGCCTGCGGGCCGGCCAGCACGGAGCAGACGCCGGGCGCGCTGCCGGCAGTGGCCGGGTTCTGCCGCCGGCTGGACATCGCCGGCATCATCAACCGGGCCGCCCCGGTGCGGGAAATCGCCCGCGCCACGCACTGGCAGGTGATCGAGGCACTGATCGCCAACAGGCTCACCTCTCCCTCGCCGATGGTCCACGTCGGCGCGTGGGCGCGGCGGCTCGCCGTCGCCCACGTGCTGGGCCTGGCGCCAGACGTGCTCAACGACGACCGGATCGCCCGGGCGCTGGACGCGCTGGCTCCAGTGCTGGAGCAGGTGACCGGCTCGGTCGGCGCGGCGGCGATCAGCCGGTTCGGTATCGAGGTATCCCAGATCCACTGGGACATGACCTCCGTCAGCCTGCACGGGGCATACGAGCACCCCGAGGAGGACTACCCGCAGCCGAAATTCGGCCACCCCAAGGACCGGCGCGCCGACCTGAAGCAGATCCAGGCTGGCGTGGCCACCGCCGCCGACGGCGCGGTGCCGGTGTTCTGGCAGCCTTACAGCGGCGGTGCGGGGGAGGTCTGCCAGGTGACCGGCGCGATGGAGGCGCTGCGCAAGCTCGCCGGGCCGCGGCGGTTCCTGCTGGCCGGCGACTCCAAGCTGCTGTCGTATGCGAACATCGCCGCGATGACCGAAGCCCAGGTCAGCTTCCTGGCCCCCGCCTCCAAGGCGTTCGTGCCCGCATCCGTGCTGGCAGGCTGCGGCTACAACGCCGCCGACCCGGTCGATTACACCGCCGGGCGCGACGCTGGCCGGCCTGAAGCCAGCCGCGGCCGCTACCACGTCGCCGAGGACACCATGACCATCACCGGGCCCCGCAAGAAGGACCCCTCATACACCCTGCGGAGGGTATTCGTGCACTCCTCCGCCAGCACCGACGCGGCCGGGCGCGCCCGGGCACGCAAGCTCGAGCAGGCCGCCGGGGACCTGGACAGGCTCACCCGCGGCCTGGGCTCACGGCACTACCCCGACGCCGCCGACATCACCGCCGCCCAGGTCCTGGCCCGCTACAAGAACCAGCCCACCGCCAGCGAGCGCCGCTACCACGACCTCAAAGGACCGCTCGCCGTCGCGCCGATGTTCCTGCACGCCAACCGGCGCATCACCGCCATCATCGGCGTCATCTGCATGGCCCTGCTCATCTACAGCCTCATCGAACGTCAGGCCCGCCGCAACCTCGCACCTGCCAGCCGACTCGACGGCCTCTACGCCGGCCGCCCAGCCAAGCCCACCGCCAGCCTGATCCTCACCGCTCTGGCCACCCTGCGCCTGCGCGCTGGCACCGACGACAGGCCGCCACAGATACCCCAGCCAGACCCTGTCCAGCAGCAACTGCTCAACCTGCTCGAAATCGACCCCAGAAAGCTGGCCGACTCACCTGACCTCATGTGCGAATTACGGGTCTAGAGGATGGATGCGCCGCCATGCCCGCCGGCGCACACTAGCCGGGCGGGTGCCTACCTGCTGGTCCATTCTCGCCAAGGCCGGGCCGCACCGGCCAGGCGCAGCCTCGTTCCGGCCGTGGCGTTCATGAAGAATGTGGCGTCCTTGCGCTCGCCCCCGCGCAGGGGCGGCCTACCTGCGGGCGCTGGCCACCCGGCAGGTAGCCATTGAGTTACCCGGCGAGCACGACCGCGCCGGGTAACTCACCGGACCGGGCTGACGACGCTGCTCTCGCTAGCGCTGACCAGGTGAGAAAGCATGCGCGCGACGGTCCCGCGGCCCGTAGCTGAACTCCCTCGCATGGCGGCCGCGGGGCCCATCGGCCGGATCCCAGCGCAGCGCCCGCACCGTGTCCTGGTATACCGGCAGCTTCCCTGCGGTCACCCAACCCGGCCACACGGCGGCGCCGCGGCAGATGGGCAGCGGGCCGGTGAGGTCGCTGCTGGCCGCCGCGGTGCCGCCGCACGGATCGACGCTGGCTGACGCCCCGGCCTGGCCGAGTTCGGTGGCTGCGGGGGGGCCGGCCGCTGACCGCTGCCTGAAGTCCGCCAGCAGCGCTGTGACCTCGTGCCGCATCCGGTAGCCGAGAACGCCGATGGCGGCCAGCATGAACGTTCCGCTCGCCGCCAGGGCGGCCAGCCCAGGCCGGATGAACGTGGCTGCTGCGGCTGCGGCCATGCACACGGCGGCCGCCGTGGCGGCCGGCAGCCAGAGCCCGGCGAGCAGGGACCGGCACCGGACACCAGCCTTGGCCAGCTCGGTGAGATACCAGGGCAGCACCACGCACACGGCCACGGCCACCTCGCCAATGGCAGCGCCGGATATGCCACCGGCGCGGGCCCCGACGATGAGCGCCGGCACCAGCGCAGCAAGCCAGACCACTTGGACGGTAAGCACCGCGCGGGTCCGCGCGAGCACGACGAAGAAGTCATAGGCAAACTCAAACAGGATGCGGAGGGCGCCGACGACGGCAAGCCAGCTCAGCGCGTGTGCCGCCGGCACCCATCGGGCGCCGTACACAAACCCAATCAGGGGCACGGCAGCTCCGCCGATGAGCGCGCAGACGGGCAGCGTCAGCGATCCGAGGAGGCTGCCCATGGATACGAACCCGCTGCTCATGGCGCGCCGGTCGTGCTGCAGCCGGGAAAACACGGCCGGCATGACGGCCCGGGTCGGCCACGAGAACATGTTGACGGGCCAGGTAGCGAGGTTGAGCGCGAGCGCATAGTAACCGAGCGCCGTGGTGCCCAGCATGTGCCCGACCGCGAACTGGTCGACATTGGTCACCGCGAACACGACCAGGGCAGACCCGGCCAGGGGCAGGCCAAACCGGCACAGGCCAGGGACCTTTGCCGGGTCAAACCCGAAGCGCACCCGCACCGGGCACAGCCCCCAGTACAGCGCCGCGGCCACGACAGCGCCCGCGATCCAGCCGAGCGCCATGCCCATCGCGCCGAACCCGCGCCAGACCAGCACGAGCGAGATCACGGCGCCGAGCCAGGTGTACACCTGGTCGGCGATCGCCTTGCGGTTCTGGCTGAAATGCCGCTGCATCAAGGCGACCGGCGTCGCGGTGACGCCGTCCACGACGACGTTGAGAGCGAGCACCCGGATCACGTCACCTGCAGCCGGAGCTCCCATGGCGGACGCGAACGCGGGCGCCCCGAGAAAACAGGCTACGTAGGTGACCAGGCTGGTGGCAACCGAGAGCGTCGCTACGGTCGGCACGATGGCTGCCGGGTCGCCCTCCGAGCGCACGATCGCCATGCTCACGCCGAGATCATTGAAACTGAGCACGGCCAACAGGGCGACCAGGGCGACCGCGAAGGTCCCGAACTCGTGCGGACCGAGCAACCGGGCGAGCAAGATCACGATGGGGATAGAGCCGAGCCTCGCGACGGCGTTGCTGGCGAAGCTCCAGCAAAGGGCCTGAGAAGCCCGGCCCGCCAGCGAGTTGCTCGGCGCCCGCGAACGGCTCATTCGGCGCCGCTTCGCAATAATATCTGCCGACCTCGCGGCGTCGAGGAGCCTCAGGACGCGCATTCTGGTAATTGCCTTCCGCTGGCATTAAGTAGTATAGATATCCGAACATTTACGAGAACGGCGGCGCCGAAGCCCGGCACATCAGCGCTTACATTAACCGAGGCGCCTTGCTTCCGCAATCAAGAATGCCCCGCGATGGATCCTTTCGCGCGGCCGCCAAAATTGCCACCGTAATTCCCGTTTACCGCCCAGATCCGTCATACGGCGCATCACAGTTTCGTGTGCATCCACGACAGCGGCCGAGCATAATCTGACGGTGTGACAACCGTCATCGTTCCCGCGCACAACGAGGGCCAGGTAATCGGCCGCCTGCTACGGCAGCTGGTTCCTTCCGGTCCCGCGGGCGGACTTAACGTTATTGTCGTCGCAAACGGCTGCACCGATAACACGGCCGAGGTGGCGGCATCATTCGGGCCTCGGGTACGCGTGCTTTCGATTCCCGTCGCCTCCAAGCACCAGGCGCTGCTGGCCGGTGACTGCGCCGCCGCAGACCTGCCGCGCGTCTACGTTGACGCCGACGTCGAGCTCCGCGTGGACGACGTCCAAGCGCTGGAGGCAGCGCTGCGGCAGCCAGGGATCCTCGCCGCAGCCCCGGAGCGGCAGCTGGACCTGGCCGGGAGGCCCTGGTCGGTGCGCTGGTACTACGACGTCTGGGCCCGGCTGCCCGAGGTTGAGCGCGGTCTTTTCGGCCGCGGCGTCATCGCCGTGGACAGGCTTGGGCGTGATCGCCTCGCCGGGCTGCCGCCGCTGCTCGCCGACGACCTCGCGGCCGCGATCTCGTTCGCCCCGCACGAGCGGAGCATCGTGCCCGGCGCCCGGGTCGTTGTGCATACGCCGCGGGGCTTGGCCGACCTGCTGCGCCGCCGGGTCCGAGCGGCGGCAGGTGTCGTCCAGATCGAGCGGGCGCAGCAGGCGCCCGGCGCGACCGCGCGGACCCGGCTGTCGGACCTGCTCGATATCGCCTGCAGCAGGCCGCGCATGGTACCGCGCGTGGCCCTCTTCCTTTCGGTGGCCATCATCGCCCGGCTGAGAGCGGCCCGCATGGTGGCTCGGGGCGACTTCTCGACCTGGCTGCGAGACGAGAGCAGCCGCTGCGCCGGGGACCTTGCCGCGGCTACGGCCCGCGGCCACGATGAGGGACGGCGGGCCTGACCACGTTCTCCTGCGCCAGCGCCTGCGGAGGGCCACGTCACTCCGGGCTGTCCTCTGTGATCCGGGCGACAAAGGCGGCAGCCTGTGCCCGCCGCTGCATCCCCAGCTTGGACAGTACGGACGACACGTAGTTCTTGGCGGTCTTCTCCGCGAGGAACATGCGTTCGGCGATCTGGCGGTTGGTCAGTCCCTCGCCGATCAGTTCCAGCACCCGCTTTTCCTGCTCGGTCAGGGCCGACAGCGGGTCGGTGCCGGCCGTCTGCTCCCGCAGGCGCTGCATCACCCGCTGCGTGGCGTGGGCGTCGAGGGTCGAGCGGCCGGCCGCCACCGTGCGCACCGCGGCGACGAGGTCGGACCCGGCCGTCTGCTTCAGCACGTAGCCGGCGGCCCCGGCCGCGATCGCCCCGAGGATCGCCCGGTCGTCCCCGTACGACGTGAGTATGAGGCAGGCCGTCGACGGCAGCATGGACCGGATCTCCCGGCAGGCAGATACGCCGTCACCGTCGGGCAAACGCACATCGAGCACGGCCACATCCGGCCGCAGCGTGGGCAGCCGGGCCAGCGCGGACGCAACGGTCCCGGCCTCCCCCACCACGTCGATGTCGGGTTCAGCGGTCAGCAGGGCGGTTAAGCCACGGCGGACAATCTCGTGGTCATCGACGAGGAAGACGCTGATGCGCTGCTGGCCGCTGCTCGTTTCCGGTTCGCTTGCCTCGGTCATGCCGGCCGCCCTCCGTCCCTCTCGCCGAGCCCACTCGCGCGCGGGGGGCGCGCCGGGGATGTGCCACCGCCGCTGCTTCGCCGTGCGATGTTGCTATGAACAAGTGGTTATCTTCATGTTACTGTTCGTAGTGGCATTCTGTGCGGCCGACGAGGCGTGACTGGCAGCGTGAACAAGGGCTGACATGAAGAGACGGGTCCTGGTCGCGGATGATGTCGCCGACATGCGCGTACTGATCCGCCGGGTGCTCGCCGCCTCCGGCTACGAGGTCGATGTGGCATCGACGCTCAGCGAGGCCCGGGCGATGGATCCACGCGGTTACGATGCCGTGCTCGTCGACGCCCAGCTCGGCAGCGAGCGGGGCGCCGACCTCATCGAAGAGCTACGGTCCGCGGACCCGGCCGCGGCCGGGCGCTGCCTGGTGATCACCGGCGGACCGGCCACGGCGTTACCCGCGGGCGTCGCCGTCCTTGCCAAGCCATTCACGCCGGCCCAGCTTCTCGCCGCCGTCCTCGCCGTGCAGCAGCCCGATACCGGCGTGTCGCGCGATAGGCGCCCGGCCGGCATCCCGGTCCCGGGCTTTGCGCCCAAGGTGCCGCTCGCGCGGGAAGGCGAGCAGCGCGTGGCCGACCATCGGCCGACGTGGCCGCTGCTGGACATCACCCGGCGGCTCCGGGCGCGTGAACGCGGCGGGCTGGCCTGCTTACTGCACGACAAGCCGATGCAGGAACTCGCGGCGGCAGCCCTTGAACTCGAACTGCTGCGCCGGTCAGCGCCACCGGGTCTGGCGCCAGCACTGGACGCGGTCACCCGCAGGCTCGCTGCGGCGGCCGGATCATTACGCTCGCTGGTCGACGAGGAATGGCCGCTGCTGCACACCGATCCCGGGCTGGCCGCCGCCGTCAGGCAGCGCACCGGCTGGCTGCTTAGCGCACCGCTCGCCGTGGAGGCCGGCCAGCGGCTGCCGCTTCGGCCTGACGAGATCTCGGTCGTCGCTGACGTGACCGAGATCATGCTGCTCGCGATGGTGCCCGAGGGACTGATGGCGCGGGCGCGTCTGGCCGCCAGCGCCGAGGAGTCTGTCATCAGGCTGGCGCTCACCGTCTGGCCCGAGGACAAGGACGCGGCTATCGCGGACCCGGATACGGCAAACTCGGCGCTGGACGAGCTCGAGGAGCTGGCCGCGGCGCTCGGCACCGGCGTGCGCTTCTGGCCCCATGCGCAGCAGTGGGCCGCCGAGATCGCCTTGCCGAGACAAGCAGCCTCAGATCGTGACGAGGAAATCATTCCACGCCCTTAAAGGCATCATGGCGGTCGCGGATCAATCCGGCCGCCGCCGAGGCGATCCCACTATGTCGAGATTGACAACGGGCATACGCCGACTCTGCCCGATGGCGATAAAGACGTCTAGACCTGAATGCAATGCTGGATAGCGATAAACAGGTACCCGCTTATTTCGGAAAACATTTCTGGCGATGGAAGACGTCTAGATAATCGAATGATTTAAGAGACTCGCTTCGTCTTTATGTAATGGCCACTAATACCTGCCCAAGCTGATAGCGAAGCGCTCCGGCGGCTGTTATTCTGCGTCCCATCTGATGGCCGCTCACCCCGCCGACGGCCGGCCCGAGAGCTTAGCTCTGTCCGGGCCAACGGGGAATCCATATTGACCGGCAATAGCCAGTCAGCCGACGAGGCGCGTTCTTTTGGCGCGCCGATGACGGACCGACTGGCGGCTGCCGGCCTGAACGCAGGCGGGAGACGAGCGTGAGCGGCACGACCATGGTCCCGGAAGCGCCGGGACGTTCAATCGCGACGGCTCATTCGGACTGGATGATTGCTTACTTGCGCCGCGCCGCCGTCGCGGACTGTGCATGTGCCCTCGTGGCCAGCCTGCTGGCGTCTCAGATCCGCTTCCTGAATCACGGCTACCTGCCGACTGGATACCTGGCCTTAACGTGCGTGCTCCCCGCCCTGTGGTGGGCCGCGATCCGGCTTGCTGGTGGGTACGACGCCCGCTTCATCGGGATCGGGTCCGATGAGTTCCGGCGGCTGCTGAACGCGGCCGTGAGCCTGACGGCCACGGTGGCTGTCGTGTCCTACGCGGCGAAACTCGACGTTGCTCGTGGCTATATTGCCATCGCCCTGCCGGCCGCGGCCGCTCTCGATCTTGGCGCAAGGTATCTGCTGCGCAAGCGCCTGCACTGGATGCGGAGCCGTGGCCGGTGCACCCGGCGGGTGATAGCGGTCGGCCACGCTGGCGCGGTGGCCGAGTTGGTGGCCACGCTGCACCGGGAGTCCTATCACGGCTTCTCCGTGGTGGGTGCCTGCGTCGCGGGCGCGCCCGCGGATCACGTCGCGGGCCTCGAGGTGGCCGGCGGGCTCGACAGCGTCACCGACGCCGTGCGCCGGCTGGGCGCCGACACCATAGCCGTGCTCACCTGTCCCGAGATCGACGGCGCGCGGCTACGCGAGCTTGCCTGGGATCTCGAGAAGACCGGCACGGATCTGTGCGTCGCCCCGGCCCTGCTCGACGTCGCGGGCCCGCGGACCACCATCCGGCCGGTGGCAGGCCTGCCCGTGCTGCACGTGGACCATCCGGAGCTGGTGGGGGCCAAGCGGGCCGTCAAAGGTCTCTTCGACAAGGTGTCGGCCGCGCTGGCGCTTGCGCTGCTCGCGCCGCTGTTCGTGGTCATAGCGCTGGCCATCAGGAGCACGGACCCGGGCCCTGCCCTATTCCGCCAGACGAGGGTCGGCAAGGACGGGCGTGTCTTCACCCTCTACAAGTTCCGGACCATGGTGATGGGCGCGGAAAAGCAGAAGGCCCTGCTCATGGCGCAAAACCAGGCCGACGGGGCGCTGTTCAAGATCCGCCGGGATCCCCGGATCACCCGGGCAGGGGCATTGCTGCGCCGGTGGTCGCTCGACGAGCTTCCGCAGCTGCTCAACGTGCTGCGCGGCGATATGTCCCTGGTCGGTCCCAGGCCTGCGCTGCCCGAGGAGGCAGCGAGCTATGGCGGCCAGATGCGGCGCAGGCTCGTTGTCAAGCCGGGCATGACCGGCCTGTGGCAGGTCAGCGGCCGGTCCGACCTGCCATGGGAAGAGGCGATCCGGCTCGACGTTCGTTACGTGGAGAACTGGTCGTTCGCTCTCGACCTGCAGATCATCTGGAAGACCGGGTCGGCGGTCCTGTACGGACGCGGAGCCTACTGACTTTCGCCGGCTCCGGCCCGCACGCGCGGCTGTACCACCTTGCGCCAAGCTCCATGCAGGCGCCCATCAGCCGACGGAGGGCGAGATCACCAGGGCAGTGAGGCCGCCCGGGCCAGCGAGCGCCGATTTCGGCTCGACTTCGTCCCGGCAACGTGATCACCAGGCACGGCATGGGCGTGTGGCCGGTAGCCGCCGATCCGGGGCCGCTGGAGCAGGCGATCATCAATGTCGCGCTGAACGCCCGCGACGCCATGCCCGGCGGTGGGCAGCTCATCATCGAAACGGCCAACATCGACACGGCGAATCCCAGCGCAACCGGTTCCGGTCCCTCCTGGGCGAATTCGGACGATCTCGCCGAACTCCTTCCCGACCAGTACGGGGGAATACGCGTCAGGGACACCGGGCCCGGAATGGACGCGGCGACATCGGCGGGGGGGGTGACCGGCCAGCCCGATCAGCCGGCAACGGCGGCGCGGTCGGGGCCGCAGAAGGGCCGCGGGACCCGGCCATCGGCGGGCGCTGTACTAAGGTTCGTGGCATGAACGGACCGGCGAGCTATCCCGATCCCCCGGTCCCGGCCTTCCTGTTCGACCTGGACGGGACGCTCATCGACAGCGTGTACCAGCACGTGATCGCCTGGCGGGCGGCGTTGTCGCGGCTGGACATCGACCTCTCGGTGTGGCGGATCCACCGGCGGATCGGGATGAGCGGAGGGCTGTTCGTGTCCGCGCTGCTGCGCGAGACCGGCCTGACGCTGTCCGCCGACGACATCGCGCTGCTGCAGCAGGCACACGCCGAGGAGTACCTGGCGCAGGCCGACTCCGTGCGCCCGCTGCCCGGTGCGGCCGAGTTGCTGGCGGCGCTCACCGACAAGGGCGTGCAGTGGGCGATCGCCACCAGCGGGTACCGGGCCACCGCCGCCCATGCCCTTGGCATGCTGGGCCTGCCCGATGACGCCCCGATGATCACCCGCGACCTGGTCAGGCGCGCAAAGCCGGACCCGGACTTGTTCCTCGCGGCTGCGGCGCTGCTCGGGGTGGAGCCACAGCACGCCTGGGTGGTCGGGGACAGCGTCTGGGACCTGCTGGCGGCCCGGCGGGCCGGCTCGCTCGGCATCGGCCTGATGTCCGGCGGCTACGGCCGGGAGGAACTGGAGCGGGCCGGCGCCTACCGGGTGTATGCCGACCCAGCCGACCTGATGGCCCGGGCCGATGAGCTCGGGGTGCGCGACCTCGTGCCGATTCCGCGCTCCGGCTGACTTGGGGCTCCCCGCTGGGCATTGTGCCGGGAAATCAGCGGGGTGCTGGCATAGCCCTGGCGCGGCACGTCAGGTCCGCCTGCGGCCGAGCCGCCAGAAGGAGAACCAGGCCAGGGCGAGCGCGAGGGCCAGGAAGATCGCGGTCTCGGTCCACTGAAGGGGCCAGTAGCGGCTGGTGGGCACGTAGCTGATGGCCTCTCGGTAGCCGCGTTTTTGCATGCACTGTGCTGGGGTGAGGGCTGAGGTTCCGCCTTTTTCGCCGGTGGCGCCGGGAGGGCTGGCGCAGCCGGCGGGGATGGCGCTGACTGGCTGCCCCGCCGGGTTGAGGGCTTGGCTGGAGATGATCCAGGCGTCGGGCTTGCCGGGGACGACGTCGGCGGTGAGGCTGCCGTAGACCTCGTCCGCGGCGTAGATCGAGGCGGTGGTGTGGCTGGGCGAGACGAGGTGGGGGCGGATCGCCAGCGGCATGGCGACCTGGGCGGCGGCGAAGATGGCCAGGGTGATGGCCATCGCGGGCAGTGCGCGGCGGGTGAGGACGCCGGCTGCGGTTCCCAGGGTGAAGGCGAACGCCGCGTAGCCGAGCGGGGTGATGCCGTGGCTGGCGAAGATCACTGAGCTGAAATTGCCCTGGCTGAACAGCTGGGGTCCGCCCTGACCGAGGCCGATGGCTTTACTGATGGGGCTGGCCCACCAGCCGTAGATGAGGCTGAGTGCCTCGGTGACGCCCATCGCGGCCAGGCCGGTCAGCGCGAGCTTGACCGCGAGCCACTGGGTGCGGGTCACGCCCTGGGTCCAGGCCAGGTTGAACGTCCGGGTCTCGAGCTCGCGGGCGATCAGCGGGGCGCCCCAGAAGATGCCGATGATCGCGGGCGCTACGAGGATGAGCCCGATGCCGAGCAGGTACACGACCGTGTCGAGGCCGGCCAACTTGCTGAAGAACGTGTTGGCGGCGGGTGCGCAGGCGAAGCCGCGGCAGCCGATGATCTTGCTGGTGGTGTACAGGCTGGCCAGGTGCGGCCCGGTGGCTGCCAGCAGGATCGCGAACGCGGCGAGCGCCGCGGCCGCGGTGAAAGCCTGGCCGCGGAACTGCCGCCAGCTCAGCCAGATCATTTCTGCACCTCCAGGTGGTGATTGTTGTCGCGGCGGCGGCGGACGGTGGCCTGGCTCATGTAGGCCAGCGCCAGGTCCTCGAGGCCGACCTGCGAGACCGTCCAGACGGGGTCCAGCACCGGGCCGCTGGTGCGTACCAGCAGCGTGGTCTGCACGTCGGTGTGGCTGGCCGAGATGACCTCCACGCCGTCCGGCAGCGCGGCCGGGTCCCGGCGTGGCCCGGACAGCAGGTGGTGGGTGGCCAGCAGATCGTCCACCGGCCCCGCGACGCGCACCCGCGAGCCGACGAGCACGACCAGGTAGTCGCAGACCCGTTCCAGGTCCGCGATCAGGTGCGAGGAGAGCACAACCGACAGCTCCTGCTCGGCGGCGGCTTCCATCAGGTCCTGCAGGAACTCCCGCCGGGCCAGCGGGTCCAGGCTGGCGACCGGCTCGTCCAGGATCAGCAGCTCCGGTCGTTTGGCGATGGCCAGGGTCAGCGCGAGCTGGGCCCGCTGCCCGCCGGAGAGGGTGCCAGCCTTCTGGCCGGGATCCATGTCCAGCCGCTCGACCCGGCCGTGGGCCAGCCCCGCGTCCCAGTCCGTGTTGAGGTGCGCGCCCAGCTTCAGGTGATCGGCGACCGACAGCCCGGCGTATACCGGTGAGTCCTGGGCGAGGAACCCGACCCGGGCCAGCTGCGCCCGGCCGGCCGCCGGCGTGCCGCCGAGCACCTCGATCGTGCCCGCGTCCGGCGCCAGCAGGCCGACGGCCAGGTTCAGCAGGGTGGTCTTCCCAGCACCGTTGGGACCGACCAATCCCACGACGTTCCCGGCGGGAACCGACAGGGTGCAGTCGGCCAGTGCCCACTGGCGCCGGTACCGCTTGCCAAGCCCGTCGGCTGCTATGACGGCACTCACGCTATGTCCTCCTCGCTTGCGGACCGAAACGTGCTGGTGAACAGCGCCTCGATCGACTCGTCGTCCAGGCCGGCCAGGCGTGCCTTGGCCAGCCAGCGCTGCAGTTCGCGGCGCAGCGGCCGGTGCGCGGCCAGCGACCCGCCGTCCAGCGTCCCGGTCACGAACGTGCCGATCCCCGGGCGGGCCGCGACCAGCCCCTCGTACTCCAGCTCGCGGTAGGCCTTCAGCACCGTGTTCGGGTTGATCGCCAGCCCGGCCACCACGTCCTTGACCTTCGGCAGCTGGTCGCCCTCGTTCAGCAGGCCCAGCCGCAGCGCGTGCCGCACCTGGTGGATCAGCTGCCGGTACGGCGCGACCCCGGAACGGGCATCCAAGTGGAACTCGATCACGACGGCCTCACTTTAACTAGGTACCTAGCACTATAGCTTTGCAGCTTGATGGCATGTCAAGGAAACCCCGAATTGCTGGCCTGTTGGCGCGCTGGCCGGAGCGGCCGCAGATGGCCTATCAGTGGCCTGAGCGCCAGCGATTCGTGGCGCTGCCCGGCGCTGGTCACAGGCGCCAGCGGCCCGCACCCTGAATCGGAGACCGGGTGAATCTTGCTGGTCAGCCCGCCCTGCGACCGGTATCGCGGGCGGCCAGGGTCCCGCGTGCCCCCGTGTGCCGCAGCCGCCTCGCCCGGCGGGCAGGGCCGGCGGCCGACCCGGCGCGCCGCGGCGACGGGATGCGGGCGGGCGCCGGCGCGGGGAACGGCCGTACCGGAAGCGTGATCGCGGCTTCCAGGGTCGCCAGCCGCCGCAGGAACGCATACGCGAACCAGGTGGGGATCCAGCACAGGCTGCGCCACTGCCGCTGCTTGATCGCGAACGGCACGCTGATCAGGACGGGCACCGCGCCCGCCGCGATGTAGATGCCCGCGAACGTCGCGATGTTCTGCCGGTAGGTGGGGTGGGTGAGCGCAAGTTCCAGCATGAAGACCGGGGCCACGAGGCCGGTCTGCAGGGAGAACCAGGAGAATCCCCGGCGCATCGTCCAGAACCACACGCGGGGCCCGGCCGAGCCGCTGCGCAGCGGCACGTGGCGGGCATAGACGTGAAAGCCGGCCCGCGCCCAGCGGGTCCGCTGCTCGACGAACTCGGCGGCCCGGCGCGGCACGTCCTCGTAGCACCGGATCCGCGGATCGACGACGCAGCGGTAGCCGAGTCGCCCGAACTGCATGGTCAGGTCGGTGTCCTCGCCGTTCATCCGGACCGGGAACCCGCCTGCCGCCGCAGCGGGCGCCCGGCGGAACACCGTGTACGGGCCGGGAATGACCACCACGCCGTCGACCACGCTCTGCGCCAGCCGGGCGAACCGGAACTGGAACAGCGCCTCGAGCGTGCGCATGCGGTGGAACCAGGTCGCGGTGTCGGTCCTCGGCTCCTCCATGGCGCCGACCATGCCGATGTCCGGATCGCGGAACCACGGGATCGAGTAGGCCAGCGCGTCCGGCCCCATCACGGAGTCCGCGTCGATCCGGACGCAGATATCCGAGGTGGTGACCGACAGCGCCCGGTTCAGCGCGGCGGACTGGCCGCCGTTCGGCGCGTTCAGCACCCTGCCGCTGGCGAAGCGAAGCCGCGCGATCTCTTCCCGCGCGATCTCCTCGGTGCGGTCGACAGAGCCGTCGTTGGAGACGACCACCAGCACCGGTCCGCCGTAGCGCTCGGCGGCAACGTCGACCGAGCGCAGCAGGCGGGCGATGTTCTCCTGCTCGTTGTAAGCGGGGATGATCACGTCGATGCTGGGCCGGTCGCCGCCGGGCTTGGGCAGCCGCCGGCTCGCCCACCACAGCAGCCACAGCGGAACCAGCATGATCGCCAGCAGCAAGCACACCGCGTACAGCGGCACGAACACCTGCCACGCCGTCGTGAGATTGGACGGCTCGGACAGGAGCGCATACATCACCACAAGCAGGGCCACGGCGGACAGCAGCGCGAGCCAGGTGACGATGCTGTCCCACAGCCAGCGCCGCCGCGTGATCGGCAGCACCGTCGCCCTGGGCAGCGCAAAGCTGGTGAACGTCAGGCGCATGACGACCAGCCCGCCGACGAGCAGGTTTGCGAGGGTGGCCTCGATGCCAAAGGGCCCGACCATCAGCCTGGTGGCAACGCCTACGGTGATCATCAGTGCCTCGGTGAGCACGGACATTGCCACGTAGAGCACCGCGTGGGCCAGCATCGCCATGCGCCTGCCCAGGTCGGCGCGCACCACCAGCGAGATGCCGACGATGTAGGCGACCGCCAGGAACAAGGTTGCCGGGTGCAGGCGCGCGGCGTATCCGTTGACCGTTGCCGGGTTCCTTGTTATCGCCACTGCCACGTCGCGCACCGCGCCGGTGTAGAGCACCGGTATCGACGGCCGCTGCCAGCCGACGAACACCAGGCCGCCGATGGCGGCGATGCCCAGAAAAGCCCACGTACGCGGGCGGAAGCGCGGCGTCGGCACGTACCTCGGGATGATCACCGAGGACATGCCGTTGCCGAGATCATCGGTGCTGTCCGCGTAGACCGGCAGGACGCAGGCCCCGGCCAGCGCTGCGAGCAGGCCGATCGTCGCCGCAAGCAGCGAGGAATCCATTAACTGATCACCGCGCCTTCAGCCGCTACCGGCGTTTTGCCCGCTATTGCCGCGAGCCGCGCTATGGCGCGGGCTCCCCCATGAGGCAGCGAAGAACCTAGCAGAATTGGTTTGAGATGATCTGCGGGTCGGCGAGATCACCATGGTAATCAGGATTGTTGCCGAGTTGCCTCATATCGCCTCATTCGGATCACGGTCAGATGAACCTTATTGCTGTTTCGAGTATCATCACCTTGCCGCGTGAATCCGTCGTGTAGAAAGGACACTGGCCAGGCAGCCTGGGAATGACCGAGCGCGCATAGTCGTGCGCCTGCCACTGGTATCCGCTATTGCCCGGTTCGTGGACGTACCCGGCGGTCGCCGGCGTGCCGGGACATGGCTGCCTGGGGCGTTCTCGACTGGCCGGTGTCGCCATAAATGAGTAGTTGATTGTCGAAAGCGGGCTGAGTTGAATCCGACCCCGGTTCAAGCCGACGACAAGGCGCCGACCGACCACACATCGCTTCGGTTGAACGGCTACGCCCCGAACGGGCGCGCCGGCCAGGGACGGCGCGGCTCGGACAGAACGCGCCGGCACATCACCGGTCCGCAGCGGGTCGCGGCGGCGCTGATCGCCGGCGCGTGCGTCTTCGGTGCGGTGTGGTACGTGCCACGGATTGCCGCCGCCGACGGCAGCTCGCTCGCCGGAACGGTGACGAACAGCGGAGTCGTCTACCTGAACTTCTCCAGCTCCGGTCAGCTCGCGACGATTGCCGCGACCATCGGCCAGCGGGTCAGCAAGGGACAGCTCCTCGCAACCGAGGTCGCTCCCGCGACGGCCGCGGTCCTCGCGGCCGCCCGGGCGGCGATCACGGCCGACAAGAGCGAGCTTGCCGCCGCACTCTCCGGCGGCACCGCGTCGGCCACCGACGCCGCGCGCGCCCAGCTTGCCAGGGACAAGGGGCAGCTGGCCATTGACCGGGCCGAGGCGGCGGGTACCCGGATCGTCGCTCCCGCCGCCGGGACCGTGATAGCCGTCAACGGCCAGCCGGGCGAGACCGCGGACGGCGATGGCATCCGGGACTATTCGGCGCCGGGCACGCCGGCTTCGCAGCGTCCACTGTTCTCCCTGCTCCCCGAGGGACCGCAGTCCGGCGATACCGCGGACGGATCGGACTCCGGTGCGTACCTGCCGGTGGTCGCGCTGCGCACCTCTGGCACCTGGCAGGTCAGCGTCCTGGTTCCGGAAAGCTCGATCGGGGACATCAAAACCGGCCAGCTCGTCAGCGTCGACGTGCCCGCCGTCGGCCTCACCGGCATCTCCGGCCGGGTCCAGGAACTGCTGACCACACCGGTAGCGACGTCGCAGGGCATCGGCTACCAAGCCGTGGTGACCGTCCTCGACCAGGGGCAGGTCTCCCCGCCGAGCGGAGTGGCGGCCAACGTCCAGCTCGGCTCGTAAGGCCGACCGCCAGCGCTTTTAGCACCCCCGCTGCGTCGACCACGCCTGCCCGCGGCATTTCGCACACATGCATATTTTGCAAGGCCGCATTAGCATTGTGGCAATTGCTGAAAATGGTGCCTCGCAATAGCTGAGCAAAACAGGCACTAAGAACTTGACTGTGCCGGTAAAGGCAAATAGCGTCGCGTCTTGCGGGGACAATTTCCGTGCGCCGGGCTCCGTCAAGGCCCGGGATGCATTCATCGTCAAGCAAGTTTGCTTGCACAAAGGGGGAGGAATGCGAGACACCCTACGCCGACTCGCAATAGGTGCAGTTGGCGCCGGAATGGCTGTCGCGATGGCAGCGGGCCCTGCCGCGCTGGCGGCTGACGCTGCGATATCGGCACACAGCACGGCAGCGGCCGAGATTAAGCCGGCACTCATCTGGCCGGTCGTTCACAAGGGGGACACCGGCCTGCGGGTCAACGCGGTCCAGATGCTGCTCATCCAGCGCCACGTTGAGCTCACGGTGGACGGCAAGTTCGGCCCCCAGACCGAGGCCGCGGTCAAGTCCCTCCAGGCGCGCCACCGCATCTCCCCCAGCGGGAAGGTCGGCGCGAAGACCTGGGAGGCTCTGGTCGTTCCCCTGTGGAAGGTTAAGAGCGGGGCTGCCGTGTCGGCCGTGGAGATTCAGCTCAAGTACCAGTACGGCTTCTCGTCCCTCAGCGTCGACGGCAAGTTCGGCCCCATGGTCAAGTCGGCCGTCAGGGCGTTCCAGAAGAGGTACGGCCTGACGCCGAGCGGCATCGTCGGCGAGCGCACCTGGAACGCGCTGGTCGTGCACGACACCAAGTAACCGCCGCAACCCCTGTGGCGGCGCCCGGCAGGCGCCGCCACAGGGCACCGGTCCGGCGGCCTGCATAGATCCTGTTAGGGATCATCTCCGGGCCGCATGGGTCGCGCTTAGGCGCGGCCCTTTTGCGTGTTCAGGGGCTTCACTGGGGTGGTTCCGCGCATCCCAGGAGGTCTCCATGCTGGACCTGCTCTTTATCGCCCTGACGATCGTCGCCTTCGGCGTGCTGTGGCTTCTGATCAAGGGGGTTGAGCGCTTTGAGCGTTGATAACTGGATCGGCCTGATCGGTGGCGTGCTAGTGACCGTCTACCTGTTCGTGGCCCTCGTCTTGCCTGAGAGGTTCTGATGAGTAGCACGACCGCTGGCTGGCTCCAGTTCGCGCTGCTGTTCGTCGCCCTGGCCGCGTGCTACGTGCCGCTGGGCAACTACATGGCGAAGATCTTCACCAGCGACAAGGACTGGCGGGTTGAGCGCGGCTTTTACAAGCTGATCGGCATCGACCGCACCGCGGACCAGAAGTGGTCCGTCTACCTGCGCAGCATGCTGGCGTTCTCGTTCGTCAGCGTGCTGTTCCTGTATGGGATTCAGCGGCTGCAGACGATCTTCCCTTATAGCCAGGGCCTGCCCGCCGTCACGCCCGACACCGCCTGGAACACTGCCGCCTCGTTCGTGACGAACACGAACTGGCAGAACTACGCGGGCGAGGCGACCATGGGCTACGTCACGCAGATGAGCGGGCTCGTGGTGCAGCAGTTCATGTCGGCGGCGGTCGGCATCGTGGTCGCGATCGCGATGATCCGCGGCTTCACCCGGTCCCGGACGGACAAGCTCGGCAACTTCTGGCGGGACGTGACCCGGTGCGTGATCCGGCTGCTGCTCCCGCTGTCGATCGTGGGCGGGCTGATCCTCATCGCCGGCGGCGCGATCGAGAACTTCACCGCCTACCACACGATCACCACCCTGTCCGGCGCGCACCAGACGATCGTCGGCGGCCCGGTGGGCTCCTCGGAGATCATCAAGGACATGGGGAACAACGGCGGCGGCTGGTTCAACACGAACTCCGCGCACCCGTTCGAGAACCCCAACCCGTTCACGAACTGGTTCGAGATCTTCATCCTGCTGGTGATCCCGTTCGCCACCCCGCGGGCGTTCGGCAAGATGGTCAAGGACAACCGGCAGGGCTACGCCCTGGTCGCGGTCATGGTCATCATCTGGGCGCTCGCCGTCGGCGGTATCAGCCTGTTCGAGGCGCACACCGGCACCGGCGGCACCGCCACGATGCTCGCCGGTCACGCCGCGGAGGGTACGGAGGTGATGACCGGCACACCCGGCTGCTCGTTGTTCGCGGCCTCGACCACGGTGACCTCCACCGGCGCGGTCAACTGCTTCCATGATTCGCTGACCCCGTTCGGCGGCGGCATCGCGCTGTTCGACATCGCGCTCGGGGAGATCGCGCCCGGCGGCGTCGGCGCCGGCATGTACGGCATCCTGGTCCTGGCCATCGTGACCGTGTTCGTGGCCGGGCTGATGGTCGGCCGCACGCCGGAGTACATCGGCAAGAAGATCCGGCCCGTCGAGATGAAGTACGCGGCGCTGTATTTCCTGACGCTGCCGGTGATCATCCTGACCGCGGCCGGGCTGTCGATCGGCACGCACATCGGGCAGGATGCGATCTTCAATCCGGGGCCGCATGGCCTGACCGAGGTCGTGTACGCGTTCGCCTCGATGGCCAACAACAACGGCTCCGCGTTCGCCGGCCTGGGCACGGCCGCGCCCTGGTACCAGGTTATGGGCGGGTTCGTGATGCTGTTCGGCCGGTTCATGCCGGAGATCTTCGCGCTCGGCCTGGCCGGGTCCCTGGCCAGACAGACACCGGTGCCCGCGAGCGCGGGCACGCTGGACACCAGGACGCCGCTGTTCGTCGGCATGCTCGTCGGCGTGATCCTCATCCTGGTCGGCCTGACCTACTTCCCCGCCCTCGCGCTGGGCCCGTTCGCCGAAGGACTGCACTGAGATGGCTGTGACAACCACACCAGAAGCCCCCGCGGGCAAGGACGTGGCCCGCGGTCAGCAGGGCAGGATCAGTGGCGGCCTGCTCGACCCGAAGATGCTCTGGAAGGCCACCCCGAGCGCGCTGGCGAAGCTCGACCCGCGGGTCCAGATCAAGAACCCGGTCATGTTCGTGGTCGAGGTCGGCGCGCTGGTCACCACGTTTACCGCGATCTTCAACGACAAGCAGCCGGCCTTCAACTGGACCGTCGTGGTCTTCCTGTGGCTGACCGTGGTGTTCGCCAACCTGGCCGAGGCCGTGGCCGAGGGCCGCGGCAAGGCCCAGGCCGAGACGCTGCGGCGGGCCAAGCGGGAGACCGTGGCCCGGCGGCTGGTCGACTGGAAGCCCGGGCAGCAGAACCCGCGTGAGGAGCCGGTGCCCGGCACCGGCCTCACGCTCGGCGACTACGTCGTCGTCGAGGCCGGGGAGACCATCCCTGGCGACGGCGACGTGGTGGAGGGCATCGCCTCGGTCGACGAGTCGGCGATCACCGGCGAGTCCGCCCCCGTAATCAGGGAGTCCGGCGGCGACCGGTCCGCGGTCACCGGCGGCACCCGGGTGCTGTCCGACCGGATCGTGGTGAAGATCACCTCGAAGCCGGGCGAGACGTTCATCGACCGGATGATCGCGCTGGTCGAGGGCGCGAAGCGGCAGAAGACGCCCAACGAGCTGGCGCTGAACATCCTGCTCGCCTCGCTCACGATCATCTTCATGCTGGCCGTGATCACGCTGCAGCCGATGGCGTTCTACAGCCACGCGCCGCAGACCCTGGTCATCCTCGTCGCGCTGCTGGTAGCGCTGATCCCGACCACGATCGGCGCGCTGCTGTCCGCGATCGGCATCGCGGGCATGGACCGGCTGGTGCAGCGCAACGTGCTGGCCATGTCCGGCCGGGCGGTCGAGGCGGCCGGTGACGTGAACACGCTGCTGCTGGACAAGACCGGCACGATCACGATCGGCAACCGGCAGGCCACCGAGTTCATCCCGGTGGACGGGGTGTCCGCTGAGGAACTCGCCGACGCCGCCCAGCTCTCGTCCATGGCCGACTACACCCCCGAGGGGCGCTCGATCGTGGTGCTGGCCAAGGAGCGCTACGGGCTGCGCGAGCGCAACGAGGGCGAACTGCCCGGTGCGGAGTTCGTCGAGTTCACCGCGCAGACCCGGATGAGCGGCGTCGACCTGGCCGATGGGCGCCAGGTCCGCAAGGGCGCCGCGGCCTCGGTCGCGCAGTGGATCCGGGACAACGGCGGCGAGCCGCCGGCCGGCCTCGGGCACACGGTGGACAGCATCTCCGGCGTCGGCGGCACGCCGCTGGTGGTCGCCGAGAAACCGGCTAACGGGCCGGCCCGTGCGCTGGGCGTGATCTACCTGAAGGACATCGTCAAGGAGGGCATCGCCGAGCGGTTCGCCGAGATGCGCAAGATGGGCATCAGGACCGTCATGATCACCGGCGACAACCCGCTCACCGCCAAGGCCATCGCGGACGAGTCGGGCGTCGACGACTTCCTGGCCGAGGCGACACCGGAAGACAAGATGGCGCTGATCAAGAAGGAGCAGGAGGGCGGCAAGCTGGTCGCGATGACCGGGGACGGCACCAACGACGCCCCGGCCCTCGCCCAGGCCGACGTCGGCGTGGCCATGAACACCGGAACCTCGGCCGCCAAGGAGGCCGGGAACATGGTGGACCTGGACTCCAACCCGACGAAGCTCATCGAGATCGTGGAGATCGGCAAGCAGCTGCTGATCACCCGCGGCGCGCTGACCACGTTCTCCATCGCGAACGACGTGGCCAAGTACTTCGCGATGCTGCCGGCCATGTTCTCGATCGCATTCCCGGACCTGAGCAAGCTCAACATCCTGCACCTGCACAGCCCGGAATCGGCGATCACCTCGGCGATCATCTTCAATGCGCTGATCATCGTCGCGCTGATCCCGCTGGCGCTGCGCGGCGTCAGGTACAAGCCCTCGTCGGCGCAGAACATGCTCCGCAGGAACCTGTGGATCTACGGCATCGGCGGGCTGATCATCCCGTTCGCCGGCATCAAAATCATCGACCTCATCATCCAGTTCATCCCAGGGTTTAGGTGATCGGCACATGAACCGCCTTCCTAACATCGTCCGGCAGCACATCGCGGGGCTGCGCCTGCTCCTGGTCTTCACTGTGCTCACCGGGATCATCTACCCGGTGTTCATGTGGGGGATCGCGCAGGTGGCGTTCAAGAACCAGGCCAACGGGTCGACGGTCAGCTACCACGGCCGCGTGGTCGGGTCCAGCCTGCTCTGCCAGGAGTTCGTGGACGCCAAGGGCAACCCGCTGCCGCAGTACTTCCAGCCCCGGCCTTCCGATGCGATCGTCTCGGGTGCCAAAAATGACTACGGCTGCGACCCGCTGTACTCGTCAGCGTCGAACCTCGGGCCCAACAACCCAGTCCTGGTCAAGAACATCCAGACGGAGCAGCAGCAGATCGCCAAGTTCGACCACGTCAAGATCTCGCAGATCCCGGCCGACGCGGTGACCACCTCCGGCTCGGGCCTGGACCCGGACATCTCCCCGCAGAACGCCGACATCCAGGTGGACCGCATCGCGGCGGCCAGGCATGTCAGCCCGGCGGCGATCATGGCGCTGGTCAAGCAGTACACCCAGGGCCGGACGCTCGGGTTCCTCGGCGAGCCGCGGGTGGACGTGCTCAACCTGAACATCGCGCTGGACGAGAAGTACCCGGTTTCGTAGGTACGTGACCGCCCAGGGTCGATGGCACAGGTAGCGAGGACGGTAATGACGGACGCGCGCGGGCAGGCGGAGAGCCTGCCCGCGCGCGACCATGCGCTGGCGGCCCGCGTGCTGATCGTCGAGGACGAGCCCGCGCTGCTCCGCGCGCTGCGGATCAATCTGCGCGCCCGGGGCTACGACGTAGCGACCGCTGCCACGGGCGCCGACGGGCTCGCCGCGGCGCGGCGGCACCCCCCGGACGTGGTCCTGCTCGACCTCGGGCTCCCCGACATCGACGGCGGCGAGGTGATTCGCGAGCTGCGCGGCTGGTCCAGGGCGCCGGTGATCGTGCTGTCCGGGCGGGCAGGCTCCGGCGACAAGATCGGTGCCCTGGACGCGGGCGCCGACGACTACGTCACCAAGCCGTTTGACATGGAAGAACTGCTCGCCCGGCTGCGCGCCGCGCTGCGCCGGGGCGACCCAGCGCCTGCCGACACGACGTTCCGCATCGGTGCCTACCAGATCGACACCGCCGCGCACACGATCGTCAAGGTCCGCGAGACCGACGGCAGCGAGCGCGGTGAACTGCACCTCACGCCCACCGAATGGCGCCTGCTCGAGATCCTGCTCAGCGCCCCCGGGCAGCTGGTGGGTTCCCAGCGCCTGCTCGGCGACGTCTGGGGGCCCGGATTCGAGCGCAGCACGCACTACCTCCGGTTCCACATGGCCGGGCTGCGCCGGAAGCTGGAGGACGACCCGCACCGCCCCCGCCACCTGCTGACCGAGCCCGGCATGGGCTATCGCTATCAGCCATAACGGGTTGCCGGGCGCGGGTGGGCAGGGTCAGGGCATCCTGGCCACGCAGCGGAACCCGATGTGGTTCGACGACGTCTCGATCGCCTGCCCCTGGCGGGCGGCCGGCCGGTATCGCAGGCAGTAGTCCGGCGCACAGAGAAACGAGCCGCCCTTGACCACCCTGCGCGGAATGTGCGAACCGGGCTGCGCCCGGTCGTAGCTGTCCTCGGGAGTCTCGACCCGGGGGTTGTGCGGCAGGCAGCAGGCTGGCAGGTCGCCGCGGTGCCGCGGGGTGAAGAAGTCCGAGGTCCACTCCCAGGCGTTGCCGGTCATCTCGAACAGGCCGTACCCGTTCGGCGGGAAGCGCTTGACCGGCACGGTGCGAGGGCCACCGGGGGCCAGGTTCTCCCAGGGGAAGCGGCCCCGCCAGGTATTCGCCATCACCCGGCCCCGCGGATGAAAATCGTCCCCCCAGGAGTAGATGGCACCCTCGATGCCGCCGCGAGCGGCCCGCTCCCATTCGGCCTCGGATGGCAGGGCCTTGCCCGCCCAGGCGGCGAAGGCCGCCGCGTCCTCGTAAGCGACGTGCGTGACCGGATGCCGGTCACGCCCGTCGATGCTGCTACCCGGTCCTTCCGGGTGCCGCCACTGCGCTCCCGGGACCCAGGACCACCAGTTGCGGGGATCGCTGAGGTCGACGGGGCCCTCCGGCTGGGTGAAGACAAGCGAACCCGGCACGAGGACGTCCAGTGCCGCGCCCGGGTACTGCGCCGGGTCCGGAGGGCGTTCGGCGACGGTCACGTGACCGGTCGCCCGCACGAACCGCCGGAACTCGGCGACGGTCACGGCGTGCTCATCCATCCAGAAGCCGTCGACGCTGACCCGGTGCACCGGCCGCTCTTCGGGATAATAATCTGCCGACCCCATGAGAAAGGCACCCTCCGGCACCCACGCCATGTTCTTGAATCGCCCGGCCGAAGCCATTCCAGGATCTCCCGTCGCCGCTCGGTCAATGGCCTCCCCGGCACTTTACCGGGGACAAAAGGCCATCGGGTCACGGCAGCGATTCAGGGCTGGCGCTTTCACCTGACTGCGCACTCCTGGTCGCGTAAGGTTCCTGCCGAGCCGCGATCACGGGGGAGTAAAAGATGGGCGAAAAGAGTGGCCTGTTCTCACGCCGGCGCTTTATGAAGGGTGCGGGAGTGGCGGCCGCCTCGGCCGGTGTCACCCAGTTTGGGCAGTCCGCAGCGGCGGCAGGAGCAGCAGCGCCGTCAGCCCCGCCGTTCGAGCCGCGGGGCAGACTCCGGCAGCGCCCGAACTTTTTGCTGATCATGGCCGATGAGTACCGGTTCCCGGTCTCGTACGAGTCCGCGGAGCTGAAGGCGTTCCGGGCCAGGTACCTGACGGCCGAGCAGTCGCTCAGCCGTAACGGGCTCGAGTTCACCAACCACTACCACATGTCATCGGCCTGCGTCCCGAGCCGGGCCTCGATCTTCACTGGCCAATACCCCTCGCTGCACGGGGTGAGCCAGACGACGGGCGCGGCCAAGTCTTCCTTCGAGAACGATACGTTCTGGCTCGACCCCAATACGGTCCCGACGATGGGCGACTATTTCCGCACCGGGGGTTACGACACTTACTATAAGGGCAAGTGGCACATTTCTGAAGCCGACATGCTGATTCCCGGAACCCACGACAGCCTTTTGAGCTTTGATGATAAGGGGCTCCCGATTCCGCAGGTCGAGGAAGAATACCTGGCGGCCAACCGGCTCGACCAATTCGGCTTCAGCGGATGGATCGGCCCTGAGCCGCATGGGAGCAATCCGCTTAACTCCGGTTCCTCGGCGGCCAACGCCATCGGCCGGGACGCGAAGTTCGCCGCCCAGACCGCAGACCTCTTGCGCACATTAAGCAGGCGGGGCAGCAGGGGCCGGCCATGGCTGGTGGTCAGCTCGTTCACCAACGCGCACGACATCACCGTATGGGGCCAAGCCACCCTCGCGTCTCCGTCCTGGAATCTGCGCGGCCAGCTGAGTAACAGCAACGTGCCCTTCAACCTCTTTGATCCCGCCGAGTACGCGGCCACGTCCAACGAGAACCTGGACGGGAAGCCGCAGTGCCAGCCCAGCTACATCGAGACCTACCCGAAGGTGTTCCAGACGGTGCGCAACACGCTGGAGTACCGCAGGTTCTACTACCAAATGCAGCAGAACGTGAACAATGAGATCCAGAAGGTTCTCGACGCACTCAACGCCGACCCGGTCATGGCCGCGAATACCATTGTGATCTTCACTTCAGACCACGGCAGCCTGCTGGGCGCGCACGGAGGGATGTTCCAGAAGTGGCATCAGGCGTACGAGGAATCGTCGCATGTGCCATTCATCATGCACAACCCGACGCTGTTCTCGGGCCGGCAGACCCTCGACGCGATCACTAGCCACGCTGACCTGCTGCCGACCATGCTCGGCCTGGCCGGACTCAGCCCCGCCCAGCTGGGACGAGAGCTGGCCAGGACCCACAACGAGGTCCATCGCCTGGTCGGCCGGGATCTCTCCGCCGTGATCCTCGGCGAGGTCGAGCCCGATCAGCTCACCGAGCCCGTTTACTTCATGACCGACGACGAGCCCAGCCGGGGAGTCAACCAGACCACCTCGACCGGCTTTATGTACCAGTCGGTCATCCAGCCCTGCCACGTCGAAACGGTCGTGACCAACCTCCCCACCGGCAGGAACGGCGCGCTGGAGAAGTGGAAGTACTCCCGGTACTCCGACAACCCGCAGTTCTGGAGCGATCCACAGGGCCTTTCCCTGACCGACTCGCACCTTCCCCCCACGTCGCCGGACCTCGGTACCGACCGGGATGTCGTCACGTTCATCGACGGCAACGTGAACCGGGCGGGCACCAACGAGGCGACCACGACGGTGAAGACCGACCCGGTCCCCGACCAGGCAGAGGCCTACAACCTGGCCAGGGACCCGCTGGAACTGGACAACCTCGCGAACAGCACCAACCCCGCGATCCGGGCCAGGCTGCGGCAGCTCGAGGCGATGCTGCACGCCCAGTGCCACGCCAAGCGGCTCAAGCCCAGGAGCGGAACGGTGCCCGGGCAGCCCGACTGCTGAGCCGGCCTGGGCAGCGCGCGGCGGGTGCCGGCAGTCAGAAACGCGAACCGGACGTGCTCGGCATCAGCGGGCCCGACTCGGCCACGGCGATCGCCTGATCGACGAGGGTGACCAGGACGTCCCGGCTCGAACCCCGGTCGCGCGCGTCGCAGCGGACGATCGGTATCTGCGTGTCGAGGTCGAGAGCCTGCCGGACCTCGGTCTCGTCGTACGACCGCGAGCCGGCGAAGCAGTTCAGCGCGACGATGAAGGGCATCTTGCGCCGCTCGAAGTAGTCGATCGACGGGAAGCAGTCGGCCAGCCGCCTGACGTCGGCCAGGACGATGACCCCGAGCGCGCCGTGCGAGAGATCGTCCCACATGAACCAGAATCGCTCCTGCCCGGGCATGCCGAAGAGGTAGACCACCAGACTGGTCTTGATGGTGATCCGGCCGAAGTCCATGGCCACGGTCGTCGTCCGCTTCGCCTCGACGCCGGTGGTCACGTCGATGGCCGCGCCGGGACCGGTGAGCTCTTCCTCGGTGCGCAGCGGCAGTATCTCCGTGAGCGCCCCCACCAGCGTGGTCTTGCCCACGCCGAAGCCGCCCGCGATGAGGATCTTGACGGCGACGGGAGCCGTGCCGTCATAGTCGGCGTAGCCCATCGGCCACCTCCCTGAGAAGCCGGATATCGGTGACCCGCTTCTGGGCCGGCCCGTCGATTCTGACGAGTTCCCGTTCGCGGAGGTCCGCGAGCAGCACGCGGACCACGCCCAGCGGCAGATCAAGCCCGGATGCGAGTTCCGCAACGGACATGGGAACCGCGCACCGCTGGAGCAGCGCCAGATGTTCCGGTTCCAGCTCAGTCGGGTCTGGCACGGACACCCGCAGGGAGTAAGCCATCGATATGACGTCGAGGCGGTCACCCGCCGGCTTGGTCCGGCCACGCACGAGCGCGTAGGGACGCACCACGGGGCTGAACCAGCGGCTCCGCCGCGGGTCATCGCTGAGATCCACGGCCTTGGCTCAGACGGTTGCTTCGCTGGCTCCGGACACGGGCTTGCGCTGCACCGCCATGTGCCGACCCACCTGCTTCACTATCAGCGCCATCTCGTAGGCGACGAGGCCGACGTCTGCCTTCGCGTCGGCCAGCACCGCGAGGCAGCTTCCCTCGCCGGCGGCCGTCACGAACAGGAAGGCCTGGTCCATCTCGATGACGGTCTGGTGCACCTGGCCGCCGCCGAAGTGGATCGCGCCGCCGTTGGCGAGGCTCTGAATGCCGGCGGCAAGGGCCGACAGGTGATCCGCGTCCTCACGGCTGAGCCCGGACGAGGTGCCCAGGGCGAAGCCGTCCCTGGATAGCACCGCGGCCTTCTGCACGTGGGTCACGCGCCTGGCCAGGTCGTCGACGAGCCAGTCGAGATGGCTGTCGGTCATCGTGGTGCGATGTAGCGGCTGCTCAGTGGCATGCATATTCACTGGCTATCCCCCTCCTGCGGGAAGTCGGGGCTGGTGGGTGGTGTGGGTGGGTGGTGCGGGCTGGGATGGCCATGTTTCCCGCCGTTCTCGGACAGGCCGAGCCGCCAGCCCTGCCGGAAGGCCGACATCACGCTGCGCGCCTTCTCCGGCGAACGGGGACTCGCCACCGGGGCCGCAAGCGGCTGCGCGGCCGCCGAATTCCGGAGCTGGGGCGCCAGGCTCATCTGCCGGACCCGCTGCGGCAGGCCGTTCTCGGTCAGCCCGGTCTGCGCGCCCACGGGCTCCGGCTCGGGCAGCAAGTCCTCCGGTGCCGTAACGTCCGAAGGCGATGGCGCACCGGCTTGCGTCCCGTTCCCGTCGGACGGCACCGCCGCCGGGGGCGGTGGCACGGTGACGGGCCAGGCCACTGCGGGCGGCACGGTGACCTCACTGGCCACCGGGGGCGGCACGGTGAGCTCGCGAGCCGCCACGGGCGGCAGGGTGACCTCGCGGGCAGCCGCGGGCGGCGTGACCTCGCGGATCGGAAAGCGCGGCGCGGTGACCTCGCGGGCCGGCCCGGCCAGCCGGCCGGCTGCACCGTCGCCCGGGAGCACCAGACCGAGCGGGATCAGGACGACGGCCAGCACGCCGCCGTAATCCGAGGGCCGTAGCCGCACCTGGATGTCGTGGCGCTGGGCCAGCTGAGCCGCGACGAAGAGGCCGAGCCGGTCCGAACCCGACGGGTCGAACAGCGGCGGGTCGGCCAGGGTGGCGTTCACGGCCGCGAACTCCCCCTCGTCCATGCCCAGCCCGCGATCCTCGATGTCGACCGCCAGCCCCTTGGCCACCAGATCCCCGGTGACGCGGACCTCGGTGTTGGGCGGGGAGAAGATCGTCGCGTTCTCCACGAACTCGGCGAGCATGTGGATGACGTCCGCGGCCGCGCGGCTGGCCAGCGCGGCCGACGTCCGGCAGACCACCTTGACCCGCGTGTAGTCCTCGACCTCCGCGGTGGCCGCGCGCAGCACATCCACGAACGGCACCGCATCGCGGAAGGCACGGTTGGGTGAATCACCGGCCAGGACGATCAGGCTCTCGGCGTGTCGGCGCATGCGGGTGGTGAGGTGGTCAATCCGGAACAGGCCTTCCAGGTCATCCGGCTCGGACGCCCGCCGCTCCAGCGAGTCCAGCAGCGCCATCTGGCGTTCCAGGAGCGCCTGGCTCCGCCGGGCCAGATTCCGGAAAACGTCGTTGATGCCGCGACGCACCCTGGCCTCGTCGACGGCAGCCTCGACCGCTGTGCGCTGCGCAGTGTTAAATGCGGCCCTGACCTGGCCGATCTCGTCGGGGCTTGATTGCAGCGACGGTGCTTGCCCGGCGACATCCACCTTCTCGCCCGCGCGCAGGCGCTGCACGACGTCGGGGAGGCGGACGTAGGCCATCTCCAGCGCCGAGTCCCGCAGCCCGCGCAGCTGCCGGGTCAGCCGGACGGCAATCCACAGGGACAGGACCAGGGATGCCAGGACAGCCGCCAGGCCCAGACCGCCGGTCAGGTAGAGATCCCGGCGCTTGGCGTTGGCCTGCGACCGTGCCGTGGCGGCCAGCAAGGATTCAGCCTGCCCGACCGCGTGCTCGGTCTGCGTGCTCACCGTGGTGACGGCGGCGTTCCACATGGCTTCACGCACCGGGAGCGGCCCGCGCGGCGTGGGGCTGCTCGCCACGAGCTTGTTCTCCATCGCGGTGAGCGCGGCAGACGCGGTGGGGCTGACGTCCCGGCCCAGGTCGCGGAGGTCCGGCTTGTTGAGGTAGGAGTAGCTCTGCTGGTACAGCAGCCGGTGCGCTCCCACCAGCGACACGAAGGCCTGATGGGCGCTGGCCGGGAAGGCGCGGGCGGCGAAGTCGGCGCTCAGCAGCGCGCTCTCCTGCTGCAGGTATTCGTTCGAGACAGCCAGCTCGACCACCGCGATCGCCGGGAGCACCTGCGCGGAGTTCCCCTCCTGAATGATCGCCTGCTCGAGCACCAGGTAGCTGGCGCCGATCACGTCGTTGTAGGCGGTGAACGCCTGCTGCTCCCCGATAGACCGGTTTGCGATCCCGGTGCGGAGTCCGGCGAGGCCGGCCAGGCCCTGATCGACCTCGGCGATGGCCTTCTTCCCGGCAGCGGACGCGCTCTGCCGGACAGCCGTCGAGCCCGCCGCCGTCATGAAGGAGTGGACGGCGCGATTCGTGACCGCGCCCTGGCGCTGCAGCGCAGCGCTCGCGGCATGCGTCGGCCGGATGTAGTAGACGATCATCTGGGCACGCTCTCGGCTGAGCGCCTGCTGCAGGTTCGCCACCGGCTGCCTGAGGTTGCCCATCACCACCGTGGACCGGGTCAGCGTGAGCGCGCTGCTCAGCGACGTGGCGGCGATGTAGGCGAACGCGCCAGTTAACAAGATCAGCGGGATTAGGACCAGCAGCGCAATCCTCAGCAGTACTGACCGGCGCCTTAGCTTCACGGCGGCGTTCCTCACGTTTCGGGAGGCAGTGACGATCCGGAAGCGTAACAGTCGACAATGAGTGTCGACACCATAACCGACAGTTTCCTGAAATATGAAGTATGCAATTTGCACGATACCGGGACAGCGCGAGCCGGCCGACGGCGTATGGACCGCGTTTGGGTGGGTCACAAGCCGGAGCCGACGTGCCCTATCGTTCAGGGGAGAAGGCCAAGACACGGGTAGACCTGGACAAACGAGTCGGCTAGTGATGAATGAGACGGATCACGCGGGCAGCCTGGACCAGCCGGGCAGCGGCGACCGCGGCCAGCTGAGGATCTACCTCGGCTCGGCTGCCGGGGTGGGCAAGACCTTCGCCATGCTCGGCGAGGGCCACCGGCGCGCCGAGCGGGGCACCGACGTCGTCGTGGCCTTCGTAGAGACGCACGGCCGGCCGCACACCGCCGCGCAGATCGAGGGCCTGGAAGTGATGCCGCGCAGGCGGCTCTCCTACCGTGGCAGCTCCTTCGACGAGATGGACATCGACGCCGTGCTGGCCCGGCGGCCCGAGGTGGCGCTGGTCGATGAGTTCGCGCACACGAACGTTCCCGGATCTCGCAACGAGAAGCGCTGGCAGGACGTCGAGGAGCTGCTCGATGCCGGCATCGACGTCATCTCGAACGTCAACATCCAGCATCTCGCGTCCCTGAACGACGTGGTAGAGAAGATCACCGGCGTGCCGCAGCGGGAAACCGTCCCCGACGCGATCGCCCGCGCCGCCGACCAGGTCGAGCTGATCGACATGACGCCGGAGGCACTGCGCCGCCGGATGGCTCACGGCAACATCTACCCGGCGGAGAAGATCGACGCCGCGCTGACGCACTACTTCCGTGCCGGGAACCTGGCCGCGCTGCGCGAGCTCTCGCTGCTCTGGCTGGCCGACAAGGTCGACGAGGGGCTGCAGCGATACCGCGCGGCGCACGACATCCAGGGGACCTGGGAAGCGCGGGAGCGGGTGGTGGTCGCGCTCACCGGGGGGCCCGAGGGCGACACGCTGATCAGGCGCGCGGCCAGGATCGCCGCCCGCTCGACCGGCGGCGACCTGCTCGCGGTGCACATCACCAGATCGGACGGCCTGACCGGCTCCAATCCGGCCACGCTCGCCGAGCAGCGCCGTCTGGTCGAGTCGCTGGGCGGGACGTATCACCAGGTCGTCGGCGACAACGTGCCGGAGGCGCTGCTGACGTTCGCCAGGGCCGAGAACGCGACCCAGCTCGTGCTCGGCGTGAGCCGCCGCAACTGGCTCTCGGCCCTGCTCACCGGGCCCGGCGTCAGCAACCGCACGATCCGGGGCTCCGGCGACATCGACGTCCACATGGTGACGCACGCGCAGATGGGCCGCGGCCGTGGCCTGCCGCGGGCCACCGGCGGGCTGCCGCTGCGGCGCAGGCTGGCCGGGTACGCGCTGGCGGTGCTGCTCGCGCCGCTGCTCACGCTGTTCCTTGCCAGCTTCCGCAACGGCATCAACCTGACCAGCGACGTGCTGTTCTTCCTGGTCGCGGTCATCGCGGTGGCCCTGGTCGGCGGGTTCGTCCCGGCACTCCTCGAGGCCATCGCGGGCTCGCTGCTGCTCAACTACTACTTCACCCCGCCGATTCACATGTTCACGATCGCCCAGGCCAACAACGCGCTGGCGCTCGGCATCTTCGTGGCGGTCGGGCTCGTGGTCAGCTGGGTGGTGGACGGCGCCGCCCGGCGCAGCAAACAGGCGGCCAGGGCCAGCGCGGAATCCGAGATGCTGGTCACCGCCGCCGGCAGCGTGCTGCGGGGCCAGCAGGCACTGGCCGCCGTGCTCGACCGGGTGCGGGAGGCATTCGGCATGGAGTCGGTGACGCTGCTCGAGCGCGCGCCCCGCTCATCCCGCTCACCCGGGGCCGCCGCGGGGGCTCGCGGCCCCGGTACCGGCTGGGTGGCGGCCGCGACATCGGGCAGCCCGGCCGTGGGCCGGCCCGAGGACGCCGACGTGGACGTCCCGATCACCGACACGCTCACCCTCGCCCTGCGCGGGCGCACCCTGCCCGCCAGCGACCGCAGGGTCCTCGGCGCGTTCGCGGCCTACGCCGCCGCGGCGCTCGAGCAGCAGCGGCTGGCCGCCGAGGCCGAGGCGGCCCGGCCCATCGCCGAGGCAGACCGGATGCGGACGGCGCTGCTCGCGGCGGTCAGTCACGACCTGCGCACGCCGCTGGCTTCCGCGAAGGCAGCCGTGACCAGCCTGCGGTCACGCGACGTCCAGTGGACGCCGCAGGACCGCGACGAACTGCTCGCGACCGCCGACGAGTCCCTGGACCGGCTCGCGCACCTGGTCGACAACCTGCTGGACATGAGCAGGCTGCAGGCCGGCGCGCTCGCGCTGTTCCCGAGGCCGACCGATCTGGAGGAGGTCGTCTCCCGGTCGCTCGACGACCTCGGCCCCTCGGCGCAGGCCGTCATGGTGGAGATGCCCGAGGACCTGCCCGAGGTGCGGGTCGATCCCGCGATCCTGGAACGGGTCATCGCGAACCTGACCGCCAACGCGCTGCGGTACTCACCCACCGGATCCCCGCCGCTGCTGCGGGCGAGCACCCTCGGCGACCGGGTCGAGCTGCGGATCGTGGATCGTGGCCCCGGTATCCCCGAGGCCGACCGGGACCGGGTCTTCGTGCCGTTCCAGCGCCTCGGCGACACCGACAACACCAGCGGGGTCGGCCTTGGCCTCGCGCTGTCCCGGGGCCTGACCGAGGCCATGGGCGGCACCCTCGAGCCGGAGGAGACCCCGGGCGGCGGGCTGACCATGAGCATTTCTTTGCCCGCCGCACCCGCGCCGCTCGCCGCATCCTCCCCGCCCCCCGCCACGCCCTCAACTGCCGCCGCGCCCTCCCCCGACGGTGCCCGCGCGGAGATTCCTCCGGCCGCTACCACCGCTGCTCCACCCGATCACGGGTAACCGTGGGACGGTAGGGCCGTGAGGACAGTTCTCGTCGTCGACGACGAGCCACAGATCGTCCGCGCGCTCCGGATCAACCTTCGGGTGCGCCAGTACGAGGTGTACTCGGCGGCAACCGGGACCGAGGCCCTGCAGCAGGCCTCGCGGCACCCGCCCGACCTGGTCATCCTGGACCTTGGCCTGCCGGACCTGGACGGCGTCGAGGTGATCCAGGGGCTGCGCGGCTGGACGTCAGCGCCCATCATCGTGCTGTCCGGCCGGGCCGACGCCGTCGACAAGGTCGAGGCGCTGGACGCCGGCGCGGACGACTACGTCACCAAGCCGTTCTCGATGGAGGAATTGCTGGCCCGGATGCGTGCCGTCGAGCGCCGGGCCGTCAGCGAGGGCGACGAACCTCGGGTGCGGCTCGGCGATCTCGTCGTCGACCTCGCCGCCAGGCGGGTGATCAGGGACCCGAAGCCGGGTGACGGCACGGCGGCACAGCAAGAGGCCGACGTTCGGCTGACCCCGACCGAGTGGCACCTGCTCGAGGTGCTGCTGCGTCATCCTGGCAAGCTGCTCAGCCAGCAGTATCTGCTCAATGAGGTGTGGGGCCCCGGATACGCCGAGGCGAGCGGGAACCTCAGGCTCTACATGGCCCAGCTGCGCCGCAAACTCGAGCCCGACCCCGCCGGGCCTCGCTGGCTGCTCACCGAGCCGGGAATGGGATACCGGTTCCAGCCCGACCCGGACGACCGGGCCGAAGGCGCGGGTTAATGGGTTGATTGGTGCTGGTTAGAGGGTGGGCGCAGCCCCCGCGGGTGCCGCCACCGTGACCAGCTGGTAGCGCAGGCGGCAGACGACCACGTTGACCGTGTCCCGCTGGATCGCCCGCTGCAGGATGACGCCGCGCTGGTTGTGCAGCACCCACTGCCACCAGTGGGCGGGCTGCACCTCGGCGATCAGCACGACCAGCTGGTCGTACCGCTCGTCGGTCTCGAGCTCGCGCAGGTACTTGACCATCGGCGGCGCCAGGGTGCGGTGCTCCGAGCGCAGCGTGATCAGCGGCACGTTCGGGTGCCAGGCCTCCCATCCGTCCCGGAACTCCACGTCGGCCTGCTCGTCCTCGGGGTCGGCGAAGCAGACCGTGATCGCGCGCACCTCGTCGCCGATCGACAGCGCAGCCGAGATCGCCTCTGCGGTGAGCCGGGACAGGCCTGCCACCGGCACCACCACCAGCGAGTCGATCTTGTGCGGCGGCGGGGGCTGCTTGCCCAGGCCGAGCTCCTGGCCAATCCGGTCGTAGGTGCGGTGGATCCGGTCGAACAGCAGCACCAGCAACGGGACCACGATCACGACCAGCCAGGCGCCCTCGGTGAACTTGCTGACCAGCTCGATGGCCAGCGCGGCGGCGGTCAGCACGGCGCCAAGGCCGTTGATGCAGGCGCGGGCGAGCCAGCCGTCCGAGTGCTGCTCGTGCCAGTGCCTGACCATGCCGGTCTGGGACAGCGTGAACCCGACGAACACCCCGATCGCGAACACCGGGATCAGCGCCTGGGTGTTCCCCTTGGCCACCACCAGCAAGATCGCGGCCAAGACCGCCAGCACGCTGATCCCGTACCGGTGCACCTGCCGGTCGGCCTTCAGCCGGAACAGGTGCGGCAGGTTGTTGTCCCTGGCCAGCAGCGATGCCAGGACCGGCAGGCCGCCGAACGAGGTGTTCGCGGCCAGCGCGAGCAGCACCGTGGTGATCAGCTGGATCGCGTAGAAGATGATGTTGTGCCCCACGGCCGCCGCGGTCAGCTGGGCCAGCGTGGTCGAGTCGTCCGGCGGGATGCCGAGGTGGAACTTGCGGATCAGCACCGAGATGCCGATCAGCATGGCGCCGAGCAGGATGCCCAGCCACATCTCGGTGTGCTGCGCCCGCCTGGCCCGTGGCTTCTTGAACTCGGGCACGGCGTTGGCGATCGCCTCGACCCCGGTCAGCGCCGAGCAGCCGGAGGCGAACGCCTTCAGCAGCAGCAGCAGCCCGACCGCCGCGGTGGCCTGCGACAGGTGCTCGCCCGAGATCACCACGTCGGGTTTGGACCGCAGCAGCCCGCCGACGATCACGATGGCCATCGACACGATGAACGCGACCGTGGGCCCGATGAACACCCGGGCCGACTCGGCCACGCCCCACAGGTTGACGCCGGTGATCAGGGCGAGCACACCGAGGCACAGCCAGACCCTGGCCCCGTAGAGGTTCGGGAACGCCGACCACAGGGCCGCCACGCCCGCCGATACCCCGACGGCTGCGTTCAGGACGTAGTCGACGATCAGCGAGGCCGCCGCGATCAGGCTGGCCTGTCGGCCCAGGTGACGGCTGGCGACCGCATACGCGCCGCCGCCGCCTGGGAATGCCTCGATCACCTGGCGGTAGGAGAAGACGAGGACCGCGAGCAGAATGGTGATCGCGATCGTGACCGGCAGCGTGTAGTCGAGGGCCGCGGCGCCGGCCGCCCCGAGGACGATGACGATCGCCTGGGGCCCGTACGCCACGGACGACAGCGCGTCCAGCGACAGCGCGGCCAGCCCCTCGAACGCGGTGAGCCGGTGGCGTTCTTCCTGGTCCTCCGCGCTGCTGTCGGTCATGCCCGTCATGAAAGCATGCGGAGATGACGGGCCGCCGTCCGGCCAGCCTCAACCCGGCCGGGGACGTAAAGCATTGGCCGGGATTTGACTAGGCGTTTAACACCGCGACGGCGATGATCACGAGCACGATCGCGACCGCAATGACGATCCCGGCGAGCATCGCAACCTTGCGTTTCGGTGCCCGCATGCTCCACGGCGACTCTGTCTCACCGCCACTGCTGGCGAACGCGCGGAATTCGGCGGTGCTGCGGGAGGAATCACCGAACGCGGAATCTCCGGCGGCGGCGGGGAAGTCGGTGTCACGCTCTGACATGGGGATGACCATAGCCGATCACGGACTGGAGAATGGGCCGGTCAGCCTAGATCTGCGCGAAACCGGGCGGTAGCGGACCCCCTCGCCCGCCCGCCCCGCCCTCGCGCTAGCCGGCGCCGGACGGCAGGGTGTCCGGCCGGTGCACCAGCCGTGAGAGCACGATCACGCTGCGGGTGCGCACCACCAGCGGCTCCGCGCCGATCCGCTCCACCACCTGCTCGAAATGGCGCATGTCGGCCGCGCGGATGTGCAGCAGCGCGTCGGCCTCGCCGGTCACCGTGCACGCCGCGATGACCTCCGGGTGCTTCCCGACCGCCGCTGCGATCTCCGACGGTGACGTCCGGCCGCGGCAGAACAGCTCCACGTAGGCCTCGGTGGTCCAGCCGAGCGCGGACGGGTCGACCCTGGCGGAGAACCCGGTGATCGCGCCGGACGCACGCAGCCGGTCAACCCGGCGCTTCACCGCGGGCGCCGACAGCCCCACCTGGGCGCCGACCTCGGCGTACGTCGCGCGCGCGTCGTCCACGAGCGCGGCGACGATCCGCCGGTCCAGTTCGTCGAAGGCCACTGTCAGATCCTGCCATCCAGGGTTCCACCCCCGCGCAGGCCCACCAGCAGGAGGGTGGTTACCGTGTCGAGGACCTCGTCGTCGGAGTAGCCGGACGCGCCGGACGGCGGCATCGCGTAGCCGAGCATGGCGAGCATCCCGCCCATGGCCGCGGCCACCAGCGTGGGATCGCCCGGCAGCGCGTGGCCGCGGTCGCGCAGGTAGTCCAGGTGCACGCGCAGCATTCCGGTGTCCTCGACGAGCTGCGCCCAGGCCCGGCCGGAGCCGAGGCCCTCGGCGATCGCCGACTCGTGCAGGGCAGCCACGACCGGGAGGTTGGCGCGCATCACCCGCCAGGCCACCGCCAGGTGCGCGCGCAGCTGCTCGCGGTCGGTGAGGTCGTGGTCCGCAGGGTGGTCCTGCTGCGCGAGGTCCGCGCTCGCCTGCTCGCGCATGTCCGCCAGCAGCGCCTGGAGCAGGTCCTCCTTGCTGGCGAAGTGGTCGTAGAACGAGCCGGTGGCGCGCCCGGCCGCCGCGGTGATGTCGGTGATCTTCGTGTTCAGGTAGCCGCGCTCCAGGAACTGGCTGCGGGCCGCGTCCTTCAGCGCGGCCGCGGTGCCCGCGGCCCTTGCCTTGCGTACACCCACGTGAGGTCCTTTCCCGGTTGACGGCGGCTGCGGCCTCCAGCATACTGAATGAAAATTCGCCGAATTCAAATTCAGTGAATGTCAATTCAGATAGTGCGGAGGCTGAGATGAGGATCGTGGTAGCGGGCGGCGGCGTGGCCGGGGCGGCGAGCGCGATCGCGCTCGCACGGGCTGGTGTCGAGGTCACGGTGTACGAGGCGCACGAAGATCCGGCTGGCCCCGTCGGCTCGTTCCTGAGCCTCGCGGTCAACGGGCTGCGGGCCCTGGAGTCCCTCGGCTGCCTGCCGCAGGTGCAGGCGTCCGGGTTCGCCGTGGCCCGGCAGCGGATGTGGGCGGGCAACGGCAAGCTGCTGGGCGACGTCGCCCGCGGGCGGCGGCCGGGTGACCCGCTGCACAGCGTGACGCTGATGCGCGCCGACCTCGTCACGATGCTGCGGGACGCGGCCACCCGAGCGGGCGCCAGGATCATGACGGGGCAGCCGCTGACCGGGGCGGACCTGCGCGGCACCCGCGCTGATGGCGCCGACCTGGTCATCGGGGCCGACGGGATCTGGTCCGCGGCCCGGCGCGTCGTGGACCCGGCGGCGCCCGAGCCGGCCTACGCCGGCCTGTACAGCGTCTCCGGCGTGTCGGACGGGCTGGACGGGGCCGGGCCCGGAGCCTGGAACATGATCTTCGGGCGGCAGGGCGCCTTTATCTACCTGCCCGCGCCCGACGGCACGATCTGGTGGTCGGCCCAGGTGTCGGCGAAGGTGCCGCCGGAGCAGCTGGCCGGCGTCGGCCCTGACGAGCTGGCCGCGCTGTTCCGCCGCGAGCGGCAGGCCGTCGCGATCCTGCGCGGCGCACGGACCGTGCACGCCGCCACGCTGCACCACGTGCTGGCCCCGGTCCGCCGATGGCACGGCAGCGACATCGTGCTGATCGGCGACGCCGCCCACCCGGCCGGGGCCGGCCAGGGCGCCTCCATGGCCATCGAGGACGCGGTGGAACTGGCCCGCCAGCTCAGCGGCCCGGAGGCGGTCGCCGACGCGCTGGCCCGCTTCGACACCGCGCGCCGCGACCGGGCCGGCAAGATGGCCAAGATCGCGGCGGCCAACCGGGACGCGAAGACCGCTGGGCCGCTCGCCGCCGCGCTCCGCGGCCTGCTCATGCCGTTCTTCTTCGACCGGTTCTACGAGCGCGCCACCGGCTGGCTCTACGACTATGACCCCGTAGACCATGGGCCGGAACGGGAGCCGACCGGCCCGGTGGCGTCGCGTAACGGGCTCTCATGAGACCCGGCGTCGGACCCACCAGACACAGAACCCAGCAAGGGCGAGGGCCAGCGCGAGGTAGATCGCGGTCTCGTACCACTGCAGCGCCCAGAACCGGCTGCCCGGCTGGTAGATGATCACCTGCCGCAGGTGCATCCGGCCGATGGCGGCCGTGCACGCGCTGTAGGTGGAGTTCGCACCGCAGGTGGGCGGAGGCGGCCCCAGCGAGGTACTGCCAGCGGCGGTGGTGACCTGGCTCGAGCTGATCCAGGCGCCGGGCACGTTCGGTGTGATGCTGACCAGCAGGGAGTTCGGGCCGGCCGGGCCGCCGATGCCCGTTTGCGTCACCCAGCTCATGTTGAGCGCAGACACGAGGCGAACCGGGGGCAGCAGGTGGAACCGGACCCTGAGCGCGAACCCGGACACGACCGCGGCGAAGACCGCGAGCGTGACCGCCATCGCGGGCACGGTGCGGCGGATCAGCAGCCCGGCCGTGACCCCCAGCGCGAACGCGAACGCCGCGTAGCCGACCGGGACGATGCCGCGCTCGCTGAAGATCGAGGGGTCCATGCGGCCCGCGCCGATCCGGTCGAACGGGCCGGACCACCAGGTCACCATCAGGCTGAGCAGCCCGGCCGCGGCCATGCTGGCCAGGCCGGCCAGGCCCAGCTTGACCGCCAGCCAGCGCAGCCTGGTCACGCTCTGGGTCCAGGCCAGCCGCTGCGTGCCGGCCTCGAGCTCGTGGGCGATCAGCGGCGCGCCCCAGAAGATCCCGATGAGCGCCGGCGCCGCCAGCATGACGAGCCGGACGAGGCTCTGCAGGAAGCTGTCCTCGGACTGGAACGCGTTGATCGCGATCGGGCAGTCGTGCTGCGTGTGGCAGGTGGCCACCGTGGTGTCGTACAGGTGCGCCAGCTGCGGCCCGGTGACCGCGAACGCGATGGCGAGGAGGGCCAGGAGGCTGGCGGCCGCGACGGTCTGGGCGCGAAACTGGCGCCAGGTCAGCCAGATCATCGCTGTACCTCCAGGGCCGGGCGGCGTTCGGCGCCGACCGTGCGGCTCATGTAGGCGAGGACCAGGTCCTCGAGGCCGATCTTCGAGACGACCCAGGCGGGGTCGTGGATCGGGCCTTCGGACCGCACGGTCAGGGTGGTCTGCCGGTCGGTGTGGCTGGCCGAGATGACCTGCTGGCCTTCGGGGAGCCGGGCCGGGTCGCGGCGGGGGCCGGTGAGCAGGTGATGCGTGCCCAGCAGATGGTCGACCTCGCCGGAGATCTGGACCCGGGAGTCGATCAGCACGATCAGGTAGTCGCAGGCCCGCTCCAGGTCGGCGACCAGGTGCGAGGACAGCACGACGCTGAGCCCCTGGTCGACCACGGCCTCCATCAGGGACTGCAGGAACTCGCGCCGGGCCAGCGGGTCCAGGCTGGCCACCGGCTCGTCCAGGATCAGCAGCCCGGGCTTCTTGGCGAGGGCGAGGGTCAGCGCCAGCTGGGCGCGCTGGCCACCAGACAGCTTGCCCGCCCGCTGGCGCGGGTCCAGGCCGAGACGCTCGATCCGGTCGCTGGCCGTCCTGGCGTCCCAGCCGGGGTTGAGGTGCGCGCCGAGCCGCAGGTGATCGGCGACGGTCAGCCCGCTGTAGGTCGGCGTGTCCTGGGCCACGAACCCGACCCGGGCCAGCTGGGCCGGGCTGGCCGCTGGCCGGTCGCCGAGCACCTCGATCGTGCCCGCGGTCGGCTGTAGCAGGCCCACGGCCAGGTGCAGCAGCGTGGTCTTGCCCGCGCCGTTGGGGCCCACCAGCCCGACCACCTGCCCGGCGGGGATCTTCAGGGTGCAGTCGGACAGCGCCCACCGGCGGCGGTACCGCCTGCCCAGCCCGTGCGCTTCGAGGACGGCGGTCACGCTATGTTCTCCTCTCCCTCGGTGGCGGACCGAAAGGTGGTCAGCATGAGGGCCTCGATGCTCTCGTCGTCAAGCCCGGTCCGCCGGGCCTTGGCGAGCCAGCGCTGCAGCTCACGGCGCAGCGGTGCGATCGTGGCGGGCGAGCCGTCGCCCAGCGTGCGGGTCACGAAGGTGCCGAGCCCGGGCCTGGCCGCCACCAGGCCCTCGTACTCGAGTTCCCGGTAGGCCTTGAGCACCGTGTTCGGGTTGATCGCCAGCCGGCCGACCACGTCCTTGACCGTCGGCAGCTGATCGCCCTCGCTCAGCAGGTCCAGCCGCAGTGCCTGGCGCACCTGATGGATCAGCTGCAGGTAGGGCGCGACACCGGAGTGGGCGTCCAGGTGGAACTCGATCACGGCGGCCCCTTATTCATCTAGCGTCTTAGTACTTTAGCTGTGCGGTATGTTGCTGTGTCAAGTCTTTCGGCGGCCTGGCGGTCCCTGCGTCTAGTCCGCGCGGCTCGTCAACGTTCGCGGCGTGCCGTTCGTACTCCGGGTGAAGACACTGGAGACATGCCGGGAGGTACCGCGTGACTGCGGACGGGCGCGTGGCCGCTCTCGAAGAGTTCCTCGCCAGGCGCGGCGGGCCGCTGCTGCGGGTCGCCGCGCTGCTGGGGGGCGGCCCCGAGGCGGGTGAGGATCTGCTGCAGGCGGCCCTGGAGCGGATGCTGCGGCACTGGCACCGGGTCGAGGGCGACCCGGAAGGTTACCTGCGCCGCACCATCTACCACCTGGCCGCCGACGGCTGGCGCCGGCAGCGCCGGTGGCGGGAGAGGCTGCCGCTGCTGCAGGGCCCGGACCGCGGGATCGTGCCGGACGCGAGCGCCCAGGTCGACCAGCGGGACGAGCTGTTCCGGCTGCTGCTCCAGCTTCCGCCGGGGCAGCGGGCCGCGATCGTGCTCCGCTACTGGGAGGACCTGAGCGAGGCCGAGGCCGCCCAGGTGCTCGGTTGCTCGCCAGGCACGGTCAAGTCGGCTGCATCCCGCGGCCTGGCCCGTCTTCGCGAACTGGGCGGCACGCCTCCGGCCGCCCCGGCCTGCCAGGAAGGGACCATGCAGCGATGAACACAGGAATCGAAGAGCTTCGGGAACGGATGGAGCACGCGACCGCCGGGATCGCGGTGCCGGGTGGCCTCGCCCGCCGGGCCGCGAAGCACCGGCGGCGGCGGATCGTGACCCGGGCCACGGCGGCGGCCGGCACGGCCGTGGTGGTGGCCGGGGTGGCCATCGCCGCGACCACGGCGGCGGCGGCGCCACATGAGGGAGGGACGATCGCCAGCGCCCGGCTGGTGAGCGACATCCGGTCCGCCCTCGACGCGGCCGCGGCCGGCGACGACATCATGCAAGTGCGGATACAGAATCGCCTGGCGGAGGCGTGGTACTACCAAAACGCACGGGAGATTCTGACGCGCTCCGAGATCTTTTCGGCGTCAGGCCAGCCCGGCTTCGATCAGGGCTACGCCGCGACATCGACCAACGTCACCTACACATCCGTCTCCTACGCAGCGAAGACCTGGTCCACGAGCATCGTGCAGGCGGACAAGCTGCGCCCGCCCGGCCAGCCCGACCTGCACGGCACCTGCCTCGCGGCTATCTGCCTGGACCTCATGCAGGACCCAGGCACGCTGACCTCGGACATTCGCGAGGCGCTCAGCCACGGCCAGCTCACCAGGGACGGCACCGAGGACATCAACGGCGTCAAGGCGATCAAACTGGTCGCCGTCGTCACTAAGCTCCAGGCCAGCGGCCAATTCGCGTTCGCGGGCAGGACAACGCTCTGGGTGAATCCCGCCACCTACCTGCCGGTGCGGATCCACACGGACCTGACGGTGACCCTCGGCCATGGCCAGACGACCCATATCGTGGGCACCCGTGACATCTCGTGGCTGCCGCCGACCAGCGCCAACCTCGCCGACCTCCGGGTACCGATCCCGGCCGGGTTCACCCAGGTCTCGCACAGGTAGGGCTCCATCGGGGCGCACACCGAGATGTGCTCCATCCTTCCGGAACAAGACGCCGGGAAGGCCGAAGATGTGCCGTACCCCTTCCCCCGTGCTTAGGGCGGGTGCTCAGGGGCATGGGAAGCGCCCCGGTAGCGTTGACCGCCCTATGCAAGCTGCTCCGTCACCGCGGGCCAGGTCCGAGCTGGTCGCCAGGCTACGGGCGGCGGGCTGCGTGTTCGCCGAGGACGAGACCCAGCTGCTCATCGCCGCCGCCCGCACGCCCGCCGATCTCGCCGCCATGGCGGACCGGCGGGCGGCCGGGCTGCCGCTGGAGCAGGTGATCGGCTGGGCCGAGTTCTGCGGCCTGCGGATAGCGGTGGCGCCCGGGGTGTTCGTGCCCCGGCGCCGCACCGAGTTCCTGGTCCGCCGGGCGGTCGCACTGGCCACCGGAGAGGGTGCCCCGGCCGGGCCGCTCGTCGTGGTGGACCTGTGCTGCGGCACCGGCGCGGTCGGCGCCGCGCTGGCCGCCTCGCTGCATTCGGCCAATGTTGACGCCGAGGTGTACGCCAGCGACGTCGACCCGGCAGCGGTGGCGTGCGCCCGCCGCAACCTCGAAGCGGCCGGCGGCCACGTGTACCAGGGCGATCTCTACGCGCCGCTGCCCGCCGCGCTGCGCAGCCGGGTCACGCTGCTCGCGGCCAACGTGCCGTACATACCGACCGGGCAGATCGCGCTGCTGCCAGCCGAGGCCCGGCTGCACGAGCCGCGGGTGGCGCTCGACGGCGGCGCGGACGGGCTCGACGTGCTGCGGCGGGTGGCCGCGGCGGCACCGGAGTGGCTGGCGCCGGGCGGCCACCTGCTGACCGAGACCAGCGAGCGCCAGGCGCCGCGGGCCGCCGAGATCATGGCCGGGTCCGGGCTGGCTGCACAGGTGGCAACGTCAGACGAGCTGAGCGCCACCGTCGTGACCGGGACGAGGCCCGCTCCGCGCTGACGACCGGGCCCGCCGGGCGCGCAGGTACGTCAGGAGACCAGGGAAGCCTCGAGGGTGATCTCGGGCACGCTGGCCAGTGCCCTGCTCACCGGGCACCCGGCCTTGGCGGCCTTGGCGTGCTCGATGAACGCCGCCTCGTCGATCCCCGGCACCCGCCCCTCGGTAACCAGATCGATCTTGGTGATCGTGGGCGAGCCGTCAACGGGCCGCAGTGTGACCGTGGCATCGGTGCGGAGCGAATCCACCGGGTGCCCGGCCTCGGCGAGCATGTTCGAGAGCGCCATGGAGAAGCAGGCCGCGTGGGCGGCCGCGATGAGCTGCTCGGGATTGGAACCTGGGCCGTCCTCGAAGCGGGATTTAAAGGTGTAGCCGCCGCTGATCGAGTCCCCGGCGGTGAACGTGCCGGCGCCCGTCCGCAGGTCACCCTTCCATTCGGCCGTTCCCTTTGCTGGCATGCTGCCCTCCGGTCGTTGTCGAACGCCGTGTCGTCGGCCCTCGCCAGGCTAGACCTACGGCAACGGGGGCCATCCGCCGGCCACCGGGACGGCCGTTATTCTCGGGCCGCATGAGCCAGATGGTGTTCGACGAAGGGCTCGCGGCCCGGCTCGACGCGATGTACCAGACCCGCGACATGGTGCGCCGGCGCAGGCTCGCCCGCGCCGCGCTCGGCGTGGCACCCGGGGAGCACGTCGTCGACGTCGGCTGCGGGCCCGGGTTTTACGTCGCCGAACTGCTCGAGGAAGTCGGGCCCGGCGGCCGCGTCGTCGGCATCGACGCCAGCCCGGCGATGCTCGCCCTGGCCGCGCGCCGCTGCACCGATCGGGCCAGCGCCGGGTTCCTCGCGGCGAACGTGACCTCGCTCCCGCTCGCCGACGCCGGCTTCGACGCCGCGCTGTGCGTGCAGGTGCTCGAGTACGTGCCGGACGTGGCTGCCGCGCTCGCCGGGATGCACCGCGCACTGCGCCCCGGCGGCCGGCTTGTGGTGTGGGACATCGACTGGTCCACCGTGTCCTGGCAGTCCCGGGATCCGGCTCGCATGGAGCGGGTGCTGCAGACGTGGGACGCGCACCTGACCCACCCGTCGCTGCCGCGGACCCTCTCGTCCCGGCTGCGGTCGGCGGGCTTCACCGACGCCGGCGTGACCGGTCACGCGTTCGTGTCGACCGACGCCGACCCCGAGGGTTTCGGCGGTTCACTCATACCGCTGATCGAGAGGTTCGTCGCCGGGCGCGACGGGATCAGCGCGGACGACGCGCGCGCGTGGGCGGAGGAGCAGCGCCAGCTCGGCACGGACGGCGAGTTCTTCTTCTGCTGCGCCCAGTTCTGCTTTACGGGTGTGCGACAGAAATGAGGGGGGCAGGGGGCCATTCACGCATCAGCGGTCAGACCCTGGCGGTAGCGGCGTCGGCGGTCTCGATGTCCTTGAAGAAACGACGGTGCACCCGGAGGGTCTCGTTTCCGGCTGGGATCCGGTGCCACACTCCCGTCGCCGGGCCTAGCCGGGTCGACCGCGGCAGTTCCATCACCACGCCACGAGCCTTCTTCATGCTGGCCTTGCCTGCATCGAGCACCAGGATGCGAGTCGGCGTGACGGCCAGGATCCGGTAGCGGTTGAGGCCGAGAAACACGAAGACGCCGGTCAGGCCCGCAAGCAGCGGACTGGCGGTCTGCGCGCCGATCACAGCCTGAACGGGCTCGCCGGGGTGCAGATACTGAGCAGCGGAGTCACGCATTGAGTCGCGGAGCGCCACGAACTCCTCCTTAAGAATGGCAAGGGACGATGCGGCCGCAGCTTTGAGCGCTATTCGCGGCCTTCATGGCTAAGGCGGTCCATCCCGTTCCATCCCGTTCCACGCGAGGCAGACCGGCGGGCAGCCGGGCCACAACGGCTGACGTCAGCCGGGCCAGTAGGAGCACCGCACGCCCGTGTGCACGGTCTGGCGCAGGTGCTCGCCGATGACCGGATCCGCCTGAGTGATGTGCACGATTGCCCGGCGGATGGCCTTGCCGACTGCTACCCGCGCGCGTTCTTCCTGGGCGGGGAAGGACCGGGTGCGGCCGCCGAATCCCGCTGCGGAGGCCAGCTGAGCGACGAGCCAGTCGCGCTCCGCGCGAGTCCGCGTCGCCCGGCCGGTGTCACTATCCGGTTTCAGCTGATCGATCTCAGCGTCCAGGTGCTTCAGGCGGTGCCGGTACTCGGCTATCGCCTCATGATCCAGAAGAGGCTGCGCCGCTTCGCTGTCGCCGGCGGCACCGTCCAGCGCGGCCAGGCCGGCTGCCAGGTCGGCGGCCCGGATCTCCTGGCGCGGGTTGGCGATCAGCACCGCCAGGTGGAACATCCCGATGCTGTTCTCCACGAGCACGCTGCGATCCCGCACGGCCAGGCGCCAGCCCCGGCCGGCGCGGCTGCATCCGGCGAGCGCGCCAGCCGGCACGGAGCCGGGATTGTCGGGGACGTCGGGGACGGGCAGGCCCAGCGCCGCGGCCTCGCTCATGGCCGCGTCCAGCTCGCGCCTTGCGGCGCCGCCATCTCCTGGCCAGCCGCGGAGCATGTACGCCTGCGCGAGCCTCCGCCTGGAGGACACCACCGCGGGCCAGTGCGCCAGGGCGAGGTTGTGCTGGACGGCTGCACGCAGATGACCCACGGCCCGGTCCGCGTGCCCTGAGCCCAGCGAAGCGACCCCGAGCGCCTGATGGGTCGCCCCGAAACACGTGACACCGAGGCCGCCGACCATGGGCAGGGAGGCATACGGGATGAGCAGCTCATACGCCCGCGCGGCAACGTCGGCATCCTCGAGCAGGTACGCGGCCTCAACGACGCCGTTCATCGTCACCAGCCAGCTGCTGGACCGGGGCAGGTTCGCGAGGTCGCTGCCACACAGGCCAGCCAGCGAGCTGGCTGCCGTACGGCGGTCCCCGGCCAGGGCCGCGGCGACGGCCAGGGCGGCGACGGACGAGTTGTCCACGGCGCTCAGAACCTGGGAGTGCCCGATGTCACGAAGCATGGGCAGCAGCTCTGGGAGGCGGCCCTGGTACCAGCGGATCGTCACCAGCTGGGCGCCGGACCACCATTCACCGTCGATATCGCCCGCTGCCGCGCCGTTCGTGGCGCAGATCGCCGCCAGGGACTCGGCTTCATCCAGGCGGCCGGCGCGGATCGTGAGCATCACGTCGATGGCGCTGACCACGAACCCGATGGCCAGATGGCTGCGCTCCGCAAGGTGACCCCGCAGTTCGCCCAGGAGGCGCCCGGCGTGCGGATCGCCCGCGGAGTAGGCGTCGGCCGTCTGCCACAGCAAGCCCATCAGCAGGTCGCCGCGGCGCCCCGTTCGGAAACTCTCCTTGATCAGGTCAGCGGCCAGATCCCGCCGGACCGTGAGGTGATCCGGGCTGAGCAGGCAATGATGAGCCAAGCTCAGGACTTCCGCGAGCAGTACCGGATCCGCAGCCGCCCTCGCCTCGCTGAGCATGGGCAGAATCGCTGCGTGCTCGTCGCGGAGGTAGTCAGCCTCCCCCGCCAGGCGGGCGCGGATGCGAAGCGCAAGCGGAGAGCGAGCGTCGAGTAGCGGCAGGACATGCTGCAGCCTGGCCTCCAGCTGCACTGAGCTGGTGACCGTACGACGCTCATGAACCCACAGCCCAGCCAGGCCGAGGGCGGCCACGGCCATCGACCGGACGTCACCGACCTGCTCCGCAAGCCGGTAGGCCAGCTCGAAATGCTGCCGGCCCGCGCGCAGATCACCGTCGGCG